>Ga0207701_10007214_pt1 | contig 11061 bp, 6 predicted proteins | sample KBSSwiSSwithPhiX_FD_184294 | JGI IMG/M metagenome (GOLD analysis project Ga0207701, IMG submission 184294) | Switchgrass rhizosphere bulk soil microbial communities from Kellogg Biological Station, Michigan, USA, with PhiX - S5 (SPAdes) (version 2) | ecosystem: Environmental > Terrestrial > Soil...
CGAAATGGCGCTCGAAACGGAGAACCTTGCCCTCAATGAGGTGGTCCTGCGGGAAGGCGTCCGCGCCATGTTCGGCGACGCCCACGTGCCTGGTGCCTACTGGATTGCCGAACTCGACGATGTGGTCGTCGGCCAGCTGATGATTACGTTCGAATGGAGCGACTGGCGCAACCGGATGATCTGGTGGATTCAGTCGGTCTACGTCTCGCCCGCGGCGCGACGCCACGGCGTGTTCCGTGCGCTCTACCTTCACGTGCGCGACGAGGCGAAGGCAGCCGGAGCTGGCGGCTTGCGACTCTACGTGGACACGACGAACACGCGCGCGCAGCAGGTTTACGCCGCGCTCGGGATGAACGGCGATCACTACCGCGTCTTCGAAGACATGTTCTGATGACTGCGCAAGTCTGTCGACGTGACGTCCGGCTCCTGGCTGCACTCGCCATCGTCGTGACATTCGCCGTTCGCGCATTTGCCGCGTTGCCAGACCACACCGGCTACGTCACCGACCTTGCTTCCGTTCTCGACGATGCGACCGAGGCAAAGCTGAAGACGCTGCTCTCCGACGTCGAGCGGGAGACGACGGCGGAGATGGCCGTGGTCACCGTAGAGTCGCTCGATGGGATGACCGTTGACGACTACGCGAACCGTCTCTTCAAGCAGTGGGGAATCGGGAAGACGGGCAAGGACAACGGCGTCCTGATTCTCGTTGCGCCCGGAGAACGGAAGATCCGGATCGAGGTCGGCTACGGCCTCGAACCCGTTCTTCCAGACGGCCTGGCCGGCAACATCATCCGCAACCAGGCGCTGCCGGAGTTCAAGAAGGGCGATTTCCCCGGGGGCATTACGGCCACCGTCGAGAGCATCGCCATCATCCTTCAAGCCAACCATCCGTTGACGGACAGCGAGCGCCAATCGCTCGGTAGCGACTTCGGGCACCCGCAGGCGTTCGTGACGACGGTGTTCTTTGGCATGTTCATCGTGCTTGGCGCGCTGTCGCTCGGCGTGGGGCTGCGCACGAAGACGTTCTTCCCCACAATCTGGGGCGCCCTCTTTGGCGGGATCCCATTCGTACTCGCGCTGATCCCCTTCTTCAACGCCTCGCTGAAGATCCTGGTGCCGGCGGCCCTCGCAACCTTTGCGTTTGGCTGGGTGAAGGGCGGCAGCGAGCGCTGGCGCAACATCACGCGCGCGTCGAAAAAGGGCGGCCGAGGAAAAGGCGGCGGCGGCTCGAGCGGGTGGGTGATGGGGAATTCGCGCTCCAGCGGCAGCAGTTCGTCGAGTTCGTCGAGCAGCTTCGGCGGCGGCAGGTCGGGCGGCGGCGGCGCCAGCGGCAGTTGGTGAGTCTGGGAAACGCTAATTGCAAATCGCTAATTGCTAAATTAATCGCGAATCTCGAATCGCCAATCTCATCGCGAATCGCAAGAGTGTGAAAGGCGCCTAAAGCCCAAAGCACCCAGTGCAGAGGCCAAAGCCGACAAGCCCAAAAGTCCGAAGGCCGAAGCCCAGAGCCTCAGAGTTCTGCAGCCACCGCCAGGTGACCGTCGACGGAAGCCTTGCGGCTGCCTGCGAGCCTGTGCCGCCGCCACTCTCCTGGCGGCACACCGACGATCTTCTTGAACGCACGGCTGAAGGCGGCCTCCGACTCGTAGCCCACCTTCGAGGCGAGTGATGCGACGGTTTCGCCACCGTTCAACAGCATGTGCGCGGCAAGCTGCATCCTCCAGCTCGCGAGGTACTGCATCGGCGGATGACCCGCGTACAGCGTGAAGCGCTCGGCGAGGGCTGACCGCGAGAGACCGGCTTCGCGCGCAAGCGCCTCGAGTGTCCACTCGCGTGCCGGGTCGCCATGCAGCGCCGCCAGGGCGCGTCCGACGTGCGGATCGCGCAGTCCGGCCAGCCAGTCGGTGCGGTCCTCCGGCAGCGTTTCAAGGTAGTGGCGGACGACGTCGACGAAGAGCAGTTCGCTGAGGCGCCCGAGCACCACTTCGCCGCCGACGCGAGGGTGTTGCGACTCGGAGACCGCAAGCTGGACGAACTGCGCCAGCGGACCTTCCGCACGCGCGCGCTGGTGGATGACGCGCGGCAGCGCCGAGAGCAGCGGGTTGAAGGGACGGTTGTCGCAGCCGAGGAAGCCGCACACGATCTGCGCAGGTTCATGGCGGGTCGCACCCATCGTCAGCGTGAAGGGAAGGCGGCCCCGTTGGCCCGGCGGCTTGTAGAGGCCGATCTCCGGTGCGCCGCGCATTCCCGGTTTGCTCGAAAGCACGTGCGGATCGCCATGGGGGAACACGATGATGTCGCCTGCCTGCAGCTGCACGGGTGGTGCGTCGATCAGACCGCCCCAGCACGATCCCGCTGTGACGACGTGGTAGGACATCAGGTGGTCGGCGGCCGGAAAGATCCGGCTCACGATAGCGTCGCCACCCGGCGTTTCAGCCACCCACGGCGCCGAGGCTTTTACGTCGAAGAAGACCGCGCCCGACAGGCGAACCGCCCGCAGGACGTCAGATAGAGCATCCATCGATTACCGCCACACGTTTTGGACGCTGTGCACAGCCGTCCGGACTCCGGAGCATTCCCGATCGACGGCCGGCTTCATAGACTGGGGGCAGTTCGACGAAGCCGATCTTACAGGAGGGAATCATGGCAACTCAGTCAGAGACAGTGATCGACACCACGGCAGCTCGTCCATCGGCGGCGCCCGATTTCGAGGCGATCAAGACCCGCCAGCAGAACACGTGGGCATCCGGCGACTTCAGCGTGATCGGCACGACGCTGCAGATCGTCGGCGAATCGCTCTGCGAAGCAGTGGACCTCCGAGCGGGCGCAACCGTGCTCGACGTCGCCGCCGGCAACGGCAACGCCGCGCTCGCCGCGGCACGGCGCTTCGCCGAGGTGACGGCCGTCGACTTCGTGCCGGCACTCCTTGCGGACGGCGAGCGGCGCGCAGCCGCCGAACGCCTGAACATCCACTGGAGAGTGGGCGACGCCGAGGCGCTGCCGTTCGAGAACGCCTCGTTCGACGTCGTGCTCTCGACCTTCGGTGTGATGTTTGCGCCCAACCAGGCCAGGGCCGCGTCGGAACTCGTTCGCGTGTCCAGGCCGGGCGGACGGATCGGCCTTGCGAACTGGACCCCGAACGGGTTCATCGGCCAGTTGTTCAAGGTGATCGGCGCGCACGTGCCGCCGCCTGCCGGCCTCGACTCGCCGGCGCGCTGGGGAGTGCCGGCGCACCTCGCCGAGTGGTTCCACGAATCGGCGACGCGCGTGCACGTCGAGCCGAAGATGTTCATGTTCCGCTACAAGTCGCCCCAGCACTTCGTCGAGGTGTTTCGCTCGTGGTACGGACCGGTGCTGAAAGCGTTCGCCTCGCTCGAGCACCCGAAGCGTCACTTGCTCGAGGCCGACATCCTCGCCCTGGTCGCGCGGTTCAACCAGAGCGGCGATGCGACGGCGGTTATTCCGGGGGAATACGTAGAAGTGACGATAGACAGACGCTGAAGAATTGCTAATTGGCTAATTGCTAATTGCTGAATGCTAATTGAATCGCGAATCGCAGGAAATCGCGAATCTGGAATCTGGAATCGCTAAATGAAAAGGCGCAACCACGGAGGCACTAAGTCCGTGCCGCCTCCTTGGTTGCGCCCTTCAATCAGCAATTGGCGCTTTGGCAATTCCGTTTAGCGATTAGCGATTAGCAATTGGCAATTGTCACTGTTTCTTCGCAAGCGCTCTGTAGTACTCCTCGATCGCCTGCCTGAAGCCTGCCGGCACTTCGTCGGAACCAGACAACGACAGCGGCTGATCGCCGCCTTCCGACTTGCGGCGCAGCGCGAACTCGAACTTCTTCAGCTTGTCGAGCGCCTGCTGCTGCAGGAGTGCGAGCGAGTTGCCGTCGGTGAACGCGGCGTCGCTGTCGAACGCCCGCAGGTCCCTGAGGACCTGGTCGAGGTCCTTCGTATCGACCCCCGCCTGCGACAGTTCGCGCCGCAGCGCCTGCGCGTCGTTCTGCCACTCGCGGAAGTCGTTCCGGAACTGGCGGACATCGGACGGGTCGAAGCGGTAGATGCCGCGGTTCACGCCGTAGCCGTTGTCGTAGCGACCGCCGTAGGCGCCGCCGTTCCAACTGCCGTCTGCGTTCCGCCCACCGCCTGCCTGGTTTCCACCAGCCTGCTGTTGACCGCCCTGCTGACCCTGGCCACCCTGTTGGCCCTGCTGACCTTGCTGACCGCTCTGGCCCTGCTGACCCTGTTGGCCCTGCTGTCCTTGCTGACCACTCTGGCCCTGTTGACCTTGCTGACCCTGCTGGCTTTGTTGACCCTGCTGCCCTTGCTGGCCCTGCTGGTCTCCCTGCTGCTGGCCGCGCGCGTTCTGCTGGTCATTCTGACCCTGCTGACCCTGCTGGCCATTCCGCGCGTTCTGCTGCGCCTTGTCGCGCATCCGCTGGTCAAGCGACTCCATGCCGCGCACCAGGTCGCGCGTCTTGTCAACGGCGCGCCCAACCGCGTCCTGCTTGTTGGCCTGGCCGAACGCCGCCTGCGCATCGCCGATCTTGCTCTTCAGCCCGTCGAGGTTCGACTGGATGTCGGCTTCCATCGCCTTCGCATAGTCGCTCGGCTGGCCGCGCAGGGTGTTCTTCGTGTAGCGGACCTTCTCGCGCATCCGCTTGTCCGTGATGCTGCCGGCGGCCTCATCGAGCTTGCGGGCGGCATCCTTGGCTGTCCCGCGCGCGTCGTTCGCCAGCTTCTCGAGCTGATCCTGCAGCTGCCCGAGCTTCTGGTCCATCGCGTCCTTGCGCGTCTGAAGCCCCTGCGCCTTCGCATCCTTCGCCTGGCCCTGCATGCCTTCCATGCCCTGGATTTCCGAGGCGATCTGCTTCTGCTCGTCCGACAGCGCTTCGGCCTGCTTCATCGCGTCCTGGACGTCGCGTTCGCCGCGCCCGTTCTGGTTGCGCTGCAGCTGCTGCTGCGCCTGTTTTATCTTGTCGAGTGCCGACGCGGCCTGCGCTCCGGCATCCTTCGATCCGTTCGCCGCCGCCTGCTTCATGGCGTTGGCCGCATCCTGCAGCTGGCGCGCGGCACTCGCGAGGTCCTGGCGCTGCTGCTCGCGCGTGAGCTGCTCGAGCCGGCGCGCCGCCTCTTCGAGTTCCTTCGCGAGCTGGCGTTGTGCATCGCCTCCGCCACCGCCTGACGACTGCTGGCCGGCCGCGGCGAGACGCTGCTGGCGCTCCGCTTCCTGCTGTTGGCGCCTGGCGAGTTCTTTCAGCTTCTCGGCGATTTCGTCGACCTGCTTGTCGGCGCCCTGTTGCTCGGCGCGCTGCTGCATCTCGTACTGGTTGGCGAGCTTGTCCAGTTCGAGCTCGAAGAGGTCGGCCAGGTCTTCGGACATCTGGCTCTGTCCGCCGCCGCCACCACCGCCTCCGCGCTGCTGTGCGACCTGCACTTCGTATTGCTGTTCGGCGTCCTGGAGCAGTTTCAGCGCGCGCTGTTCAGGGGACAGCGCTTCCTTTGCCTGCAGCCCCTTCAGGTTGCCTTCCGCCGCTTCCATTTCCTTCGCGGCCTTTGGCAGCGCTTCCGCGATGGTCTTGAACGCCGGATCGACCGCATCGAGCCGGCTGTTCATCTTGCCGCTCAATTCCTCGACCTGCGCGCGCAGCTTCGCCTGCGCGAGCGTGAGGAACACAGCCTGCTCGCGGAACTTGTCGGCCGGCATCTTCGCGCGGTCGCGCACGATGTTGAAGGTGGCCGCCACGATCTCGCGCTGTTGCTGCGAGAGCTGGTTCACCTGGTTGCCGCCGCCACCACCGCCCATGCCCGCCATCGACTGTGCCGGCTTGTAGTCCTTCTTGAACGGGCGGATCTGCACGAAGTAGATGTCGCTGGTCGTCGTCTGCGAGCCGTCGGTGGCGTCGTTGTCCGACGCTTTCGCGTAATAGGACACGAAGTCGCCGGGCTTCAACCCGAGTTCCTCGAGATAGATCGTGTGGCTCGCAGTGACCTCGGGAAGCGATTTCGACCCGCCGAACAGGTGCACCGTCTTCTCGGCGCCGCCGTTCACCGAGTAGAACATCTCCACCTGCTTCACGCCGTAGTCATCGTCGGCCTTCACCTCGGCGAACACCTCTTCGACCGGGCTGGCGTTGGTGTCGCGCCCTGGCTTGTTGAAGTGGACTGATGGCCCCTGGTCGGTGAGCACGTCGATGGTGTACTGCGGCGACGCGTTCACCTTTTCGCCGGCCGGACCTTCGAGCTCGATCTTGTAGAAGCCCTGCTCCTTCACCGTGAAGTTGGCGGCGAAGGTGCCGTCGGCTTCCTTCGTGAGGGGCAGCGAGTCCTTCTCGTTCAGGATGACGCGCCCGCCCGGGGTGGCCATGGTCGGCGTGATCTTCAGGCGCACGTCCGTGCCCTTGATCGCGGCCACGTCGCCGCCCGGATCGACCGTGCGCGGCTCGAGCCCGGTGTAGGCGGGGAAGCGGTACTCCATCGCGAGCTTGTCGACCGTCGGCAGTTCCACCACGTCCATCTTGAAGGTCGTGGAGCGGACGCCGTTGGACTCGACGTAGTAGTCCGACGACTTCTCGACGTGGAAGAGCATTCCCTCGAAACTGCCGGCCTCGGTGCCGGCAACCAGGGGCACGCGTTCGAACTGCCCCTCGGGATCGGTGCGGACCATGAGCGTGGCCTCACCGAAGGAGAAGCCCAGCAGCTTTGCCTTCACGTTCTGATCGGTGCCGCGCGGGATCTTCGTGTTTCCCGGTGTCACATCGATCTTGTAAGGGCTGGCCGCTTCGGCGCTGCGCGAGATGATCAGCAGCGCGGACATCCCGCTGCGCAGGAAGGCGGGGCCGAACACGATGAGCAGAGTGGCCGCCGCGGCCACGCCACCAAGGGTGTAGAACTGCCGCCGGATGTTCGACCGCTCGATGGCAACGCCGTCTTCGAGCGCTCGGCACTTTTCAATCGCCTGGTCGACAAGTTTTTCAACGAGGGCGGGCGAGGGACCGCGATCGGAACCGGCCTCGGCAGGAACCGACTCGATGGCGCTGAGGATGGCCGCCTCCAGCGTGCGATCCTTTTCCTCGAGATAGAGCGCCACCTGGCCGTCCGTGACGCGCCGGCGCAGCGGCTGGACGAAGCCGATCATCACCAGCCCGGCGAACACGATCAGGGCGATGACACGGAACGAGATGATGGCAGCCGGGGAGAACCGCAGGGCCTCGAGACTGGAGGCCGAGAGCATGAGCGCGAGCAGCGTGCCGGCGACCACGATGACCGCGCCGCGCAGCGCGAGCTTCAGGCGCCAGCGATTCCGGACGCGATGAATGACAGCGACGAGCTCCTCGCGGCGATTGGAGCTTCCCGGTTCGTAAGCCATCGTGGGGCCTCCTGCGACAGTTCCCTGAGGATACACCCGGCAACTGGGGGTTCTTTATCTTTTCACAACCGCTGCGGCGGCTCGGTCGGGTCGGGTCCGAAGACTCGACGCCACTTTCTCGCCAATAGGTCGGGTCTAAAGACCCGACGCCACGTACCTTACGTGTACCGTTCGTTTTCCGACAGCCGATTCGCCACGACGAGTTCCGCCACGAGCAGCGCCAGGCCGCCCATCAGCAGATACCACCAGAGGTTCTGACGCTTCTCAGCCTCTTCCGGTGTCAGTTCTGGCGGCGCGCCGGCCGCGGTGGTCTGCTGCGTCGCGTGACCGGTTGCGGTCGCGACCAGCTCGCTCGTATCAATCGGCGCCAGGTCCGATTCGGCCGGGTCGATGTTGACCGCAATCCGGTCCGGACGCGCGCCTGGAGCAGACGCCGACCTGATCTCGTAGGCGCCATGCTCGGACAACTCGAGAATAGAGGGGTCGTTGACGCCAATCTGCCGCCGTTCTCCGGACGGCGTCACGACAACGCGATCGGCTTTCGACTTGAGCAGCGTCGCCAGGTCGACGACCTGCCCGACCGTCGCCCACGATGTGGATTGCTCGTACTGCGCGATGTAACGCACGAGCTGATGGATCATCGGCAGGTAGACCGGCTTCAGCTCGAGATCGTTCCACGAATCGTCCAGCGTCGTCGTCAGCACGATGACCCGGCCGGTGCCCACGCGGCGTTCCGCCGCAGCAATTCCGCCATCGTCATACCGCGCAAGGATGCGAGCGTCCGGTGTGGGCTGGATGGAGCGGTACCGCATCACGCGTGCGGCGGAGAAGTCGCCGCTTCTGGGTGCCTTGAACAGCTCGAACACCGGGTGGCTGTAGTCGCGGAAGCCGATGGTCGCGCCGCGTCCATCAGTGCGATCGACGACGGCACCGAGTTGGCCGGGGAGCAGGTCGACGTCGTTCTGCGGCCAGGTGGTGTGTTCGCCCAGGGCCACCAGCAGTCCGCCACCGGCCTCGACGTACTTCTTCAGCGCGCCGCCGGCGAGTCCGGGCGGCAGCATCGTGTCGTTCAGCACGACGGCCGAGCGTTTCTCGAGCATCTGCGGCGTGACGCGGCCGGCGGGCACCACTTCCACATTGAAGGTCGGCGCGGTGCCGATGCCCAGCGCCTTCGACAGGTAGAAGCTCGAATTGCCGGTGCCGCTGTCGACCAGCAGCACCGATACCGACTGGCTCGGTGTCACGACGAAGTCGAACGTGTTGTCGGCCGGCATCGGGTCGTTGCCGGCCTTCACGACACCGTGCACCGACGGGTCGCTCAACGTGAACGGCGAGAAGGAAATCGACGCCGACGCATTTGGCGCGACGTTCACGGGAAGCGTCTCGATCACGTGACCGTCGATCTCGATCGACACCGGCACGGCGTTGGCCGGAGTCGTGCCGCGGTTCGCGACGCCGGCTGTGACCGTAATACGCTCCTGGTTCGAGAAGGACGAACGGGCGAAGCTGACCGATGGCACAGACAGGTTGGCCACCGTTTCGGTTGCGACCGACACCGGTGTCAGCGTCGTGCCCTCGGAGAAGTGGACGTCCTCCGAACCGGTCCACCCGGTCTTCTGGAAGTCGGAAATGAGCACCGCTTCCTTCCGCTGCAACGTCGAGCGGGCGAGGATGCTCTCGGCAAGCTTCAGCGCCGGGCCAAAACGTGTCCCGCTGGCCGTCAGCGATGAGGCGCGCAGCGCCGCCTGCAGGCGTCCGCGATCGGAGGTGGCGCGCATGTTCTCTTCCGCGTTGCGGCTGAACAGGACCAGCGTGGCCTTGTCGGCGGCGCCGATCGAATCGATCACCTTGCCGGCTTCGTCGCGCGCGCGCTGCCACCTGTCGCCGTAGCCCATGCTGGCCGACTGATCCAGCAGGATCACGACTTCGCGCGAACCGCCGGTCGCGGCGAGAGACGCCGCCGCGCTGGCAGGGAGGAACGGCCGTGCGAACGCCGCGACGATGAGCGCGATCGCCAGTGCACGCATCAGCAGCAGCGCCCAGTGACGGATGCGCCGCCGCCGGACGGACTGGTAGGGGATTTTCTGCACGAACATCAGGGACGGGAACTCGATCACCCGCTTGCGCTCGCGCTGAATCAGGTGCACGAGAATCGGGACCGCAATGGCCCCGAGGCCGGCTAGCAGAAATGGTGAAAGAAAGGACATCGGCTTACCGGACCCGCATGAGCTTTTCCCGGCTCGAGAGGTAGGAGAACAGCGCCTTGTCGAGCGGTTCCTTCGTATTGGCCAGAAAGTAGTCGATCCGCTGCTCGGAGAACTTCGTGCTCAGGCGGGCGATGTGCTCCTGGATCAGGCGGCGGTACTCCGCGCGGAACGATTGCGGCACGACAGGCACCTGCTCGCCGCTCTCCAGATCCTGGAACGTCGACGCGTCGTCGAAGTCGAAAGCGATCTCCTGCGGGTCGAGCACATGGAACACGATTAGATCGTTGCCGAGGTACCGCAGCGGTTTGATGGCGTCGAGAATGGTGTCCGGCTCGTCGTAGAAATCAGAGATGAGGAGCAGGATGCCGCGGCGCTTGAAGTGCTCCGCCATCTTGGCGAGCGGGGCGCTCAGGTGACCCGGGCGTTCGGGTTTCGCGCGATCCAGCGTGTGCAGCACCATGTCGAAGTGCTTCGCGGACGGCGGCACGTGGGTGACGATGTCCTCGTCGAAGGTGAGGATGCCAACCCGGTCGCGCTGCCGGTGGGCGAGATAGGCGAGGCAGGCGGCGAGGAACGAGGCGTACTCGATCTTCGATACGCCGCTGCTTGCGAACTTCATCGACTTCGAGATGTCGAACAGTACGGTGAAGTTGGTGTTGGTGTCGGCCTCGTACTGCTTGATGTAGTAGCGGTCCGTGCGCGCGTACAGGCGCCAGTCGACGCGGCGGATGTCGTCGCCTGGCACGTAGCCGCGGTGCTCGGCGAAGTCGATCGACGCGCCGAAGAACGGCGCGCGATGGAGCCCGTTGATGAAACCGTCGACCACGTTTCGCGCCAGCAGTTCGAGATTGCCGACGCGTGCGAGGATCTTGGGATCGACGAACCTCGCACCGGCCATCGCGCCGTGTTCGTTCACTGCCATCAGCTACACCGCCTGAATCCAAACCCACCAGGACTTACATTCCGGACGCCGGAACCGGCACGCGCTCGATCAACTCGTCGATGATCGAATCGGTCGAGACGCCTTCCGACTCGGCCCGGAAGTTGACGAGCACCCTGTGGCGCAGCACCGGGTGCGACATGGCTCGGATGTCATCGAAGCTCACGTGGTAGCGGCCGGTCGTGAGGGCACGCGCCTTCGCGCCGAGCACCAGGTACTGCGCGGCGCGGACCGAGGCCCCGAAGGCCACCCACTTCTTCACCGAATCGGGCGCGTTCGGCGATTGCGGCCGGCTCGTGCGCACCAGCGACAGCGCGTAGCGAAGGACGGGGTCGGCCACCGGCACGCGGCGGACCAACCGCTGGAACGCCACCAGATCGTCCGCGCTGACCGGACGGTTGAAATGCGGGTCGATGATGCCGGTCGTCTCGCGCACGACCTCGAGTTCCTCTTCCTCGGGCGGGTGTTCCATGAGGATGTGGAACATGAAGCGATCGAGCTGGGCTTCGGGCAGCGGGTAAGTGCCTTCGAGCTCGATCG
>Ga0207701_10007216_pt1 | contig 11059 bp, 7 predicted proteins | sample KBSSwiSSwithPhiX_FD_184294 | JGI IMG/M metagenome (GOLD analysis project Ga0207701, IMG submission 184294) | Switchgrass rhizosphere bulk soil microbial communities from Kellogg Biological Station, Michigan, USA, with PhiX - S5 (SPAdes) (version 2) | ecosystem: Environmental > Terrestrial > Soil...
TCGAGGACCAGCACTTCCGGCTCCCCGATCAGCGCGGCCGCGATGCCGAGCCGCTGGCGCATGCCGAGCGAGTAGTTGCCGACCCGACGGTTCGCCTCGGTGTCGGTGAGGCCGACCAGCTCGAGCATCTCGGCAACGCGACGAGCCGGCAGGCCCATCATCCGCTGGGCGACCGTGAGGATCTCGCGACCGGTCCGGCCGGCGTGCTGCGCCGATGCGTCCAGCATCACGCCGACCTCGACGCCCGGGTTGGGCAGGTCGGAGAACCGACGGCCGGCGATGGTGGCGGTGCCCGAGGTGGGCGTGGTGAGGCCAACCATCATCCGCATCGAGGTGGACTTGCCGGCGCCGTTCGGCCCGAGGAAGCCGGTCACGCGGCCCGCGGGTGCGACGAAGCTGATGTCGTCGACCGCGGTGGTCTTGCGGTACTTCTTTGTCAGGGAATCGACGGTGATCATCGGCGATGCTCCTTGGTTGAGGGGATGCCTCAACGCTAGGAACGCAGCGGTCCGAGCGCGTCGTCGCGAGGTCGCGTTCCGAGGGCGACGTACCGACGACGCCGGGTCCTCCTCAAGTAGGACCCGGAGGACCGGACGTGTCGAAGAGTCCGGTCTGGTAGGCCAGCACGATCGCCTGCGCACGGTCGCGCAGCCCGAGCTTCTGCAGCAGGCGAGTGACGTGCGTCTTGACGGTCGTGTCGCTGATGAAGAGCTCGGCGCCGATCTCGGCGTTGGAGAGTCCGCGCGTGATCAGGCTGAACACCTCCATCTCCCGGGCGGTCAGGCTGCCCACCGACGCGGGCGGCGCCTGCCGGTGCAGTCGGGTGAAGTGCTCGATCACGCGCCGGGTGACGCCGGAGGAGAGCAGGGCCTCTCCCCCGGCGATGATCCGTACCGCGGCGATCAGCTGCTCGGGCGGATCGTCCTTGAGCACGAACCCGCTGGCCCCGGCCAGCAGCGCCTCGTAGACGTACTCGTCGAGGTTGAACGTGGTCAGCACCAGAACCCTCGCCGCCGAGTCGGCCGCGAGGATCCGCCGGGTCGCCTCGAGTCCGTCGAGCTCGGGCATCCGGATGTCCATCAGGATCACGTCGGGGTGGAAGCGCGCCGCCTGCGCCACCGCCTCAAGGCCGTTGCTCGCCTCGGCCACGACCTCCATGTCCGGCTCGTCGGCCAGCAGCAGACGGAAGCCGGCGCGCACCATCGACTGGTCGTCCACCACCAGCACCCGGATCGTCATACGTCACCGCCGTCCTCCAGAGGTAGCCGCACCCGCAGCAGGAAGCCTCCGGTGCGGCCGGTGCCCGCGGTCATCTCCCCTCCGTAGATCTTGACCCGCTCGCCGATGCCGACGAGGCCATGGCCGGCGCCGTTGATGTTGCCGGTGCTGGTGCTGGTGCTGGCGCGACCGTCGTCGCGGACCTCGAGCCGGAGGTCCGCAGGGCCGTAGTGCACGTCGACCTGCGCGTGCTCCGCCCGGGCGTGCTTGAGGGTGTTGGTGAGGCCCTCCTGCACGATCCGGTACGCCGAGAGGTCGAGACCGGGCGGGAGCGGGACCGGTTCACCGTGGCGTCGTACCTCCACGGCCAGGCCGGTCGCCCGTACGTCGGCCACGAGCGCGTCGAGGTCGTCGAGCCCGGGATGCGGCAGCAGCTCGAGGTCGTCGTCCTCGTTCCGCATCGCGTTCAGCAGGCGCCGCATCTCCGCCAGCGCGGTGCGCCCGGCCTGCTCGACGTTGCGCAGCGCGTCGCGGTCCTCGGTGTCGGTCGGCGGCATCCGGTGCCGCACCGCACCGACCTGGAGCACCATCACGCTCACCGCGTGGGCGACGACGTCGTGCAGCTCCCGCGCGATCCGCCCGCGCTCCTCTGCCACCGCGACCCGCGCCGCCGACTCGCGTTCCCGCTCGGCCCGCATCGCGCGCTCCTCGGCCGCCTCGCTCTGGGCGGCGCGCTCCCGCAGGGCGAACCCGACGAGCCAGGCCAGCGCGAACACCAGCGGGGTGAAGACCAGCTGACCGGGTGCCCGTTCGGGTCCGTTGTAGACGACGGTCGCCGCGGACCCGAGCACGATCGCCAACCCGAGGCGCGCCTTCCGCACCTCGCGCAGGTTGCCCAGCAGCAGCGCCGCTCCCATCCCGGCGAGGAACATGACGTCGTTGTCGACGATCAGCCGTCCGTCCACGAACGACAGCACCGCCCCTCCGAGCCAGGTGGTGGCCGGTGCCGCGAACGGGAGCCCTCGACGTCCGAGCAGGGCAAGGATCAGCCCCGCGACCGTCAGCGCCTCGAGCCACAGCAGCACGCCGGTCGGACGGCCCGGATCGACGCGCGCCGCGGTATTCAGGGCACCCGCGATCGCCGCGACCACGATGAGGAGGTCGAGACCGTACCTCGAGAGGAACAGCCATGCTCGGCTCACGCCGTCAAGGTACGCCAGCCCGGGCCCGGTCCTCGTCCTACCAAAGGATGACCCGCCCCCCGGTGGTCGAGCCCCCCGGTGGTCGAGCCTGTCGAGACCCCCGGTCGTCGAGCCGCCTCCCCGGTGGTCGAGCCTGTCGAGACCCCGGTCGTCGAGCCGCCTCACCCGGTGGTCGAGCCTGTCGAGACCCTCACCCGGTGGTCGAGCCTGTCGAGCCCTCAGACCGCGAACAGCTGCCCGAGATCGCGGAACGCCTTGAACTCCAGAGCGTTGCCGGACGGGTCGAGGAAGAACATCGTCCACTGCTCCCCGGGCTCGCCCTCGAACCGGACGTACGGCTCGATCACGAAGTCCGTGCCTGCGTCGGTCAGTCGCTGCGCGAGCTCCTGGAACCGGTCGACCTCCAGCACCAGCCCGAAGTGCGGCACCGGCACCTCGTGGCCGTCGACCGGGTTGGTGCCCGCGACCGCATCGCGGTGGTCGTCGACCTGGTGCGTGACCACCTGGTGCCCTTCGACGTTCCAGTCCGTCCAGTGGGTGTCCGAGCGGCCGCGGGCGAACCCGAGCACCTCGCCGTAGAAGTGCCGTGCTGCCTCGATGTCGTGCACGGGGATCGCGAGGTGGAAGGGAGGGCGCGCAGCGGAAGACATGTGCACCTGTCTACCGTGCACGGCGTTCACCGCGAAACTCGTCGGGTCAGCGGCACCAGGCGTATCCAGGCCGGATCCGAACACCTGCCGCCAGGCGTCGGAGCAGACGCAGTGGCTATGGCACCATCCAGCTGAGCACAGGGGTGGCCTGCAGGCCTACGATTGCGCACATCAGGACCAGCAGCAGCAGACTCCAGCCGATGACCTTGCGGAAGATCACGCCCTCGTTGCCCGACAGCCCGACCGCGGCCGCGGCGATGGCGAGGTTCTGCGGGCTCACCATCTTGCCGAGCACACCGCCGGAGGAGTTCGCGGCCGCCATGAGCACCGGGTCGAGGTTCGCCTTGGTCGCCGCCTGCACCTGCAGGGCGCCGAACAGCGAGTTCGACGACGTGTCAGACCCGGTGACGGCGACACCGATCCACCCGAGGATGGGCGAGATCAGCGCGAAGGCCCCACCGGACCCGGCCAGCCAGACGCCCAGCGACGTCGTCTGGCCCGACAGGTTCATCACGTAGGCCAGGCCCAGCACCGCCATGACGGTGATGATCGCCGAGCGCAGCTCCACCAAGGTCGCGACGTACGTCTTGAGGGCCCGGGCCGGCGACACCTTCAAGATCACCATCGTGATCAGCCCCGCGATGATCAGCAGGGTGCCGGCGGCCGGCAGCCAGTTGAACTTGAACTGGGTCGCCACCGGGTCGCCCGCCTCGTTGAGGATGTCGAGCCCCGGCCAGTCGAACAGGTAGGTCCACGGCGCCTTGGCCAGGTAGTCCACGACGGCCGGGATGTTGGTGAGCGAGAAGATCACGATGATCACGAGGTACGGCGCATAGGCCCTCAACACGTCGCCCCGGTTGTCGACCGACAGCTGGCGGGTCCCGCCGCCGGCCGCTGCTCCCGCGCCGAGGCCTTCTCCCGTGCCTGCATCGCGCGTGGTGGTCGCGCCACTCCCGGAGCCGACCCGCGAGGACTCGCTGGAGGCGCCCGCGTGGACGCGCTCCTCCTCGCTGACCCGCTCGGCCGTCAGCACCTCGGCCGGCTGCCACACCCGCAGCAGCAGGACCACCGAGCCGGCCGACAGCAGCGACGCGACGATGTCGGTGAGCTGGACGGAGAGGTAGTTCGCCGTCACGAACTGGGCGAGGCCGAAAACCGTGCCCGCCACCATGGCCGGCACCCAGGTCTGGCGCACGCCGCGCCGGCCGTCGACGATCAGCACCAGGATGAGCGGCACGAACAGCGCGAGGATCGGTGTCTGCCGCCCGACCATCGACCCCAGCGAGTCCAGAGCGTTGGCGTCGGAGAGTCGCGGGTCGTTGCTGACCCCGGCGGCAATCGGCGCCAGCGTCACGATCGGGATCGCCAGCGCGCCGAAGGCGACTGGTGCGGTGTTCGCCACCAGGGCGACGGTCGCGGCCTTGATCGGCTTGAATCCCAGCGACATCAGCATGACGACCGAGATCGCGACCGGTGTGCCGAACCCGGCGAGCGCCTCGAGCAGCGCACCGAAGCAGAAGGCGATGATGATCGCCTGGATCCGCTGGTCCGGGCTGACCTTCTCGAAGGAGAGGCGCAGCACCTCGAAGTGGCCCGACGCCACGGTGAGGTTGTAGATCCACACCGCGTTGATCACGATCCACAGGATCGGGAAGAAGCCGAACAGGGCGCCGTTGACCGCGGCGCTGAGTGCCTGGCCCGCGGGCATCCCGAACAAGGCGACCGCAACCACGATGGCGGCCGCGAGGGCGACCAGACCGGAGATCCAGGCCCGCACCTTGAGCCCGCCCAACAAGACGAACAGGACCGCCAGCGGGATCAGGGCGCACATGGCAGTGAGGAACAGCGAGTCACCGACTGCTTGGGTGTCTTGGTGGAACTGGTCGAACATGGTTCAACTCCGTTCGCCGTAGCGGGTTATCCAGGGGTCAGGGTGTTCGCGGGCAGCCCACGGAACGAGGCGTCGAGGACCTCGACGGTGTGGGCCATCCCCATCGGGTGGCCAGACCGCTTGATCGCCGAGGTGACCTGCATCAGGCAGCCCGGGTTGGCGGTCACCAGCACCTGCGCGCCGGTCGCCACGATGTTGGCCGCCTTGCGGTCGCCGAGCTCGCGGGCCGGCTCGGGGTTGATGATGTTGTAGATGCCGGCGGAGCCGCAGCACAGCTCCGGCTCGGCGATCTCCTTGAGCTGCAGCCCCGGTATGGAGTTGAGCAAGGTGCGCGGCTGGGACCGGACGCCCTGGGCATGAGCCAGGTGGCACGCGTCGTGGTAGGCGATGGTCAGCTCGAGCGGGTGCCGCGGCGCGACGGGGCCGAGCTCGGCGAGGATCTCAGAGACGTCGCCGACCTTCTCGGCGAACGCCCGCGCCCGATCGGCGTAGGCCGGGTCGTCGGCCAGCAGCTCGGCGTACTCCTTCATCGTCGAGCCGCAGCCAGCTGCGTTGACCACGATGCGTTCGACGCCGGTCGACTCGAAGGTGTCGACGAGGTGACGGGCGAACCGTTGCGCCTCATCCTCGCGGCCGTTGTGCACCGACAGCGCACCGCAGCAGCCCTGCTGCGGCGGCACCACCACGTCGCAGCCCTCGGCCTGCAGCACACGGGCCGTGGCGGCGTTGACGCCGGGGAAGAACGCCCCCTGCACACAGCCGGTCAGCAGACCGACCACCGCGCGGCGCTCGCCGGTCGCCGCGATGCGCTCGGGCAGCTTGTCGGGCTTGCCCAGCCGGGGGGCGAGGTTCTCCATGGCGGCCAGCTGCGGCGAGAGCTTCTCCAGCACGCCGGTGGCCCGGAGCCGTCGGTCGAGGCCGGACCGTTGGAAGGCACGCAGCGGCCCACGGATCAGACGCAGCCGCCTCGGATGCGGAAACAGCGCGAAGATCAGCGCCCGCAGCGCCTTGTCGCCTCGGCTCCGCTCGTGGCGCCGCTCGACCTGGGCCCGGGTCTGCTCGATGAGCCGGTCGTACTGCACCCCTGACGGGCACGCGGTGACGCAGGCCATGCAGCCAAGGCACCGGTCCCAGTGCTGCACCATCGAGTCGGTCATCGGCTCGCCCTCGAGGCCTTGCTTCATCAGGTGGATGCGGCCTCTAGGCGAGTCCATCTCCTCGCCCCACAAGACGTAGGTCGGGCAGGTCGGCAAGCAGAACCCGCAGTGCACGCAGTCGCCGATCAGCGCGGCGTCGGGTGGGTGGTGCTCGTCGAACGCGCCGCCCGGTGCGGGGGCGCCCAGATCGGCGATGCTGCCCATCTTGCCGAGCTCGCCGGGCTCCTGCTTCTGGTCAGTCATTCAGATGCCTCCGACGAATCGTCCCGGCGCGAGCCTGTGGCTTGGGTCGAACTGGTCCTTCACGCTCCGCATCAGCTCGAGGGCCGGAACGGCCCCCCACGAGTCGACGGCCTGCTTGACCTCGCGTGGTGCGTCGACGACGACCGCCGCCCCCTGGTGCCGCACACACACGGCGCGCAGCCGCTCCACTGCCTCCGCCGCCCGTTCTGCGTCGGCGACCGCCGCGTACAGCACGCCGGTCCCTCCCGATCCGCGCACCGACGCACCAACCTCGCGGGCGGTCCGCAGCACGTCGCGCAGCCCCGAGAGCACGCATGTCAGCTTCAGCCCGGTCTCCCCGGGCTGCCACGGGTACGACGACCAGCTGGCCGGCGCGTTCTCGGCGACCTCGGCGTGCTCGCCGAGCAACCGGCGCGTCGTGCGGACCCGACCCTCGACGCCCTCGGCCTTCCCGCCGAGCAGCACCGTGACGGTGGCCCGCCCATCGACGGGCTGGTCGACCTCCACCGCGGCCGGCACCACCTGCGCGTGTACGACGGACTGCACCGCGTCGTGCACCGCGGCCGGGTCGTCGACCTCGATCCAGACCCACCGCTGCACAGGGGGGTCAGGGTGGAGCCGGAACAACGCCTCGGTGACGACCGCGAGGGTGCCGAACGATCCGATCATGAGCTTGCCCAGGTCGTAGCCCGCGACGTTCTTCACCACGCGGCCGCCGGCCTTGGCCACCACGCCGTCCGCGCGGACCACCGTGATCCCGATGAGCAGGTCGCGGGCGGTGCCCACCAGCACCCGCTGAGGACCGGAGGCGTTGGTGGCCAGCGTGCCGCCGACACTTGCGCCAGGCACCGTCTCGTCGAGCACGAGGCGTTGCCCCTCCTTCCCGACAAAGGCCTGCAGCTCGGCGAGCCGGACGCCCGCCTGGGTCTCGACGATCAGGTCACCTGCCTGGTGGTCGAGCACCTGGTCCATCGCGGCGAGGTCCACGAGCACGTCGGCCGAGCGGGGCGGCATGCCCCACGTCATCTTGGTACCGCGGCCACGCGGGACCACGGTGAGGCCGTGCGCCGCCGCTGCGCGGAGCACCTCGGAGACCTGATGCGTCGAGGTCGGGCGGGCAACGAGGCCCGGCACTACCTGATCGACGATGTCGTCCTCACCAGGGGGGCGGACGTCCTCGCACGCAGAGGTCACGGACTCGCGGGCGGCGTCGTCGATCAGGTCGCGCATGGCTCCTCAGAACACCTCCGCCAGGCCGGCTTCCTGCAGGGGGTGGGCGCCCTTGTGACGGCCGGGGACCTCCCCGCACAGCCGCGGCGTGGGGAAGACCTTGCCGGGGTTGGAGATGTTGTCGGGGTCGAAGGCGCAGCGCACCATCTGCATGGTGTCGAGGTCATCCTCGTTGTACATGCGGGGCATGTATTTTGCCTTGTCCACCCCGACGCCGTGCTCGCCGGTGATGGAGCCGCCGTGCTCGATGCAGAGGTCGAGGATCGCGCCGCTGACCCGCTCGGCTGCCTCGCCCTCGCCCTCCTTCGACTCGTCGAAGAGCACCAGGGGGTGCAGGTTTCCGTCGCCGGCGTGGAAGACGTTGGCGACCCGGACGCCCGAGGTGCCGGACAGGTCGGCGATGGCCCGCAGCACCTCGGGCAGCGCGGTGCGCGGGATGACGCCGTCCTGCACGATGTAGTCGGGGCTGATCCTGCCGACCGCCGCGAACGCGGACTTACGGCCCTTCCAGATCAGCGCCCGGTCGACGGGGTCGGTGGCGAGCCGCTGCTCGAACGCGCCGTTCTCGGCGCACAGCCGCTCCACCTCGTCGTACTCCTGCGCCACCTCGACCGCCGCACCGTCCAGCTCGATCACGAGGACCGCGCCCGCCCCCTCCGGGTAGCCGCACCGCACCGCCTCCTCGGCCGCCTCGATCGCCAGCGCGTCCATCATTTCGATGGCCGCCGGCAGGATGCCGGCCGAGATGATCGCCGACGTGGCCGCACCCGCTTGGTCGGTGCTCTCGAAGCCCACCAGGACGGTCCGGACCTCCTCGGGCAGCCGCACCAGCCGCACGGTGGCCGACGTGACGATGCCGAGCGTTCCCTCCGAGCCCACCACCGCACCGAGCAGGTCGTAGCCGGGGGCGTCGGGGGCGCCGCCACCCAGCTCGACGACCTCGCCCTGTGGCGTGACGAACTCGGCGCCGAGGACGTGGTTGGTCGTGAAGCCGTACTTCAGGCAGTGCGCGCCACCGGAGTTCTCCGCGACGTTGCCGCCGATGGAGCAGATCTGCTGGCTCGACGGATCGGGGGCGTAGTAGTAGCCCGCGGGAGTGGCGGCGCGGGTGACGTCGAGGTTGATCACCCCGGGCTCGACCACCGCGCGCTGGTCCTCACGCCGGACCTCGCGGATCGCGCGCATCCGCGATGTCACGATCAGCACGCCGTCCTTGTGCGGCAGCGCCCCGCCCGAGAGCCCGGTGCCCGAGCCCCGTGCTACGAAAGGGATGTGGTGAGCGGCGCAGGCCGTCACGACCGCGGCCAGCTGGGTGGTGTCCTCGGGGATAACCACCAGCGCGGGCGTCACGCGGTAGTGCGCGAGGCCGTCGCACTCGTAGGTGCGCAGCCGCGCGTGGTCGCTGATGACCGCATCGTCGGGGAGCACCTGCCGGACCCGGGCGATCACCTTGTCCAGCGCAGCTCCGCTCGCGGCCGTCACCGTCATCGGGAGCCCGTCAGCTCGCCCTGCTTGCGGCTGGCTCGCCGCCTGTGCAGGATCGGCTCGGTGTATCCGCTGGGCTGCTCGAGGCCCTCGAACACCAGCGCCCGCGCGGCCAGGAACGCGTCACCGTCGAAGTCCGGCGCCATCGGGGTGTACGTCGGGTCGCCGGCGTTCTGCTCGTCGACGACCTTCGCCATCCGCCGCAGGGTCTCGTCGACCTGCTCGGGGGTGACCACCCCGTGGTGCATCCAGTTGGTGACGTGCTGGGCCGAGATGCGGCAGGTGGCCCGGTCCTCCATCAGCGGCTCGCCGGTGATGTCGGGCACCTTGGAGCACCCGACGCCCGCGTCGACCCAGCGGACGACGTACCCCAGGAGGCTCTGCAGGTTGTTGTCGATCTCGGCCTGCCGGTCCTCCTCCGACCACGAGTCCGGGTCCCCAAGCGGGATCGTCAGCAGGTCGGCCCGGGTCGAGCGTCGGCCGCCCTTCAGCTCGGCCTGCCGGGCCTGGACGTCGACCTGGTGGTAGTGGAGCGCGTGGATGGTGGCCGCCGTCGGCGAGGGCACCCAGGCGCAGCTGGCACCGGCCTCAGGGTGGCCGATCTTGGTGGCCAGCATGTCGGCGAGGCTGTCCGGCGCGGCCCACATGCCCTTGCCGATCTGGGCCCGGCCGAGCAGCCCGCACTCCAGGCCGATGTCGACGTTGGAGTCCTCGTAGGCCTTGATCCAGGTCTCGGACTTCATGGCGCCCTTGCGCACCATCGGGCCGGCCAGCATCGAGGTGTGGATCTCGTCGCCGGTGCGGTCCAGGAACCCGGTGTTGATGAAGGCCACCCGCTCGCGCGCCGCCGAGATGCACGCCTTGAGGTTCAGCGAGGTGCGCCGCTCCTCGTCCATGATGCCGACCTTGATCGTCAGCGGCGGCAGGCCGAGAACCTCTTCGACCCGGCTGAACAGCTCCGTCGTGAACGCGACCTCGTCGGGGCCGTGCATCTTCGGTTTGACGACGTACATCGACCCGGTGCGGGAGTTGCCCAGCCGGGACTCCCCACGGAGGTCGACCATGCTGCCCAGGCCGCACACGAGCGCGTCGAGGATGCCCTCGGGCACCTCGTTGCCGTCGCGGTCGAGCACCGCGTCGGTGGTCATCAGGTGGCCGACCTGACGGACGAACAGCAGCGCCCGGCCGTGCAGCGTGACCGTCCCACCGTCGGGCGCGGTGCAGGTGCGGTCGGGGTTCATCGCCCGGGTGAAGGTCTTGCCGTTCTTGGTGACCTCCTCCTCGAGCGTGCCCTGCATCAGCTTCAGCCAGTTGCGGTAGCCCACGACCTTGTCCTCGGCGTCGACGGCCGCGACGGAGTCCTCGAGGTCCATGATCGTGGAGACCGCCGACTCCAGCACCAGGTCCTTGACCCCGGCGGCGTCGGTGCTGCCGACGGAGTCCTCCGGGTCGATGGCGATCTCCACGTGCAGGCCGTGGTGGACCAGCACCACCGCTTCGGGTGCGCTCGCCTCGCCGCGGTGACCGATGAGCTGGGCCGGGTCGGCGAGCCGGACCGCCTCGCCCTTCACGGCTACCGCGAGGCCTTCAGCGTCGACGGTGTACGACGTGGCGTCGGCGTGCGAACCGGAGGCGAGCGGGAAGTGGTCGTCGAGGAAGGCGCGGCCGCGGGCGATGACCTCGGCCCCGCGGACGCTGTTGTAGCTGGAGCCCGGCGTGAGCTCGCCTTCGCGCGGCACCACGTCGGAGCCGTAGAGCGCGTCGTACAGCGAGCCCCAGCGGGCGTTCGCGGCGTTGGTGGCGAAGCGGGCGTTCAGCAGCGGCACCACCAGCTGCGGTCCAGCGATCCGGGCGACCTCCTCGTCCACGTTGTCGGTGGTGACCTGCACGTCGTCGGGCTCGTCGAGGAGGTAGCCGATCTCGGTCAGGAACGCGGTGTACTCCTCCGCGTCGGGCCGGCCCGGATGCGCGCGGTGGAACTCG
>Ga0207701_10007217_pt1 | contig 11059 bp, 11 predicted proteins | sample KBSSwiSSwithPhiX_FD_184294 | JGI IMG/M metagenome (GOLD analysis project Ga0207701, IMG submission 184294) | Switchgrass rhizosphere bulk soil microbial communities from Kellogg Biological Station, Michigan, USA, with PhiX - S5 (SPAdes) (version 2) | ecosystem: Environmental > Terrestrial >...
CCGCCGCTGGCTTTATTAAAGCCTATGCATCGACCACTGCGCTTTTGCATGATCACGACCTTCTATCCTCCGTACAATTTCGGGGGAGACGGAATCTACGTGCACCGCCTGTCCAATGAATTGGCGCGGCGCGGCCATTACGTTGAGGTGATTCATTGTATCGATGCTTATCATCTAGTAGCGCGGCAGGAGCTGGATACCCCGTACGACGATCACCCAAACGTGACGGTGCACGGCCTTAAAAGCCCATTTGGTGCGCTCTCCCCATTCGCCACACAACAGACGGGTTCGCCCTTTTTCAAGTCGCATCGTATCCGCGAGATTTTAAATAAAGATTTTGACGTCATCCACTACCACAATATTTCATTAATCGGTGGACCAAAGATCCTTGAGTACGGCTGCGGCATTAAGCTCTACACGATGCATGAGTATTGGCTGATTTGTCCAACTCATGTGCTTTTTAGATTCAACCGTGCAGCCTGCACTGAGCCGCATTGCTTCACCTGCGGACTTACATACAGGCGTCCGCATCAGTGGTGGCGGCATTCGGGCATGATCCAGTCCGCAAGCCAGCATGTTGATGCGTTCATCGCTCCTAGTCGGTTTAGCAAAGAAATCCATCATCGCATGGGGATGAATGCACGGATTGTTCACATGCCTCATTTTATTCCAGGCGTGGGGAATGGTGCTGTGTTGCAGCTCCCACGGCGTCGATGTGAGCCAGAGCACAAGCCCTATTTCTTGTTTGTTGGGCGATTGGAAAAGATTAAAGGCTTACAAACCCTTATTCCTGTCTTTCGCCGCTATGAGAGGGCACAGTTGTGGGTTGCAGGTGCCGGCGAGTACGCTTCTGAACTACGTCAGTTAACGGAGGGAAGCGACAACATTCGCTTTCTTGGCTATAGGACCAAAGGCGAGTTGCAGAAACTTTACCGGAATGCGACGGCGCTTATCGTACCCTCGCTCTCCTTTGAGGTATTTGCTCTGGTTATTCTCGAGGCTTTTTTGCAGCAAACACCGGTTGTGGTCAGGAATATCGGCGGAATGCCGGAGATCATTGAAGAAAGTGGCGCCGGATTGAAGTACGACACCGATCCAGAATTGCTTGCTGCGATGAACCAGTTATTGGACGATCCATGTTACCGTGATGGCTTGGGCACCTTTGGTTATAAGGCTCTAGAAAAAAAGTGGTCGGCCGACGCTCATCTACAGTCTTACTTTGCCTTAATCGATGAGATTGCAACGAGTCGTGGTGATTATCGACAAAAACGGAACCAACTCTTGTCGCTTAAGCTATGCGCCGAGAGTATTCCGACGAAATGTTGACCTACGCTATGAGACAGGATGCCTAATTGTAGATAGAGCAAAGCATTAAGCAGCTGCTGGGTTCTAAACTCAACGTCAATGCATCGTCATTGAAACCGCTACGTCCAGTACACCACTGAAACGGACGTGGATCGAGAGAGCAATCTAAAAAAGTCATCATGCAGTACGCGAAATTGTTAGAATCTTATATCATGAGAATTCGAACCAATACCGAAATTGGCATGCACTTTGTGCGCCGGACTGGGATGATTCAATAGAGCCGCGCGGCCGCTCGGCTCCCTGCAATAGGTAAAAACTTTTCCTCAAACCCGTGACTCGTGAGTGGCCGGGATCACGGTCATGGTGCGGCTTGTTAACCAGTGCCACCCGAAGTCTTTGATGACACCGAGAACTGCGCAATGATCTCCGTATCCTGCCTTCGGATTCATCCCGATGCATAGCGAAAATCACGCGGCCATGTCATTTCAACGAAACCTGGCGTTGTTATCCCTGCTTCTGAAGGGTAACCACGACGCCGTAATCGCCGTTTTGCAAAACGATAGTTCGTCGAAAAATGATTTCGTTCACTTTGTCAAACGGCATCGTCTTCAGCTGTTTGTATTTTCAACACTCGATGGCTCGCCAATACGTAAATGCTTCCCGCAGCAGTGGCTCGACGAGATAAAAAGTTCTTTTTTGATACAGTGGCCAAAGCAAGAGATTCTCATCCGCGAGCTAGGACGAATTTCCACGCTGCTTACGGCTGCCAGTCATGAATTCCTCCTGCTGAAAGGACCGTATTTAGCGAAGCGGTTCTTCGGAGGTATCAATCGTCGCTTGTTCTCGGATCTGGACATTCTCATTAGGAGAGAAGATTTGGCAGCGGTTGAACAGCTGTTGTGTGGTTGCGGCTACGTGAGGAAATCTACGGTTCTGATCAGCCGGGCTTTGACCGCTCATTTTACTCACGCGTTCGACTTCGTAAAGCCGAAGATCACGCTAGACCTGCATTGGGCTCTTTCGGCCAATGCCGCGCATTCGCTCGATTACGATGCCATCTGGCGGCAGCGGCAAACTTTTGCGCTAGGCAATTATAAGTTTTTTGTACTCTCTGACGAATATGAATTAGTTTTCAATCTCATATCAATCTTTAAGGATCTAGAGAGAGGAGCCGCCCGTCTTAAGGCGTTCGTAGATCTCTATTTTATTCTTAGCGCACTCAGCCGCCGCCTCGACTGGGAACACTTTATGCAGAATCGCAAGCGCGAGAAGATTCTGCAAATATCGGTCAACGTGCTTGTCTTGTTCTTGGACTTATTCGATTGCCGGGAGCAATTTCCGGAAATTTGCCGGACGATAGCTCGTGAAGGGCGGCTGGTTAAGCACCTGCCTTCGGAAGGCTTCCAGAGCTTGATCGAAGCATCGCCGGGTGCTCTGACAAACAAGGCATGGGCGGCGGGCATTTACGAATGCTCTCGAATGCATGTTTTTCTCTGGTGGCTCGTATCGCTCCCTTTTCGGCTGGCCGTCCACAATTCCAGTGGGTACACTCGATTTAGCTATGGGCTCCAGCAGTTGAGGAATCTTGCATGGCCAAAAACGCTACGCCGAATGGGGTAACTTCGTTCGGAGCCATCATTCCACGACCTGAGTATCGCATGAGTCTATCCGACCCATTCGTGGCCGTGCGAATTGGCAACTACAACGCAAAACCGGCCGACGACAAGACGGTACGCGCTCGCTGGATCGGGTAGAAGGTAGCAGGTGCCTGTTCAGACGTTGTGTCGAGGCAGACCTTAAACGATTTCATCTCGGTTAGAGCGTGTCGGCGCAGCAGCAAGCGTATTGTGATCTATCGCACACGTCACGAAATACTTCCGGGTTTCCACGGCAAGCTTCTGATAGGCGAGAGGTTGTGAAGGTTACCGCTTAGCGTCTTCCTTATGCGTGTCGTTATAACCGGCGCAGCGGGTCACATCGGCCGTGAAATAGTTAGCGAGTTAGCGCGAACGCATGAGCTTCGCCTGATCGATCGTGTTTCTATTTCGGGTCACGAGTCAATGGTCGCCGATCTCGCAGACGCTCATGGGAAAGGCTTCGTAGGTTCCTGGTGGAAATTTCGATGGTCCCAATGGCAGCGGGCGTTCGAGGGAGCGGATGCGGTTCTACATCTCGCAGCGAATCGCAGTCCCAAAGCTTCGTGGCAGAAAGTCCGGCGCGACAATATCGAGGTGACTTGGAATGTATGCGGAGCCGCCGTGAAACACAGAGTTCCCCGCGTGGTGTTTGCCAGCTCCAACTATGCCGTTAAGGCATTGGAACTCCGGTTGGCCCTCGCCTGCTATACACCCGGGAGGTACAAAAATCGGTTCGGATGCAGCTCCATGTCCCCTCACGCCCTATGGGATTTCGAAGGCTGTTGGAGAAATCACGGACAAGAGTTTAGTGGCCGAGAAACAATTGCAATCGTTTGTTGCGGTGCGAATCGGCGCATTTAGTTCGAATCCACCGGAAAATCCGGTGTGGCGAAACCTCTGGATCGGCCCTCGGGACATTCGGACCTTATTATGACGTTGTATTGAAGAACAGTTTTCGGGTTTCCATGTCGTATATGGCGTATCCGGGCAGCTCACGGCTCCTTATGACTTGTCTCATACCTGCAGGATTCTTTCTTGGGAGCCCAGTGGGTGCATTGACTCTCAGGTTTGCGACAATGCGGCTTCAGCATATCAGGGGAACCCTTTGCGATGAAAACCGAAGATACTGCATTGGTTGCTAGAACGATTTTCAAAACAATCATTTCAACGCAAAAATGAGTCAGACTAGCCGAGGAATATCTAGCTGGCAAAGGTTTATAGATTAATGCGCATCGTAATTACTGGTGCTGCCGGATCCATCGGCCGTGAGCTAATCGAGGAATTTTATAGCAAGCACGAGCTCCGCTTGATCGATCGACACATTACAACAAAAGGAACCTCCGTGGTTTCGAATCTGGCTCCGAACCGACTGACAAGCTACTGGAAACCCTGGTCGAAATCCCGAATGCCACCATGGATGAGGGTGTTCGAAGGGGCTGACGTTGTCATCCACCTAGCGGCGTATCTTCGACATGACCTGAATTGGCCGCAAGTGCTGCATGATAATGTTCAGGTGACCTGGAATGTTTTGGAGGCGGTGGTGAAATATCATGTATCGCGAGTTGTTTTTGCAAGCTCCAACTGGGCAGTCAAGGCGACCGAGATGGCGTTGGCGCCCGCATGTTACGAGGCTCAAGGACTGAAAATTGGCTCGGACGAACTTCCACGCCCGAGGACGCTTTACGGAATTTCGAAGGCTTTTGGAGAAATTACTGGTCGCACGCTTGTTGAAGAGGGTCACATCGGTTCGTTCGTCGCTGTGCGCATAGGTTCCTATCATCCAGTTTCGCCAAAGAACCCAGAAACTCGCCGTCGCTGGATCGGTTCAAAAGATATTCGAAGTCTCTTCCGACGTTGCGTTGAGGCAGAATTTAGTGGCTTCCACGTGGTTTATGGTGTTTCGGCGCAAAGAACAGCACCCTACGATCTGTCGTATACCTCTAGGTTGCTCTCTTGGAAACCCGAGCAACTGCCTGAAAAGGCGTGCCATTAACTCACGAACCTCCAGGGCTAGAAATGTTAACTCGCGGGCGCCAATTGATTGGCCGAGCAGGGCATTTATTGTGGTATACGCGGCGCTCAATCGGGGAACCGTGCGCCGTCGATCGGACTCGCAAGGGGTACCAGAGTCTGGCCGATGAAATAGACCGCCTGTTGCACGAAAATTTACTAACCGTTTGGTATCCTCACAGTCTTGACGAAACCTATGGCGGATACCATCAGCGATTGTCGTGGAGTTGGCCGGAAAACGGTGCAACCAACAAGTTCTTGGTCTGCCAGGCGCGTTTGACGTGGACAGCGGCTGCCGCAGCGGGATATATCCGCGAATTTCGCGATCGCTATCTGGCATACGCACTCCACGGTCTAAAATTCCTAGATAAGGTAATGCGTGATGAAAAGTTCGGAGGCTTTCACTGGAGACTCGATCGTAGTGGCCGGCTAACGGATAAATTTGGTGATGACAAGCATGTCTACGGCATCGCATTTGTGGTCTATGCAGCGGCTGAGATTTTCCGCCAGACAAAGAATGACCGGGACCTGCAAGTAGCCGTCGATGCCTACGAGTGGTTGGAGCATTACGCAGCCGATCGCCAAGACGGTGGCTACTTTGAGTGGTTGCGTCGAGATGGTAGCTATATTCCGCCTCCTCACAGCGCGAGCCGAGACAAGCGCTTATATACGCTCGAAACGTTGGTTGGTTATAAGTCTATGAATACCCACCTTCACCTTCTCGAAGCCTATGCGCTTTTGTACGAGATCTGGCCGGACAAAGATTTGAGAAACCGGTTGGAGCATCTCCTATATATAGTTCGTGATCGTATTGCCGTCGCACCGGGCGCGCTAAACCTCTACTTTACACCCGACTGGCGCGCCGTGCCGGCACATGATTCGTTTGGACATGATGTTGAAGCCGCATTTCTCTTAACCGAGGCGGTCAAAACGTTGGGGCGAGCAGAGGATGCCGTAACGTGGAAATTGGCCAGGCAACTAGTTGATCACGCGCTTGTCTGGGGCTGGGACGAAAAATTTGGCGGTTTCTACAACAAGGGTGAGGCATTTTTAAGTGCTCACGACACAAGAAAATTCGGTTGGGTCCAGGCAGAGGGACTGAATGCTCTCCTCCTGATGCACGAACGGTTCATTGATGAGAACGGGCCTTACTTTAAAGCTTTCACAAAGCAATGGGGCTTTATTCGTAATTTCCAAATCGACCATCGTCACGGCGGTTGGCATACAGTCCTCACCCGCGAAGGCAAGATTGCAAGCGGCCGCGAGCCTAATGAAACCGGTTCAATTTACCATTATGTGCGCGCGATGGTAAACGCGACTCGCGCCTTGCGGCACTTATGCCAATCCGAGAATGGGGCAAGCAGAAATTCGGGAGCTAACCGCGCATGTGAGCGAATATACAATTAGCTGCATTGTCCCCGTTTACAACGGTGAACGCTATTTAGCAGAAGCCTTGGATAGCATTCTAGCGCAGACTTACAGGTTGCTGGAGAGCATCGTTGCCGACGATGGCTCCGTCGTCGAAATAAGCAAGGCGGTAGACTAGAATCGATTCGATCGCCATCCTTAGGCCGGCTATGCTTCCATTGATTAGCTGCATTGTCCCCGTTTACAACGGGGAGCGCTATTTAGGCGAGGCGCTGGAAAGCATTTTTGCCCAGAGCTATAGACCGGTGGAAGTTATTATCGTCGACGATGGATCGACGGATGGATCGCTTCTGGTGGCGGCCGCATATAAAGACCGCGTCTGCATTCTAAGGCAATCAAATAAGGGCCCGAGCGCGACCCGTAATTTTGGAGTAGCCGTCTCCCGAGGGGACTTCGTGGCTTTTCTGGATCCGGACGATCTTTGGCACCCGGACAAGCTAGCGCGACAAATGGCCAGGTTTAAAGCTCGCTCCGAGCTCGATCTGTGCGTGGCCCACGCGCAGTTGTTTTGGGTTTCGGAATTGGAGGGCGAAGCGGTACGCTTGCTTAATCAAGCGCGGGTGAACACTGTCCCCGGTTATACGACCGGTACGCTTCTCACCCGTCGGACCTTCTTTAATGCTATCGGTGATTTCGATGCTTCATTGTGGTTTGGAGACGCAACCGATTGGTTCTTGCGCGCGGCCGACAGAGGAGCCGTCATGGAGTTGTTACCAGACGTCCTGCTCTATCATCGGATGCATACGACCAATCTCACCCGGAGGCGGCTCTCGGCCAGCAGAGAGGAATTCTTGCGGATCGTGAAGCGGTCTCTCGACAACCGTCGGCAGGACGGAAAAAGACTTGAGTCTCTACAGTTTCCAGCCTCGTCTGAACGCGCGCCACTGAATTCAACGGAATCTGACATCAAAGCATAACAACAATGCGCGTAATAGTTTGGCAAGAACTTTTTGGGCCGTATATTGGCGGAATCGAACTTGTCCACCAAGCTGATTTGCCCTTCAGATGCGGGCATGAAGTGGTTGTTGCAACGCGACAGGGTAGTCCGAACCTGCCCACGAAGTACGGTACCACGGAATCTCGATCCATCGATATCCTTTTCCCTGGGGCGCCTTTACCAACGGCAATGGGATTCACAGAGGCCAGGAAACAACTGTCCAACACTGAAACATTCAACTTCGCTCACAAACAGGCTGGATAGAAACCGGGTCATTGAAATGGCGCGAATCTTGTTCTGGACTGAACTGTTTTGGCCCTACATAGGAGGTGTCCAAACCCTTGCTGCTCAGGCTCTTCCGATGTTGCGGCGGCGTGGGTATCAGTTTGCCCTAATTACGTCGCATGGTGACCGCGATCTTCCTGACGTGGATAGCTATAAAGGGATACTCGTATATCGCTTTCGTTTTTGGGAAGCGCTGGCGACGCGTAACCTGGATCTTTTGATCAAAGCGAAATACAAGGTGACCGAGGTGAAGCGCGCCTTCCAGCCGGACCTGGTCCACATAAACTTCTCAGATCCAAGCGTCTTTTTTCACTTGCAGACGGCTCAAGTCTGTCCCGCTCCGATGTTAGTCTCACTCCGCGTTGGCTTGCCTAAACAAAGCTTCGCATCAGGCTCGTTACTAAAGCAGACTTTTTCTGACGCGGCTTGGATTACTGCGAATTCAAAAGCCTTACTGGCGGAGGCGCGCGGACTGTTCCCGGAGATCAGTTCGATGTCATCCGTCATATATAACGGTCTGGACTGCCCGGACATCGAGGTTGAACCGCGTCCATTAGAGAATCCTCGGCTGGTATGCGCGGGGCGACTCGTTTTCGATAAAGGGTTTGATGTCGCTTTGGCAGCGATGGCCTCGCTGGTGGAGCGTTTCCCGACACTGCGGATGAGTATCGTCGGCGATGGCCCGGCCCGCATTCCACTGCAGCGGCAAGCAACGGATCTTGGCCTGGGTGAGGTAGTAACATTTGTGGGTTGGATGGATCCCGGGCAAATCCCCACCATTATGAAATCGGCTACTATAGTAGTAATGCCATCCCGATGGGAAGAGGCATTTGGCTTAGTGGCGCTGGAAGCGGCGTTTATGGCCCGGCCGGTCGTGGCCACGCGGGTCGGAGGGCTTCCGGAAGTGGTCGTGCATGGACAGACCGGGTTGCTCGTTCGGAAGGACGATAGTGGCGCGTTGGCCAGCGCGGTCGAGTTTCTCCTCGATCACCCTGAAGAAGCAATGACAATGGGAAAGGCTGGCCGGTTGAGAGCCCAGCGGGTTTTTGGTTTGCCGCGCTATGTCGATGCGTACGACACTCTTTACCGCACACTGATCCACTGAAATCTTCAAACTTTGGATATTTGGTTTTGGTCCGAAACCATGCCCGCTTTAATCAGCTGTATCGTCCCTTGTTCAACGGGGAGAAGTACTTGCACGAAGATCTAGAGAGCATTGTGAGGCAGACGTATCGTCCAATGGAGGCGATTGTTGTCGACGACGGTCGAGCTATGGACCGCAGCGGTGACCGCTCGCTATGCAAATCAAATTCGCTACGTCAGACAGAATAAGAGCGGGGGCGAACAATCTCGGGCTGAGCCTGGCCCTGGGTCAATTCGTCGCGTTTCTGACGCCGACGATCTGTGCACCGGAGAAATTGGAACGGCAGATGGCGCGTTTCAGCGATCGTCCCCAGTTGGATACCTATAGTTCATGTCTAAAATTTTTGGATTCCAGAACTGAAAGAAGAACCAGAGTGTTTTCGTAACCATCGCAAAGCAAAGCCGGTACCCGGTGAAGTTACGGGCATACTCTTAGCCCGGAAGGCACGATCTGACTCCGTAGGACATTTCAACACGGATTTAAAGCATGGAGATGCGCAGCATGGTTTATACGTGCAGCTGAACAAGGAGCAGTCCTGGAACTCTTGCCGATGTACTCCTGTACCGGCGACTGCATCTCAGCAATATCAGCCGCGCGGTATGAAATGTTTACCAAGATCATCTTTGCATTATTAAGGGCATCTTTGAATCGACACCGACGGAATGGGCGGCCTGGTTGAAGCGTACAAGTTCCCTGATCGTCTATCATAAGCTCGCTCCGTTGGTGCATCGTCGCGATAACACAGGTCACGAACCAATCCAAAAACATTCCATGCCCACGCGAGTATTGTTCTGGTCGGAGCTTTTTTGGCCGCACATCGGAGGTATCGAAGTTTTTGGGATCCACCTACTTCGAGCCTTGCAAGGGCACGGCTACAACTTCACTGTAGTAACATCACATTCCACTCTCGACTTGCCTGATCGAGCAGATCACGAAGGTGCACGGATTCTTCGATTTCCGTTTCGGATGGCATTTGAAACTCGCGACGCAGAGCTGTTTATGGAGCTACGACGAAAAATCGCCAACCTCAAGCAGACCTATCAACCAGATCTTATTCACATTAATGCGGTGAGTCCCAGTGTTCTGTTCCACCTTCAAACAGCGGAGTGTTGGCCGGCACCTGTGCTGGTTACGCTGCATCAAGAGGTGCTGACTAAACAGACCGATGGATTCACAGGCCGGGTACTTCGTTCTGCCGATAGGATTAACGCCGTCTCAGCGGCGGCATTAGGTCAGGCTCACCGTCTGGCACCGAAGATCATTTCGCGCTCATCGGTCATTCATAATGGCTTGAAAGAGCCCTCTGTAGCGCCCACGGTCCTGCCTTTTGCTCCCGTTCGATTGTTGTGTTTGGGACGTCTCACTCGCCAGAAGGGGTTCGATATCGCATTGGCAGCGTTGAGTTTGATCAGGGCTCATTTCGCTAATGTTCGGTTGGTGATAGCAGGTGATGGAGTGGAACGAAGGCAATTGGAACAGCAGATTGACGACTTAGAATTGTCTGGACAGGTCGAGTGCCTGGGCTGGGTGGCTCCTGATAGAATCCCGGCATTGATCAATTCCGCGACTATGGTTTTGATGCCTTCCCGGATCGAAGGTCTCCCTTTGGTCGCTTTGCAAGCAGCAATGGCGGCACGTCCAATTGTGGCGACACGGGTCGGCGGGATACCGGAAGTTATAGTACACCAAGACACGGGATTATTGGTTGAGCCTGAAAACGCTTCGGCTTTAGCTGGGGCCGTGATGTTTTTACTTGCGAATCCGGACATTGCTGTGGAGATGGGATACTCTGGCCGACGTCGTGCGCAGGAAGTCTTCAGTTGGGAAAAGTGTGTTGCGAGTTACAAGGACCTATATCGTCAACTGACGATGCAAGGCGTAAAGCAAGACTTGTCCTAGATTAGGTAGCGTTTATATATTGACAAAAAGCCAGGGCGAGGGTGGTTTAGTGCAATGAAAGTTACACACGCACAGACAAACCTACAACTCTTCGCTCAACTAGAAAAAGACGGGTACTCCGCTACAGAACTCGGTTTAATCTGCGACGCTTATGCGCTAGCAATGCGTTTGTACAGCGGCTACTTTTTGGCGTCTGGGAGGACTGAAATTGAGCACGTTGTGGGTACAGCGAGTATTTTAGGTGTTCTTAAAGCGCCAGCATCAGTGATTGCTGCAGGGCTAGTCCATAACGCCTACGACAATGGTGACTTCGGGAGCCATCGTTATGGAGTTACGGCTACCAAACGGAAAGTGATAATTCATACGGTGGGAGAGGATGTCGAAAGGTACGTTCAAAAATTTCATATCCTAAGA
>Ga0207701_10007220_pt1 | contig 11057 bp, 12 predicted proteins | sample KBSSwiSSwithPhiX_FD_184294 | JGI IMG/M metagenome (GOLD analysis project Ga0207701, IMG submission 184294) | Switchgrass rhizosphere bulk soil microbial communities from Kellogg Biological Station, Michigan, USA, with PhiX - S5 (SPAdes) (version 2) | ecosystem: Environmental > Terrestrial >...
CGGCTGCAGACCGACTGCATCGACTTGGTGCAGCACCACGAGATCCTCCGCTACGAAGATCCACACCGCATCTTCGATGGCGAAGGCGCCAATGCCGCGCTCAGCAAGGCGCGCAAAGCGGGAAAGCTCCGCTACATCGGCTTTACCGGTCACAAGGACCCGCGCATCCACCTCTATATGCTCGAGGTAGCCAAGCAACACGGGTTCAGGTTCGATACGGTACAGATGCCGCTCAACGTCATGGACGCCCATTACCGGAGCTTCGAAAAACTGGCACTCCCCGAGCTGCTGAAAGAGAAAATCGGCGTGCTGGGCATGAAAAGTATGGCCAATGGAATTATTCTGAAATCAAATACCGTGACCGCAATAGAGTGTCTTCACTATGCACTGAACTTACCGACATCGGTGGTCATCACCGGTGTCGATAGCATGGAAATTCTCGATCAGGCATTCGAGGCGGCGTGCACCTTCCGGCCGATGAATAAAGCCCAAGTGAAGTCATTGCTGGCAAAGACCAAAAAAGCGGCAGCGCGCGGCGAATTCGAGCTGTTCAAGACGACGTCGATTTTCGATGGCACCGCTTCCACTCCCTCGTGGCTCGGCGATGAGCCTGAGCGAGTGCAGCAGGTGATGCCGGCGTGATCAATAGGTACAATGCAATGGAAATAGGCAATTTAGAGGGCGATTGAAACGAGCTGTGCGAGAGCAGTCATCCGAGCGTGAATTCGCCAGGTTAACCAGGCGCCAAGCCTGAAAAACATTCTTTATTGCAATAAAACGGCGCGGATACCGATATAATTCGGTCCCATCCGGATTCCTAATCAGTCATGGACCATCAAAATTCCGAGAATCATTCCCGCTACGACTCCGGCAGAAAAAATTAAAAGCATCTCATTCATCGGTATGGCCTTCGAGTAGAATTTCTATTTGGCTCGCTTAAGGTTTTATAGAAATCGTGGCGAGTACGACGGCGATTTCTGTTGTTGAGCAGAAGCAAAACGCACACCAACATGGCCGGTCTAGTAAACGGAATAGTTCTCAAGCCGTTGTTCCGACAATGTAGCGTCAGCCGTGCAAAAATGTGAATTCTTATCGCCGGGCGGTACACGCAATGCCTCGAGAGACATAATAAACGATAACGAAGAAATGGAGCTCTCGGCGCGTCGCTCCCGAACGATAGGGTGAGCAAACCCTGATTCCGATGGAGAGTGCGATCTGGCACTTTGCGAGGCGGCACCGCTGCGCGCGAAACTCAAAGCCACTCCCGGACTGATCAAGGCAGAGGCGATCAACAGCTCTGTGGGGTCGGCGATGTTGCTCCGACGACAAAAAAAAAGTAATTTAAGTGTTTCCAAGGCAAAATCGGCACAAGATTAGGAGGTAGGATAGATGGCAAATACAACGGAGCGCCCTATCGCTGATGCGCTCACCGCAATCAAAACACGCCGCTCGGTGAAGGAGTACCTTCCTACCGAGATTCCCCGGGAGTGGATCGAGGAACTCCTCGACGCCGCGCACTGGGCGCCCAACCACAAATTGACCCATCCCTGGCGTTTTCACGTTTTTACAGGGGAGGGGCGCGAGCGCTTGGTCTCAGCCCGACAGGCGGCGGTCCGTTGGGCCGCGGAGAAAAAGGGCGAGCCGGTAAGCGAAGACGCTCTTAATTTCGCGCGGGCGAAGTGTTTTTCGTCGCCTGTCATCATTATCGTTTCCATGGTGGGCGATGACAAGAAAATTGTCGATCAGGAGAATTACGCGGCGTGCTGGTGCGCGATCGAGAACCTGTTGCTCGCGGCGACCGCGCGCGGCCTGGGCAGCTATCCGAGCACGGGCGATTGGATCGACCAAAACTTCGTTGGACCGGTGCTGGGGCTCACGGAGAAAGAACGGCCGGTGGCGTGCATTTTCCTGGGATACTCGGAGCAGAAGACCATGGCTAAGCGGCTGCCGGTGGAGCGCCATACCACGTGGTACACGGAGGCTGGGGACAGGCAATAGTGGCTGGAGGAACAGATAATGTTCAAGTCGCTCACGCCTTTGAGAAATGTACACGGCTAAAAAGCCCAGCAGAGCGTTTTCGCGCGATCAAACCATTCAACCCTTCGGCCGTTCGAGGAGCCTGACTGCAGGTTTCCTCAGCGGCCTCCAATCAAAGTTCGTCAAGAAATCACGCCTCCTTCGGTCATTGTTCTGTCGAGCATCGGGACGACTCCCGTCAATGGTAGAGATCGGTCGTGAAGTATTGCACCTTTTCTAATTGCAGCGCGAGCGCTTCGATCTGCTCCTGCCAATAGTGCTCCGTACCGAAGTCAGGAAAGGCCATTTTGAAAGCGCAATCTTCCCACCGGCGTGCGATCCACGCGGAAAAGTGAATCATGCGCAGCGCGCGCAACGGCTCAATGAGCTGCAGCGTTGTCATATCGAAAGTTCTGATTTGTTCGTAGGCTTCGAGCAAAATTCGCCTACGCTCTTTGCCGTAGTCGTCATCTCCGCCGGTGAGCATCCAAACGTCCTGCACCGCAGGCGCATAGAGCATGTCATCGAAATCGATAAAGTAGGGATCGTCTCGATTCCACAAAATATTTCCGGAGTGGCAATCCCCATGCAGCAGAATGTAATTAACGCCGTCGAAGCGAGGCGTAATGGCGGCGCATATCTGGCTTGCGATCATTTCGAACCGACTAACGAGTTCCATCGGAAGAAAGTGGCCGTCTTTTAAAAACTTCAACGGCTCCCGTCCATAAGTTTGCGGGTCGAGCCGTAAACGGGGCGCGGCTTTTACCGTCGCCCCGACGTTGTGCAGTCGAGCCAGGAATCTTCCCAGGCGCGTGAGTTGTTCCTTGCTCAGTTCCGGCTCGAGTCGCCCCGGGCGTTTCGGGAAAATTGCAAACATCACTCCACTAACTTCGAAAATGCTTTGCCCCTTATCATCGGTAACGGGGCACACGACAGGAATTTCGCTTTCGTCGAGGGCCTTCAGAAAATCGTGCTCGGCCTGAATCGTGGCGCGGCTCCAGCGTCCCGGGCGGTAAAATTTGATGACGAGGTGCGGGCCTTCTTCCATCTCGATATCGTAAACACGGTTTTCCAGCGCATTGAGCGTGTAGAAGCGACCGGTGCAACGCCCGCCCAATGTCTCAGCGGCGTCGAAGATAACCTCGGGAACAATCTGCAGGAAGTTGTTCAACATGAAGGTCATCCTAGACGAGCATATCCGGCTTGTACAGTAAACCGGGCGGCTGCATTTCGATGACGAGTGTCACTCGATTGGGACGAATGAAATTTTCTAGTCGCCAGGAGAAGAATCCTGTCGGTCGGCTATGCACTTGTGTGCAAGTGCTTAATATCTCGGAGTTTGGGTATTGGTATGGGGCTTGCGACTTTTCTGGGTGCAGTACAAGGAAATGGAGGAACCATGAAAAAATCGACATCCATCATATCGGTGAGCTTGCTGGCGGCTGCTTTGATCGTTCCGAGCGTGCGCGCGTACGCCGACGACGACAACCCTCCCGGCAATCACCGGCAGCGTGAAGCTCTGCGTCAAGACCAGCGAGAGCTGCAAGAATTGAGAGATCGACGTCATGACGAGATCCGCGAGGGCGACAGGCGCGAAGCGCGCGAATATCAAGACAAGATACGCGACAAGCGGAAGGAGATTCATAACGACCGGCGAGAGATCTATGGTAACGATCACGACCGGAGATATGGTTGGGACCGCGACGGGAGGCATGATCGCGACCACGATCACGATTGATTTTATCTCTTAGCTACGCAGAAGGGCCGCCTACGGGCGGCCCTTCGTTTTATTACGTCAGGGCAGCGGAGCTAAATTACATTGCCGTGTATGCGGTGTTATCTTTAGAATCTATGAAATTCGAAAACGACAAAGGCGAGCAAGTCGAGGTAAACTTTCAGAACTTCGAGCGCATATTGCCGACCCCCAAATCGGGCTATACGCCCGTGAAGCTCAAAAACGGAAAAGAAGAGTGGTTGTTGGCTACGGAAAATGAGATTCTTGAAGCCACTGCCGAAGAGTAAGCATCACATAAACACCGCTGGCTCCAGGGCGCTGCTAGGTTGCTAGCTCCGAGTGGCGGATCAACGCTTTATTCCGCTTTCACGAATTACTTCATCGAGCAGCTTCTCATCGACGAGCTGTGCAGCCGCGATTGGTCGCTCGATTTTTTGTCCGGCACGGGAGAAGTCGATCAGCAACTGATATCCATCCACGCGAATTTTCCCGTTTACGCTGAGCAAGTCGACGAGCTTGTCGTAAGCAAGGGAGGCGATGTCAGGCGTCATGGCGAATTCGCGCGTAATCATCTGGGTCGCATCGGACCGATTCTCACGGATAAAATTCATCGCGCGCAATGTGGCACGCAAAAATCGCCTGATCATCTCCGGCTGTTTCTTGATTTTGTCGGCATGCGCCACCAGCGCGGTGCCGGGGACATCGACGTAGTCGCGCGTCACGGCGATTCTTGTGAAACCTTCTTTCTCGGCGTGCAAGCTATGCGGCGCGCTCAGCATCGAAGCGGCCAAGGTGCCTGACTTGAGCGCGGCGTATCGTTCCGGTGTGCCGCCCATATTTAGCAGAATAAAATCGCGCTCAGGCGAGAGCCCGTTTTGAACAATGATTTTCCTGAGTAGTGTATCCACGAGCCCGCCGGGATTAAGGGATCCAATGGATCGTCCTTTAAGCTCGGCGAGACTGCGGTACTTTGGCTGAGCGTAGAGCGCCTGATCGACGTAGGAGTTCAGACTCATGACCACGCGCAGCGGCGCGCCGGCGACAAATGCGGTGACGGCAGTGGTCGATCCCGTGCCGAAATCCGCGTCCCCGGTAATCACCGCCTTGATATCGATGCCGCCGCGCATGTAGACGGCGCTCACGTCGAGGTTTTCTCTGCGAAAGAAGCCGAGCCGCTGCGCGGTTTCGAGAATCGGAAAACTGGTAATGGACTTGCTCGGGTAACTGACAACGACCCTGTCCGGAGCCGCGCTGCCTTGGCTCCACGCATCGTTCATCATCGTGAGGACAACGAGGAGTCCAACCAAGATATAGGAAATCCAACTCAGCATGCTTTGCCCCCAATGCAGTACAGTCTCTTCAGCTGCGCAATAATAGATCACCGTAAGATCTGTCAAGCCCTACCAGGAGGGAACTATTAAGAGACCGGCAACTGCAAACCGTGAAGGGTAAAGACAGAGGATGAGGCGATGAGAGGTCGTGAGAACACGGCGGCGCAGACCGCTATCGGGGAACGGTCAGCATTTTTTCATAAATTTTCAGGTAATCCACAGCCATTCGCCCGCTAGAAAAACGACGCTCAAATACTTCTCGGCAGAGTCTTCGGTCTAGAGATTGAATCTTCTTCAAGGCCTCGACTGACTGGTCGACGCTTTCAACAATGAAGCCCGTCAGTCCGGGATCGATAACTTCCGGAACGGAACCTGCACGATACGCGACGACAGGAGTGCCACACGCCATCGATTCTACCATCACGAGTCCGAACGGCTCGGGCCAATCGATTGGAAACAAAAGGGCATAGGCGTCACCCAGCAGTTTTTGTTTCGCGGCCCGATCGACTTCTCCGACAAATTCCACTAGCTGATGATCGAGCAAGGGTTCGATTTTCGTTTCCATGTATTCGCGATCTGCATTATCGATTTTCGCGGCAATTTTAATTTTTATCTCGGCGCGCTGCGCTATCTTAATCGCTCGATCAACGCGCTTCTCCGGGCAGATTCGGCCCAGGAAGGCCAAGTAATTTCCCCGACCATCGCCGGGTTTATACAGATCGAGCGGTAGCCCATGATACACAGTGCCCTGCCAATTCATCTTCGGAAACGGCTGTCGCTGGGAGTTGGAGATCGATACCACCGGCACGTCCGCAAACTCCGAGAAGAGCTCTTTCAGATCTGGAATGTCTAGGCGCCCGTGAAACGTCGTGACGCCAGGGGTCTTGTGTCCGCGAAAGATGGGGAAGTGCGAGTAACCCGTATGAAAGTGGATGATGTCAAACGTATCGGCTTCCTGCAGTACCTGCGCAAGCTGAAAAGTCTCGTGCGCTTGCGGATCAACGATGCTCGAATCGAGACGAAGAGCGCGCTCGGAGCCAGCGATTAGCCTACCGTTCGTCTTGGAATCACCACTCGCGAACAGTGTTACGGCGTGACCGCGTCGGATAAGCTCATCCGAGAGATAGGCCACGATACGTTCGGTTCCGCCATAGCCAATCGGCGGGACCGGTTCAGCAAGCGGTGAGACCTGAGCAATCTTCATTTTCCCTACCGCGGAGTTTTCGCTGGTGGTTACAGGACGTGCGGTTTGAAATTCGCCTCTAACACGTTCTCGGTTTGGGCGAGTCGCAAGCACTATACCAACCAAGCTCGAGCAAACTCGATGACCAACTGCCGTGCGAATGTTCTCGGTGATAGCTCGGCTTGCCGCGAAGATTCGAACCTTTAACGTGTACTCTCTGCAATGATCCAACTACAAAAGTGCAGGAGAACAGTGAAAGTTCGAAAGCTTTTATCTAGGGGTAGCGCTGTTCTGCTTTGAAATTATGGTCTGAGGCTCGATCTTTAGCGAGTTTGAATTGGCGTTGACTTTACGCGATCATTTTCAAGCGAGTTCATCCAGGCTCTTTCAGGCTTAAATAGTAGGACAATCCAAACACATCGCGAAAACTTATCTCTCGATTCCTTCAAACCAGACATCCGGTACTTTGCACCGGTACTTTGCACTTCTTCATCAGGCATCCTGATTTTCTTGGGTATTTAATCAATTATGCTAGTGGCACATTGCTTGCCCTGCTCGCTATGTTCGGCAAAGTTATGAGCGCCAACTCTGAAAAGCGAAAAAACCGGGATGAAGGAACCCAAAGAAAACAAAAAACCGATAGGTGATCCTCCGTCGAAGCGCCGACCGATTCGTTAGGTACCGCGCATCGAACTTGGTGGGGGCAACAGGCTACTGAAAACGCAGCGTGTTGCCGTACGCAACACTCGAGAGTTTTGATCCAGTGCGCCGGAGCTATCGGGTCAGGTGCGACCCGATTCCTTTGATGAGCCGATCCATATCGCCGTGAAAGTCGGGATCGGGCCGTACATTGATGCCATTGCGGTATGCGAGAGACTGTAGCGAGCCGGGAAGTTTGTCTGCCGCAGGAATTGAAAAGTTACGCACCAGCACGGGAATTACGGGAATGTTTCGCGCCAGCGCCAGCTCGAGTTCGAGCCTCACATGATCGGACGGATCGTCGATCCTCTGCTTTCCCGTTGCCGAGTCCGTCCCGCTCCAGCGCTCGCCCATGACCGCGAGTAACACCCGGCATTGACTCAACGCGCTTTCGAGGTGCTGGCGAAAATCGATACCGAGTGGAATCGAGTCCACATCTTTAAAAACGGTGTCTCTCGAAAAATGCTGAATCAGGCGATCGTATATTCTGCCCGTAATATCTGCGCTGTCATCGCGCCGGTACGAGATAAAGATGCTCCCGGTCGCGGCGGCAGGTCTCGGCACGCTGCTCGGCCCTTGAACAGGTTCTATTTTGGGTTGGTTCTCGAGAAAATGAGGGGCTTCTTTGTTCCTCGACCCGTAAAGCTTGTACAGCACGAATCCAATAACAGCGGCGACCGCGATCGCGATGATGTAGACGAACGGGCTGAAATGAGGCGCGATAAAAGTATCCGAAGGATTCGATTGCGGCTCGTAAGCTGGCGACTGGGCGTTAACCAGCCGCGGAGTCAAAAGAAACAAAGACATGGTCAAATACCCGATACTTTTCTGCATAAAAATTCGCGAGCGTTGTGGGAATAATAGAGTACGCGAGGGCCAAGAGGCAACAGGAAGAAGGGAGCGCCGTTTAAACCGTTCGAGATGTTAAACCACTGCGCTCAGTCAAAGTTGTTCAGCGGGCAAGGTGTGGTTTACCGCTATCCGGTGGGATGATCGCCATGGTGAACCCGTCTGAATACGTCGAAGCCCAGGGGGATCGTGCTGAGCGCTCCGACCAAAAACAAAGTCCAGCCGAGCTGTTTCCGTCTCGTTTCGGAGAACTTGTCGGCGAGCAGGAGTCCCAATCCCGCACCTAACATTGCACGGGTGCCCGCGATCATCCCTAATTCCGGCAGCGGAAGACTGGCTTGTTTCATTTTTCACCTCAGATGAGTTTGGATAGTCTGACAAAGCGCAGGACGAAGAACACGTTATCCCTATGAGATTCGCCGAAGGAGACGATAGATTCCGACGGTCACAATGCCAAATAAGATATGACTGACGATGGGCCCGGCGATTTGCCACCGCTCTTGCTTCGTCACTGACGGCATCAGGCCGGTTGCCGGCAGCCAGCCGAGATAGCCTACACCCCAGGCGGCCAATCCCAAGGCGCTGCCTTCGAGTAGCAAGCTCTTGGTCTGCGGACGGGATGTGGCGTATAAGCCGCCGAAGGCCATGCCGTAGCCAAATGCGAGCGTCTTAGCTGCGACTTTTTCCAGTTGCTCGGGAATTTGCTTACGCGTTTCGTCGGGTAATTGCTCCTCGGCTTTTTTCACCATGAACTCGCCCGGGTCTTGTTTGACCGGCGGTAAACTTTGTGGTGCCCATTTCTGGCTGGCTGCCATTAACCCCTGGATAAGCGCAGTTCCGACCAATCCTGCGGCTGCTCCGGCGCCGATCCTTGGCACTGCAATGTCAGTATTCATAAGTCTTCTCCTTGCTTGTAACATACCCGACTAACGGAGCAATCGGCATGCCGTACCTGATATTTGGAAACAAGAACCGACCCACTATTTTTGTCAAAACCGCTCCGGACCTTCCCCGGCTAACCGTGGATTTAAATTTGCCGACGTTAAATCTGTCTCGCAGTTCGGATTGAATTCTTTACCGCATGGAATCATCATAGCCGCATGAGTGACATTTTCATCAGCTATGCGCGCGCGGACAAGCATAAAGCCGAGCTCCTCGCCGATGCATTTTCCCGCAAAGGCTGGTCTGTGTGGTGGGATCGAAGATTCCACCGGGGCAGTCTTTCGACGATACGATCGAGAGCGCATTGAACTCGGCTCGTTGTGTCATCGTTCTCTGGTCGACGCATTCGGTGTCGTCACGCTGGGTTAAAACGGAAGCAGCGGAGGGTGCGGATCGCGGTATTCTCGTTCCCGCAATGATCGATCACGCGCCGATTCCCCTCGAGTTCAAGAGAATCGAAGCGGCAGATCTCTCGGATTGGGAAGGCGAACTTTCGCATCGTGAGTTCGATCAGTTACAAAAGAGCGTTGCGAGCATGATCGATGGGACCGCACCGGCACCAAAAAGGCAGATCGTGCTCGATAGCGAAGGACGTTCAGAGCTCTGGTGGAGGAAGAGGCCCGGCGTTTTCGCGCTCGTGGGGGTAGCCGCTGTCGCCTTTATTCTTCTGTTTCAGCAAGCCGGATTTTTTACGAAAGCAAAACCACCTCCGCACAGTCAAAACCAGGCACAGCCGGAATCATCCGAAGCGGCCCAGCCAGAGCGTCGGCCGGTTGGGCGAGACGAGGCCGGTTCCATAGCCAAGCCGGCGCGTTCAGCACAAGCCCCAGCGTCGGCGACGAATCTGTTGTCTGCCGAAAACGGCGGTCACGTCATCGTTGGTACCAATGATCATTGGGCTTCGACCATCGACGGTGACGAGAAAAATTGGCAGTACATCGATATCGGGGTTGTCGGTAGCTGGGCGGTTTACGGTTTCAAAGACGACAAGTCGGCGAGGTTCGATACATTCAAGGTATTGATCCTCGGTAGCGAGAGCTGGAACTTAAAGGAATTCGAGCTGCTGGCGGGGAATGATTCTCCTACCGGAAAATTCGAGTCGATCGGCAAATTCCAGACAGAGAACGTCCGGTTCTTCAAAGACCCATACCAAGAGTTCAAGTTTTCACCGGTGAAGGCGCGCTATCTAAAAGTAAGGGTTATCTCTTCACACGGCTTTAGTTCCGTTGGTGCGTACGAATTCCAACTGCTCGGTGCCCTTGAAAGTTAACGGCTAATGGCAGGGTTACAGGCAATCACTTTCCTAACATCTCGTTCACCTTATGTAATAGGTCGTACATATTGAAGGGCTTGGTAAAGGAGGTCAGATGACCGAGCCCTTTATCGGCGAGCAAGTAAGGATGCCCGGTGATCAAGATGACCAAAGTCGATAGCGAATGGGTCTTGATATACTCGAGGATATCGAAGGCATTGAGGCGCGGCATCACCACATCGCAAATCATTAGGTCATATTTTTTGTCCGTGAGTAATTGGAGCGCGCTGGTGCCGTCGTCTGCCTCGTCGACTTGGTAATCGGCCTCACACAGCAAGTGAGTGATGAGCTCACGATAACGGACTTCGTTATCGACGACGAGGATTCTGTGTGCCATAGCTTTAGTGTAGAAGCTCCAAGGCATCTGAGCTATAGCACCGCTCAGGGGTTCTGCAAGAGCCCAAATACAGAGAATAGCGTATGACCGTACCGGGATAGCAAGCCGCAATTAGCAGTTGAACAATAGCGGCACACGGATCAACGGCAAAACTTCGTTAAAATAATCCCTCAGAAGCTAAAGCGCAGGACAGGCACAAGGCGACCGGCAAGAATAGAATAGGAGTCGATTATGTCTTCAGGAACCTGGCGTGGAACGGTCGGGGTAGTGAAACCCACTTATGGTTCGGGGTCGCTGGTGGAATTTATTCGGCTTCTGCCGGAGGGCATCGGTTGCATTCCGATGTACGCTGGCATCAAAGAACATTCCGAACGCGGTTATCTCGGCGCGCTCGAAACCTACGACGCCAAAGTCTCTGAGCTTGCCGAGATCGGTGTCGATCTGATCCATCCCGAAGGCGGACCGCCCTTTATGGTGCGCGGACACAAAGCCGAGCAGGAAATCGTCGCCGGCTGGGAAGAGAAATACAAGATCCCGATCTTCACTTCGGGGATTTCTCAGGCCGAAGCGCTGCGCGCGCTCGGTATCAAAAGATTCGTGGGCTGTACTTACTTCAACGACAAAAAACTCAACGATCTGTTCGCGCGTTATTT
>Ga0207701_10007221_pt1 | contig 11056 bp, 7 predicted proteins | sample KBSSwiSSwithPhiX_FD_184294 | JGI IMG/M metagenome (GOLD analysis project Ga0207701, IMG submission 184294) | Switchgrass rhizosphere bulk soil microbial communities from Kellogg Biological Station, Michigan, USA, with PhiX - S5 (SPAdes) (version 2) | ecosystem: Environmental > Terrestrial > Soil...
TCTAGCGTGCGACAGGGCCAACGGTTCTTGCGTGCCGAGTTGCCGCGCCACCTGCCCAGCGCACACGTCCAAGCGTCACTGTTCTTGGCGTATGAGCTCCGCGATATGCTGGGTCACTTGCTCCAAATCAACTTCCGCGAGATTTGCCAGAGCGATGGTTGTCAGTTCTTCTTCGATGTACCGCGTCAGGATCGCTTCGAAACCCTGAAACGAACCGTCGTGACCGTGTACGGTCTGGCCGCTTTTCTGTCTGATCTCCCATGCGAATCCGTAGGGATGCGCCTTGCCGCTCTTGAGCACGACAGGTGTAAAGATTTGCGACCAGCTTTCAGGTTTTAAGAGAGCGCGCGTTCGTACGCCTCTCTCCCAGGCTAGAAGATCGTTGAGCGAGAGGTGGAAACATCCGTCCGCCGTTTGCTTGAATGTGGACGACGCCCACTCCTGTTTCAAAATTCGCCCCTTGCTCATGCGATAGCCGTCAACGCGATTTGGGATGATGTCCGCGTCGCTCGCAATGCGAGCCGTCTTCATGCCAAGCGGTTTAAAAATATTCTTGCGAATGTAATCCGCATGGAACTCTCCTGTTATCATGCGGATAATGACGCCAAGCAGTAAGTAACCGCTATTGCTATATTCGAATTTGTGACCGGGTGCCGATCTGCGCCGCAGCAGTCCCACGAGTTCCGTGAGCTGCCGCTCGGAATAATCCCGACGCATGTCGATCTCATCTTCATACTCCGGTATTCCCGACGTGTGCGTCAGCAGATGACGCACCGTGATCGATCCCCACCGTGCCTTCGTGCGCGGCAGGTAGCGAGCTATGTGATCGTCGAGGCGGAGCTTCCCATGCTCTTCGATGTGCATGATTGCAGCAGCGGTGAATTGCTTGCCGACAGATCCGGAATTAAAGATGCTGTGCGTGGTCACGGGCACCTGGTGCTCGAGGTTTGCAAAGCCGTATCCCTTTGCCAGCACGACCTCGCCGTATTTGACAACAGCGACAGCCATGCCGGGAATTTTTTGCCGCGACATCTCCGCAGAGACTAATCGATCGATCTTGATTTCGATCACATGCCGCATCCTCTCGACCTGCTGCGCGTGCACGGCAAACGGCCAGGCGACTGAGGACACCGCCATGCCGCCGAGCAGCATGACGAACTCGCGGCGGCGCTTTCGTTGGTCGAATCGCACTCGGTACCCCCTATCAACCAGGGCCGTTGCAGGATATCGAACTGGTGACAGTCAGTCAGGCTGCGTTGCAGGCGCGAGGCCGGAGTACGACTTGCACCAATCTAACATGTCTGTCTTTGGAGCACAGGCTCCGGGCCAACAAAAAAATTCAAGGATCGCTCTTGACCACAGGGGCACAAACTCAACCGCCGCCGCCCGTTACGCCGCCGCCCGACGACGCGCGGCGCATTCGCCGGTTGATGCTCTATTTTGGCATGGTCTACGCGGTCGAAGGCATTGGCCAGACCGACGGCATCATCGCGCAACCGCTAACCTACTACTTCAAGGAGGTCCATTCCTGGACGCCAGTGCAGGTTACCGCCGCGCTCACGGCGTTCAACTTTCCCTGGATCATCAAGCCAGTTTACGGCCTCGTCTCCGATTTCGTGCCGTTGTTCGGCTATCGCCGCAAGAGCTATCTCGTTCTCGCAAGCATTCTAGCGACCGGCGCCTATCTTCTCGCCGCGCAGATGGAGGCGCCGAGCCGGCTGTTATTCATGCTGGTACTAACCGCCTACGCGATGGCGATCGCGAGCACGCTGTGCGGCGCGCTCCTGGTCGAGAACGGCCAGCGATACAGCACGAGCGGGGTGTTCGTGAACCAGCAGTGGCTATGGTTCCACGTCTCGGCGTTGAGCTCGGCGCTGATCGGCGGCCTGCTGGTGCAAAATCTGTCGCCGGCCGGCGCCTTGCATGGTGCGGCGCTGATCGCGGGGATCGCGCCGCTGATGCTCGCGTTCGGCACGTGGTATTTGGTCGACGAGGAGAAACGGCCGATCGACCTCCCCGAACTCAAGCTCGCGGCACGCAGGCTGCTCGCCGCCTTTCGCATGCGCCCGCTCTGGATCGTCGCGCTGGTTCTCTTTCTCTATTGGTTCAGTCCCGGGTTTAATACGCCGCTCTACTACCATATGACCGACAACCTGCATTTCTCCCAGGGCTATATTGGCCTCCTCGGCGCGATCTCGTCGGCCGGCTCGATCTGCGGCGGGCTGGTTTATCGGTACTACCTCGCCGGGCTCACATCGAATCGTCTGCTGCAATTGAGCGTCGTGCTCGGCACCGCAACCACCGCCGCGTTCGTGCTGCTCTTCAACGAAGTGACCGCAGCGGCACTCCATTTCTGCGGCGGCGTGTCGGCGATGATCGCGCTCGTCGCGACTCTCACGCTCGCCGCCGACTACTGCCCCAAGCACTCGGAAGGCTTTACGTTCGCAGTGTTCATGTCAATCACCAACCTCGCCTCGGCGCTCGGGGACAATGTCGGCGCGCTCCTCTATCAGCACGCGTTCGGCAGCTGGCTCACGCCGCTCATCCTCGTGTCGGCGGCGTTCACCGCTCTCGCGTGGGTCCTTATCCCGCTGCTGCGGCTCGGCGACAAGCCGCAGGGGGGCGTCATCGCGCATTGATCGCGTCGAGCGTCGCCGGTCCAACCGTCAGAGCGCAATCGGCGTGCGCTTTCCTGACCGCCGGTGCGGCCTTGGTGTGCCGGGAAATCAGCCTGCGCCCTTCTCGGTGATGATGGTGGGTTAACCAACAACCGCGAACGTAAGCGCAACTCTTCGGCATCGGTCGGCCTTACGGACGACGACTTAGCTCCGACGGGTGCCGCCTCTACAAACTTGGCAAGGAATATGCGTCGATTGCGCCAACGCACGATGATCTGTAAATTCGTGTCCCCATCCCATGTCATCCTGTCCCGTCAAGTCCAACAGGCTGCTAGCAATCGTGTGATGAACCTGCACCGCTAAACGAGTACAAGCTTGGACGCAGAGGTGCACAAACACCATGCATTCGACGAGCACATTTTATCGAAACCCGCACACGCCTCACGCCGTTGACAACGCCGACTGGCTGAAAACCTTGGCAATTATCTCGGTCTCGGTAGGCCATTTCGGCCATTTCTTCGTGGCAGACGACCGCTGGTGGAGTGTTTTCGGACGGCTCGCGGCTCCAACGTTCTTCTTTCTTACCGGCTACGCGCAGACCAGGACCGTCCCGGTACACTGGATCTGGCTCGGTGTCATCTTGACCCTGCTCGAAAGCTGGAATGCAAAATGGACCTGGGTAGCACCGAACATTCTTTTGAGCTTGGCACTCATCCGCAGTGCACGGCCCTACGTGCAAATCCTTCTGCAACGTCACGGTTGGGCAGCCTTCGCCTTGCTCGTTTCCGCACTTTTCGCGGTATCGTCGATAGCGGGCAAGATTGTCGATTATGGCTCGGAGGGATGGTTGTGGGCCCTGTTCGGCTTGTGCCAACGCATGTATGTCGACAGCAGATCAGCTACCGACGTGAATGGCCCAGCCCAAAACTCGGCACCACCCGCGATGAAGGAGAACACGGGCCTAATGCGACTGCTGGCCTGCTTTGCCGCTGTGGTCGCCTACGTTTGGCAGGAACAAAGTGAATACTCGTTTCCTCAAATCCAGTTCGCCGTCTTCATTTTCGGCATCGGCGTTTGGTCCGCGAGCCTGTGTTTGTTCCTGCGCGGCCCGAGTCGCATCCAACCGCCAGAAGCCATAGCCGGCGTCCTGCGCTTCGTCGGTCGGCACACTTTGGAAATCTACGCAATCCAGCTTGCCGGCTCCGAACTCCTTGTAAAGCTGGTGCCCGATCTCGCCCCCTGACCGGAAAACCGCACTTCTTGCTTTGCTTCGACCTAACGGTTCGAATGTCCCACCAGCCGTCCAGACTCAGCGGCGCTGCTGCGTTAAGATCATTGGCATGAGCATTCGCGACCCTGAAAAGAATTTTAAGGTCCTGTGGGAAACCTTTAACAAACGATACCCATTTTTCCAATTGAGGAACGTCAATTGGAAAAAGCAGCATGACACGTACAGATCAAGAGTCACAAGCAAGACCAGCGATGACGAACTCTTCGAGATCTTTTGCGAGATGCTCGATCCGTTAAATGACGGGCATGTAGAGTTGAAGGCCAAAGCAAGTGCGCATCGGAAGAAACGATACTTCAACCCGGAAAAACAGCCCAGATTCAGGCAGGAATTCACGACCCGCGAGATTAAGCAGCTCTTCAAATCGACCGAAAAGACTCTTGTCGACAATTGTTTCGGGAGGCCTGCGGCGACTGAGGCCTGGATGCTTCGCTACTGCAGGTCGCAGAAATTCGGCTACATTCGGATCCTCGAGTTGGAAGGCGTTAGTAAGCGGAGACTGACTGCTGCTCTTGACAAGATTGCCCGTGACTTCAGGGACCTGACAGGGATTATCATTGATATTCGCGACAACCCCGGCGGGGAGGATAGTATTGCGATCGCGATCATCAATCGCTTTTGCGATCGCAAGCGGGTCGCTTTTCACAGGAAGACGAAGATTGGCCCAGGCAAAGGTGACTTTACGCCCCTCAAGACTTGGCACCTCGAACCGCAAGGTGACGTACAATTCACCGGGCCAATCGTGCTCTTGACGTGTGATTCCGTTTTTAGCGGCGGAGAGGCCTTCGCACTTGCGATAAAGGAGTTGCCTCATGTTACGATTATAGGCGATCATACGAACGGCATATTCTCGTATCAACTTGAGAAGATACTCCCCAATGGCTGGGAGTACTGTTTGTCGTACCAAGTGTACCTCTCAGCTGACATGGTGTGCTACGAAGGTAAAGGTGTACCAGTCGACATCAAGCTGCTTAACAAAAAGACCGATATTGAAACCGGCATCGATCCATTGATTAGCCGCGCATTGAAAGTGTTGAAGTCAAAGAACGCGGGACCGGCGAACAAGACGCGGGACCGGCGAGTAAGAGACGATTGATTGCGCGGGCCTCGTGTTTTCCGTTGGATCAGCAGCGCGCTCGAATAGCTTCATCCAGAAGTAAGGGGACCGTGCATCAGCTTGATCCCGACAAGTGCGGACTGCCCGTACCGAGAACGACCCAATTCTGGCATTGCCTATCTGGCAAGCACTATGCATGATCGATAACGCATCCCCGAAAGGGCGATGAACAGGCGATGAACACCACAATCGGCAGATGTTCAAAGAGCCTGCTTCAAGATCGCCCCGCAGGTGACGGCGGTGAAACTGATGAGCCGCGCCGCAGCGGTGGCCCCCGGGGAAACAAGGTTTTCTGCTCAAGGGATGCCGAACTATGATCATCGAGTCGCCCTTACAGCTGATTTTTCGTGATTTGTTTTATCGTCTTCCGGCTTTTGCCGGACGACACGACGTGTTTCTAAAGTTGGAAGGGTTCAATATAACGGGCTCGATCAAGGTCAAGACTGCGACAGGGCTTGTCGAGGACTTGGAACGGCGAGGGATGGCCAGGCCAAACGAAACCGTATTGGTCGAATCGTCATCAGGAAATCTCGGGCTGGCGCTAAGTTTGATATGTGCCATCAAAGGCTACAAATTTATTTGCGTGACCGATCCAAATGCCAATCGCGCGACTTTAAGAGGTATGGAACTCTATGGGGCAAAGGTCATAGTAGTTGAAGATCGCGACTCCGCTGGGGGATATTTGGGAAGCAGGTTAGAGAAAATCGATCAAATACTGCGATCGGAGCCCAACGCAGTCTGGCTCAATCAATATGCTAACGTAGCCAACAAGAATGTTCATGCCGAGCAAACGGCAAATGAGATTGCGCGCGAATTTGACAAGGTCGATTGGGTTTTTGTTGGCAGCGGCACTACCGGTACCCTGGCGGGGGTCTCGGAACGGCTTCGGGCAGAATTCCCAAGGATCAAAGTTGTGGCCGTCGAACCAGTGGGCTCTGTCACGTTCGGAGGCAGGCCCGGCAAAAGAAACATCCCTGGCATTGGCGCGAGCGTGAGACCAAAGCTTGCGGATTTTGCCAATCCGGATCGAATCGTCGCAGTGAAGGAAGAAAGAACGGTTGAAGCTTGTCTTTCTTTCGTTCGAAATTATCACCTGCTTGTTGGGGGAAGCACCGGAACAGTCCTGGCCGCCGTACAGCAGTTAGCTCCGGAGTTCAGTCGCGGCGACACCATAGTCGCCATATCCGCGGATCTCGGCGAAAAGTACCTGGACACTATTTATGACCCCGCCTGGGTAGAGAAGGTCATGGTACCTGAAGATGACAGGCCCAAGCGAACCTATGCGTCCGTCTCGTCCGAGTGAGGCACAGAGAAAGCGCTTGATCGCCGCGCTCACAGCCGGCGCCTTGGCGCAACGATATGCTATGACCCGTCACCGTCGGCGCGCGTTAGCGAGTTGATTGACACGATCGGCGGCAAAAACAGTCGGGCGTAAATGGGAGAATAAAATATGCCATCCGCTCCCACCTTCCATGTTGTTCCGGGCTCGACGGTTAAGCGTGTAATTGACGACAACAAGAAGCAGGTTTTCGACGCTGTTGAGGCGGCATACCGTCTTCACGGCTCGGGAAATACTCTCAATCCGGACAGCTACTTCCTCCGATATCCGGATAGACCCAGCGCCCGCATCATCGCATTGCCAGCCCATCTCGGCGGTGCGGTTCAAAAAAGCGGCATCAAATGGATATCGAGTTTCCCTGAAAACAGGGCCAGTAACCTAGCCCGAGCATCGGCAGTCCTGATTCTGAACGATGCCACGACGGGTTATCCGCTGGCTTGTATCGAGGCATCGCTGATCAGTGCTACGCGCACTGCCGCCTCTGCCGCGTCGGCAGCAGAGCAGATTTCCCCCAATCCCTATAGTGGAACTCTCGGCGTAATCGGAACTGGCGTAATCGCTCGTACAACCGTCGAGTGGCTCTTATTTCGAAATTGGAAGTTTCGTAAAATCAGTTTGTACGATCTGGACCGCAAGGAGGCGGAGCACTTCAGCAAGTGGCTTCGCGATCATTACGACCTGCAGGCCGATATTCAAGATCAGTTGGAGGGCGCCATATCCGATTCTTCTTTGATACTATTCACCACGACTACGCTGGATCCCTATCTTTCCGATGAAAAACTGTTCGAGCACTGCCCCACTGTCCTGCATTTGTCGCTGCGCGACATTTGCGTGAATGTGATTCTCGCATCACAAAACATTGTCGACGATGTGGATCATTGCCTGAAGGCAAGAACGTCGCTCCATCTAACAGAAATGGCGACGGGAAATAGGGACTTTGTCTCCGGGAGTTTGGTGGATGTTCTAGAGAAGAAGCTCAAACCAGATCATAGCAAGCCTCGCATATTTTCGCCATTTGGGCTTGGTGTTCTCGATCTTGCAGTCGGCAATTTTGTACTCGAGGCAGCAAAATCGTCCGGCGCGGCAATTGCGCTACCTGACTTCTTCAGCAATTCTGCCCGATGGTGAAGAAGATGCCAGGGCATTTCGAAATTCGAAATTCGTCAACCTCAAGCGCGGAGCACTCGCGTTGTTCCAAAGGATGCAGGGCAGGTCATTCTCACTCAGGAACAAGCGAGCGGGCAGATTAGCATGTCAGGTGTATGGAGTTGCAATGAGTGGGATCAACTCGAAGAAGTTATTGTGGGAAATCCGCTGAATGCGCGGTATCCTACGCCAGACCGAAGCACCCAGCTCGCAGAATTTCCTGACCGTTCATTGGGTGAAATTCCCCGCGGCCCTTTTCCTCAACAGATTATTGAAGAGACGGAAGAGGATTTAAATGGATTTGCCAAAATCCTGGAAGGCTTGAGCATCACCGTCAAACGTCCGGACACCTGGCCGCACGATGGCAAATTTTCCACGATCCATTGGGAAGCTCAGGGGTACTACAACTATTGTCCCCGCGATGTTTTGTTGGTCATAGGTGACCACATAATCGAGACGCCCAATGTCATCCGCAGCCGCGCCCAGGAAACGTTCGGTTATCGCACATTGCTGATGGAGTATATGAAGTCAGGCGCAAAGTGGTACAGCGCTCCCAAGCCCATGCTCTTGGACTCACTATTCGAGGGGGTTGATCCAAACAAGCCCACGCCACGCAACGATGAGCCGGCCTTTGATGCAGCTAACGTCCTGCGTTTTGGCGAAGATTTGATCTATCTCGTCAGCGCCACGGGCAACGAGTTGGGGGGACATTGGCTGCAGTCGATTCTAGGTGACAGATATCGGGTCCATTTCCTCAAAGATGTCTATTTTGGCAGCCATATCGACTCGACCCTTGTGGCCTTACGCCCTGGCTTGGTCCTCGCCAATCCTGCTCGTGTCAATGACGATACCCTGCCCAAGATCTTGAAGCAGTGGAAAGTCATCTACAGTTCTCCGATGGAGAACACAGACAGGTATGATGCCGACTATCTGTCCAGATCCATTGGCAGCGACTGGATTGACATGAATGCATTCAGCATCAATCCCAATTTGGTCGTGGTCGATCGAAATCAGCCGTCTCTGATAAAACTCCTGGAGAAGGAGGGTCTTGATGTGATCGCCCTAAAATTGCGGCACTCCAAACTATTGGGCGGTGGACCCCATTGCGTTACCTTAGACGTCCGCCGAAATGGTACGCTACAGCGATACTTCGATTAAACGTAGTACCTTCGCCATGCTCAGGCAGCGAGCAACTATGACCTTTGAGGTCGAAGACCCAAGCGTCTCGGAGAATCTGGCAGTAGTCTCTGAGAACTTGGGAGTCTAGACCAACGAGTATGTGAGGAAGTGCTTTGGCAGCAAGTTTTGCAACAACTGCCGTCGCGGTTTTCTTTGCACTGACGTTTGTAGCTTGGCGGCGCTATCGTTGGGCGGCTGAGAAAATGCCTCAGGCGGACACCTGCCCATACAGCTTGACGGATGTATTTGGCGACAGCCACCTCGTGAACGTACCGCATCAGAACGGGATCCGGTGGCTCACGGAAGTCTTCAGCCGCTCGGCCGAGAAGTTTCCGCATCTAACGGCATTGCAGATTCCCCACACCGGAGAATCTCTGAGCTTCGCTGAACTCGACGCTCGAGCAGAGAGCGTGGCCGCAGCCCTTTCTGCTTTCCTCACAGGACCCGACCAGGTCGTGGCCGTGGCCATGTCGCAAGACAATTGGCAAATCGTGGCCTCGCACCTGGGCATTCTCAAGGCTGGCGGCACAGTGATGTTGCTGGATACGTCGTTGCCCGACGCCTTGGTCACCCACATGCTCAACGACGCACAGCCGGTAGTCATTCTGACGCGGGGGCAAGACAAGTTCCTCGACCTGCCGACACTCGACGTCCTGACGTTGCCGGAGAGGATTCCCCGCAGGGAACCGCCGGCTTGGCTGGACGACCCCACGCAGCGCCTTGCGACCATCTTTTACACGAGCGGCACCACTGGGATGCCCAAGGGAGTCGAGTGCCCGCACGCAGGTTACGTGAACCTTGCCCTGAGCTACGCCGATTACTTCGATCTCCTTCCCGGTATGGACGCAACCTCGCTCACCTCGTCGCTGGGCTACGATGGCAGCATCTCTGAGATGTACAGCGCCTGGGTGTCGGGCTGCACTGTGGTCATGCTGACCAAGGAGCAGATCCGATCCGGCCCGGACCTCGTCCCCGTCCTCCGAGAAGCCGAGGTCACGGTGCTCTTCTGTCCTCCGGTGCTGCTCACCACCCTCACACCAACCCCCGAACTGGATCTGCCCTATCCGCTGTGCCGCTACATCGTTCCGGCGGGCGAAGCCTTTCCCAACGCGCTCGTGGAGCCCTGGACCCGGGGCAGACGGCAAATCATCAACACTTACGGACCAACAGAGGCGAGCACCGACACGAGCCGCCAGAGTTTGCGGCCGGGAGAGGCCATCACAATTGGATCGCCATTCGCCAACGTCACCTACGTCATCCTCGAGGCGAACCAACTCCAACCACTGCCCCACGGGGAGGTTGGAGAGCTCTGTATCGGTGGGGTGCACGTTGCACGCGGGTACCGCAACTTGCCGGAGCAAACCGTCCAGAAGTTCATCACGCACCCTCAGTTCGGCCGCCTGTACCGCACCGGGGACAAATGCAAAATCGACGTCCGAACGCAGCGCGTGCACTTCCTCGGCCGAATCGACACGCAGCTCAAAGTGCGCGGGCATCGCGTTGAGGCGCAGGCCGTTGAGGATGTCCTCCAGTCGCAATTCGGTGAGATCGAGGCCGCCGTTTTGGATTACCAGAACGAGGCGCTGGTCGCCTTTGTTGCCGCGCCTTCAGTCTGCGAAGGAGAAATCTCGGTGGTCACTCCCGCGCCGGCGGAGTGGGCCGCGCGGGTGACGGCGACGCTGGCCAAACAACTTCCAGCGCCGTCGATCCCGACGAAGTTCTTCCTTGTAGAAAAATTCGTCATGATGCCGGTTTCGGGGAAGATCGACCGGAAGTGCTTGCCAAACCTATCTCATCTATTGAGGAACGCCGAGCCGGAAACTGAGGACAATCGTTGGGATACACCGGCCAGTGCGCGCAACACAAGGGACGGGGAAGTTAAGGTGCCTGATGCCAAAGCGGGCATGGATCCCGAGTGTGAGGAAGTGCTATCGATCTGCAGGGCCGTGTTCGAGACTCCGTTGGGATTGGATGATGGATTCGCAGAGGCTGGTGGGCACTCGATCCTCATCGCACGCTTGGCGCAGAAACTGCAATCTGCTGGATGGGTGGTGCCGGTCCGGGCGCTGCTCAGTGACTGCAACACTGCTCGAAAAGTGGCCAACCGGCCACGGGCGCCCCGGCAGGCAAAGGCCTTTGCGGCCTCTGTGAAATCCGGCGAGCTCAGCGCTGAGCGCGATGAGGCCGCGGCAGAGGTGCTATCCATCGGATACTTTACCACCCTGCAGGTCCTCTTCGCGATTTTCTTGTATTCCCCGCTCATGGTGGCGTTCCTCAGCTTCTTCGACTTCATCGAATTCGGAACGATCTTCACGAGCGCCAGCCTCTGGGCGTTTATCATCAACGGCTTCTTCCTTTATTTGCTGGCC
>Ga0207701_10007222_pt1 | contig 11056 bp, 14 predicted proteins | sample KBSSwiSSwithPhiX_FD_184294 | JGI IMG/M metagenome (GOLD analysis project Ga0207701, IMG submission 184294) | Switchgrass rhizosphere bulk soil microbial communities from Kellogg Biological Station, Michigan, USA, with PhiX - S5 (SPAdes) (version 2) | ecosystem: Environmental > Terrestrial >...
GTTCTTTGGGATCGCGAAGCGGTCGGCCTGAAGCTGGAGCGGTGATCTGAAAACGACATAACAAAACAGGGAGATGACAATGCGGAAGACGACACAGACGGGATTATTGTCGCGGCGCATCGTGCTGGCTGCCAGTGCTGCGATCATGCTGACGGCGCTGCCGGCCAAAGCGCAGGACGCCGTGAAAGTGGGCATGAGCGGTCCGTTTTCGGGTGGGCTGTCGCTGCTCGGGCAGAGCGTGCGCGACGGCGTCGAGGTGGCGTTCGCCGAAATCAACGAACAGGGCGGCGTCGGCGGGCGCAAGCTGCAATTCATTGCCGAGGATGACGGCTATGAGCCGATGCGCACCATCGCCTCGGCACGCAAACTGGTCGAGCAGGACAAGGTGGTGGCGCTCCTCGCCGTCACCGGCACCGCGCCATCGGCAGCGCTGCTGCCGTTTGTGACCGAGAGCAAGACCCCGATGCTGTTCCCCTACGCTTTCTCGCATTCGCTGACCACGCCGCTGAAGCGCGACGTGTTCACGACGCTGCCGGAAGTGCGCGTGCAAATGATGGTGCTCGCCAACTATATCCTCACCGAGCTCAAGCACACCAAGGTTGCCGCGATCTACCAGAACGACGATTTCGGCCAGGACGCCGTTGCCGGTCTCGACGAGCGTTTCGGCCGTGACAAGGTCCCGTTGACAAAACTGCCGTTCGACCGCGGCACCACCAATTTCAGCGGCGTCGTCGCCCAAGCCAAGGAAGCTGGTGTCCAACACGTGGTTTTTCTCGGCATTCCGAAGGACGCCGCGCTGGTCATGCGCGAGGCCAACAATCTTGGCTGGAAGCCGCAATTCAGCGGCCACAATGCGCTTGGCGACCCGCAGACCTTTCAGCTAGCCGGACCGCTCGTCGAAGGCGCCATCGCCATCGCCGTAATGGAACCGCTGGACTCCGACAAGCCGGCAGTCAAGGCCTTCATTGCGGCGCAGTCCAAATACAAGCCCAACACCAAGCCGACCACCTACAGCATGCATGGCTATCAATCGGGCAAGATCCTGGCCGAAGTGCTCAAGCGCTCCGGCGGCAAGACCGACGAGCCGTCGATAGTGAGCGCGCTGGAGAGCCTGAAGGCGTTTGATACCGGACTGATGGCGCCAATCTCGTTTTCGGCCGATCAGCACGCTGGCTCCCTGGCGGGTGCGATCATGAAGGCCGAGGGAGGCAAGTGGAAAATCATCTCCGGCTGGCTCGCGGCGAACTGAGTGTAGTCGCGCATGCGTGCCGTCGTTCTCGAGCGAACCGGAGCTCCCGCCAACCTGCGCGTCGCCGATGTAGCGGCGCGCGAACCCGGACCGCGTGAGATCAGGATAGCAGTTAGGGCCTGCGGGGTTTGTTTCCACGACGTGGTGGTGCGCAACGGCACCTTCCGTCGTGGCGTGGAGATGCCTGTGATCCTGGGCCATGAGGTCGCAGGAACCGTCGAACGACTGGGCGCGGAAGTGCGCGGGTTTCGCGTCGGCGATCTCGTCGCCACCACAATCCATAGCCATGTATGCGGCCAGTGCCGCGACTGCCGCAGGGGACACGAGACGTCTTGCCCGGAGCGGAAATTTCTCGGCGATGCCGGGCTCAATGGCGGCTATGCCGAACTGGTCTGCGTCGATGCGGACGCCGCCCTCCAGGTGCCCACGGGTATCGCGCCAGAGGAAGCCGCTATCGTCGCCTGCACGATCGGCACCGAACTCAACGCGGTTCGCGACGTAGGTAAGGTGCGGCTCGGAGAACGCGTACTGGTCACCGGCGCTGGCGGGGGGCTTGGGCTTCACGGCGTTCAACTGTCGCGGCTGGCGGGCGCGTTTACGATCGCGGTGACGACGACGGCGGCCAAGGCGGCGCGGATCCGGGAGGCCGGCGCGGACGAGGTTATCGTGGTCGAGCGGGGAGAGGATTTTTCCCGGCAGGTTCGGCACCTGACGGAGGGCCGTGGGGTTGATGTCGTGATTGACAATGTCGGGAGCCCGGTATTCGAGGCGGTACGCCGCAGCACTTCCGACTGCGGGCGAATTGTTCTGGTAGGGCAGCTCACCGGAGAGTTCCTCACCATCAACCCCGCGCAATTGTTCCTGCGCAATGTCTCGATCTTGAGTGCCAAAGGAGTGTCGCGTTCGCAACTCGCCGATGCGCTTGATCTGGTGGCGCGCCGGCGCATCAAACCGGCGGTCGACCGGGTCTATCCGCTCGAAGGTGCCGCCGAGGCGCACCGTCTGGTCGAAGCGGGTCTGTCGACCGGCCGCCACGTCCTCACGCCGATGCAGTAGGGAGCGGTAGTTGCCTGAAGAATCCATCATTGACGTAACCCGGAAGGACTTCGCCGATGTCATCCGCTGACGATACCCGAACCCGGAACGGTGAATCTCTTACCTTGACCTGGCCGCAGCCGGACGTTGCGCTGGTTACGATGATCCGCGAGCGTGAGATGAACACGCTCAGTCTCGAGCTTCTAGGAGAGCTCGACGAGGCGCTGACGGCCAGCGTTGACGGGGGCGCCCGCGCGCTCGTCATCACGGGGCAGGGCCGGGCGTTTTGCGCCGGTGCGCATCTGCGTTATTTCACCGAAGGCGATGCCCGGATCGGCGCCGGCAGTTTTGCGCTACGTGATCGCTATTTGCAGCCGATTGCCACGGTCTTCGATCGCATCGAGACCTTGCCGATCCCGGTGATCGCGGCGATCAACGGCTTTGCGCTGGGCGGTGGCTGCGAGATGTCGGTGGCCTGCGATTTCCGAGTGATGGCCGATCACGCCAAGATCGGCGTCCCCGAAGTCCGGATCGGCGCGCTGGCAGGTGCAGGAGGGGTACAAAAACTCCATCGTCTTGTCGGCCGCGGCAAGGCGTTGGAATGGATTTTGCTCGGCAGCCATGTCCCGGCTGCCGAAGCTTTGGCCCATGGTCTCGTCACCGCGGTCCATCCCGCTGCGGAGTTGCTGCCGGCGGCAATGGAATTGGCAGGCCGTTTCCGCTTGCTTGGGCCTCGCGCCGTCGCTCAATCGAAGATGGCGGTGCGGCTGTGCGGCGATACCGATCTGACCACGGCTCGAAACATCGGGCTCGAGGCACTCGCCATGCTGATCGATGGCCCGGAGTGGCAAGAGGGCATGAACGCCTTTATGGAGAAGCGAGAGCCGTATTTTCCGCCGCTTTCGTCATTGTAGGACGAACCGGCGGCAGGGAGGTCGTCGTCCCGGGTCCGAAAGAGACGAGTTGCCTTATTTGGTAGTCTGAGCCCGAGTGCCGCGCCCCGGCAATCTTGTTCGCCCACTCGCCCAAATTAAGCAGGATAAAGCATGCGACTAGACACGGCGTTGAGTATCTTCGCCGAAAACTCCACCCCTTAATCCGATCAAAAATCGCAAACGGATTCCGCTCGTCGACTGCCAAAGGAAGGAAGAAAAATGGGGTCATGCAACGACTGATAAGCTTTCATACAAAAGCTTATCAGTTGCATGACACGGTCCTGGCGCGAAGAGACCGCCGGTGCGGAAGCCGGTGGTAGAACGATTAAAGCTCAATCTGTTCAGCCATGGTCAAGGCGTCGTCTACCTCGATTCCGAGATATCGGACGGTGCTTTCCAATTTAGAATGACCGAGGAGAAGCTGAACTGCACGTAAGTTGCCGGTCCTGCGATAGATCTGGGCAGCCTTTGTACGGCGCATCGAGTGCGTGCCGTAAGAGGCCGAATCTAAGCCGATGCTTTTAACCCAGCGATGCACCATCCGAGAATATTGGCGGATTGATATGTGAGGGCTATTGTGAAGGCGGCTTGGAAAGAGATAACGCGAGCCGATCGCCCGGAGGGTTGGTAGCCACGCTTCAATTGAACTCTTGGACTACTCCGAAATCTCGAACTGAACTGGTCGACCTGTCTTCTTTTGGACGATAGTGGCTCGACGTCGCACATTTGTTCCCGAGCAAATGTCGTCCAACCGCAGTTTCACCAGATCACAGGCGCGAAGTTTACTGTCGATTGCGAGGTTAAAGATCGCAAGGTCTCGCAGTGACCGCGCGATTTCTAGGCGGACTCGAATAGACCATACGTGCTTGGGTTCAAGAGGCTTCTTCTGGCCGACGAGCAATCCCTTGTTCCAGGGTCGTTGGTATCGATCGACGGGGCGTGCGGGCATACGAGATCCTCCGCCATCCCGCCCTCCGCGTCGCTCTATCGCGAGCGAATCACCTTAGTGCCGATTGGCCCCCTCTGTCGTTCAAAGGCATTTTCGACTGGCCGCTTCTGGCGCAAAGCGGCCGATCATACACGACAATAGATTTTAATAATTCAAAGATTGCGCTGGGCATCATATTTGGCGGCGCCAAGGCCAATCGACGACCTCCGAGCAATACAAGCCCACCACGCGATAAGCGGCTGTAGCATCAAACGGAGGCTGTGGTAGATACCGCCATCGGAGATGTATGGCAGGTCAACTCCATCAATCGCATGTTTGAAGTTGGCGGGCCAGACGCAGACGGCGTAGACAGCCATCGCGATGCCCGCCCAATAGCGAAACGGCCGGGTTACGAGCGCAATGGAGACAGCGAGCTCGAAAGCGCCGGTGAGAAAAATGACTTGAGGGGCATAAGGAACCCACGACGGTGTGATTTTTATTAGCTGCTCCGGAATTGTGAGATGTGCCACGCCCGCGCAACATAAAGTGCGGAAATTACCCATCGCATAATCGCGCGCACGACAGACACTCCATTATGCGCAGTCAGCGCCGCGTGGGATCAGCTCCGAGACGTTGACATAGCAATTGCTCTATCGCAGTGCTAATGCGAGCCTCTCGATTAGTGATGGCGGACATTGATCAGTCCGCCACCTTGTTCTGATCAACAACGCCGCCGCGAGATATCACAGCTGACATAGTTAATGGCTAACCGTTTGGTTATGCCTTCGGCAGCATGACACCGTCAATAACATGGATCACGCCGTTCGATTGCTTGACGTCCGCAATGGTTACGGTCGCCACATCACCCTTTTCGTCGGTCAACGTGATCTTGTCACCTTTCATCTTGGCAGTGAGCATGCATCCGCCCACCGTCTTGACGGGATGTGCACCCTTGTCGTCTGCAATCATCTTGCCGATCGCCGACGACATCGCATCCGCCGACACGACGTGGCATTTCAGGATTGTAGCGAGCTTTTCCTTATTCTCTGGTTTGAGCAGCGTATCGACGGTGCCGGCCGGAAGCTTTGCGAACGCGTCGTTTGTCGGTGCAAATACGGTAAAGGGCCCTTTGCCTTTCAACGTACCAACCAGCCCTGCCGCCTTTACTGCTGCGACGAGCGTGGTGTGATCCTTCGAGTTGACGGCATTGTCCACGATGTCCTTGTTTGGATACATTGCAGCACCTCCAACCATCGGGTTTTCCGCGAACGCAACAGTAGCGAAAAAGCCGAGGCTGCCAGCAGTCAAAATTGCGGCTAAACGATTGTTCATGATGTTTCCTGATTTGTTATCCGCAGTCCCACGTTGGAACTTGCGACCGAGCTCAAGATACGGTCGCTCAACCGCGGAGTTTCAATCGAATTCGAGTCATTGTCTGTCGTTGTCGCGAATTTCTCGATCTTAGAATGGATCAGCCCCGGTATTCTAAAATACACACACGCGACAGCCCAGATAGTGATCTGTCTCTCGTCGGGCAACGTTTCTCTTAGGTGTACATCGGACTGGTGCGCAACGGAGAGAGAATTGAAACAGGCATCGATGGGAAATTGCTTCGCACACGCCGCGCGAGCAACACATGCGCGGGGCCGAGGCGGCGCATGAGGATTATTGCAGTCTATCTGGCGGTCGCGGTTCCGTTTGTGCTCATCGATTTGGTTTGGCTCAAGGTGATGGGCGAGCGGATGTACCGGCCGATCCTTGGAGAAATACTGAAGCCGGAGCCTCGGCTCTGGCCTGCGATGGTCTTTTATCTGCTCTATCCGCTTGGCCTGATCGGGTTCGCCGCACTGCCGGCATTCCAGGACGGGAGCCCGATTAGAGCGCTGCTCCTCGGGCTTATGTTCGGCTGCTTCACTTATGGAACATACGACCTCACCAACCAAGCTACTTTGCGCAACTGGACGACTATTTTGACCGTCACGGATGTGCTTTGGGGTTCGGCACTTGCCGCATGTTGCGCCTACTTTGGTTGTCTCGTTGCAAGCCGTCTATTGGAAACGAAGTGACGTTAAATTGTATAGGAATCCGTGCTGAGCAAAATCGCCGGAAATGGACGATGACATCAATTATGCGCCTTGCCGCCTTCATTGCTTGCGTGCTCAGTGGCGGCTTCCTGATCGGATATCTAAATGTACCCGGCAGTTGGTACGCCGGCCTCAACAAGCCTTGGTTCAATCCACCAAAATGGATCTTCGCGCCGGTCTGGGCGGTCATCTATCTTCTCATCGCGTTGGCTGGGTCGCGGACGTGGGAGCGTCATCGCCACGGAATAGCGATGCGGTTGTGGTTGCTCCAGATGGCGCTCAACTTCCTCTGGCCGCCAATTTTCTTTTCTGCCCATTTGCCTGGGTTTGCTCTGACTATCATTCTGGCGCTATTCGTCGTGATCCTGGCTTCTATCGCGCGCCAGTGGACTGCGGACCGCATCTCCGCGGCACTTTTCGTGCCCTATGCCGCCTGGGTCGGATTTGCGTCGCTGCTGAATCTATCAATCGTTCACTTGAACTGAGCGAGAGATCGCGCCGGTCGAATGCCGAATAACGACAATCGCTCACCGTCCGCCGTTCAGGCTGCTCTCAACCAGGCGCTTTTGGGCCTCGATAATAAGTTTGCGAACGGACAGGAAATTGATAGCCAGGCGATCCTTGTTGCCGTCGTCGACCAACAGCGTCCCCATTTCGTAAAGTTTACCGCTGGTGTCTCCGATGAGAGTCAGGAGTTCACCCAGATAGAGGTAACTGAATTCGCCGTGCAGCAGATCTGAAATGTCTTCGGCAAGCGTGGTCATTTCCGTGACGCGGGCGCCGGTGACGGTCTTCGGTGCGGGAAACTTCAGGATATTGTCACCATCCATGGCGGCCTCTTCGGGCTAGTTACGCGGTCAACGACAGCGCCGTGCCGGGTCCGGCTAGGAGGCAGTCCGCCTTCACCGTTTCCAACGTGCGGCGCAGCCAGGTCTTGACGGTGCTGACCGGAACCCCGAAGCGTTCGGCGAGTGCGTCTCGGCTTTCGCCCTCCAAATACGCCAACGACAGCAGCCTTCGACGATCGTCGGGGAGCTTGCCGATGATTTCTGCCGCGATCGGCCGCGCGCGGGCGTAATCAAAATCATCATCCGTTTGATCCGCAGGGTCCGCTATGGAAGCCGCGTGATCGAGATCAGTCGTCGGAATCCTGGCGGGCCGCAGGGCATCGATCGCCGTATTGCGAACAATGACGGCCATCCAGCTGATAGGGGAAGCCCGCTCCGGGTCGAACCTCGACGCATGGCGCCAGATCTTGAGATACGCATCCTGAAGAACGTCCTCGAGATCGCCAGGGTTCGTTCGCACCGAGAGCGCCGTCTTGCGCATCTTGTTGATCGTGAGGGCATGAAGTTCGGAAAATGCCCTGTCGTCGCTCAACGAAGCCCTTCGCATCAGGTTAGCGAGATGATCGCGGTCAATCGCCGCCGCCGTCCTTCCAGTTCCCATCGATTTCGTCCCCGACGCCAGTTAACGTACTGGAACGAACGGCGGCTGGCTTCGGATCACCACGGGAAAGGGTCGGGATCAATTATTCCGACGAATGGACGCGATATCGGCGCTGCTGTTGCCGGCACTGGGGCGCAAGAGAGCGGTCGCCGTCCATCATAGGCGAACAAACGGACTGATTAGGCGACCAAAAAGGCCGTTCATGCGAAGGTCGCCCGTCATCGCGACTAGACACACGCACGGCTCTTCGCCGCCGACCAAAGGCTGATGATCGAGCGTATCGTCGCCATAATCGAAATCGCCAGGTCCGAACCGGCCGCCGACATGGCTAAAACTGCCTTTGAGGACACAAGTCAGCTCTATTCCGGTATGCGTATGCTCCAGCATGCGCGTGCCGGGTCCCGATTTGAGCAGAAACGCGCGCGACTTTCCCTTTCCCGGCAGTTCGATCGGACGCAAGCTGACGCCCGGCGCAATACGCCTGCGCCGCCCGATCCGATAGTGCCGGAGTATTTCGGGCAGCTCGTCATCCTCGCTGTCGTGACTGGGTTGCGATGCACTAGGCGGCGATTGCTCCATCCTCCCAATCGCGGCCTCGAATGAACCTGGTGACATGGGGGCCGGTTCAGCAGCCTCGACAGCGGCCCCACCCAACGTCTCCACTGCGCGAACCAAACGCTGGCACACCGGGCATTGTGACGCGTGGACCGCGACGACCAGATGTTCTCCCTCATCGAGCTTGCCGGCAGCAAACGCCGCAAGGAGTTCGGCCGGGGGATGGTGCGCGATTGTCATTTCGGTTCTTCCAGGGAATCCTTGAGGCGGCTCACTGCCAACCTGATTCTTGATTTCACGGTGCCCAACGGGACGCGGAGCGCCTCGGCTATCTCCGAATGTGGTCGATCTTCAATAAACGACATCCGGATCGCCGTGGATTGATCCTTTGACAGCCGCGAAATGGCGGAAGCGATCCGCTCGGTGTCGCCGCGTTTGACAATTTGTACCTCTTGCGAATCCGCTGGGTCCGGGAAATATTCCAGCTCCGCGTCCGGGACAGCCACGCCCGTGCGGGCCGATCGGCGAACGGCATCGATCCGCAGGTTTCGTGCAATCGTGAATATCCAGGCCGGCGCGCCTGTGGAAGCCGGATCGAATTGCGCAGCCTTCCGCCACACCGCAAGCAGGGTATCCTGCGCGATCTCCTCGGCCTCCTCGCCGCTGGCGCCCGCCTTCAGCATCAGGCCTTTCACGCGGGGGGCAAAATGTTCAAACAGGAGCCTGAATGCGTCGCGGTCGCCATGCGCCGCGATTCGCCCAATCAAATCAGCCCACTCCACTTTTGCTTTGGGCCTTTCGTTGTCGTACTTCCGAAATCGTACCTGGCGGAACGACCTTCCGATCATCGATCCTAAGGACTTCCTTACGGCTTGGGAACCACGGGTCATAGCGCCTCGGCGGGAACTCATTGACTGTAAACGACCGTAGGGCAGTTTTGGATCACCCGGACCGTGCGGTGATGTGAAGTCCGCTTCTTGCGGGTTAGTAGCGCATCATTCGGATGGTCGTCCGAAACGCGTCATTGTATCGGCCTGATAACAGCATCTTATATCCGGTAAGAGCCGATCGCGGGGCTAAGTCAGTATCTTGGCGGGCATGATGAGCCTGAGAGCAGCGACAACCAAGGTTCGACCAAGGAAATGTCGGTACGGTGTTGTCGAGACCAACCCGTTTGGGTCTGGCGCCAATATGCTCGGATTTGAGCCGATAAGATCGGTAGTCAGTCGCTGGACTGCAATTCCTTACGTGTTCCATATCCCAAGCCAGCGGCCAGAGAGAAAAGCTCGAAATCTGGAATTTGGGCCATCACAATGTCTGCCCGGACCCAGAGTTAAAAGGTTGCTTGGTTAGGTTGAGATAAGTTGTAAGTTGCGCCCCGCAGAGGCCCGCGTCAATAAGTTAGCCTTCGTGAAAGGCATCGCCCGTGGCCAAGACCAAAATTTCCAGTACCGATCTGTTGTGGATACTTCAGGAGAGATTGGCATCCTTCGATAATCGGCTGAAGGGTGCGCCGTTGGCGATCATTCCAAGCAAAAATAACTGGGAGGTCGTGACGTCTCCTCGTTACCGAGTAAAGAGCCGCAGATTGTCAGACACATGAAGAAAATTCAGACGGAGCTGCAGTCTGTTTATAGTCTGACGCTTGATTAAGGTGATATCCCTCGCCCCTTTATCTGTGCTCCCCTGACACTCCCCGAGAGACGCTTCGAAAGCTAAAAGCTCTAGAATAAAGCCGAGCTTCGGGCAGCAACCCCAACCCTGCATAGGTCAAGGTGTGCATTCGATGTTGCCCTTGTTGAGCTCATCTAAATCCGGGGCCCATCATGTTCGCAATGAGGGGCAGAGCGAACCTGGCTTTTGCGAGCGCCGACTTCCGAAAAATGGACCCGAAGGGGACATTTGTACCGGTCGATCCGAGATGGATAAGGAAGAGCGACTTTGTTCTACTCCGGTTTAAATCCCGAGGCTTTGATCACAGGCCTCCACAGTTCTGAATCAGATTTCTCAATCTTTGCAAATTCATCAACCGACGTTCCGGTCGCTTGAACGCCGAGCTGCGAAAGGCGGCTGCGGAACTCAGTGCTGCGCACAGCCTCGACCACAATCTGATTTAGCTTCGAGACGACTCCGACGGACGTTTTAGCGGGAGCATAAACGCCATACCAGCCCGCGCCGCGAATGCTGTAGCCGCTCTCCATGAAGGTTGGAACCTCACGCATGACGGTAGAACGTTCATGGCCCGACGTCGCAAGGACTCGGATGCGCCCGGCGTTGTGGGCCTCGACCAGATCCTTCGTCGAGGTAAAAAACATAGGAAGGTGACCGCCAATGAGGTCGGTGATGGCCTGGGAGTTACCTTTGTAGGCAACGTGGCGAAGATCGATGCTGGTCTCGCGGGCAAAGAGCACCGCAAAGAAGTGCGGCAACGATCCCGCTGCTGGGGTGCCATAGGCCGTCTGCGCAGGATTGGCTTTCAACCACTCGATCAGTTCCTTAAGGTTCTTGGCGGGCACATTCGCACCAACCGCTATCGCCATGTCATATGTCCCGATCTGAGAGATCGGCTGGAAATCCTTCACGGGATCGTATGTCAGGTTGTCGTAGACATGCGGGAAGAGCGCCATCGGTGCGATAGGCGTAAAGAGCAGAACCGAGCCATCGGCCGGAGCGTCCTTCACCGACTGGACACCTAGACGTCCGGCCGCGCCGCGGTCTTGGTCGCCACAAACTTCATCGTCGGGCGCTGCACGGCTTCGGCAATCGCTTCGGCATCATTGAAGTCGTTCTTCTGTCCCTTGCTATAGGGGCGGACATATTT
>Ga0207701_10007225_pt1 | contig 11054 bp, 8 predicted proteins | sample KBSSwiSSwithPhiX_FD_184294 | JGI IMG/M metagenome (GOLD analysis project Ga0207701, IMG submission 184294) | Switchgrass rhizosphere bulk soil microbial communities from Kellogg Biological Station, Michigan, USA, with PhiX - S5 (SPAdes) (version 2) | ecosystem: Environmental > Terrestrial > Soil...
CTAGCGTAGTGTCCGGCTTCAGCCGGACCAGCGTAGCGTCCGGCTTCAGCCGGACCAGCGTAGCGTCCGGCTTTAGCCGGACTACCTTGGCCGCGTCGCCGTCACCCGCATCATTCCGCGTCCGACGATGTCGGCGACCGGGACGAGCCCGAAACGACTCAGCGCCGACAGCACCCACGCGGGCGACAGTCGTAACTTCGAATAGCCGCTGACACTGAAGTGCCACCCGGTATCCGTTCGCTCGTGCAGCGCGTCGTACACCGTGATCGTCGTGTCGTGGTACTCGAGCACGCAGGTGAGGATCCGGCGGTCGTCCTGCCGGACGGGAATGAGGCGATGGATACCGTCAGGCGCCGGTCCCGAATAGTCACGGAACGTGGCCAGGAACATACCTCCGGGCTTCAGGAGGCCGGCGATCGTCTCGAACAGATCCTCGACCGCGGCCGGTGACGGGAGGTGCGTGAGCGTGTCGCCCATGCATGTCACCAGATCGACCGGCGATTCGCAATGGTGGCGCATCCGCAACAGGTCGTCGTGCACGCAGCGGATGGCGAGGCTCCCGGCGCGGGCTTGCAACTCGTCGAGGAGCGGCGCGCAGGTATCGATGGCCGTGACGGCGTAGCCGGCTTCGGCCAGCACGATCGCGTGGACGCCGGGACCCGATCCGAGATCGACGGCTGCACGTCCGGCGCCTCCACTGATGTTCGCGATCGCCAGCTCCCGGCGGGCGGCTTCCATCACGGCGTCGAAGTCTCCAATCATCCAGCTGTAGATCGGGCCGAGATGATCGTCGTAGTGCTGCTTGACCGAGGCCATTTCATCTTCCGTGGCGGCCGACGCTCGTGATGCAGATGAGAGCATGCCCAACGCTACGGCGAATCCGCGGCGAGCGCCATGCGCCGCCGTCTGAATTTCCTTGCCGTTCGTCCAGCAGGCCGTTGCGGAACCCCCAGACTGCCTGGAGGCACCGAGGCTTTCATCGCCGGCACCTGAGAAGACATAAGAAACCCCGGCGCCTCTGAGCCTCGGGGTCGTCCCTTTCTTCTCGCAGCCCGCGGCTCTTCACGACGGGCGGCCAGCCGTGCACGGGCTTTGCTCCTGCAAGGAGACCACTCGTCATCGAGACCGATTCCGTGCAGCTGTGATCACCGCCGCTGACGGAACGGAAATCGATCGACAGGTTCGTTATTCGCGCAGGTGCGGATCCGGGCGATCCGCGGAGAAGACTCATGATTCGGCAAGCTGCGTTTCTGGCCGTTGCGCTCTGTCTGACGTCCACCCACGCGGAGGCGCAGACGGCGTACACACTGAAAGAGGCCGCTGACGTCCACCTCTCTGCCACGACGTCCAGCCCGCTGATCGGTCGCGCTGCCCGCGGGCGCGCGATCGAGCTCACGCGCGACGTCGGCGACTGGGCGGAGATCGGGTGGGAGGGCTCCTCCAACCACGCCGGCTACATCCGGGTGCGAATGGGCGGAGTACCGCTGGCCGCGTTCCGCGATCTTCCGGCGATTCGTCCGGTCGCGTCTCCGGCGGCGCCGACTGTCGCCTCGACTGCGACTGCGTCCGGCAACCCGCCGAATGCCGACGCCGCATCGACACCGATCGCCCGCCCGGCCTCGTCAGGACGGCCCGCAAAGGCGCGCGATGCCCTCGCCTTCGAGCTGCCGCCGCACACCACCGGCGTCGGCATTCGCATGGATCCGCGGTTCCGCGACTTCGGCGCCGCGGCGCGATTCTGGTCGCCGTCCCGGCTCGGGGCGCAGCTCGAGGTGCAGCGCTCGACGATGACGAGCGAGGTCGCGCCGGGCAGTCTGACGAACTGGCAATTCTCGCCGGCCGCGCTCTACGCCCTGCCCGACGTCGTCAACAGCAGCATCTGGGTGAGACCGTACGTCGGAACGGGGCTCGATCTGCTGCGCGCCAGTTACAGCAGCATTACATCTGGTGCGAGCGCGACCGACACGGCGTTCGGGACCAAGCTGTTTGGCGGGGCGGAGATGACGGTGGCCGGTGCGCCGCAGGTCACCCTGAGCACCGACGTCGGGTATCACTGGCTCGAGTCATCGTTCGGCGGCTTCGACTTGAGCGGCGTGCGCTTCACCATCGCGGCGCACTGGTACTTGAAATAGCGCCACGCAACACGTCTGCTCAACTCACGCCGCGGGCGGAGGCGTAGCGATGCACGCGTCCGACCGCGGCGGCCACGCGCGAGCCATCGGGATCGAGCGAGGCGTTGATCGGCACGAACAGCGCGTGGTCCTCGCGGCGCGCGAGCACGTTGCTCGCGACCAGAGCGCGCATCATCCAGACCGCTGATCGCACGTCGGGACACTCGACACCGAGCCAGTCGGCGTACTGCCGGGCCGCTGGGGGCAGGCCGGTCTCACGCTGAATCCGTTCGGCGATCGCCGAGGCGAGCGCAGCGTGGCCCTTCCCCGTTTCCGGCGAACCGTCTGGCGCCAGCAGTGGATATTCGGCATCCATCCGCATCAGGACGTCGCCAATCTCCCGCTGCTGCGCGAGCGGCGTGTGGCCCAGCCAGTAATGCGATGTCTTGGCGATGACGGTGATGACGTTCTTGATTTCCTTCTCGATCCGGAAGTGCGGCGCCGCGGGCAGATCGAGCACCGCGCCGGCGCAGCGCGATGCCACGTTCTCCATGACGATGGCGCGCATCAACCACCTGGCCATCGTGTCGGTGTGGCAGGTCACACTCACCCAGCCCGGCGTCGGCGAGGCGTACGCGCGCAGGCGCGTCACCATCCGGATGCCGCGGCAGATCTCTTCCACCACCGCGTCGTAGCGGCCGAACTGCGCGTCGATCTCTTCGTCCGTGCCCGGCTGCAGGAGCATCCCTTTGTGCGGAGGACCTCCGGCCATGGCGAGATCGCAGAAGCTGCCCCAGATCTCGTCCCACGCGACCGTGCCGTCGGCGGCGTACTTGAGACCGGCCGATCCCATGGAGACCGGCTCCAGTTTCTCGTAGGTCTCCTGATATTCGGCCGGCAGCAGGGTACGGAGCCGGCTCTCGAGGAGCTCGGCCCCGTTGTGCTCATCCACAGGCGTCATTCAACAATCATGATTACCCATGATGCTCTTTGACGTCGTGGAAGAACTTCGTCATGACGCTGTCCACGGCCTTGTCGAGCGTCTTGTCGGCGTTGTTGGTGTTCAACGTATCCGAGTCGTAGCCACGCCACACCAGCTGGTTGGTGTGCGCGTCGATGACGTCGACGATGAGCGTCGACTCGGTGTAGGGCACCGCCCACACGTCATAGCCGCTCGGCCAGCCCCACCAGCCCGAATGGAAGCCGTGGTGCATCACCGGCAGCCCGTAGGGCATCGAGTTGATGTCGTACCGCTCCTTGAGGCCGACGTAGTAGGCCACGAAGAAATCAGGACTCCGCCCGCTGGCCGCCTCGGCCAGTCCGCGCGCCGTCAGGTCACTGCGAATCTGGTCCTGGATATTGCTGGCCCAGATGGCGTTGTCGGCCAGCGGATCGCGGGAAATCCGATGCTGCTGCTTGAACTGGAACGTCTTCAGCGTCTGCAGCGGAAACGATTTCGTGTAGTCGGAATGCGAGCCGGCATAGGCGGTCGAGGCACCAGCCACCACGGCTGCTGCCAGTACGAATGATGCGAGTCTCATAGGAGCTCCCCTTTCATCTCGAGGGTCGCCGGTTGGGGTGCCCTCTGAACGGCGTCGTCGCCCTTCGTACCGTTGGACGATCCGCTCGCTGAAGGCACACTGAAACGCCGGTTAAATCGAGGTGGGAAGCCGAGGGGAAGCGCCGTAACCTGGGTCGAAGGGCTAGAAATAACAAGAATTTAACGATTTGGCCCACCTTGGGCCGACCTCGGCAGGGGCCAATCGCGTTACCATCCACGGGTGACCAAGACGCTCGTCGCCGCCGGATTTCTTGCAGCCGCCGGTGCCCTGGTGGCTGCCCAGACAGCCACGGCTCCGAAGGCCCAGACCACGTCCCCGGTACGGCCCGCATCCGCCGCAGCCGCGCGGCCACAACCGGTGTCGGCACCGGCGTCCGCGGTGACCACGGCCCCACGCAGTACCGGGTCCGCCGCGAGTTCGCGCGCGCTGCTGGACAAGTACTGCGTCACCTGTCACAACGCGAGGGCGAAGACCGCCAACCTCCTGCTCGACCAGCTCGATCTGAATCACCTGGCGGATCATGCGGAGATCGGCGAGACGGTCGTGCGCAAGGTGCGCGCCGGTCTCATGCCGCCCACGACCATGCCGCGCCCGACCGACGCAGAGATGGCGGGCATGATCTCGTGGATGGAAACAGAGCTCGATCGCAGCGCGAAGACGTACCTCCCGGCGCCGGGCCTGCACCGCCTGAATCGCGTCGAGTACAGCAACGCCATCCGCGACCTGCTCGCGCTCGACGTCGACGCCTCGAAGTTCCTTCCGGCCGACGACTCGACCCGCGGCTTCGACAACATCGCCGGCGCCCTGACGATGTCGCCGGCACTGATGGAGGCGTACCTGTCCGCGGCCGGCAAGATCAGCCGTCTCGCCGTCGGCGACGTCAGCGCCCCGACGCAGGCGGTCTACGACGTTCCCGCCGACACGGCGCAGAACCATCACATCGAAGGGCTGCCGTTCGGCACGCGTGGCGGCATCCTCATCCCGCACCAGTTCCCGGTCGACGGCGAATACGCGTTCAAGGTGAAAGGCGTTACCGGCTATTTCCAGGCGGTGCTCGGCGGCGTCACCGGTGAGAAGCTCGAGGTCACCATCGACGGCGAGCGCGTGAAACTGTTCGACTGGGACGAGGAGATTTCGCGGACGACCGGCAACGGCAAGGCGACGCCGCGCATCCCGGTGAAGGCCGGCAAGCACATCGTCGGCGTCACGTTCCTGGCGACCAACGACATCCCCGGCTCGGAGCTCAATCGTCCGTTCCAGCGGACGATGAACACGCCCGGCTCGATCCCCGGCTTCCAGTTCTACCCGCACGTCGGACAGGTCGAGATCGAAGGGCCGTACAACATCAAGGGCACGGGCGACACGGCCACGCGCCGCCAGATCTTTACCTGTAAACCAGCCTCGCGAGCTCAGGAAGCACCCTGTGCGCGCACGATTGTGTCGACGCTCGCCAAGCGTGCGTTCCGCCGACCGGTGACGGCCTCCGACGTGAACGAGCTGATGGAGTTCTATCAGGAGGGGCGCAAGGAAGAAGGCAACTTCGAAGGCGGCATCGAAGCCGCGCTCCAGCGCATCCTCGCCGATCCGGAGTTCGTCTATCGCGGTGAGCCCGAGCCCGGCGCACTCGCCGCGGGCCGGCCCTACAAGATCAGCGACCTGGCGCTGGCGTCGCGCCTCTCGTTCTTCCTGTGGAGCAGCATCCCCGACGATCAGCTGCTCGATCTTGCCGCGCGCAACCAGCTCTCGAACCCGGTGGTCCTCGAGAAGCAGGTCCGCCGCATGCTGGCGGATCCGAAGTCGGAGGCGCTCGTCCGCAACTTCACCGGGCAGTGGCTCGGCGTCCGCTCGCTCGCCGCGAGCGAACCGGTCGTCAATCTCTTCCCCGACTTCGACGACAACCTGCGCGAGGCCTACGAGCGCGAAGTGGAGCTCTTCTTCGGCGCCGTCGTCCAGGAGGATCGGAACGTCCTCGAGCTGCTCGACGGCGACTACACCTACGTCAACGAGCGGCTGGCGAAGCAGTACGGCATCCCGAGCATTTACGGTCCGCGCTTCCGCCGCGTGACGCTGCCCGCCTCGCTCGACATGCGCCGCGGTCTGCTCGGCAAAGGCGCGCTGCTCACGGTGACGTCGAACGCCGCGCGCACGTCGCCGGTGAACCGGGGCAAGTGGTTCCTCACCACCTTCCTCGGCGTGGCGCCGCCGAAACCGCCGGACAACGTGCCGGCGCTGACTGAGCGCAAGCAGGATGCGACCGGCAACACCAAGCCGCTGACGATGAGAGAAGCGCTGGTGAAGCATCGGATCAATCCGACCTGCTCGTCGTGCCACCAGATCTTCGAGCCGATGGGACTCGCGCTCGAGAACTTCGACGCCGTCGGCTCCTGGCGTACGCTGGACGAGGGTCAGCCGATCGATGCCTCGGGCGTGCTGCCCGACGGCACGAAAGTCGCGGGCGTCGTCGATCTGCGGAAGCGGCTGCGCGACGCGTATTCGGATCAATTCGTGGAAGTCGTGGCGGAGAAGCTGCTGACCTATGCCGTGGGGCGCGGCACCGAATATCAGGACATGCCGATGATCCGCGCCATCTCGCGCGATGCGGCGAAGAACGGGTATCACTTCTCCGCGCTCGTCATGTCGATCGTCAAGAGCGACATGTTCCGGATGAACCAGAAGGCTGCGACCACGTCGACCGCACGAGCGGCGAACTGACGCGCAAGGAAAACCAATGTTCCTGACGAAGAAGCACATCTCCCGGCGTACGGTCCTTCGCGGTGCGGGCACGATGCTCGCGCTGCCGCTGCTCGATGCGATGCTGCCGGCCGCCACCGCGCTGGCGCAGACCGCGGCGGCGCCGAAGCCGCGCTTCGTGGGTCTCTTCGTGCCGCACGGCATGGCCCCCGGCTATTGGGTGCCGGAAAAGGAAGGCCTGCTCCCCACCGAGCTGCCGTTCAACTGGAAGCCGCTCGAGCCGTGGGCGAAGCAGACGACGATCCTCAGCGGGCTGCACTCGCGCTCGGCCGAACCGCCTCCCGGCGTGACCGGCGCCGACCACTGGGTGGCCGCGGCCTTCCTCTGCGCGAACAAGCCGCGCAAGACCGCCGGTGCCGACGTCTATGCCGGCACGACGATCGACCAGGTCATCGCGCAGAAGATCGGCCGCGAGAACCTGATGCCGTCGATGCAGCTGGCGGTCGAAGACCCCGGCGCCAACTCGAGCAACTGCGGCGAAGGCTACAGCTGCACGTATACGAACACGATCTCGTGGGCGACGCCGACCTCGCCGCTGCCGATGGAGCTCAATCCGCAAGTGGTCTTCGAGCGGATGTTCGGCGACGGCAGCACCGCCGACCAGCGCACCATGCGCCGCAAGCGCGACCAGAGCATCCTCGACTCGCTGACCGGTTCGCTGTCACGGCTGCGTCGCGACGTCAGCGCGCCGGATCGCGAGCGGCTCGACACCTACGAGGAAAACGTCCGTGAGATCGAGCGCCGGCTCGATATCGCGATGAAGGCGTCGAACGTGGCGCCCGAGGACATGCCGGTGCCGGTCGGCGTGCCGCAGACCTTCGACGAGCACATCAAGCTGCAGTTCTCGCTGCTCGCGCTCGCCTTCCAGGCCGACATCACGCGGGTCGGGACGCTGCTCTTCGCGCGCGACCTGACCGGACGCACGTATCCGGCGAGCGAGGCGCCCACGGCCGGCTTCCACGGCGTGTCGCACCACGGCGAGGACCCGCGGCAGATTGCGCAGCTCTCGAAGATCAATCAGTACCACGTGAAGATGGTGGCGTATCTGGTCGAGAAGCTGGCGAAGGTGCAGGAAGGGAGCGGCACGCTGCTCGATCAGTCGCTCATCCTCTACGGCAGCAACATGGGCAACTCGAACCAGCACGTGCACTACGACGTGCCGCACGTGGTCATCGGCGGGTTGAACGGCAAGGTCAAGGGCGGGCGCCACATCGCGCTGCCATCGAAGACGGTGCCGACGGGCAACCTGCTCCTGAGCATCCTCGACAAGTACGACATTCACGAGGAGATGCTCGGCGACAGCACCGGACGCCTGGAGGTCCTGTAATGAAACGACGAGCCAGCCTTGTCGTGATGGTGGCGGCCATCGCATTCGCGGCGGCACTGGCCGCAGCCGGCAGAAGTGAGGTGGCCGATGCGGCGCAGCGCGGCGACGCCGCGGCGGTGCAGGCGCTGATTGCGAAGAAGGCGGACGTCAACGCGGCGCAGAACGACGGCTCGACGGCGCTGCACTGGGCCGTGTTTCATGGCGACGCGGCGCTGGCGAACCTGCTGATTCGCGCCGGCGCAAACGTCAAGGCGGCGACGCGCGAAGGCTCGACGCCGCTGTGGCTGGCGAGCATCAACGGCGACGCGAAGTCGATCACCCTGCTGCTCGAAGCGGGCGCCGACGCCAACGAGAAGCTGCCGCTCGGCCGCTCGCCGCTGATGATCGCGGCGCGCACCGGCAATGTCGACGCGATGAAGGCGCTCATCGACCGTGGCGCCAACGTCAACGCCAAGGAAACGCAGCGCGGCACGACGCCGCTCATGTGGGCGGCAGACGAAGGGCATGCCGGCGCGATCAAGCTGCTCATCGATTCCGGCGCCGACATCAAGGCCCGCTCGAGTGCGGTGGCACGCGGGCGCGGTCCCGCTCTCGGCAAGGCGAACGATCCACGCAAGCAGGTCGCGGCGCAGGGCGCGGCGCGCGCGGCGGGTCAGCCCTCCTCACTGAACTTCGGTGGCGGCGGTGCTGGCGGCGGCCGCGGTGGACGCGGCGGCGCCGGACGCGGACGCGGTGCGGGAGCGGGCGCGACCGCTGACGGCAACGGCGATGGGACCGGTGATGATTCGGCGGCCGCGGCGGCACCGACACGCCGTGGCGGTGCGGGGGCAGGCGCGGGCGATGGCGGGCAGCTGACGCCGCTCATCTATGCCGTCCGTTCCAACGACCTCGACTCGGTCAAGACGCTGCTCGCCGCCGGGGCGGACGTCAACCAGACGTCAGGCTACGGCTGGAGCCCGCTGCTGGTCGCGACGCAGAACCGCTACTACGCGCTCGGCGCCTACCTGCTCGAGCACGGCGCCGATCCGAATCTCGGGAACAAGGGCGACTGGGTCCCGCTCTACATCGCCACCGACAACCGCAACATCGAGTCGGGTGACTATCCGGTCCGCAAGGGCGACATGGATCACCTCGACTTCATCAAGCTGCTCCTTGCCAAAGGCGCGAACGTCAACGCGCGCGTGAAGGACAGCACCGAGACGCGCACCGTCTTCACCAACCAGTGGCTCGACGAGAACGGCGCCACCGCCTTCTTCCGCGCGTCGCAGTCAGGCGACCTCGAGCTGATGAAGCTGCTCCTCTCGAAGGGTGCCGACCCGAAGATCAATACGCTGCTCAACGTGTCGGCGCTGCACGTTGCCGCCGGCATCGGCTGGGTCGAGGGGATCACCTATGAGTGGTCGCCCCAGGCGACGCTCGACGCGGTGAAGCTGCTCATCGATCTCGGCCTCGACGTGAACCTGCAGGCCGACACCGGCCGCACGGCGCTGCATGGCGCCGCGCACAAGGGACGCGCCGACGTCATCCAGGTGCTCGCCGACCATGGCGCCAAGCTCGACGTGCGCGACTACGGCAACACCGACAACCGCGGCGGCGCGCTTGCCGTCCACACCTGGCAGGCGGTCGACTACGCCGACGGCCTGGTGCGCGTCGGCGTGCAGTCGGCCATCGGCCATCCCGAAGCCGGCGCGCTGCTGCGCAAGCTGATGGAAGCGCAAGGCATGCCCGCCCCGCCGATGGGACGCACGCTCGAGTCAATCTGCATCACCGAGGCCTGCGACACCGGGCAGTAACACGGAAAAGTCACTTCACTAGGCGCTTCAGGCGTCGGAGCCGCAGCCACTGGCGGACCCAGCGGGAGGGCGCGAAAGTACAAAGGCGGGTCCTGTCGCCGGGTTTCCCCATCTCGTCCTCGGCGTCAACGGCACTTGTCACGAGAGAGACGCCTGCGCGGCGAGATGGGGATGCCCCTCCCGTCGCCACCCGCGGACGTAATTTCGCGATGGCCCGCAGCGGCGGCGCGTCATGATAAGTTCGCCAACATCATGAAGCTCTCAACCGCCCTCCTCGGACTCCTCGCCCTCGTCACCGCGGCGCCACTCGCGGCCCAGGACCTTACCCTCACCAACGTTCGCATCATCGTCGGGAACGGCACCGTGATCGACCGCGGATCGATCGTGGTGCGGGGCGGGAAGATCGCGTCCGTGTCGTCGGGCGCTCCGGCAGCGACGGCCGGACAGGTCATCGATGCCAAGGGCATGAGCGCCATGCCGGGATTCATCGACGCGCATCGGCACATCAACACCGGCCCCAACGAGAAGGCGCAGATGCAGGCGCAGCTCGAGGCCGGCTACACGACGATCCTCTCCGGCGGCGGACCCGCCGAGGGCAATATCACGCTGCGAGACCACATCGACTCGGGCGCGATCAACGGACCGCGCATCATCCCTTCGGCCTCCCTGCGGCTGAATCAGCTCACGCCCGAAAGTGCCCGCGCCGAGATCCGCAAGATGGCGGCGATGGGCATCAAGTTCACCGGCGAAATCTCGTTGACGCCGAAGCCGGGCCCCACCGAGCAGGAGATGACGGTGCTCAGGGCCGTCGTCGATGAAGGGAAAAAGGCTGGCGTCATCGTGCAGGTGCACGCCGTCAGCACGCCGGCGATGATGGCGGCGGTCGAGGCGGGCGTGCCGCTCCTCGTCCACATCCCGAACAAGGACTTCACCAGCAAGGAGGACGCGCGGAAGCTCGCCGCGTCCGGCACCAAGGCATTGGCCACCATCGGCTTCGGCGCGCCGGTCTTCGGCGTGTTTGCCAACGACAACAAGCCGCGTTTCCGTGACGGCAAGCCCTGGCCCGAGTCGATCGTCGACGGCGTTCGCCTGGGCGAAGAAGCCGGCTATATGCCGGTGAACGCACGCACGCTGTTCGACGCCGGCGTGATCCTCGGCTACTGCACCGATACGACCTACGAACCCAAAGCGGGTCTCGAACACGAATTGAAGTCGTTCAACCTGATGTTCTCGATGCAGGACATCGTGCAAATCATGGGACCGAACACCGCCTCCTACATCCAGATGGGTGATCAGCTCGGCACGCTCGAAGCCGGCAAGCTGGCAGACGTCGTGCTCCTCGACGGCGACCCGCTCGAGGGCTATTGGAACTGGCTCAAGGCGAAGGTCGTGATCAAGGGCGGCAAGGTCGTCGTCGACAAGCGCTGAGGCTTCGCGGCCGACTCACGCCGGCAATCGCGAAATTACGTCCGCGGGTGGCGACGGGAGGGGCATCCCCATCTCGCCGCGG
>Ga0207701_10007226_pt1 | contig 11053 bp, 7 predicted proteins | sample KBSSwiSSwithPhiX_FD_184294 | JGI IMG/M metagenome (GOLD analysis project Ga0207701, IMG submission 184294) | Switchgrass rhizosphere bulk soil microbial communities from Kellogg Biological Station, Michigan, USA, with PhiX - S5 (SPAdes) (version 2) | ecosystem: Environmental > Terrestrial > Soil...
ATGGATAGGCTCGCCGTGAAATGCGTGTGGGCTTCGTCGTAACGGTTGACGTCGACGTCGAGCAAGCCGAGGTTGGTCATGACAATGCCTTCGTCCCGCCGATTGCCGACCTCGCGGTCGATCGCGAGCGCGTTCTGGAAATGCTCGCGCGCCTCGTCCGACTTTCCGCTTTCACGGCATACCTCTCCGAGATTGCTGGTATCGATGCCCTCGATGTAACGGTTGCCGACCTCGCGATGGATCGCAAGCGCCTGCTCGAAGTGGGACCGCGCCTCCGCAAGGCGCCCCTGCATCGCGTGAATGATGCCAAGATTGCCCCAGGCGTGTCCCTCGACGCGCCTGTAGCCGAGCTCCTGCAGAAGCGCAAGCGCCGATTGCTGCACCGTCCGCGCGTCGTCGAGCCGTCCCTGGTCGCGGCGCACGTTGCCGAGGGTGAGCAGGCAATACGCTTCGCGTCGCCGGTTACCCAGCGCAAGGTACAGACGAACTGCCGCCTCCCACGCCGCCGCCGATTCCTCGATTCGACCCGCGCGGCGAAGCGGCATCGCGCTCGCCGCGAGCGCTTGCGCGCGCGCCACATCGTCCAGCGCGGCGACGGCGAGCACTTGCGCCGCGAGCACCGTGCCGAGGTTGTACGGCCCGGTGATCTCGATGATGTCGCACACGACGCGCAGGACCGAGGCCGCCACGGCGCCGTCTCCGCGCGCGACCGCGCGCCGGCACGCGGCCACCAGGTTGTCGAGCTCGAGCGCGAGGGCATGGCGTCGTCGTACGCCGCCATGAAGGAACAGCGCGTCCGTCTCTTCATCACTCCCGAACCGCGCGAAGTACGCGCCGTGCCGCGTTTCCGCCGCCTGCCGCGTGATGTCTCGCGAACCGTCGAGCTTCTGCGACGCGTGATCGCGAATGGTGAGGTACATGCCGAAGAACGGCTCTTCGATGTCGTATCGGGCGGTGGTCGCCGGGACCCACGTGCGCAGCAGGCTCTTGTCGGCCAGCGCCTGGACGACGTCCATCGGCGGCGGGGCTTCGCGCCATGGCCTGAGGTCGAGCACCGCCTCGGCAGCCTCGAGCGTGAAACCGCCGTCGAACACCGCGCATTGTGCAAATGCGCCCTGCTCCCACGGCGAAAGCAACTCCCACGACCAGTCGATGGCAGCGCGCAGCGTGGCCTGCCTCGCCGCGACGCCGCGCGCGCCCGCGAGGATCGTGAAGCGGTCGCGTATGCGGGCGACGAGCTGGGCCGGCGACAGCAGCCGGATGCGCGCGGCCGCGAGCTCGATCGCCAGCGGAAGCCCGTCGAGCATGCGCACGACCTCCGCGACGTCGGCGCGATTGCCATCGGTCACGGCAAAGTCCGGACGTTGTGCACGGGCGCGCGTTGCAAAGAGCTCGATCGCGTCCGCGCCCACCGGCAGCGGCTCGACGGGAAAGACTTCTTCGCCGCGCACGTGGAGGCGCTCGCGGCTCGTCACGATGAACGCCGCATCGGGCGCGCGATCGAGCCATGCGCCGACGGTACCCGCCGCGTGCTCCACGACCTGCTCGAAGTTATCGACGATGACGAGGCAGCGACCGCGTCCGGCGATGGCGTGGCCCAGCTGTGCGCCGACGTCGCCACGTCCGAGCGGGACCTCCAGCGCAGCGCCGACCGCGTAATGAATCGCGTCGAGGGAGCGCGCCTCGGACAAGTCGCAGAAGAACACGCCGCCAGGCCAGTCGCCGAGCCATGTCCAGGCGTAGCGCCGCGCAAGGCGCGTCTTGCCGGTGCCGCCGGGCCCTAGCACCGTCAAGAGACGTGCGCCGCCGTCGAGGCGGTCGGCGAGCGCGCGCAATTCCGACGCGCGGCCGACGAAGGCATCGCGCTCGGACGGCAGGTTGTGCCGAATGTCGCGCAGCGGAATCCACATGTCGTCGGCGCGAACGACGCGGTAGGCCTTGTCGGCATCCGCGGGCGGCTGGAACGACGCGGCGGCGGCGGCGAGCTCGAACAGCTCGACAGGCTCCTCGATGCCCTTCAAGCGGTACCAGCCGTGCGATCGAACAGCTGCGCCAAGGGGGATTGCATCGGCCAGCGCTTCGCGCGCCGACGGCGTCAGAAGCGTCTGGCCGCCGCGGGCGAGGCTCATGACGCGCGCGGCAAGCGCCTTGCCGAGCCCTTCCACTTCGAGCGCCTTGGCGCCATGCGCGACGTCTTGCGGCGTGTTTTCGCGCACGATCACCGGCCCGGCATGCACCGAAACTCGCGATGCAATGCCGAGATCCGCGATGGCGTCGTGGTAGTCGCGCGCGAATGCACTCGCGCCCGCGATATCTTCGAACAGAAGGAAGAAGCCGTCGGTGCGATCGATTTCGCGGCCGCCACGTTGCGCAAAGAGCGCGCGCGCACGGCGATCGTGCTCCGACCAGATCGCCGCTGCGCGAACATCACCCAGCGTTTCGCCCATTGCCGTGCTGTCCACGAGATCGGTGAACACCATGACGCGGTTAGACGAGGTCGCCACGCTTACCAGTCCTGGTTCAGCATTCCCATTATGACGGCGCCCATCCACGAGGCCGCCGTAGCGGCCGCTCGTGCGCGTACCTCCGGGTCCTTGCGCCCGCTGCGCGCGCGCACGTGAAGGCCATGGTCGGCATCGTCGACGAGATGTAACGTCGCGCGCGGGGCGAGGCGCTCGATCACCGGCTCGAGCAGGTGGAGCTGTGCGAACTCGTCGCGCGACCCGGTGAGGAACAGCATTGGAATGCGCACGTCGTCGAGATGACGCGCGCGCTCGTCGGAGGGCTTCTCGGGCGGATGCAACGGGAACCCCACGAATACGAGGCCGCGCACGTCGCGTAGCGGCGCAATCGCCTGCGCCTGCGAAGTCATGCGTCCGCCGTACGACTTGCCGCCGGCGAACAAGGGCACACCTGGGCATGCCTGGTGCGCGTGGGCCACCGCGGCCCGGACGGCAGTGTGCGCGTCCGCGGGCGCATCGGGCCGCTTGGACCCGCGCTCCATGTACAGGAATTGATAACGCAACGTCGCGATGCGCAATCCGGCAAGGTCGGCAGCGAATGCATTCATGAACGGATGCGCCATTCCCGCGCCGGCCCCGTGCGCCATCACGTAGCACCCGACGGCATCGTCCGGAACGATCAGCAAGCCGCCGACGCTGCGCGCCTCGTCGATCGGGATCCTTACTGCATCCGCGGTCAAGCTCGCAGTTCCATGGCAGCTTCGTCGGCTTCGATGTCCGGCAGTGCGACGGGTTCGAAGCCGAGACGCTCGAGCAACCGCCGCGAGCGCTCGTTCCCCCGCTTGAAGACCGCGACGAAATGCAGCACGCCATACGCATCGCGAAGCTCGTCCATCATCGCGCGCACCGCTTCGCTCGCAAGCCCCTGGCCCCACCATCGGCTTGCCAGCACGTACGCGATGAAAGCGCGGCCGTTGGCCTCGACGGTCGCCTGCACGTAGCCGATCGCCTCGCCGGACGCGAGCCGCAACACCCAGTTGAGCCAGTGCTCGGAGCCGTCGCGCGAGCGGCGCGACTCGAGCTTCGCGTAACGCTCGCGCAGCCACTGCTCGGAGGCCGGCGGCTCGTTTTCGTGCTCGTAGATGCGCGGATCCTTCAGCACGACGAACATCTCGGCTGCGTGCACCGCGGTCTGCGGCTCGAGGGCCGTGCGCGGCGTTCGGATGACGTGTTCCTCATGCATTCCAGGCTTGCATCAGCGCCGTCGCATACGCGGGCGCGGTAGGCTCGTGCATGAAGTAGGCGTAGATCTCCTGCCAGCCGGTCGCGCGCATCCGCCCTGCCCACTGCGCGAGAGCGTCGTCCGAATAGTTCTCGAGACGCAATCGCACGTAACCCCACGGCGCGGTCTCCACCAGCGGGGGTGGCGCGTCGTCCTCGCGCTCGGAGAAGCACAGCGAAGCGCCCGCGCCTTTCAACGACTCGTAGACGTCCTCGGCGAACCAGGTGTCGTTGCGGAACTCGAACGCCGCGCGATGATCGGCAGGCAGCAGCGCGAGAAACGCCGTCAGCCGGGGAAGGTCCTTCTTGAGGTTCGGCGGCAGCTGGAACAGCACCGGGCCCCGCTTGTCGCCGAGCGACGCGAGGTTCTTGTACAAGTACTCTACAGAATCGGCCACCGACTCGGCCTTGAGCCGCCCGATGTGCGTGATGCGGCGCGACGCCTTGATCGCGAAGCGGAACCCGGGCGGCGTGATCTGCACCCAGTGTTCCAGCATCGAGGTACGCGGCATCCGGTAGAACGTGTTGTTGATTTCAACCGACGGCAGCCGCTCGGCGTAGAACGGCAACATGGCGTCGGCGTCCATCTTGTCCGGGTAGAAGACGCCTCTCCACTCCTTGAACGAGTACCCGCTGGCGCCGGCCATCAAGCGTCGCCCGTTCATGGCGGCGACCCCGCCGTGTTGCAGTGCGCCTTCCCAGTCATGGCTGCCGATGTTACGGTATGCGCGGCCGGACCAGAACCTACACCAAACACACCGGCAATCCGAAAGCCCACCCCGTGACCAATCCGCTGCGCGCGATCGCGCATTTTTGCCAGCGTCGCATCGGCTGGCGCAACGTCGGCGTCGCGCTGAGCGTCGCGATCATCGTCGCCGCGGCCGTGGTACTGCATCGCATGCTGAACGGAATCGATATCGACGACGTCGTCGATGCCATCGTCGCCACGCGGTGGCAAAGCGTCGCGATTGCGGCCGCGTTCGTCGCAGCGGGATACTTCACGCTGACCTTCTACGATTTGTACGCGCTGCGGACGATCGGCAAGACCGCCATTCCCTATCGCATCGCGGCCCTCGCCGGATTCACGAGCTATTCTGTCGGACACAATCTCGGCGCGAGCGTGGTCACGGGCAGCGCGGTGCGCTACCGCATCTATTCGGCGCACGGGCTCGACGCTATCGACGTAGCGAAGGTCTGCTTCGTCGCGGGACTCACGTTCTGGCTCGGCAACGCGGCCGTCCTGGGATTGGGCATCGCGTACCAGCCGGAAGCCGCGTCGGCGATCGACCAGCTCCCCTCCGAGCTCAATCGGCTCCTGGCGATCGTCGTGCTCGCCGCACTCCTCGCCTACGTGGGCTGGGTGTGGCACGGGGGCCGCGTCATCGGCAAGGGCGGGTTCAAGGTCACGCTTCCGAACGGGCCGCTCACCCTCCTTCAGATCGCGATCGGCATCGTCGACCTCGCGTTCTGCGCGCTTGCCATGCACGCGTTGCTCCCGGTCGAGCCCGCGATCGATTTCATCACGCTTGCCGTCATCTTCGTATCGGCCACGCTCCTGGGCTTCGCGAGCCACTCGCCGGGCGGCATCGGCGTGTTCGATGCGGCGATGCTGGTGGCGCTCTATCACTTCGACCGCGAAGAGCTGCTCGCGAGTCTCCTGCTCTTCCGCCTCCTGTACTACATCACGCCGTTCGCTCTCGCGCTGCTGGTACTCGGCATGCGCGAGCTCGTTGTCGGCGTCGGCGGCGCGAAGTCGTGGATCCCGCCGCGGAAGATCCGGGCCTCCGCTCCTATCCGCACCGAAATCGACCGGAAATGAGGATCAGCTGCGTGAATTAGCGACGTACCCTTTTGAATGTCTCGCGGCAGATAACAGGGTACGTCGCTAATTCACACTCGTTTCCGTACAATTTGGCGCATGGCGAAGGATGCGCTGAAGGAGTATTCCTCCAAGCGAACGTTTACCGCGACGCCCGAGCCGCCGGCCGTCGTGCATGCGCGAAGCGACGGGCCGTTGCTCTTCGTCGTGCAGCGGCACATGGCCACGCGCGAGCACTACGACTTCCGCATCGAGTGCGACGGCGTGCTCCTGTCGTGGGCCGTTCCGAGGGCGCCCTCGCTCAACCGCACCGACAGGCGCCTCGCCGTCCCTACCGAGGATCATCCCTACGACTACGCGTCGTTCGAAGGCGTGATCCCCGCCGGTCAGTATGGCGCGGGCGAAGTCATCGTATGGGATTGCGGCGTGTATTCGCCCGACGAAGGCGGCGTGACGTGGTATCGCGATCGCGAGGCCGCTCAGCGCGAAGTGCGGGCAGGGATTGCCGCGGGAAAGCTGAGCCTCGAGCTGCGCGGGGAAAAGCTCAAGGGCTCCTTCGCACTCGTGCGCACGAAAGAGGCGTGGCTCGTCATCAAGCACAAGGACCGCTTCGTGTCGGATGCCGACGTCACCGCGCGGGATCGCTCGGTGCTGAGCGGCCTGCGCGTCAACGAGGTGAAGTTCCGGAAAGCGCAGCGACTCGCAGCCGACCGTCTCGCACCCACGGGCGACATCACGCCCATGCCGGCATCGCTGTTGCCCATGCTCGCGGAATCCGCCGACGCGCCTTTCAACCGCGAGGAATGGGCGTGGGAGCCGAAGCTCGACGGCTATCGGGTGCTCGCCTTCGTCACGAAGGACGGAGTGCGCCTGCGCTCGCGTCGCGGCCTCGACCTGACACCGCAATTCCCGAAGCTCGCGGCGGAGCTCGCCGCGCAGAACGTCGACGGCATGATCCTCGACGGCGAGCTCGTTGCGTTCGATGCCGACGGCAAGCCGAGCTTCAACGCGCTGCAAGATCGCGCGAGCCGCAAGACGCCGACCGACGTGGCACTCGGCGAGCAATCGATTCCAGTCGTCATGTATTGCTTCGATCTCCTGCACTTCGCAGGCATCGATCTCACGCGCCACGCGTACGAGGAGCGCAGGCGCTACCTTTCGCAATGCCTGCTGCCGTCGCCTCTGGTGCAGCGCGTGCACGTCGCGGAGGACGGCGTCGCCCTGCACGCCGCCGCGGTCGCGAGCGGGTTCGAAGGCGTGGTGGGCAAGCGTCGGGACAGCCGCTACGAGCCCGGGCGCCGCACCGCTGCCTGGCTCAAAGTGAAGCCGACGCAGACGGGTGAGTTCGTCGTCGGCGGCTTCACGCGCGGCAAGGGTGCTCGCACGCCGCTCGGCGCGCTGATCGTCGGATACCACGCCGATGACGCACTCCACTACGCGTCTCACGTGGGGTCCGGCTTCGATGACCGGACGCTGGCCGATCTCACGAGGCGAGTGTCGAAAATGAAGACCGACGTGTGCCCGTTCGCGCAAGTTCCGGAGCAGAACGGCGTGCCGACATGGGTCGCGCCGTCGCTCGTGGCCGAGGTGAGCTACCACAGCTTCACCGACGACGGCCGGCTGCGGGCGCCGGTGTTCCTGCGCATGCGCGACGACCTCGAAGCATCGTCGATCCAGCGGCCGGGCGCCGTCGGGACGCATGCGCAATCGACGATCGACGACATCGTGGACCAGCTCGCGCGCGCGAAGGCAACCTGCACGCTCGAGGTGGGCGAGCATCGCATCAAGCTCACGAACCTCGACCGCGTGTACTGGCCCGATGACGCGGCGCAGCGGTTGCGCGCCTACACCAAGCGCGACCTGATCGAGTACCTCGCGCGGATCTCACCCTGCATGCTGCCGCATCTCGCGGACCGGCCGCTCACGATGATTCGCATGCCCGAAGGTATACATGGCGAGCGCTTTTTCCAGAAGCATTGGGAACAGGCAAGGCCCGAGTTCGTCGAGTCGATCACCGTCTTCTCCGGTACCAAGGACGAGTCGCACGATTACCTCCTGTGCAACAACCTTCCGACGGTGCTGTGGCTGGCGCAGTCCGGAACGCTCGAGTACCACGTGTGGCACTCGCGTGCGAAGCCGGGCCCGGACGCGCCCCATGCGGGCAACGATTACGCAAGCTCCCTCGAATCGCTCGAAGCGTCGATCCTCAATTTTCCGGATTACGTGCTGTTCGACCTCGACCCGTATATCTACTCCGGCAAGGAGGCCAAGGGGGCTGAGCCCGAGCTCAACACCGTTGCGTTCGAGAAAGGCAAGGAGGTCGCGTTCCGGCTGCGCGAGCTTCTACAGAGCATGAAGCTCGACGCCATCGTGAAGACGTCCGGGAAGACGGGGCTCCACGTCTTCGTCCCGATCGAGCGCACGATCGACTTCGACGCCGCGCGTCACGTCTCGGAGCTGTTCGGTGCGCACTTGATGCGCCTCCATCCCAGGGACATCACGCAGGAATGGAGCATCCCCAAGCGCACCGGCAAGATCTTCATGGACTTCAACATGAACGTGCGCGGCAAGACGCTGAACGTCGCGTACTCGCCTCGCGGCGCGCCCGGCGCGCCCGTCTCGATGCCGCTGTCCTGGGAGGACCTTGCGGGCGCCCATCCGCTCGACTTCACCATGGCGAACGCGCCACAGAGGTTAGCAAAAACTGGAGATTTATGGGCTAACGCCTTGACGCGCAAGCAGAATATCCAGCACACTCTGGGACTTGGCGGGTCCTAGCCGTCCCTCTTGGAGAGAACATGGCTGCACGATCCATCGCGAGCTTGACCGTCTCCTTCGGTCTGGTGTCGATTCCGGTCAAGCTCTTTTCCGCGACCGAGGCGAGCAAGTCCATCTCGTTCAACATGCTGCACAAGGCCTGCGGCTCGCGCGTCAAGCAGCAGTACATCTGCATCAAGGAAGAGGTTATCGTTCCGCGCGAGGAGATGGTGAAGGGCTACGAGTTCGCGAAGGACCAGTACGTGATGTTCACGGCGGAAGAGCTGAAGGCGATGGAGGAAGTCGGCACGCACACGGCGGACATCACCGAGTTCGTCCCGCTCGACAGCGTCGACCCCGTGTACTTCGACAAGGCGTATTACCTGGCCCCCGACAAGGGCGGCGCCAAGCCATATGCCCTGCTCGCGGCGGCTTTGCGCGAGTCGAACAAGTGCGCGCTCGGCCGCTGGGCAGCGCGCGGCAAGCAGTACATCGTGATGCTGCGCCCGGTGGAGGACGGCATCGTCATGCAGCAGCTTTTGAATGCCGAAGAGGTGCGCTCGATCAAGGACATCGAGATCCCCGAGACCGAAGTCAAGCCGCAGGAGCTGAAGCTCGCGCAAATGCTGATCGAGCAGCAGTCCGCGGAGACTTTCGATCCGTCCCAGTACAAGGACACCGTCACCGCACGCATCGAGGCGGCGATCGAGAAGAAGGTGCAGGGCCAGGAGATCACGCTCGCCGAACCCGAGGAGAAGGGAGCGCAAGTCATCGACCTCATGGAGGCGCTGCGCGCGTCGCTCGAGCGCAAGGCACCCGCCGCCAAGTCAGCGCCCGCCGCGGAAGAGTCGAAGCCCGCGCCCGCCCGCAAGCCCGCAAAGCGCGCACAGCAAGTGGAAGCGGCGGCCGAGGCCCCCGCCCCGCGCAAGGTGGCGCGCGGCAGGCGTTAACATGGCGGAGTGACCAAAGGCTACGGCGTGCACGATGTCCAACGCCTGCTGCGCCTGCCGCGCAGCACCATCCGCTCGCTGGTCCACGCCGGGTTCGTGACGCCATCGCGCGGTGCGCGCGGCGCGTGGCGGTTCTCGTTCCAGGATCTGATCGTTCTTCGCACGGCACAGGCACTCGTCGACGCCAACGTCCCGGCGCGGCGCATCACGCGCTCGATGCGCGAGTTGAAGAAGCGCCTGCCCGACGCAATGCCCTTATCCGGACTGGCGATCGGAGCGATTGCGGATCGGGTGGTCGTACGCGAGGGCGGCGCACGCTGGCAGGCGGAATCCGGCCAGTACGTGCTCGAGTTCGAGGCGGATCCCGCGAACGGCGCGCCCCGCGTGATCGAGCGTGCGCCGCCGCAGCGGGACGCCCGCACGTGGTTCGAGGAGGCGGCGGCGCTCGAAGGGACCGACGCCGCGGGAGCGATCCATGCCTACGAGCAGGCCATCGTGGGGGACCCGTCGCTCGTCGATGCGCGAATCAACCTCGGTCGCTTCCTGCACGATCGCGGCGATCTCGCCGCTGCCGAGCGCGTTTATCGCGCGGCAGCCGCGATCAGCGACGACTCGGTGCTGCTGTTCAATCTCGGCGTGCTGCTCGACGACCAGCATCGCGGGGCCGAAGCGCTCGCTGCCTACGAAGCGGCGATCGCGTCCGATCCGGACTTCGCCGACGCGCATTACAACCTCGGGCTGCTCTACGAATCCCTCGGGCGCGCGAAGGACGCGATCCGCCACATGGCGCGCTATCGCGTGCTCAGCGCACGGCGGTAAGGCTTTTCACTACGCCGTTCCAGAGCGAGAGCGTCTCGGCGACGTCCGGCACGCCCACGTTCTTCACGGCCGTGTGCACCATCACGATCTTCGACTTCGGCGCGACGTAGATACCCTGTCCGCGCAAGCCGCGCAACATGAACTCGCGCTCCTTGGCGTCGATGATCCACGTCTGGTACCCGTAGCCGAACAAGGCTCCCGTCATGCCGGGGAAGAATTGCGGCGCCGACGGCGTCGTCGCCGCGCGGACCCACGACGCGGGGATGATCGCGCGGCCATCGCGCATGCCGTCGTCGGCGAGCAGCATGCCGAGCCGCGCGTAGTCGCGCAGCGTGGCGTTGAAGAACGCGAATGCGACCTCGTAGCCGCCGCCGTCGATCACCCAGCTCGCATCCGCCTCGGCGCCCATCGGCTGCCACAGCTTTCGCGACGCGTACTCGGCGAGCGGCTCGCCGGTCGCGCCGCGCAGTACCAGCCCCAGCACCTGCGTCTCCGCGGACGAGTAGCTGAAGCGCTGGCCCGCGGGACGCTCGCGCGTCGTGAACGGCCGCACGGTCGCTGCGCCGCCCGCGCCATCCCGCAGCAGCGATAGTTTCGCCAGCGTGGCCACGTCGTCGAAGCCGCTGTACGTCTCGCTGAACTTCACGCCGGACGACATCGTGAGCAGATGCCGGATCGGCGTCTCGCCGTAGGGCGAGCCCTTCAATGCAGGCACATAGAGTTCAGCCGGATCATCGAGGGATCGTATCTTGCCGTCCGCGACTGCGATCCCCACCAGCATGCCGACGATCGACTTGGCCATCGAGAACGACGCCATGCGATGCGACGGTTCGCGGTCATACTGATAGCGTTCCACGAGGACCGTGCCGTTCTGGACGATCAGGAGACCCGTGGTGCGATTGCGCGCCAGGAAATCGTCGATCGTGGCAGTCTGGCCTGCGCTGCTATAGCGAATGGCGGGCTCG
>Ga0207701_10007227_pt1 | contig 11052 bp, 10 predicted proteins | sample KBSSwiSSwithPhiX_FD_184294 | JGI IMG/M metagenome (GOLD analysis project Ga0207701, IMG submission 184294) | Switchgrass rhizosphere bulk soil microbial communities from Kellogg Biological Station, Michigan, USA, with PhiX - S5 (SPAdes) (version 2) | ecosystem: Environmental > Terrestrial >...
CTACCGCGAATGGTACTGAATACTTACCCCGAGACGCGTGCAATCCCGGTAGACGGCACCAGCAGTAGGTCCTGGTTAACGCTCGCCGCGGGCATTTTGGACTTGTGATTGAAGTGCGACAACGAGTCTGCGAATGCCGGGTTGATCCATCGGTTCGATCAGCCGGAGCGCCTCATCGAGAATGCGTCGTTGATGTTCGGGCCAGCCTGGAACACCGGCGACACTGCCAAGTTCACCGTCATAAAGCGCAACTCTCGGTGGCCTGACACTTTCGACGACGTCTTTCAGCACAGCGATCGTCATCGTTGGAATTCCTGCTGCTTCTATCGCCCGCGCAAGGAGCCCAACAGTTTGATGGCAAAGATTCGAAGCTGGAATTAACAGCGCCGCCTGCACTTCCTGACGAACCAATCGCTCGACAAGTTTTCCGCTGACCTCTTGCTCCAAAAGAGCTGCATTGGGAATGTAGCCGCAAAAGCTCCAGTAAATCTGATTCAATTGACCGATGATTCCGTTGTTCTCGAATTCAAACAATCGCTCGACCGGAAGTTGAGCATTAATGTCTTTCTCAACTGCTGCCGGATCGTACCCACGAGCAGAGAAGCGCAGATCCTCTGCCTCAACTTCGATCGGTATCTCTTTGAATCGCAAATCACCATCGGGCGCAGAGGTGTCGAATGGTTCAGTGCCATCGATATATGCACCTGCGGTTGAAATCAACGCGAGGTTCAACATGGGAAGCGCGCGGCGTGCAGGGGTGAAAGGCGCTCTCCGGTTTTCTACGAACGGATAATTATCGTCGATGTCGGCAGCAGCGCCCGCTTGCTCGCGCCAACTGCCGTATCGTCGTTGCCAGTCTTCGACGTCTTCAAAAATGTTCGCTTTACTCACCGTCTCCTGTAGCGGTCAATTGGGTGCCGCTGCCACGCGATCAAAATTATGAGTACGAGGGCTGCAATCATAGCAAGAGCAAGCGCGTTAACCGAGTAGCCATGAAGGCTGTCGAATGCCATCCGCCGGCCATCGTTGGCTGGTACCTGCTCGAATGGAAGAGCGATCGCCACCCGCAAATCCCGCAGTCGGGGGGCTAACAACCAGCGATTCACGCTCGTGCAGGCAATGATTAAAGACGCGCAAATGAATTCGGTGATTAAAGCCGCACGTCCATGTCGGCCAATAAACAGCGTCAGTAAAAGAAAAAGTCCGACAACCAGGCCACTGATGTTTATGAGTCCCAGGTTCCGCGTCACGATGTCGCCCGCGATTTGTGAGGCGTTCGACACGTTAAATGAACGAAGCACCCCAAACGCCGAGGGCGCGACAACGGCGCTAAAGAACACCGCCGCGCCAAGCCACAGTGAACACAGAATCAACCTCGAAGCGTTAATCAAGCGCATCGACTCTTGCTCCTTCAGTCAAATTCATCAATTGCCGGCAATAAACGAATTCGTGGTGGTGTGATTTCCGGCATCGGCAATGTCCGCGGATCAGGGGCGGTAAACAACCACGACAGCGCGGAGTCGAGTTGTGCCTGGTAAACCTCAAGATCAAGCGACATGAACACTCTGCAATTGAGCCGCGCAAACTTTTCCTTCGCTCGCCGATACATTTCACGCGCGGCGCCGGGTCGACCAATGTCGAGATGATGAAATGCAACGGCCGACTGAATCATCGCTTGCAGAAACAGTTTTTCCTGTGGTCCAACCTCACCCATCCAACGGTCTTCCCACGCATCATGGGCCGCGTGAAATTCGCCGCTGTTGTAGAGATCGATGCCGGCGATGTATTCAACCGGGTACGCAGCGACATGAGCTTCTGTGTAACCTGGATCTGTTTCAGTCATTCCTTGGAGTGCGGGGACCTGTCACCGCTATTATCGGCGGCGACCTGTCGCCGCAATATCCCGTATTAGGAGACTATATGCCGCATTCGAAAGCGGTGACAGGTCACCGCACTCCAAAGAGGCTATCCCGAGTGTTGCCGTGCATTCAATCGTGCGGCGATCACTTTAGCCGCCGTCACGCCCGCACCTGTTGCACTGCTGATCGTCGGCGCCAGTGGATTTGAAACATCTCCAACCGCAAACACCATTGGCACATTCGTTTCATGTCGACTGTCCGTGACGATGTAACGCAACTCGTCAAGTTGGAGTTGATCGGCAAAGAGTTCCGAGTTCGGCTCAACCCCGATCCGAATCAGCACGCCCTTCACTGCAATTTGGAACGGTTTCAATCCGTCCTTCCGCAAAACCTCGACAGCTTCTACTTCTTCGTTCCCGAGAATTCGCGTTATTACTGACTCCGTGAAAACAGTAATGCAGTGATTGGTCTGAAGCTGTTCCAGCATCTCTCGCCTGGCGCGCAAACGTTTTCCCCGATGAACGAGCGTCACCGTCGCGCAAACATCGGAGAGCAACAAGGCATTCTCCGCCGCAGCGTCGCCTCCGCCAACCACACAAACATCTTTTTCTTTCAATGAATCGCGATCGCGTTTTCCTGATTCGATGATTCCTTTTCCGACAAACTCTTTCTCGCCCGGAATCCCGAGACTTCTGCGACGCACACCTGTGGCAATAATGATCGCGATCGCCTGGAGCTTTTCGCCGCTTTGCAGGGAGATCCGTTTGGCGTTTAGGTCCACTTCGTCGATCGCAACTCCAGTCCACAAGTCGAAGTCGGCGTCGGAAACATCCGTCGCAAAGCGTTCAATGAATTCGGCACCGTTCTTAACCTTGACGCCAAGGTGATTCTCGATTGGATTGTGGACCAGGTGGAGCTGGCCGCCGATTTCATCAGCTCGCTCCAACACAAGCGCATCAAGCCCGAGCTCGTCACACCACAGAGCCGCGGATATTCCGGCGGGACCAGCACCAATGATGATTACGTCGTGCACTTCGATTCAGAGGCTCAGGCGTGCGCGCGTTGCAAAGATTCGGTCGCGATGATGTTGGCAATTTCATCCGGCGAATAGCTCGACGCCGCCAGTGATCCAGTCTCATCCAGAAACTTTACCGCCGACGTCATCTCGCGATTATCTAATTGCCAACTTCCAGCGTTCCGCTCAGTGTCGTTTAGACGTCGCAACGCATCTGTGAAGTCGCGTCGCTGAACAGTTGGTCTGACAACTGTTTCGGCCCATGAGTAGTACGGATAGTCGATTCGATAGAACCAGCCGCCGCCAGCGGGAATTGCAATGACATACAGCATGCCACGCGCATAACGTGAGATGGCTGTGTAAGGCGCAGCATGTCGAGTTGGATTAAAACCGCTGCCGCTAAAGATCTCAGGTGCAAGGGTGATTAGCGATATTTGATTCTCAGGGAGCTCTGTTACTTTAGAGGCGCCTGCTTCAAAACTCTCAACCGCCTTAGCGATGCTTTGCCAACCATCGCGCCAGAGATCTTCATAATCGTTGATGTTCGTGATTAGTCGTTCGACTTCAGGCATCACTAACTCATACGCGCGTGCATCGTCATCAACTTCCGCGCCGGCAATTCGTCGAGCCAATGGTGAACCGTCATCGTTATTCGGACTCGCCTGATCAGAACCCTGGATCGCAATACTGACACGGATGCCGGTCTCCGTTGAATACTCTGAAAAGTCGCCCGCTTCAGCCGCGGCGATCAAAACCTCGCGATACTTTGCGGCGCGTTCGCCAGTCATAACCGTCCAAACTGACAACATGCCGTCGGTATCGAAGTGATTGTTGGTAACCAACTCGATCCCTTGCGTAAGACGCTCTCGATTGGGCGATGTGACAAGATTCAAAGCAATCTCAGTTGAGGTATCAGCCTTAACTTCTTCAGGTGTTTCGTTGTCTTGCCAGTGCGAGAAGTGAATGCTGTTTCCAACAGTGCCGTCGACGGACAGCTTCGGAAGATTGGCGATTTCTTCGCTGTAGTACTGGAATCTCATAGGGGGTGCCTTTCTATCATTGAATGCGGAGATGCATTTTAACTTAACGGACCAACGAAACCACACCCGCTCTTACTGCTGCACTCCAAACTCCCAACTTCCCGATAAAAGTTCAACGTGCAAAACATCCGCGGTCAATCTTCACTGAAAATAACTCAAGTCGGATAAATGCAGTAAGGAAGGGCGGCTTGCCCCCGCTCAATGTCCGTTCTATTCAACGTCGACAGTAGGGCACATTGAGCTGGGGCAAGCCGCCCTTCCTTACTGCATTTATCTGAGCTTGACTTGTTCCTTTGAAACTGAGGACTGATGATTATTTCCGTTCAATCTTTTCTGGACGCTTGAGTGTTATTGATCTCAGCGGGGGTAAACCACCCTTCCAAACTGCGTTCATGGCGACTTGAGTTATGCCAATGAAAGTTGAGCGCTGATGTTTTGCACATTGATCTCTTGGAAGGAGGGTTGAGTGTTGGCGACCTTGAGCACTATGATACCAGCCGCTCAACAACAATTACCGGAGACAATAATGCAAGAGATAACTGCGACCGATTTAAAGCAACGGCTGGATAACGGTGAAGACATTCAGATCGTGGATGTGCGCGAGGCAAACGAAGTCGCGATCGGCCGGATTCCGAATTCAGTTCACATCCCACTGGGCCAGGTTTTGAATCGAATGTCGGAAATCGATCCGAACCGTGAGACGGTTGTTCATTGCAAGATGGGTGGCCGCAGTGCAAAAGCAATCGAGGCACTCCAACGTTCGGGCTTCCAGGGAAATCTGCTAAATCTCAAAGGCGGGATTACCGCGTGGTCTAATGAGGTTGATCCTTCTGTCCCGAAGTATTGACCTAACCGAAGTGTCAATCGGCGACTACTGCACCGTTCTTACAATCGGCAATCGGCAGTTTAAGTTATTCCCTTCAGCTCAATAAACCGGCTGAGCTTACTTATCACCATTCCCTCTTCACATTCCAACCGGCAAGAGAGGCCGGGCCGATCGGCCTGTTCGCTTTGGCCCTGCATGCGAAACCAAACCTGGCAGTTCGTACACTCGCCGTTCCAACAAAAGTCGCCGTAAGAGATCGTATTTATTGACAGAAATTGAAAGCAGCGAAGGAGACGGTTCTTTTCGGGAACGTTGACGGTCCTGCCGAGAACCTCAATCTGGATAAGCTTCTCGTATGGATCCAGCAGGTCGGCGGTTACCTGTCCGAGTTCGGCATCGCTGCCGCTTTGTTCGCTCATAGGCAGCCGAAGTATAATCGCTCCCTACTGAATTTTATACACTCAAGCCGCGCGGGTACCAGTAAACAAAATTCGCGGTCTAGCTCCTGAGGGGGATATAAAGTGTCCTTAGTTATCTACGTGAAGCCCGGGTGTCCGTACTGTCAACAGGCCCGGGATCACTACAACTCAAATGGGATTGCGTTCGTTGAGTACGATGCACAAAACGATCGTGCGCGGCGTGCTGAGATGTTTTCTTACTCCGGCGGTGACCCGACCGTTCCGTGCATAATTGAGAATGGTAAGTACCGTGGTTCAGGGTGGGGTGACCCACCCCGTGGTTGAACCGTTCATGATTAACCGGCCGTGTGCCGGTTAGGCAACAGAAACTCTGCGTTACTCTGCTCAAATAACCGCTGGCTCCCTGTAATTCGTAAACTAATCCTGATGATGAAGGTGTGTCATGACAAAACCAAGAGTAACTCTACTCCCCTTTGCACTGTTCCTATTTTGCCTGGCAGCGGTCGCCCCTGATGTCGCTGCTCAGCCTGCCACGGCAAGTTCAATCAAAGCACCAATGACAACTAAGAAACCTAAGACAACAAACATTCATGGCGTTACGCTTGTAGACGATTATTTTTGGCTGCGCGAAAAAACGAATCCGGACGTGATGACCCATCTGCAGGCTGAAAACGCCTACACAGAAGAGGTCATGAAACCGACTGCCGGGCTCCAGGAGAAGCTCTACAAGGAGATGCTCAGTCATATCAAACAGACCGACGAGAACGTGCCCTATCGACAGGGAAACTACTTCTACTACACGCGGACAGTGGAAGGTAAACAGTATCCAATCTTCTGCCGGAAAAAGGGCAGCACGGATGCACCTGAAGAAATCGTGCTCGAAGTGAATGAAATGGCGAAGGGTCAGAAGTTCATGAGCATCGGGGAGTTTTCGCCTACCGACGATGGCAATCTGCTCATGTACTCGACAGACAACACCGGTTATCGACAATACACGCTCCGGGTAAAAGATCTGCGCACCGGCCAGGACTTGTCTGAAAACATCGAACGCGTCAATTACGCTGCGTGGGCCGCCGACAATAAGACTATCTTTTACGTTACAGAAGATCCCGTAACTAAACGAAGCGACAAGTTCTTCCGGCATGTGCTTGGCACTGACAAATACGATCTGGTCTATGAAGAGAAAGACGAACTCTTCGATCTCTACACTTTCCGCTCGCGTGATCGCGCGATGATATTCGTCGGTGCGGAGAGTAAGACTTCGACCGATGTTCGCTTTTTGCCTGCTGATAATCCAACTGCCGAACTCAAGGTAGTGTTGGCGCGTCAACCCGATCACGAGTACGACGTCGATCATCGCAACGGGCTTTTCTATATTCGCACTAACAAGGGTGCGAAGAATTTTCACATTGTTACGGCTCCCGTGAACGATCCATCGGAGAAGAATTGGAAGGAGTTCGTCGAGCACCGGCCAGCAGTGAAGGTCGATGCAATCAGCTTGTTTGCCGATCACGCTGTATTGTCGGAATGGGAAAACGGCTTGCAACAGCTGGAAGTTTTGAACTTCAAGACAAACAAGCGGAACCGGATCGGGTTTCCTGAACCAGTTTATGCGACGGGTCTCAGCGCTAACCGGGAATTCAACACCAACGTTGTTCGTTACAGCTACAACTCGATGGTCACGCCAAACTCTGTGTTGGACTACGACATGAACACAGGCAAGTCGACACTGCTGAAACAGACGGACGTTCCCGGTGGTTTCGATCGGAAGAACTATCAATCGGAACGCGTCTTTGCGACGGCGTCTGACGGCACCAAGATTCCGATGTCGATCGTTTATCGGAAGGGTACGAAGCTCGATGGTTCGGCGCCGCTGCTGCTTTACGGCTACGGGTCCTACGGTGCCTCGATTCCGCCAACGTTTTCATCAACTCGTCTGACGCTACTTGATCGTGGAGTGATCTACGTAATCGGACACATTCGCGGCGGCGGTGAACTCGGCGAAGAGTGGCGTCAGGCCGGTAGAATGATGACAAAAATAAATACGTTCACCGACTTCATCGCCTGTGCCGATCATTTGATTAAAGCCAAGTACACTTCAAGCAATCGCCTGGTGATCCAGGGCGGCAGCGCCGGTGGATTGCTAATGGGTGTCGTTACAAACATGCGGCCCGATCTGTTCAAGGCAGTCGTATCGCAGGTTCCATTTGTCGATGTGCTGAACACCATGCTCGACGCGTCAATCCCTTTGACGACAAGCGAGTACATTGAGTGGGGAAATCCAAATGAGAAGCCTGCATTTGAATACATGAAGCAGTATTCACCCTACGACAACATCGCGAAGAAGAACTACCCAACGATACTGGTGAAGGTATCAGTGAACGACAGCCAGGTGCCTTATTGGGAAGGTGCGAAGTATGTCGCGAAGCTACGCGATATGAAGACTGATACCAATCCGTTGTTGTTGAAGGTCAACTTCGGCGCGGGTCACGGTGGTTCTTCAGGCCGATACGATGCGCTGAAAGAAACCGCCTTCGATTACGCCTTCATGCTTTGGCAAATGGGCGTCACGGAAGAAATCTCAGCCAAGTAAAGACTCGACAGGATTGCAGGATTACAGGATTAGCAGTTAGAAACTTAGAGAGTTCTCTTTCTCTTAACTGCTCTTGTAAATCCTGTAATCCTGTCTAAAACGTCTTTCACTTCACACGAGGATCGGGCTTAACGACCAAAGGCTGTGCAAGACTTTGGCCACCCACAGTTAACCTGACCGTGTAATTTCCAGGCAGCACAGTCGGACGATTACCAAAACCGCCGCCGCCGCCACCACCACCGCCTCCCTGTCCCGTTGTCGCCGGTGGAGTAGGTCGCAAATCCCAAACCCAACGATGCATTCCCGCCGCAGCCGATAAAGACTCAGGTGTCGGTCTCCAAAATGTCGGGATGTTTAGCGTGTCAGGATTAAGCACCGGCGGCTTGTCGTCGCTCGAATACTTCCGCACGACGTCTCCGGCTGGATTTAGTATCTCCAGGAGAACTGGACCGGCTTGATTACTGCGCAGGTAGTAATCGATCGCTGCACCGAATGGTGGATTCTGGGCCAACGCTTCATCGCGAGGCTGCGGTGTGCCATTGTCACTACCGACAACCACGTTCACCGCTGGTGCGGGCTTAAATAAAAAAGTAGTCGCCTTCCGGACATCATCGATTTGTCGCAGCGGCGTAATGTTATCGATTATCCAAAAACCACGACCGTGAGTTGCCACGATAAGATCATCTCCGTGAATCGCCAGATCTCTGGCGGACGCAGGTGGCAGATTTAACTGCAACGACTGCCAGTGATCGCCGTCGTCGAACGAAACAAATACGCCGAGTTCAGTGCCGACGAACAGGAGTCCACGCTTGTGTGGGTCTTCCTTAATTGTTTGCACGTAAACACCTGCAGGCAATCCGTTGGTAATTTTCTGCCACGTCTTGCCCGCATCGCGGGTGCGATAGACATACGGCTCGTAGTCCTCCAACTGATGGCGTTCGAAAGCGGCGTATGCGCTGTTCACATCAAAGTGTGACGCTTCCATCATCACCACCTTGCTCCACGATGTCACTTCGGATGGCGTCACGTTGGTCCAGGTCTTACCGTCGTCCCTGGTGAGATGAAAGTAGCCGTCGTCGGTGCCTATCCAGATGATGGGCGCCAGCAAGGGCGAAGGAGCAATCGTGTAGATCACGCCGCGTCGTTTATCCGTGGGCGCGTTTGCCGCCGCAGCTTCATTCAGATTCGAAGGCACACCGGGATCTTCACGAGTCAGATCCTGACTTATCTGCGTCCAACTTTCACCGCCGTTCGTTGTTTTGTAGAGATACTGATTGGCGTAATACAACGCGCGCGGGTCAGCTTTGGAGAAAACGAGTGGTTGCGTCCACGCATGACGAAATGGACCCGCACCGCGTTCAGGCGAGACATTCTGAGTCGCACCTGTCAGCACGTTGCAACGTGTGACAGTTCCACCGAAAAGGATTTCCGGATGCAAAGGATCAGGCGCCGTGTAACCGGCTTCACCACCGGCACAGAGTCCTGTCCAATCTTTGTTTGATATCTCCGAATGGATGCTTCGCGAAGGCACGCCCACGGCACCACTGTCTTGTTGAGCACCCGTGACCCAGTACGGAAAACGATAATCGGCCGCGACGTGATAAAGCTGCGCTGTTGATTGGTTGTACCAACTGCTCCAGGTAATCGCACCATCGATGCTGACAATAGAGCCCTGATCACTTGCCACGATCATCCGCTTCGGATCGTTTGGGTTAATCCAAAGTTGGTGATAATCGTCGCCTCCAGGCGCGCCTTTAATTGCGGTCCACTTGTTACCGCCGTCCGTTGAACGATAGATCGAAGTGTTTTGGACGTACACGGTTTCAGCGTTCTTCGGATCAGCCGTCACTTTATTAAAGTACCAGCCGCGGCCCCAGATCCGCTGATCACTTGAAATCCTTGCCCACGTCGCGCCCGCATCGTTTGACGCATAGAGCCCGCCTTCTTTGGCATCGACGATTGCGTAGACCCGATTTCTATTTGTTGGTGCGACGGCCAATCCGATTCGGCCAAGTCCATCAATCGGAAGGCCGGTTGAAAGCTGCTTCCACGTCGTTCCGCCGTCAGTTGATTTAAAGACTCCACTTCCTGGACCATTCGCGGGGGCGTAGATAAACCATGGTGGACGACGAACATTCCACATCGCTGCATAAATAATTTGTGGATTCGTGGGATCGAAAGCTAGATCAATCGCGCCAACATCATTGTCTTTGAACAAGACCTTCTGCCAGGTTGCCCCACCATCATGCGAACGATAGACGCCGCGATTCGCGTCTGGTCCATACACGTGGCCCAGGGCAGCGACGAACACGGTATCGGGCTTTGTCGGGTCGACGAGGATGCGGCCGATTTGTCGAGTGTTGTCGAGACCGACGTTTTTCCACGTCTTGCCTTCGTCATTTGATTTGTAAACGCCATTGCCAAACGAAATCGAATCGCGCATGTCGGCTTCACCTGTGCCGACATAGATGATCTTTGAATTCGACGGGGCAACTGCAAGTGCGCCTATTGACGCGACAGGCTGTGAATCGAAAATAGGAGTCCACGTACGACCGGCATTTATCGTCTTCCATACGCCGCCACCGACCGAGCCAAAATAAAATGTATCTGGCTCAGTGGAGACGCCACTGACAGCGTTAACCCGGCCGGCGCGAAATGGGCCAATCATGCGCCAGCGCAACGCGGAGTAGAAGCTTGCATCGGATTGCTGGGCCGATCCGAATACTTCATTAGGCAAACGCTTGCTTATGAGTGTTAGCGCAGCAGCCACACCAAGAATCGACGCTACGACCGTAAGATATCGGACCTTTAGCATGGTTCGTTTCTCCGAGTACTAAAGAAATGAGGTTCGTGATGTGATATCACGGCTCCTCGTCTGAAACTTTGAAGTCAGACTGGCTTTCCATAGCAGTTCGAACTTCCAGAAATAATGCCTTGAGCGTATCGGTGGGGGCAGGCTTGAACCAACGGAGTATCGGGTTCAGCGGTTTCTCATAGGCAACCGTGATACACCAGTTGGCCGGGACCTGGCCAATAGATTCATCCATGATGCCAATGCTGATCGTAAACTTGCGGTCGCCTATTGTCGTCAACATGACCCAACCAAAATCTTCCTGAATTGGGTCAGACACATCACGACCGTGCTCAATCAACTTCGTTCGTAGCCAGGTAGCAAAGTCTTCGCCAAAACAACGAGGATTAATGAAGTTCTCACCAGGTGTAGTAGCTTCGAAACGAGCGGTTGTAACCCAAAGAGTCTGCGCGATCATGTTCTGGTTAAGCGAAACTACCGGCGGGTTT
>Ga0207701_10007228_pt1 | contig 11051 bp, 8 predicted proteins | sample KBSSwiSSwithPhiX_FD_184294 | JGI IMG/M metagenome (GOLD analysis project Ga0207701, IMG submission 184294) | Switchgrass rhizosphere bulk soil microbial communities from Kellogg Biological Station, Michigan, USA, with PhiX - S5 (SPAdes) (version 2) | ecosystem: Environmental > Terrestrial > Soil...
CCCTCACCCCGACCCTCTCCCCGGCGGACCGGGGCGAGGGTGACTGGTGGTTGAAGGAAGCCGGAAGCGAAGGCGATCATGCGGTCGTCCAGGGATACGACAGCGTCCACGACGCGCGCGCGCCCACTTTCAGCGCGCGCCGCCGGCGCCAGCGCCAGCGCGCCGAAGCCCAGCAGCAGCGGCAGCGGCGCGCGCCGCGTCCAGGTCGAGCCGCGGTTGTTGCCGACCACTCGCTGGCGAGCATGCCACAGCGATCCGCGCGCGCGCCGTTGATCGATCGCGACAACGGCTCAAAAATCGTTCATCCCGGCGACGAATTGGTGACCGGTTTTCAAATCGATTGCGACGGGTCCAATGATGGTCGATCCCGCGCGGCAACGTGCTTTAATCCGTCCCGTGAGCGACCGCATCGATCATTGCGGCCCGCGCGGCGGCGCCGGGAACCCACTCGCGGTGCTGGCGCTGGCTTGCGCGCTGGCCTATCCGGCCTGCGGCGGTTCCGGCAGCGCGCCGCCACCCGGACCGCAGGGCGACGTGGTCCTTCAGGATTCGAACAACTACGCCTCGCAGAGCACCTTGAACATCCCCACCGTGCAGACGGCGCCCGGCATCGATCTGACGGTGTGCTGGGACGGCATCGCCAAGGACATCGTCTGCCACGACATGGTGCCGGCCACCGAGATCGACAACGTCAGCTTCCTGCAGATCCCCATGTCGCACGCCCAGGTCGAGGCCAAGCTGGCGCTGGGCCAGCTGGACGAGAATCTGGTGCGCATCTACCGGGACTTTCACGTCGACCACAGCCTGGTCCCGCCCACCACCTGCACCAAGCTGTCGACGCTGGCGCTGGGGACCAAGCTCGACCCCGCGCAGGATTACCTGGAGGCGGCCGACAAGACCTACATGCTGCTGTTCGCCCACGGCACCACGCCAGGCGCGGGCGCGCGAACCATGACCTTTCTCGAACCGACCGCGGCGTCCAGCAACAACCTGGTGGCGGCGCCCGACGGCTGCAGCAGCCAGATCCTGAGCTTTCAGGCCACGCTGGGCGCGCCGATCGCCATTGCCGCGCGCGACAGCGCCAAGTGGGTCGTCGACTGGAGTCAGATCAGCCACGACAGCTTCGGCAACGGCTTCAGCTTCTCCAAGCTGGACAGCGTGATGGTCGGTTTCTTCGCCGGCAAGAGCGTCGCCGATCTGCAGGCCGGGTTCCTGGACATCGAGCTGACCGCGACCCTGCGTTACGAGGTGGCGGTGCCGGCCGGCGCCAAATCGGTCGACCTGGCCGGCGCCCATTTGCGCACCGGCGCGGCGCCCGCCGCCGCCAGCGATCCGTTGTTCCCGGGCTTCGACCGCAGCGACGGGGTCTGGCTGGTCGCGGTCCGGTGCAGCCGGTGCCAGCTGCCGGCGCCGGTGGTGCTCTCCATCCTGCAGCCCCAGTAGTCGTCGGCGAGTGTCGAGTGTAGATGACTGGTAGCCAGTGCTTGCGGCCGACGCCGACCGTCTGGCCGCTGTTCGCCGTCGCGGCAGCAACCATGGTGGTAGCGCTGAACGCCGCCAGCCGCCCGGCGCTGGCCGACGGCGGCTACTATTCCGGCGCGCTGGGCGCGCGCGCCGCCGGCCGCGCCGGCGCGTTCAGCGCGCGCGCCGATGATCCGACGGCGCTGGCCTACAACCCGGCCCGACTCACCGAGCTCGGCGAGCCGGCCGGCGTGGTGTGGATGTTCGGCAACCGCCTGTCGCACAACGCCTACGGGTTCACCCGCGCGCCGACGCTGGACTGGGGCCACGCGCCCAACGACATGGCGCCCACCGTTCGGTTCGCCGAGGCGCGCAACCGCCAGCCCTGGCAGCCGCTGGAGCCGCTGCTGGCGGTGGCCTCGAAGCTGGGCTTGCGCGACTGGGGCTTCGCCCTGGGCGCCTTCGCGGCGCCCGGCACCAGCCGCCTGGACTTCCCGCTGGACGGTGGCCAGCGCTACCTGATGGTGAGCCGCGAGGCCATCATCCTGAACTACGCCGCCGGCGCGGCCTGGAAGCACCGCAATCGCTTCGGGGTGGGCCTGACCCTGGAGTGGATCCACGTCCCGCGCCTGGACTACGCGCTGGTGATCGACGGGACGCCCTTTGCCGGCGCCGCCAATCCGGTGTCGAGCACCCTGGACCTGCTGGCTTCGACCGCCGGCTCGGATCCGTTCACCCTGAACGCGATCCTGGGCGCCTGGTACCGTCCGGTGCCCTGGCTCGAGCTGGCCCTGGCGGGGCAGGTGGTGCCGGCCAGCATCGTGACCCACAGCCAGCTTTCGGTGCAGCCACTCGATCCCTCGATGGGGCCGGTCGCGCTGACCCGCGACGGCCGCCCGGCCGACGACGTCAGCGTCACCCTGCCGCTGCCGCTGCGCGCGGGGGTGGGCGCGCGTTATCGGCGGCTGGACCCGGAGCCGGCGGTGGTCCTGATCCAGGAGGGTCCGTTCGAGATCTTCGACCTGGAGCTGGATCTGGAATACGAGAGCTGGTCGCGGGTGCGGCAGTTCACCCTGGATACCCGTGGGCTGGTGGCCACCCTGCAGGGCGCCGACGTCGACCTGGGGCAGATCGCGGTCGCCAAGCGCTGGCGCGACACGCTGACGGTCAAGCTGGGCGGCGACTACGCGGCGCTTCCCGGCCGATGGACGCTGCGCGCCGGCGCCTTCTACCAGACCGCGGTCGCCCCCGGCGGCTACGCCAACGTCGACTTTCCCGGCGGTCAGATGCTGGGCGGCAGTCTGGGCACCTCGCTGGTGCTGGGCCGCTGGGAGATCGCCATCGCCTACCAGGTACGCCTGCAGCCGCGCTTCACCGTCGCCGAGGGCGACGCGCGGGTCTACCAGCAGGTGCCGGCCAGCGCCTGCCAGCCGCCTTACACTGATAGCATCGCCTGCAACCCGCACTACCTCGGCCAGCCTGCGCCCGCGGTCAACGCAGGCAGCTATGCCGCGACCTCTCAGGCGCTGTCACTCGCCTTGCTTTACCGGTACAGATCTCGTTAGAGGAGGAACGATGCCCGCAATGTCCGCAATGTCGGCAATGTCTGATCGCAAGCTCCGTTGGTCGCTCCCGCTGGCCTGCCTGGCGCTGCTGCTGCTGCCGCTGGGCGCGCCGCGCGCCGCCAGTCCGCCGGCGGCCGCGGTGCCGTCCCTGGACGGGGCCGACCTGGCGCAGGGCCCGTACTCGTCGATGCACATGATGTTGCAGAAAACGATCCTGAGGATCAACGTGGCCACCGTCGACGTGCGCTTCGACAAGCCGGCGCAGACCCGCTTTGCCGAGCTGGCGCGCGGCCAGGCCTACTCCGACGCGCTGGCGCAGCAGCTGGCCCCGGTGGCCATCGCGGCCGCCCACGCGGTGGTGCAGATGCAGTTCAAGCGCGACGTGTCGCTGGACCGCTGGATGGGGGTGGTGCGGGACAACCTGGAGCAGGCGCGCCGCGCCGGCCTGATCACCCGCGAGCTGGAGCAGCGGGTCAGCGATGGACTGCCGCAGTGGTTCGCGCCGGTGCGCGATCGCGGTTACCTGAAGGGTGACCGGATCCTGTACGCGGTCAGCCCGCAGGCGCTGCGCACGGTGGTGGTGTCGGCCGGCGGGCAGGTGTTGATCGATCGCAGCGAGGCCGACCAGGGCACGCGGCGGGTGGTCCTGGCCAGCTACTTCGCGCCCGGCAGCGAGCTGCGCGAGCCGCTGCTGCGCTCGCTGTTCGAGGTGCAGCGCTGAACCTGTTGCGCCGCTACGTGGCGGCCGTGGTGTCGCGCCCGAGGACGGTGATCGTCCTGGTGGTGGCGGTCACCCTGGCGCTGGGGTTCTCCGCGCGCCGCCTGCGGGTGCTGCTGGACGTCGACGCGCAGATCCCGCCCGGCCATCCGCTGGTGGTGGTCGGGCAGCGCATCGAGAAGCTGTTCGGCGGCAAGTACCTGACCGTGATCGGGTTTTACCCCCGATCGGGCACGATCTACACGCCGCCGATCCTGGCCAAGGTGCGGCGGGTGACCCTGGCGCTGGCCAAGCTGCCGGGGGTCAAGCCGGGCAGCGTGCTGTCGCTGATGTCGCCCCGGATCAAGGATGTGCACGCCGCCGACGACGCGCTGGAGATCACCCCGCTGGCGGGCAAGGTGCCGGAGACCGACGCCGAGATCGCCGCCTTTCGAGAGCGCGTGAAGGCCAACGCCTTCCTGACCAGCCTGTTCGTCAGCGACGACGGGCGCGCGACCTCGGTGCTGGTCGACTTCGACGACTTCGTGAAGGCGGGCGGCGCGCCGCACCTGTACGACCACCTGGAGGCCATCGCCGCCGCCGAGCGCGAACCCGACCTGGAGATCCTGCCGGCGGGAGCGCCCACCGTGCTGCACTGGCTGCTGATCTACACCCGTCGGGTCGGCGCGCTGTTCCTGCTGGCGCTGGCGATGATCGGCTACCTGCACTACCGCGCCTTCCGCACCCTGCAGGGCATGATCATCCCGCTGGTGACCGCGCTCATGGGCGTGGTCTGGGCGATGGGGCTGATGGGCCTGATCGGCGCGCCCATGGACCCGTGGAACATCATGACCCCGATCCTGCTGCTGGCTATCGGCGCCGGGCATTCGGTGCAGATCCTCAAGCGCTACTACGAGGAGCTGGCGCGCGTGCGCGCCGCCCAGCCCGACCTGTCCGGCCCGGCCCAGAACCGCGCCGCGGTGATCGAGGCGACCACCAAGGTGGGGGTGGTGATGCTGGCCGCCGGCACCATCGCCTCGCTGAGCTTCGGCTCGCTGGCCGCGTTCGGCCTGCCGACCATCAAGAACTTCGGCCTGTGCACGGCGTTCGGCATCCTGGCCGCGCTGGCGGTCGAGCTGACCTTCATCCCGGCCATCCGGGTGCTGCTGGCCACCCCGTCGGCCGAGCAGACCGCGCGCGAGAAGCGCGAGGAGTACTTCGATCCGATCCTGGAGGCGCTGGCGCGCGCCGTGCGGACCGGCAAGGAGCGCCCCATCCTGTGGGTGTTCGGCGCGGTGATCGCGCTGGCGCTGGTCGGGCTGGCGCGCCTGAGCGCGGGCAACACCCTGGGCGCGCAGTTCTTCGAGGGCAACGCCCCGGTGCACGGCTTTCGCATGGCCGACGCCCGGCTGGCCGGCACGCGGGTGATCCAGGTGCTGGTCGAGGGCGGCGCGCCCGACGCCATCAAGAACCCGGAGGTGCTAAAGCGCATGGACCAGCTGGCCGGCTTCATCAGGCGCCAGCCCTTGCCGGTGGGCAAGGTGGTGTCGATCGTCGACCTGTTCCAGCAGATGAGCCTGGTGCTGGCCCCGGAGCGCGGCGGCGCGCGCCTGCCCACGTCGTCCGGCGAGGTGGCGCAGTACCTGTTGCTGTACGCCATGGGCGGCGACGAGGACGATCTCGCGCGCCTGGTCGACCGGGGTTTCCAGCGCGCGGTGATCACCGCCTACCTCAAGACCGACGACTTCCGCGCCATGAAGGCGATGACGGTGGCGGCGCAGGCCGAGGCCGATCGGTTGTTCGCGGGTCAGCCGGTATCGGCGCGGGTGGGCGGCGGCGTGACCAACGCCATCGCCCTCAACGAGACCATGGTGCGCGGCAAGACCATCAACTTGATCCAGATCTCCCTGCTGGTGGTGGTGATCACCGCGCTGCTGCTGCGTTCGCTGGTGGGCGGATTCCTGGTGCTGTTGCCGCTGGCCACCGCGGCGCTGGTCAACCTGGGGCTGATGGGCTGGACCGGGATCCTGCTCTCGATGGGGACCGCGGCCATCTCGGCGATGGCGGTGGGGATCGGCGCCGACTACGCGGTGTATTTCCTGTACCGGGTTCGCGAAGAGCTGGAGCGCACCGGCGATCTGCGCGAGGCCACCGCCCGCGCGCTCACCACCTCGGGCAAGGCCATCGCCTACGTGGCCAGCGCGGTCGCGGGCGGCTACCTGTGCCTGGCGCTGTCGCTGTTCAAGGTCCACGTGCTGCTGGGCGTGCTGGTGGCCCTGACCATGCTGGTCAGCTGCGCGGCCACCGTGGCCCTGTTGCCGGCGGTGATCCTGTGGCTGCGCCCGCGCTTCCTGCAGCGCGCGGGCTCTACATCGCCGCGCAAGGCTTGAGGATGGTCAGGTACCAGGGGGCGGGGTTGCGGCAGTTGCCGCAGATCAGGCCGACGACCCAGGTGCCGCTGGCGTCGACGCCGGGAAAATTGTTGCCGGCGCTGTCGCGCAGCGTGCGGAAGTCCAGCACGGTCCCCGACGGGATGTCGGCCCGGTAGTAGTTGGTGGCGATGCGATCCAGGTCCAGGAACTTGCTCTCCAGCTGGGCCGGCGTCTCGCTGTAGTGGCCCACGATCGCGCTGGTGATGTAGCCCTGCGGAAAGGGAGCGCCCAGCGCGTTGGTGGTCATCTGTCCCGAATCCAGGGTGAGGGCCGCGGTGCCCCCGGGAACCCCGGTGATGGTCAGGGCGTGCAGGTTGACCTGGTAGGTCAGCTTGGTCGAGGTGTCGGTGAGCGCCACCGTGGTCGACGCCGCCGCGGGATCCAGGTTGAAGGCCTGCAGCATGCGAAACCCCTGCCCCAGGGTGGTCCCGGTCGCCGCCACCGCCAGGTAGGAGTACTGGGCGGGCGGATAGGTGCTGGGATCGAAGAAGCTGTCGAAATCCGCCGGCGCGATGGCCGTGCCGTTCACGGTGAAATCGTGCAGCGCCGCGTGGGTCGCCCCTCCGGTCATGGCGCCCGGCGCCGGCCAGCTGGGCGGCGGGATGACCACCAGATCGGATTGCGACAGGCTGTCGGCGTTCAGGTTGGTCTGCAGCTGCGCCAGCGGCAGCTGCCACAGCAACACCAGGATGGTGTTGAGGTCGGTGACCGGATTCAGCGAATGCTTGAGGAAGTCCATGTGGACCGCGCTCCAGTCGAAGGTCAGGTTCGACCGCGACTTCACGCTGATCGGTGGCAGGGTGATGGTGCTGGAGAAGGAATAGTTGTTGGCGGCGCTGGCGATCACGTTGCTGCCCAGGCACATCATCGGTTGCGGCGTGCCGCTGTCCATGCCGCTGCTGCAGGCGGCCCCCAGCAGCAGCGGCACCCAGATCAGGGACCAGACAATGGCGTACGCGGGCGCGGATCGAGCTCTCATCTGTTTGACCTCATGAGGCGGTTGATCGCAGCCGCCGGTGTTGCAGCGGCTCATCTGGGGGGCGGACCGTAAAGCGTGGCGCGTTTTTCGATGTAGCCGAACGAGGCGCCGGCCGGCCAGCTCCAGCGCTGGACCACCGCGCCCGCCGCGGTGATCTCGTGCAGCGTGCCTTTGGTAGAGAAGCCGACGATGGTGTTGCCGTTGGGCAGGCGCTGGACGTCGCCCATGACGTCGTTCTGGACGGCCGGGCTGGCCTTGTATGCCCACAGCTGGGTCGCGGTCTTGGCGGTCACGTCGAGCATGACCTCGATCGCGCTGGACCCGTCGCCGGTGCCGCCGATGCTCATGGTGCCGCCGGCGACGATGCGGCTGTTGTTGTTGAACAGCAGCAAGTGATCGACGCCCAGGATGTGCAGTCCGTGTTGCCCGCCGCGCCAGCTGGCGCCGGTGAAGACGTTGCCGGTGCCGTTGAGCACCCAGACGGTGACCCCGGCGCGGGTGACCTTGGTCAGATCCTGGTTGTCGAGGTCGGAGAAGATCAGGGTGTCGTCGGCGGCAGAGTACTGGACCGTGTTGACGTGGCAGGCGCCGGTGCCGCCGTGCGCGGTGCGCGCGTTGGCGATGGTCTTGACCGTGCCGGCCGGCGAGCGTTCCTTGATGTCGTCGCAGCCGTTGGCGCCGTAGGCATAGTAGGCCACGGTCTCGTCGGGCAGCACGGTCAGCTGGTGGTTGAGGCCGGTGAACTGGCTCGACAGATCCTCGTCGGTCATGCCGTCCAGGGTGACCCGGTGCACGCGCGCCATGCCGCTGGGCACGTTGGCGCTGTTGATCCACATGTGCGTGGCGTCGTAGCTCAGGCGCGCGCCGGTGACGTCGCCGTTGATGTTGAACCACCAGACGTAGTCACCGTCGGCGTCCAGGATGTACGCCGGCGCGCCGGCCGCGCCCGCGTTCATGGTGTACTGGCCGGTGATCAGGAACCCGCCGAACACCGCCGAGGCGGTGGTGGTGGTCAGGGTCGGGCGTTGCAGGCCGTTGGCGAGCGCGCCGGTCATGATGGTGTAGTCCGGGCTGACGCAGGTGCCGGACGGCCCGGAGGCGGTGATGCGGTAGTGGTACAGCCGCGCGGCCTTCATGCCCAGCAGCAGGGTGCGATAGCTGGGCAGGGCCAGGTTGACCGGCGCGGTCATGCCGTAGCTGGTGGTGAGACCAAAGTCGACGTGCGCCGCGCTGACCCCGGCCAGCGTGGTGCTCCAGGTCAGGATGCCCACGGTCGGGATCCGCGTGCTGGTGGACGCGGTCGGGCTGAAGGTACAGGTGGCCGTCGATCCGGAGCCACCGCTGCCGGTCGCCGCGCCGCCGGTCCCGGCGCCGCCGGCTCCGGTGGTGCCGCCGCGCCCGCCCGTGCCTCCGCCGATCCGGCCGCCGGCGGCGGTCGCGCCGGCGGCGCCGGCCGTGCCCAGGCTGCCGGCGGTTCCTCCCAGCGCGCCGGCGCTTCCGGTGCGCCCGCCCGTGGCGCGCGCGCCACCCGCTGATCCGTTGCTGCCGGCGGTGCCGCTGCTGCCGCCGGTCTCCGCCCCCCCGCCGCCGCCCCCGGTTCCGGAACAGCCCCAGACCAACAGGGCCAGAAAGGCCCAGGGCCTCAGCGCAGGTGAAATGCCAAGCATGAGAGGTCTCCTTGTCTCGGCTTAGTCGCCCCACCGTCGCCCAGTCACTCACAGTATTTTCGTCGTGATTTCCTTGGGTTTTCCGAAGGGATCACGCCCGCGTGGCGTGCCTGGTCAAGCGCGCCCGAGCCGGGTTACCATGATTCGTCGCTGACGGGAGGAGAGGAGTCGCATGGTACAGGAGGGGTCGACGATTTCGGTGTCCGAAGAGCGTGGTGGCCTGCCGGCGGCGCGTCTGTCGCGGCGCGCGGGCCTGATGGTGCTGCTGGCCGGCGCGGTCACCACCGCTCTGGCCCTGCTGGGCGTGTGGTGGCTGGACAACAACACCACGGGCTTTCACATCATGGGGTGGTACGGCGACTACGTCATCCCGGCCGGCGCGCTGCTGGTCGGGTTGGCGGCCGGCAGCGGCTACGGCGTGGCCTCTTACCTGACCGGCCTGCGCATCCGGCGCGGGGTTCTGCTGTGCGTGCTGGCGCTGCAGCTGGCCGGGTACGCAGCCGCGCAGTACCTCGAGTTTCGCTCCCTGATGAGCCAGGTGGAGCTGGCCGACGACGACGGCCAGCCGCTGACCTTCGCGCGCTATTACCACCTGCGCGCGGTCAACTTCGCCTGGGACAATCACGGCCGCCCGGGCGAGCCGCTGGGTGGCTGGGGCTATTTCTTCATGGGGCTGGGCGTGCTGGGTTTCGTGCTGGGCGGCGTTCTGGCGCCGGCGATCTTGCTCAAGGTGCCGTACTGCGAGCGCTGCGCCCTGTACATGAAGTCACGCACCCTGGCCCTGGTTCCCGCCAGCGTGCCCTACCGGAAGGTGTCCAAGAAGGACCCCACCGCGCAGGCCGCGCTGCAGGAAGAGAACGCGCGCGCGGCCGCCAGCGCCGACGGGGTGATCGAGCGGGTGACCGCGCTGGCCGCCAAGGGCGACGCGCTGGCCATCAACACCGTGCTGGCGCCCTATCCGGCCCGGGGCAGCGAGGCGCGCCGCGCGGGCAAGCTGCCGGCGCGGCTGCGGGTCGGCCTGGTGCGCTGCCGCGAGTGCTCGGCCGGCCACCTGCAGCCCGCGATGATGACCGGCCAGGGCCGCGGCATCCGCGTTCAGCCGCTGGCGCGCCTGCCCCTGCCCCCGGACGCGACCCGCGTCATCGCGGGCGAGTGACGGTGGGGCCCGGGTGCCGGTCGAAGAAGCGGATGACCTCGGCGCCCCAGGTGAAGGCGTTCGGGGGGGCGCAGGCGATGGCGTAGGCGGGCGCGTAGGGATCGAAGGTGCTGCCGGGGACGCAGTGGCCGCGCAGCGCCGCTTCAGGGCCGTCGGGCGCGGTCTGGTAGGAGTGCTCCCAGGTCTCCAGCAGGGCGGGGCCGGCCGGGCTGGTCCAGCGGCTGTGGGTGTTCTGCGGGTCGCCGGATAACACCACCGGCAAGCCGAGCGCCCAGGCGGCGACCGCCTGATCGCGCAGGCGCGCCGCGCACGCATATGGCACGGGCACGTCGGTCCGCCCGATCAGGAACAGCACCGGCACCGGCCGCGAGGGCATGCCGCCGGGGAGGGTGGCGTCGAACGGACAGCTGACCTCCGCGACGCCGTGGCAGTCGGCGCCCGGGCTGGAGCCGGCCGCGGCGGGCGCGGCCGAGGCGAACAGCTCGGCGTGCGTGCACAGCAATCGCCAGGTCAGGTAGCCGCCGCGCGAAAAGCCGGTCAGGTGGGTGCGCGCGCGATCGGTGTGGAAGGCGCCGGCCACCGCCTGGAGGATCGCGATCAATTTTTCATCCTCGGCCGGCGTCCAGGTTGGTCCGAGCCCGTCGGGGCGCGGTGGTCCGGTCGGCGCCACCACCAGGTAGCCGCTGGCCGCGCCCAGCGCCATCAGATCGGTGTTGGCGTCGATGAGGAGCCCGCTTCCGGTGTCGCCGTGCAGCTCGAGGATCAGGCCGCAGCCGGGGCGTTCGCACTCCGCGGGCACGAACAGGTCGGTGCGCAGTCCCTCGCAGGTGAAGGTATGAGCTCCCGGCGACACGTCGGTGATGCACCCGTCGGGCACCGGCCCCGGGGGCGCCGGCGGCGATCCGTGGCATCCGCCGAAGGCCAGGACGACCAGCAGCCGGGCAGCGGCGGGTAGCCAGCGGCGCATGTCGGGATCTTGCCACAGCAGGTGACGATGGCGCGGCCCGCGTGTTCTCGAAGCGCATCGGATCGCCTTCGCTTGCGCTGCAGCAGCGGCCTGTACGTCCGCCTGGCGTTCGCGTTCGCCTTTAACC
>Ga0207701_10007230_pt1 | contig 11051 bp, 7 predicted proteins | sample KBSSwiSSwithPhiX_FD_184294 | JGI IMG/M metagenome (GOLD analysis project Ga0207701, IMG submission 184294) | Switchgrass rhizosphere bulk soil microbial communities from Kellogg Biological Station, Michigan, USA, with PhiX - S5 (SPAdes) (version 2) | ecosystem: Environmental > Terrestrial > Soil...
CCCCGTGCTTCCGGCGCCTCCGCGCGGCGGGGCGCGACCGGCCGCGGCGCCGGTCACCGGCGCTCCCCACGCTGCCGACCTCTACCGTCTGGCGCACGAGGCCCACTTCGTGCGCCGCGACTGGGCGGCAGCGGTTCGCGCCTGGGATCACTACCTGGCGGCGGACAAGACCGGCCAGCTGGTTCCGGAAGCTCGCTTCAACCGGGCGCTGGCCCTGGCGCGCCTCGGCCGCACCCAGGAAGCCGCCGACGCTCTTCAGCTGTTCGCCGATGGGGAATACGGCTCCTATCGGCAGGACGACGCGCGCCGGCTGCTGCAGCACCTGACCGCGCGGCCATAGAGCCGCGGTTCGTATCGACTCTCGAGAGATTTAACCAGCCGCCGACATTCTGGAAACAATTCCAGGCGCAGGCTAGCGGTGTCGGAGCCCGGTACCGGATACCGGTCGCTCACGGACCAAATGCCCGCCGGGGCGCCGGGAAAGGAGATCCTCGTGTCGTACCTGCTGCCTTCGGAGTTCGTCACCAAGATGGTGGACGCTGGTGAGTCCAAGATTGGAATGTCCGCGCGGGATACGTTGCTGCGGGCCTTCATGGGGGGCGCGCTGCTGGCGATGGGCGCGGTGTTCGCCGTGACCGTGAGCCAGCAGACCGGGTACCCGATCATCGGCGCGATCCTGTTCCCCGTCGGGTTCTGCACGCTGTACCTGCTCGGGTTCGACCTCTTGACCGGCGTGTTCACCCTGGGCCCGCTGGCGCTGATCGATCGACGGCCGGGCATCACCCCGGGCGGCGTGCTCCGCAACTGGCTGCTGGTCTTCCTCGGCAACTTCCTGGGCGCGCTGACGGTGGCGGTGATGATGAGCGTGGTCTTCACCTTCGGCTTCACCACCGACCCGAGCCCGGTGGGCAAGGTCATCGCCGGCATCGGCGAGGCGCGCACGCTCGGCTACAAGTCCCATGGCGCCGCCGGCATGTTGACGCTGTTCGTGCGCGGCGTGCTGTGCAACTGGATGGTCTCGACCGGCGTCGTGGGAGCGATGGTGTCGCGCTCGGTCGGCGGCAAGGTCCTGGCGATGTGGATGCCCATCACCTTGTTCTTCGGCATGGCCTTCGAGCACTCGGTGGTGAACATGTTCCTGTTCCCGTCGGCCCTGCTGATGGGCGGCCACTTCTCCGTGCGCGACTACTTCGTGTGGAACGAGATCCCGACGGTGATCGGCAACCTGGTCGGTGGCATCACTTTCGTCGGGCTGACCCTCTACACGACGCACGCGCGCACGGCCCCACGCCGGATCGCGTCCGCGCCCGTGGTGCTACCGAGGCGCCGGGCAGATGAGCTGGGTGACCTGGCGATCCAGCAGCGCGCTGGTTAGCGTGCGCGCCTCGGTGCGCGAGTCGCCGCCCGCCGGCATCACGCTCAGCACCGAGGCGCTGTAGGTGACCGAGGTGACCGCGGGCGTGACGCCGCATTGCAGGCCCGAGTAAGTCGGCGCCCAGGCCATGGCGGGGTTCCAGGAGAAGGTGATGGTGTTCCCGGCGACCTCGACCTTGGTTCCCCGCTCTTGCACCGTCGAGTCGAGAGTGCCGGAGTTGAGGGGACAGGTGTAGCTGGTGCTGGTATTCGACGTCGAGACCACGTACAGCGAGTTGTCGACGTCCTCGCGGTAGGTGGTGCCCACGAAGGCCACCGGCTGGTTGAAGGTGACGACGATCTGCGCGCCATAGGTGTTGGCGGTGGGGGTCGGGATGGCGCAGCCCGTGGTGTCGACGCTGAGGACGCGGATCGGATCGCGGGTCTCGCGGGTCAGGTCGAAGGAACGGCTGGTGAACGTCCCCGCCACCAGAGAGGTCGTCGCTACCATCGGCTGGTAGCCGTCGACGTCGAAGACCGAGAGCTGATACGCCACGCCGTAGACCATCTCGCCCTCGGCGACGTCGATCTTCCCATCGCTGAAGGTCTTGCTGATCGTCTGCGTCAGCAGATCGTTGTCGTTGGGCCAGCGGCGGAAGCGGCTGGGATCCGCCGTCGATTCGACCGACGAGGCCGAGGTGGGGCGCAGGCGCGCGGTCCCGGCGGCCTTCATCGCCGGCGTGGTGCTGCTGGTATCCGAGGGGATGTTCACGCTGAGGGTCACCGCGGGCGCGACCAGGCTCGCGGGGAAGAGGTAGGCGTCGTACTGGAACGTCTGGGTGCTGCCGCTGGTGGCGATCATGTCGTTCTGGGTGAACGAGGCCGGGACGTCGAACCCGCGGTTCTGTGAAAAGAAGTCGCGGTAGCCGTTGGCCTTGATCGAGACCGTGTAATCCTGCCAGGTGGGGAGGGCATCCTTGGTGAGGTAGCGACCGTCGGCCTGGACCTCCACATTGAGCACCTTGTCGCGATACGAGATCGACATGGTGCCGACCGCGTCCTTTGCCAGCCGCGCGCCCGTCGCGCCGTCGTACACGTAGCCGAAGAAGAAGACCTTGTGGTCGCCGCTCGGGGAAGCATCGTTACCGCCGCAGCCGGCGCCCACCACCATCGCGACAAACATCGCCGCACTCACCAGGGACGCTCTCCGCCTCATGTCAGCTCCTATTTAGAAAGTTGGGGAGCCGCATTGTAAGGGCAGAACGCTGGTGTTGGAAAGTGCGCACTTGATTAAAGGTCCGCGGGATATCCGCCGATCTCCTACTGCGCACCTACTGCGCACCTACCCCGCCAAGCGGTTTTTGGCATATCGCCGAGGAGAGACCTTCATGAAGAGCGGGATCTGCTGGTTGTCGTTTTTCCTGATCGCTGCCGCCGGATGCGGCGGCGGGGCGGTCACCGGCGACGCCAGCCATGACGTTCCGGGCTCGGTTGAAGACCTCGGAAGCGGCGGCGATCACCCGGAGGTGTCCGGGCCGACCTGCACCGATCACATCCGCAACGGCAACGAGACCGCCGTCGATTGCGGCGGCAGTTGCCTCGGGTGCGCCGCCGGCGAGGCCTGCACGATCCCTCAGGACTGCCGGAGCGGCCGCTGCACGGCCGGCAAGTGCGAGGATCTGGTGTGCGCCGTTGACGGCGTCACCAACGGCAATGAGGTGGATGTCGATTGCGGTGGCGGATGCCGGGCCTGCTTTCCAGGCAGCAGCTGCCGTACCTTCACCGATTGCAGCAGCGCCGTGTGCGCCGCCGGCAAGTGCGCGACCCCGAGCTGCACCGACAAGGTCGTGAACCAGGGCGAGACCGACGTGGACTGCGGCGGCTCGGCCTGCCCCAAGTGCGCCGACCGGAAGATGTGCGCCAGCGCGTCCGACTGTCTGGGCGGGCGCTGCCAGCTGGGCCTCTGTTCGTCCTGCACCGACGGCGTCAAGAACGGCGACGAGACCGGCATCGACTGCGGCGGCGCGCTGTGCGCCGGCTGCATCGATGGCCGCACCTGCAGCGTCAACATGGATTGCGCCAGCCGGCGCTGCGTGGCGGGGGTCTGTATCTCGTGCGCCGACGGCGTCCAGAACGCCGACGAGATCGACGTCGATTGCGGCGGCGCCACCTGCGCCGCCTGCGCGGACGGCAAGCGCTGCACCGTCGCCGCCAACTGCCGCAGCCTGCGCTGCGTGAGCAACGTCTGCGTCTCGTGCAGCGATGGCAAGGTCAACGCCGACGAGAGCGACATCGATTGCGGCGGCGCCACCTGCACCTCCTGCGCCAACGGCCGGCGTTGTGTGGCCACCACTGATTGCGTCAGCCGGATCTGCTCGAACGCCTCGTGCGTGGCCGCCAACTGCACCGACCTGACCCTGAACGGCACCGAGTCGGACGTCGACTGCGGCGGGGTCGATTGCGCGCGCTGTGCGGTGGGGGCCATCTGCCGCGCCGGCACCGACTGCACCACGGGGGTGTGCACCGCCGGTCGCTGCGCGGCCGCCAGCTGCACCGACGGGATCCAGAACCAGGGCGAGACCGACGTCGACTGCGGCGGCACCACGGCCTGCCCGCGCTGCGTCGATTTCAAGGCCTGCCTGGTGCCCGGTGACTGCGCGACCGCCGCCTGCACCATGGGGTTCTGCGGGACGGTCGGCTGCCGCTCGTTTGGCACCAACGCCGGCTATCTCGGCTGCGAGAGGAACGTGGCGCTGACGGCGCTTCCTTGCGAGGACATTCGCACCACGGGTACGCGAAGCGGGGTGGGCGACGACAGCTCGATCGCCGTGACGCTGCCCTTCTCGTTCACGTTCTACGGTACCCCCCGCACCAGCATGCAGCTCAACTCGTCGGGCACGCTGACCTTCAACGCCACCACCACCAGCACCGTCAACAGCTGCTTCCCGAGCGGCACCGCGCCCACGGTCGCGGTGTTCTGGGAGCACCTGCATCCGGGCGGCGCCGTCTACTATCAGACCTTCGGCGCCTCGCCCAACCGCCGATTCGTCATCCAGTGGTACGGCACGGTCTTCGGGAGCGGCGTCGGGATCGTCGACGTGCGCGCCGTCCTGAAAGAGGGCCGGGGCGACATCGACGTCTGCTACGTCGGCACCACGTCCGGTAGCACCACCTACGACCTGGGAATCGGTGCCACCGCTGGAATCCAGAGCGGCACCACCACAGCGCTGCAGTACAGCTGCAACACCGCCAAGCTGGTCAGCGGCTTGTGGCTGACCTACATCGCGCCCTGACCGCTCGGTACTGCCAGTCCCGCTCGGGCATTTGACCCCGCCCGCGGGACTGGTGCGTCGCGCGTCGACGACCTCGACCACGCCGGAGCCCGCGAAGTGCCGCCGATCGCGGCAGCGATCTTCCCGCGCGTTCGCGCCCTTAGGGGCTCGAGCCGTGAGGATCCTTCGCATTCGATCCGTAGAACTCCCGAACGGATCCAGGTTCCAGTACGGAGGAAGAAGTCATGCACAAGAAGACAATCAGTGCACTGATGGGTTCGCTGGGCTTGCTGCTTGCGGCAGGCGCGGCGCAGGGCCAACAGTCGGACACCGCAGGTGCGGGGGAGGCCAGTTCGTCGGCCGACAAACCCGTATGTCGCGATGCCGGCGTCACGGTCGCATTCAAGTCCGGCTCCGCAGAGCTCGACCAGAATGCCCGCGGCGCGCTCGACGGCGTGGCCACCTGGCTGAAGGCGAATTCCACCCGGGTGATGCACCTGGAGGGCTTCGCGGACACCACCGGCGACAGCGCCTCGAACCTGGTGCTCAGCGCCGAGCGGGCCGCTTCGGTCAAGGCCTACCTTGTCGAGCGCGGCGTGGACTCGTCACAGGTCGCGACCGTTGGTCGTGGCGAGGAGATCGATCACCTGCCGGCCAACGGGCGGGCGGTGACCTTCATGGCCTGCCAGTCGGCACCTACCGCCCCGATAGCGGAAGAGAAGGCACCAGAACCGGCCCCGGCGCCACCGGCAGAGGTGACGCCGCCGCCGGCTCCGGCTCCCGTGGCCGAGGCTCCGGCGCCGCCGCCGGCTCCCCCGGCTCCCCCGGCTCCGCGCTGGGGCCAGGGATTCGGTTGGGCGCTGATGGCCGGTGGCGGCTATCAGGACTTCACCAACGAGCAGATGCGTTCGGTGACCGCGGGCGGTGGTGCCTGGGACGCGCGCTTCATCGGCGGGACCAACTCGGTCATCGCCTTCGAGGCGGCGTACGTGGGGGCTTCGCGCCAGATGAACGCGCTGGGTGACACCGGCGCCAACAACCCGCTGCTGGTGGCCAATGGGCTGGAAGGCACGTTGCGAATCAACGCTCCCATCAAGCGCGGCGCCTCGCTGTTCGAGCCGTACGTGTACGGGGGTCTTGGCTTCTCGCACTACGGCATCACCAACTACAACTCGAACACCCAGGTGCTGTCGAGCTTCACCTCGAGCGACGACGTCACCACGGTGCCGGTCGGTGGTGGATTCGCCTTCGCGTACAAGGCCTTCATCGCCGATGCGCGCGCTGGCTGGACCGGAACGTACAATCAGGACCTGCTGGTGAACGGGAACCAGAGCAACACGCTCAATCACTGGAACGTGGGTGGTGAGGTCGGCTTCAGGTTCTAGCGACCCACCTTGGACAGTGTGATACCTGAACTCGTGGCCGGCGGTTCGCCCTCGTGGCGGGCCGCCGGCTTCGTCTTTTTGACGGGGGAGCGTTTCAACCGTGAGCTCATTGATCACGTCAGTCGAACAGCAATCCCAGCCTGACCGAGAGGGGCAGCGCGTGCCATCGGTCGCGCGACAGGTAGGACAGCGGGGGCGAGTCCACCGCCAGCTCGACTTGGCCGAGATCGATCGCGACGCCGGCGCGTCCCGCCAGGTCCGCGCCGAACCCCGGTCCGCTGACGTTTCCCAGCTGGAGCAGCGCCGGGATCGCGGTCAGCGCCAGGCGATTCGGCACCAGGTAGGCGGCGAAGACGGGCGCGACGGCGATCGCGCCTGCGCTCGGGTGGCCATTGATGACGCCGTGGGTGACCTCGAGCCCCAGTCCCACCGCCAGGCCCGACCGTCGATTCCAGCGGTCGCGATCGAGCCGCCACGCCAGGCCCGCTCCGACGAACGCATTGTCCGCGCTGGAGGCCGCGGTCGCGGCCGCGAAGGCGACGAAGGTGCCACGCGATCCTCGGAACGCGCTGACCTCGTCGGGGCGCGGCGGGTTCCAGGCCAGGGCGGCTTCCCTCCCGGAGGCGTCGCCCTCGTCGGGCTTGCGCTCGTGCGCCCATCCCACGGCCAGCCCGAACCAGGTGCCGGTGAACGCGCGATCGGTCCACGACCAGCGTGGTCCTTCGATCGCCATCCAGGAGTGCGTCCCGATCGGCACCAGCAGGTTTCCCACGGTGGCCACCGCGTCGAGCGCGCAGGCTTCGAAGCCGGTGTCGCACTGGAGCTCGAGGCCCGCTGGCGTGGCGCCGATCGCGAAGCGGCCGACCAGCGGCAAGAGCAGCCCCAGCCCCGCGCTGGCCCCCAGGTTGTTGGCCGTGCCCAGGTGGGTGTAGCCGACGCCCGCCGAGACCGTCAGCGCGAAGGGAAGCGCCGGCCCCACCGCCAGCCGCGCGCCCCACAGGCCCAGCCCCCACCCGTCCTGCTTGGCGTTGGCAAGGGCGCCCACGAAGACATCGGGCCGCCGCCGTGGCTCTTTCTGGGCGGTGGGGAGCTCGGGGGTCACCTCGGCGCTGGCCAGGTACGAGCTCACGTATTCACGCCAGATCGCCGCGCCGTTGGGATTGCTCAGCGTCGCCGTCCGGTCTTCGCGGCTGGCCTGGTCGCGAAGCCGAAACAGGTCGACCAGCAGATCCGCGATGGCCGTCACCGCCATCAGGGCGCGCGCGGTCAGGCAGGACTCGGGCAGCGCGTACGGATTGGCGAGCTGGTCACAGCGAGCGCCCCCTTGAGCTCGCCCATCGGTGCGCAGGTAGTCCCGGTCGCGGGCGTCGGTGACGCTGTGATGGGTGGCGGGCGGGAACGAGGCGAGCCCGCGCCGGAAGTAGCCGGGCCAGTCGATCAGCTTCCACGACAGCAGATGGATGATTCTCCAGCGCTCGTCACGCGCGGCGTGCGCGGCCGAGAACGAGTCCTGGATCCCATGCATGAGCGCGTAGGCGCCGCCCATGCGCCAGTTCGCCACGCGCGGGACGCGGAGGATTCCATCGAACACCATGCCCAGGATGAGCACGCAGCGTGTATACGCGGTCGTCGCCAGGGCGACGGGCACACCCAGGCGCGGGTCGATCGGGGTGAGACCGTCCGCGGTCCGGGCCATGAAGTGCTGGCACTGGCCCTCCTGGCCGAGCTGGCGATCGATGATGAGGTCCAGGGTTCCGGACCCGAGCACGGGCCAGTAGGCGAGCGGTGAATCCAGGCGCCCTCCCAGGCGACAGTCGCCGCGCGCATCCAGGGCGAAGCAAGGTGGCTGGTAGAGGACGCCGTCGGCGATCAGCGTGGCCAGCAGCGTGCGTCCCGAGACCTGCGTCCCTGGCACGAGAGTCAGGCTCAAGATCCGCTTGTAGGCGGCGGCCTCGGTGACCTCGTGCCCCTCGAGGTCGAACCCGGACGCGGAGCGCCTGGTGGCCATCACCAGCCCGATCGCCAGCAGGGCGACGCGCAGCGAAGTTCGGCGCCAACTGCGCGGGCGGATGACCACGACCTCGGAAGACCTCGATCCAGAAGGTAGCGACGGCGATCCCGATCACCTCATCGGACGGGACCTGATTCGCCGCGCGCTCGCGCGCAGGGATTGCCGGGGCCGAGGTTGACCGCGCGGCCAGCGCTCTCAGCTTGGGGGTATGAGCGCGAAGGTGGAAAGCTCGGGGTATGTTCTTCCGGCGCCCGGGGTAGCGGCCTCGCTGGATCCTTTGTTCCGGCCAGCCGCGCTGGCGCGGCGCACGTTCGAGCGGCGCGCGCGCGAGACCGGGCACCCCCTTCAGATCCGTTTCGCGCTCGAGCAGAACGAGAGCGCCGCGTCGCGCTTCGCCCTGGATCTGATGCCGGATGGCCACCCCGACGCGCGCGCGAACTTCTGGATGCTCGAGCGTCTGGTCAAGCTCGCGCTGTGGACGCGGGGCGGATTCCGCATCCGCCTGGACGCGCCCGCGTCCCTGGTCGAGCAGCTGCGCGCGCACTTTCGCGACAGCGCGACCGGCCGCTTCGACTCCGAGATCGTCGGCCGCAGCGTCTACGGTCACCCGATCGAGGTCGTGACGGCGCACGAGCTGCCGCCGGAGACCATGGCCACCACCGCGCTGGGCGGTCACCTCGAGGGCTGCCGCATCGGCTTCGACCTGGGAGGCAGCGACCGCAAGGTGGCGGCGATCGTCGACGGTCGGGTGCTGTGGAGCGAGGAGACCGAATGGGATCCCTACTACCAGCCCGACCCGCAGTACCACTGGGACGGGATCATGGATTCGCTGCGCCGCGCGGCCGACCACCTGCCGCGCGTCGACGCCATCGGCGGCAGCGCGGCCGGCGTCTACGTCGACAACCAGGTGAAGTTCGCCTCGTTGTTCCGGGGCGTCGCGCCCGACGTCTTCGAGCGGCGGGTGAAGAACATCTTCCGCGATCTCAAACACGCCTGGCACAACGTCCCTTTCGACGTCGCCAATGACGGCGACGTCGCCGCCTTGCTGGGATCGATGTCCCTGGGCGGCGGCGGGGTGCTGGGGATCGCCCTGGGCACCAGCACCGCGGGCGGCTACGTCACGCCCGACGAGCGCATCACGCCCTGGCTCAACGAGATCGCCTTCGTTCCGGTGGACTACCGCCCCGACGCACCCCGCGACGAGTGGTCGGGCGACCGGGGCTGCATGGTGCAGTACCTGTCGCAGCAAGCGGTGGGGCGCTTGTGTCGGGCCGCCGGCATCGACCTTGCGCCCGGGATGCCGCTGCCCGCCAAGCTGAGAGAGGTGCAGGGGATGATGGACGCGGGAGATCCGCGGGCGCGCGAGATCTACCGGACGGTTGGCGCCTATCTCGGCTACGCGCTGCCCGAGCTGGCCAGCGTCTACGATTTCCACCACGTGCTGCTGCTCGGACGGGTCACCTCGGGCCCGGGCAGCGACCTCGCGCTGGAGACGGCGCGCGAGGTGCTACGCGTCGACTTTCCCGAGCTCGCCGCGCGCATCGATCTGCGGATGCCGGGCGAACAGGACAAGCGCCATGGACAGGCCATCGCCGCCGCCAGCCTGCCCGCCCTTCATCACTGACCGCGCTCACTGACAGATCAGCTGGCAAGGCGCGGGAGGGGCGGGGAAGTGATCGCCGGCAGCGACGATGGCTGCGCAGCTCCACTGGCTGAAGGCGGCGGCGCAGGCGATGTCCTGATCGGGATGGTAGGTTTCGGTGGGGGGGCAGACCAGCCGTTCGGAGGTGCACTCGCTCGCCTGGGTCATCTGGGTGCAGGTCGCCACGAAGTCGATGGTCGCGGGATCGGTGGGGGGCGCACCTGAGCAATCCGCCAGCCGCTGGCAAGCGTTCGCGCGGCCGCGCAGGCAGTTGGAGAGTCGATCCGTGGGCCGCTCCGTCGGGCCGGCGCCAGACGCATCCGCTTTCAGAAATTGCGGCCGACCACCAGGCGGATCTCCGGAAGCCACACGCCCGGCTGGAGGTTCGAGCAGGCGTCGAAGCAGATGGGCTCGCGCACCGCCCCGGCGGCCAGGATGCCGGCGCCGGCCCCGAAGCCGAGGGTCCAGTTGCCGAAGGTGCTCTCGAAGCCGACTTCGCCCGCGGCCCACAGCCCGGCGCCGGCCTGGTCGTTCAGGGTCAGCGACGGACCCGCCTCCAGGTACAGGCGCGCGGCGCCCGATCCGATCAGCAGCTTCGGCAGGACCGCGAGCTGCAGTCCCGTGGCCCCGAGGCCGACGCCCGTCTCCAGCGCCAGCGACGGGCGCAGCTGCCGCTGGTAAGAAACCCCCAGCTCGCCCCAGGGCGAGGCCAGGCCCAGCACCACCGCCAGCTTGTTGGGCGTGGTGGTGCCCACCGGGCTGGCGGTCAGGACCGCGTCCGGTGCCGCCTGCGCGCCGGGGGCGCCCAGCACGATGGCGATGGTCGCGACCGCCGCGGCGAACAGCGGCAGCAGGTGGGTGCGGATTCTGGACTTCGCTGCCCTGACGGCTGGGTGTTTCATGGCGCGCTCCTGTTTGATGTTGGGTTTCCCTCCCACCATCGCAACAAGCGTGCCGCCCGGACGCGGGTCGCCGGCAGCGACCGAACGGCGGTCCCCGGCCGGCGCCGGGCGGGGAATTCACGCGTCGACCGGGGGTGTGGCGATCACGTGACAGCGGGCACGCGCTGGATCGAAGGGGCGGCCGCCGGCGCCGCCTGCAGGCGGCGCCAGAAGAAGTACGACAGCGCCCAGAGCACGCCGGTGGCCGCCGCCCAGCCCCAGGTCTGGGGTCCATCGCCCAGGGCGAAGTGGGCGATGAGCGCGGAGCCGAGGGTGATGGCGAAGCCGGCGTGGGCCCACTCCTTGAGCCGCGCCGGCACCGGCGCCAGCAGCAGCACCACGCCGAGCAGCTTGGCCCACGACAGCTCCACCCGGAAGTAGGCGGGGAAGCCCAGGTGGGTGAACATCTGCGCCACCTGCGGCAGGCGCAGTTGCGCGTAGGCGGTG
>Ga0207701_10007232_pt1 | contig 11050 bp, 11 predicted proteins | sample KBSSwiSSwithPhiX_FD_184294 | JGI IMG/M metagenome (GOLD analysis project Ga0207701, IMG submission 184294) | Switchgrass rhizosphere bulk soil microbial communities from Kellogg Biological Station, Michigan, USA, with PhiX - S5 (SPAdes) (version 2) | ecosystem: Environmental > Terrestrial >...
CAATCGGCAGATCGCGGGCATCAAGGACCCGTCGGCGAGGCCGCGCGTCTCCGAGCTTTCGATGTCCGACGACGACATCCGCCAGACGATCGAGGCCAACCAGCTCAAGCTCATGAAGCAGCGCGGGTCGGACGTCACCATCTTCAGCCCGCGCGCGAGCTTCATGGCGCATCACATCGGCGACTTCGAGGTGTCGTCGACGTGGGCGGCGATCTGCAACGAGCTCTGCTATCGCGTGAGCCAGCTCTTCCCGCGGCACTTCGTGCCGGCGGCCATGCTGCCGCAATCGCCCGGCGTCGATCCCAGGACGTGCATTCCCGAGCTCACGAAGTGCGTCGAGCAATACGGCAACGTTGCGATCAACCTCAATCCCGACCCCTCCGGCGGGCACTGGAAAGAGCCTCCGCTCACCGATCGCTGGTGGTATCCGATCTACGAGAAGATGGTCGAGTACGACATCCCGGCGATGATCCACGTGAGCACGAGCTGCAACGCGTGCTTCCACACCACCGGCGCGCACTACATCAACGCCGACACCACCGCGGTGATGCAGCTCATCCAGGGCGATCTCTTCAAGGACTTTCCGACGCTGCGCTTCATCGTTCCGCACGGCGGCGGCGCGGCGCCGTATCACTGGGGACGCTATCGCGGCCTTGCGCAGGAGCTCAAGAAGCCGCTTCTCACGGAGCACCTCCTGAACAACGTGTACTTCGACACGTGCGTCTATCACCAGCCGGGCATCGACCTGCTGGCCCGCGTGATCCCGGTGAAGAACGTGCTGTTCGCAAGCGAGATGATTGGCGCCGTGCGCGGCATCGATCCCGAGACGGGCCACAACTTCGACGACACGAAGCGCTACATCGACGCCCTGAAGATGTCGGCCGAAGACAAGGCGATGATCTACGAAGGCAACGCGCGGCGCGTGTATCCGCGCCTCGATGCCACGCTCGAGAAGCAGGGCCGCTGACGGAGGTAACCTTCATGTTCGAACTGGGTGTCGTTTATCGCAACATCCGCCGCGCGGACGCGGCGCTCGCGCAGCGCCTGGGTGCGTTCGGCAGCGCCACCGTGCACGAGGCGATGGGCCGCGTGGGCCTGCTGCAGCCATACATGCGACCGATCTATCCCGGCGCGCAAGCGGCGGGGACGGCCGTGACGGTGCTCCTCCATCCGGGCGACAACTGGATGATGCATGTCGTCGCGGAGCAGATCCAACCCGGCGACGTCGTCGTCGCGGCGATCACCGCGGAATGCACGGACGGCTACTTCGGCGATCTCCTTGCCACGAGCTTCCAGGCGCGCGGTGCGCGCGCGCTCGTCATCGATGCGGGCGTGCGCGACGTGCGCGTGCTCACGGAAATGCAGTTTCCCGTGTGGAGCAAGGCGATCTCGGCCAAGGGCACGGTCAAGGCGACGCTCGGCTCGGTCAACGTGCCCGTCGTCTGCGCAGGCGCGCTCGTGTCGCCAGGCGACGTGATCGTCGCCGACGACGACGGTGTCGTCGTGGTGCCCTCGGCGCTTGCCCATAAAGTGGCCGATGCCGCCGCCGCTCGCGAGGCGAACGAAGGCGCCAAGCGCGAGAAGCTCGCAGCCGGAGCGCTGGGTCTCGACATGTACAACATGCGCGAGCCGCTTGCCAAAGCGGGCCTCAAGTACATCGACTGAAGCGCGACGTCATGGCATTGCGCGCAATCGTCGGCCTGTGCCTCGTCACGTGGGCCTTGCTCGCGCCGTTTCCCGCGACGGCCGCCGACACCTACCCGGCGAAGCCGGTGCGCATCGTCGTGCCGTTCGGACCCGGCGGTGTCGCCGACGTCACGATCCGCGTCATCGCCCAGAAGCTGAGCGAGCGGATGGGCCAGCAGTTCATCGTCGAGAACAAGCCGGGCGCCGGCGGCATCGCTGCCGCACAAGCGGTGACGCAGGCGAAGCCGGACGGCTACACGCTCTTTCTCGTGAGCAACGGAACGGCGGTCAGCGCATCGCTCTTCAAGTCGTTGCCGTTCGACCCGGTGAAAGACTTCGCACCGGTCGGGACGCTCGCGTTCTTCTCGCTCGGCATCGTCGTCAACAGCGACGGCAAGGTCGCGACGCTTGCGGACCTCGTCGCCGCGGGCAAGGCGGGGACCAGGCTCAACGTGGGCACGATCAACATCGGCAGCACGCAGCATCTTGCGGCGGAGCTCTTCAAGGCGCAGACCGGCATCGACCTGACCATCGTGCCGTACAAGAGCTCGCCCGACGTGGTCGCGGCGCTGAGAGCGAAGGACGTGCAGGTCGTGTTCGAGATCCTGCCGCCGCTCATCCCGCAGATCAGGAGCGGCTGGATGAAGGCGCTCGCCGTCACCGGGGAGCAGCGCTTTCCCGGGCTGCCGAACGTGCCGACCGCGGTCGAAGGCGGGCTCAAGGACTACAAGGTCACGTCGTGGAACGGCATCTCGGCACCGGCCGGCACGCCGGCGCCCGTCGTCGAGCGGTTGAACAGGGAGATCAATGCCATCGTGGCCATGCCCGATGTGAAGCAGAAGCTCCTGGACCTGGGTGTCGAGGCGCGCGGGTCGACGCCGCAGGCGCTCGGTCAATTGCTCGCCGCGGAAATCGACAAGTGGAAGCAGGTCGTCGAGCGCGCGAAAATCGAGAAACAGTGACGGGGGTGTAACGTGCAATTCGAGAAGACTCCGGGATGGCTCGACTGGTATGCAGGCCCGTCGAAGCCCGCATTCAAGGTCCCGCCCGGCAGCGTGGATGCGCATTGCCACGTATTCGGACCCGGCAACGAGTTTCCGTTCGCGCCGGAGCGCAAGTACACGCCGTGCGACGCGTCGAAGCAGCAGCTGTACGCGCTGCGCGATCATCTCGGCTTTTCGCGCAACGTCGTCGTGCAGGCGACGTGTCACGGCGCCGATAACCGTGCGATGGTCGATGCGGTCCAATCGAGCAACGGTCGCGCGCGCGGCATCGCGACCGCGCGAAGGGACTTCACCGACCAGCAATTTCGCGAGCTCCACGACGCCGGCGTGCGCGGCGTGCGCTTCAACTTCGTCAAGCGCCTCGTGGACTTCACGCCGAAGGACGAGCTCAACGAGATCGCGGGGCGCATCCACAAGCTCGGATGGCACGTCGTGATCTACTTCGAGGCGCAGGACCTGCCCGAGCTCTGGGACTTCTTCACAGGCCTTCCCACGACCGTCGTCGTCGACCACATGGGCCGGCCCGACGTCACCAAGCCGGTCGACGGGCCGGAGTTCGAGCTCTTCGTCAAATTCATGCGCGACAACGGCAACGTGTGGAGCAAGGTAAGCTGTCCCGAGCGGCTGTCGGTCGCAGGACCGCCTGCGCTGGACGGCGAGCGCAACGCTTATCGCGACGTGCAGCCGTTCGCGCGGCGCATCGTCGAGACGTTTCCCGACCGCGTGCTGTGGGGCACCGACTGGCCGCATCCCAATCTCAAGAACCACATGCCCGACGACGGGCTGCTCGTCGACTTCATTCCGCACGTCGCACCCACCGCGGAATTGCAGCGCAAGCTGCTCGTCGACAATCCCATGCGCCTGTACTGGCCGGAGGAGGTGTAAATGGCACTCGACAAGCCGTACAAGGACGTTCCCGGCACGACGATCTTCGACGCCGAGCAGTCGCGCAAGGGCTACTGGCTCAACCAGTTCTGCATGTCGCTCATGAAGGCCGAGAATCGCGAGCGTTTCAAGGCCAACGAGCGCGCGTACCTCGACGAGTGGGCGATGACCGAGGACCAGAAGCAGGCGGTGCTCGCGCGCGACCTCAATCGTTGCATCGAGCTCGGCGGCAACATCTACTTCCTCGCCAAGGTCGGCGCCACGGACGGCAGGTCGTTCCAGCAGATGGCGGGCAGCATGACCGGCCTCAGCGAAGAGCAATACCGCGACATGATGGTGAACGGCGGCCGGTCGGCGGAGGGCAATCGCTACCTGGGCGAGCACGGCGACGCCCAGCCCAAGGGCAGGAGCAACTGATCGTGGCGCGCATTACCTCTTCGGTCTACACCTCGCACGTGCCCGCCATAGGCGCGGCGCTCGACCTCGGCAAGACGGCGGAGCCTTACTGGGCCAAGGTGTTCGGCGGCTACGAATTTGCCAAGGAGTGGGAACGGCAGCAGCGGCCGGACGTCGTCTTCCTCGTGTACAACGATCACGCGAGCGCATTCTCGCTCGAGATCATTCCAACCTTCGCCATCGGCACCGCGGCCGAATTCAAGCCGGCCGACGAAGGATGGGGACCGCGGCCCGTGCCGAACGTGATCGGGCATCCGGAGCTCGCGTCGCACATCGCCCAAAGCGTGATCCAGGACGATTTCGACCTGACGATCGTGAACAGGATGGACGTGGACCACGGCCTGACCGTGCCGTTGTCGCTCATGTTCGGGCAGCCGCAGGCGTGGCCGTGTCCCGTCGTTCCCTTCGCCGTCAACGTCGTGCAATATCCCGTGCCCTCGGGACGTCGCTGCTTCATGCTGGGGCAGGCGATCCGCAAGGCGATCGAGAGCTTCGACGAGCCCCTGAACGTGCAGGTCTGGGGCACGGGCGGCATGAGCCACCAGCTGCAGGGCCCGCGCGCCGGCCTCATCAACGCCGAGTGGGACAACAGGTTCCTCGATCGTCTCATCGAGGACCCGGATGGATTGTCGAAAGTCCCGCACATCGAGTACGTGCGGGAAGCAGGATCGGAGGGCATCGAGCTCGTCATGTGGCTTATCGCGCGTGGCGCGATGTCCGACATCGCCGGTGGACCCAAGCCAAAGGTCGTGCATCGCTTCTATCACGTGCCCGCGTCGAATACGGCCGTCGGCCATCTCATCCTGGAGAATCCATGAGCCCGAAGGGCCGCCCCGAGGGCGAATTGCCACGAAGCGCGTAGCGCGGAGGTTAGAGTTATGAGTGAAAATGCGATCAACGTCGCACTCGCCGGCGCCGGCGCGTTCGGTGTCAAGCACCTCGACGGCATCAAGAACATCCCGGGCATTCGGGTGGTGTCGGTCATCGGCCGCGAGCTCGACAAGACGCAGCAGGTCGCGAAGCAGTACGGCATCGGCCATGCGGGCACCGATCTTTCGGAATCGCTCGCCATGAAGGACGTGGACGCGGTCATCCTGTGCACGCCCACGCAGATGCACGCCGACCAGACGGTCGCTTCCCTGCAGGCGGGCAAGCACGTGCAGGTGGAGATCCCGCTCGCGGACACTCTCGCGGGGGCCGAGGCGGCCGCGGCCGCGCAGAAGAAGGCCGGGAAGGTCGCGATGGTCGGGCACACGCGCCGATTCAATCCGAGCCATCAGTGGGTGCACAACAAGATCAAGGCCGGCGACTTCAACATCCAGCAGATGGACGTGCAGACGTACTTCTTCCGCCGCACGAACATGAACGCGCTGGGCCAGCCGCGGTCGTGGACCGACCACCTGCTGTGGCATCACGCCGCGCACACCGTCGACCTCTTCCAGTACCAGACCAACGGCGAGATCGTCGAGGCCAACGCAGTCCAGGGGCCGATTCATCCGGCGCTGGGCATCGCGATGGACATGTCGATCCAGTTGAAGAGCAGCACGGGCGCCATCTGCACGCTGTCGCTCTCGTTCAACAACGACGGGCCGCTCGGCACGTTCTTCCGCTACATCGGCGACACCGGAACGTACATCGCGCGCTACGACGACCTGTTCAACGGCAAGGAAGAGAAGATCGACGTCTCGAAGGTGGCGGTCTCGATGAACGGCATCGAGCTGCAGGATCGCGAGTTCTTCTCGGCGATCCGCGAAAACCGCGAGCCCAACTCGAGCGTGCAGCAGGTCCTGCCGTGCTATCGCACGCTCGACCAGCTCGAACGCCAGCTCTCGCGGTAAGGCATCGCCGTGGCCGCACGCATCACGGGCATCTCGTCGATGGCGACGCGCGCCGTGCTCGCCGAGCTGACGGAGCTGTATCGCGCGCAGTCACAGGCCGACGTCGCCGTCGAATCCGTCGGCGGCGTCGATGCCGCGAAGCGCGTGCAGGCGGATGAGGCATTCGACTTCGTGATCCTTGCCGCCGACGCGATCGACAAGCTGATCGCGGGCGGGAAAGTCCTTGCCGACAGCAAGGCGGACCTCGTGCGATCGGGCGTGGCCGTTGCCGTGCGCGCCGGCGCGACGCGACCCGACATCGGCAGCGAAGACGCGTTGCGCCGCGCCGTCGTCGGCGCGCGAACGCTCGGCTTCTCGACGGGCCCGAGCGGCGTGCAGCTCGCCAGGCTGTTCGAGCGCTGGGGCATCGCCGACGAGATCAAGAGCAGGATCGTGACCGCGCCTCCCGGCGTTCCCGTGGGCTCGCTGGTCGCGAAGGGCGAGGTGGAGCTCGGCTTCCAGCAGTTGAGCGAGCTCATGCACCTCCCGGGCATCGACGTGCTCGGAGCACTCCCCCAGGAGGTGCAGATCGTCACGATATTCTCGGGAGGCGTGTGCGCTGCGTCGAGCCAGCCGCAGGCTGCTCGCGATGTGCTCGCGTTCATGGCCTCGTCCGTGGCCGACGACGCAAAGCGCCGGCAAGGCATGGAGCCGGCGTGATCGAACGGTGATCCGGCACGTGTCAATCGCCGCGATCGACTGCCGTCTGTTTCGTGTCCCGCTGCCCGAGGTCATGGCCGACGCCATGCACGGCGAGCACACCCACTTCGAGCTCGTGACGGCCACCGTCCGGCTCGATGACGGCGCGCAGGGCACTGGATACACGTACACCGGCGGCAAGGGAGGCCACGCGATTCGCGCCATGATCGTTCACGACCTGGCCCCGCTGCTCGTCGGGCAACGCGCGGACGACGTCGAGGCGCTCAACGAGCGCATGCTGTGGCACGTGCACTACGTGGGACGCGGAGGCGTCGCTTCGTTTGCGGTTTCTGCGCTGGACATCGCGCTGTGGGACGCCCTCTGCAGACGTGAAGACGTGTCCCTGTGGCGGCGCCTCGGCGGCGCCGATCGCACCTGCAAGGCGTATTGCGGGGGGATCGACCTGCAGTTGCCGCTATCGAAGTTGCTCGATAACGCACGAGGTTACCTTGCGCGTGGCGCCAACGCGATCAAGATCAAGGTCGGTCGGCCGGACCTTGCCGACGACGTGGCGCGGGTTCGCGCGGTGCGTGAAGTCCTCGGACCGGACAGGGCGTTGATGGTCGATGCGAACTACGGCTTTCATGTCGAGCAGGCCATCGACGCGGCGCGTGCGTTCTCGCAATACGACATCCTGTGGTTCGAAGAACCGACGATCCCCGACGACTACGAAGGCTATGCGCGTATTGCCGATGCCACCGGGACGCCCCTTGCGATGGGCGAGAACCTTCACACCATCCACGAGTTCGGCCATGCGCTCGCGCAGGCGAAGCTCGCCTTCATCCAGCCCGATGCATCCAACTGCGGGGGCGTCACCGGCTGGCTGCAGGTGGCTGCGCTGTCGCGCGTGCACGGGATCCCCGTCTGCTCGCACGGCATGCAGGAATTGCACGTCAGTCTCGTCGCGTCGCAACCGAATGCGGGGTGGCTCGAGATCCACAGCTTCCCGATCGACGAGTACACGACGCGACCGCTGGTGCTCGAAGATCACCGTGCCGTGGCTCCGGAGGTACCGGGCATCGGTGTCGAGTTCCTGTGGGAGGCGCTCGAGCCTTACCGTATGATCGGGTAATCGATGCGCGTCATGGACTGCCCGCAGAGGATGGATCGATGATCGACGAAGCGCCAAGCATCCAGCGTCAGGACGTCGTGCGGCCCGCGATGGAGCTCGTCGATTCCCTGCGCGGCACCCCGACGGGCTTTCTCGTCGATGCGATGGGTGGCAGCGGCGCGCTGGATTACCGGATCAAGCCTGCGATCGGCGAGCATGCCGCGTTCTGCGGCGTCGCGCTGACCTGCAACGCAGGGCCGGCCGACAATCTCGCACTGCTCGCGGCCCTGGAATCGGTGCAACCGGGGGACGTGCTCGTCTGCACCACGGGCAACCACACGGGCTGCGCCGTGACCGGCGACCTCGTGCTCGGCATGGCACGCAACTGCGGTGCGGTGGGTTTCGTGACCGACGGCTGCGTGCGTGACTTGCCCGGCATCCGGATGGTGGGATTGCCCTGCTATTGCGTCGGTGTCACGCCGAATTCGCCTGCGCGCAGCGGCCCCGGTACGGTCGGCTTCGACATCACGCTGGGCGGTCATCCCGTCGCGAGCGGCGATGTCGTCGTGGCGGACGCAGACGGTGTCGTCGTCGTCCCGAAGGCGCGCCTGCACGAGGTCATCGCTCGCCTGCCGGCGATCCGGAAAGCGGAGGCCGAGATGGACCAGTCGGTGCGCGACGGATTGCGCCTTCCGGTGTTCCGGAAGTGATGCCGGCGCGCTGACCGGCGGCCCGGGCATTGGAGCGATCATCATGGACGACACGGAAAGGTTCAACGAGCTGCTGGCAAGGATTGCGCGGATCGAGGCATCGGTTGCGCAGACGTCCTCCCAGATCGGTCAACTGGTCCATGCCTACAACCAGGGACTGCAGGAGGCGTTTTATTCGCAAGCGACCTATCTCGGCGACCATCGTGCGCTGACCCGTTTGCGTTCCGGGCAGTTGATCTATGTCGATACCAGAAGCGTCGACATCGGTAGTCACCTGATGTTCGGCGGCAAGTGGGAGCCGCACTACACGGGCGCATTCGAAAGGCTGCTCCGGCCCGGCAACGTCGTCCTCGATATCGGCTCCAACCATGGCGTTTACGCTCTGCTTGCCGCCGCCCGGGTGGCACCGAACGGCCACGTGTACGCATTCGAGGCGAGCCGCGACTTTTGCGAGCTGATCAGGGCCTCCATTTCGGTCAACGGCCTCGATCGATTGATCACGCTGGAAAATCGCGCGGTGGCCGACCGTGCGTTCGAAACCACGCTCAGTACGGACCTGCAGATGTCGGGGGGCGGCCACCTCGTTGCCGACGGCCACGCCGAGCCGGCTGCGACGTCGGCGCACGGCATCCGGTCGCAGACCGTGAAATGCATCGCGCTGGACGACTACTTTTCGGATCCCGCGCAGAAGGTCGACGTGATCAAGATGGACATCGAGGGCGCCGAAGGCCTCGCGCTCAAGGGCATGGCGAACCTTGTCGGCCGGTCACCGAGCCTCAGGATCATGATGGAGTTCTGCCCACTGATGCTGTCCCGCTTCCCGCACAACGCCGAGTTCGTCATCGACTTCTTCAAGTCGGGAGGATTCATGTGCTGGACGATCAATCCCGACAGCAGTCTTGCACCGGCGCGATGGGAGAGCTTGCTCGCGATTCCCGACGCCATCCAGAACGTGCTGATCGCGCGCAGTCACCCCGAACGCTAGGCCCAGACGTCGTCTGCGACGTGCACCACTCCCTCGAGCAGGGGCCGCGCCGTGCGCACGATGCCCGCGCGCTCGAAGATCGGCACGCCGGTATCGTCTCGTCGTGTCGTCATGCGTGTCTCGAGCGAACCCGCGGGATGCTCGATGACGACCGTGCCCGGCTCGTCCTGGCGCGCGACCTCGTAGGCGACCGTTCCCGGGATGCGTGCCGTCGCACCGAGGCAGAGCGCCCCGGTCACTGCGAACGCCGAGTGGCAGTTCCACGGCACGAAGTACCGCGCCGCCAGGGTGCCGCCGTTGCGCGGCGGCGCGACGATCGCGAACTTGGGCAACACCTTGCCGGCAACGTCTCCCATGCCCATGCGAAGCGCCGCCTCCCGGCGCAGCGGCTCGATGCGCGCGATCAGTGCCGGATCGGCGTCGAGCTCGCGCTTCGATTCGTAGCCCGTCTTCCCCAGGTCGGCGGCGCGCACGAACACGAGCGGTGAAGCGAGGTCCACGCAGCTGACTTCGATGCCGTCGATCACGTCGACCGGATTGCCGGTCGGCAGGAGCTTGCCGGTCTTGGCGCCGGCGGCATCGAGGAAGTTCAGCACGATGGGGGCGCCGGTGCCGGGCACGCCGTCGACGCGCGCGTCCCCGTCGTACGTGACCACGCCCCCCGGCGTCTGCACGACCGCCTCGATGATCTTGCCGGTGTTGCGGTTGAAGACGCGGATGGACGTGACGGGATCGTGCGCCTGCACGAGGCCGCGCGAGATCGCGAACGGACCGACGCCGGCCAGCATGTTGCCGCAGTTGGGGGCGATGTCGACCGCCCCTACGCCGACCGCGACCTGCGCGAAGAGGTACTCGAGGTCGATGCCCGGGCGCGACGAACGCCCGACGATCACGACCTTGCTGGTGAGGCTGTCGCCGCCGCCGATGCCGTCGATCTGGCGGATGTCCGGCGAGCCCATCACGGCGAGCAGCACGCGATCTCGAAGGTGCGGATCGCGCGGCAGGTCCTCCTCGAGGAAGAACGGTCCCTTCGAGGTCCCGCCGCGCATGAGCATGCAGGGGATGTCGGTGAGCATGGTGTCAGCGTTGTCGCGAGCGTGGGGGTCTCATCAATCCGCCGTGATCTTCGCTTCCTTGATGAACTTGCTCCACTTCGCAAGCTCCGATTGCACGAGCTTGCCGAAGTCCTCGGGCGATCCCGTGACGATGTCCGCGCCCTGGTCGGCGAATTTCTTCGCGGTGTCCGGGTCTTTCATGATCGCGACGATCTCCTTGTTGAGCTTGTCGACGATCTCCCTCGGGGTCTTGGCCGGCGCGAAGAAGCCGTACCACTGCGTGATCTCGAAGCCGGACACACCGCTCTCCGCGATCGTCGGCACTTGCGGGTACAACGGCGAGCGCTTGCTGCCCGTGACCGCGATCGCGCGCAGCTTGCCCGACTTGATGTGCGGGCCGGCCGCCACCAGGCTCGGGAACATCATCTGCGTCGTGCCGGCAAGGGTGTCGGTCATCGCAGGGCCGGATCCCTTGTAGGGGATGTGCAGGATGTCGATGCCCGCCTGTTGCTTGAGAAGCTCTCCGGCGATGTGCGGCGCCGTGCCGTTGCCGGCCGACGCGTAGCTCATCGTGCCGGGCTTCGCCTTGGCGAGCGCGATGAGCTCCTTGACCGTCTTGGCCTCGACCTTGGGATTCACCAC
>Ga0207701_10007235_pt1 | contig 11048 bp, 12 predicted proteins | sample KBSSwiSSwithPhiX_FD_184294 | JGI IMG/M metagenome (GOLD analysis project Ga0207701, IMG submission 184294) | Switchgrass rhizosphere bulk soil microbial communities from Kellogg Biological Station, Michigan, USA, with PhiX - S5 (SPAdes) (version 2) | ecosystem: Environmental > Terrestrial >...
GTTCAATTCAAGATCTTGTAACCTACAACCTGAGATCTCCAACTTGTCCAATTTCAAAATTCTCGCCGACGCTCTTCTCAATGGCGCTGCGTACAACACCCAGTTCGTGGACAAGATTGCGGGGGTCACGCGTTACCATCATCAAGCCGGCATTAGGTGCCGCCGCGTGAATAGATGTCTACAAGGACGGATTGAATGAAGTTCGAATCGCTTGAGTCGTTCCTATCCAGAGTTCCCGCAGTTCAACAACCAATCGCTACCGGCGTCTTTGAATCTGGCGAATGGTGGGTGAAGTTCTCAATTGATATTGAGCATGAACTGGCCTGGCGGGTCGTTCAGGAATTGGGGCACATTCTCAACTACCTCTCGGTGGACGAGCGATTGCCGACGGTCTTCAAACCCGTATCGCCTCCGCCCTATCTGAATGGCGGTCCCGTAGACTTCCTCTCGTGGGTGGTTGAATCCACGGACAAAACGTTTACTCCCGACCGTTGCACGGAATGGCTCACCGGCAGACTGCCGCAACCCATTGACGAAGCATCAGCGTGGGACCTGGATGATGAATGAGGGCCATCAAGTCGTGCTGCGCCCGGTCCACTTTGAGAATCTTGTAATCTCGGTTTTGAGTTGTCGGATCGTCCATTTTCCAATTTCTTATCCGCAGCCCACCCAGACACACTGATCCCCACCCAAAAGTTTTTATCCGCAGAATAGGAGCAGTCTTACCCTTTGCGGGCCTGGTGGTGTTCCTGCGCCCGGCGCTTGAGGCGGGCCTTCTTCTTCGCGCGATTGACGCGCCGTCTCTTCAGAACTTCGTACTTCGTGGTCATTTCTGGCCTTTCAGGGAGTTGATTGCTTTGGCTTCGTCATCGTAAACGTCGAACACGGTGAGAAGCTTCGTCATCTGGAGCAGGTCTTTGGTTTTCGACGTCAGCTTGAGCAGCTTGACGTCGCCACCTTTGTTGCGAACCGTTGTGTAGGAAGAAACCAGTTCCCCGAGGCCAGAGCTGTCGATATAGGACACGTCACCGAGATTCAGGATGAATTTGCGATCTCCTCCGGACGTATGAGTGCGCAAGGTCTCGCGGAGCAGCAGCACGGGTTCTCCGATTGTTAGTTTCCCGGAAAGATCCAGAACGACCACGTCGTCGACTCTCCGGGTTCTTAAACTCAAACTCATGACACACCATCCTCCGTAGGTCTAAAAAGAGCGACGGAAGATTATCTCTTATCTGATTGAGGATTCAAGGGGGTTCGTCACCGGGTGCTACACTGATCGCCGTGCACGGTTATCGGAAGCGGCTTCTGGCAGTCGCGGCGATCTTTGTTGTATCCATCACCCTGGGAACACTGGTCACACAGGAGGCCCACCGCATCCCGCTGCGTCCCGAGCAACTGGTGGCGGCAATGGGGATTCAGGAGTTTTCCTGGTCCCCCGACGGCAAGTATCTCGCCTATGTGGGTCCCGTGGGTGGCGGATTCGACATCTGGACGATCGGAAGCACGGGCGGAGAGCCCAAACGCATCACCTCCACCTTGCGATTCAAAAGGCAGCCTCGATGGTCGGCGGACGGCAAGTGGATCGCCTTTACCACCATTCAGGACAACGGCAACAGTGACCTTCGGGCCGTCACCGCCGATGGACAATCGATGACCACGCTGACGGATTCGCTTGCCCAGGAAGAGGAGTTCGCCTGGTCTCCCGACAGCAAACAGATTGCCTTCACGCAGCGCAGCGGGGCGCAGACGAGCGTGATGAGCGTAGAGCTTCAAAGCAGCATGATCCGCAAACTCGCCGACGGCCCGGCATGGAGCCTGCGATGGTCACCCGACGGAAAGTGGATCGCGTTCGTCGCGGACCTGCTGCAACCCAGCGACGAGGGAAGAGAAAATCAGGATATTTTTCTCATTCCATCGGACGGAGGAGTGCCTCGGCTCCTGACGCCAGGCACCCCGCGTTTTCGCGATAACTCGCCGGACTGGGCCCCCGATTCCCGAAGAATCGTCTACACGTCAAACGAGAAGGGCTTCAGCAACCTGAACATTCTGGATATAGAGGACGGCTCGCGGCGTGTGCTGACAACGAGCAATGTGGACCTTCTTGCACCGAAGTGGGCTCCGACCGGCGGAATGATCGCTTATGTGCGTCACGAGGCTGCGATGTTCCATGTGTACACCATCGCCGTCGCTGACAACCTGACGGTTCGCGTCTCCGAACGCGATGGAACAAATGGGGGCTATCCCATCGTGTATTCAGGAAACAGCACAGGACCGACGGGAATGGTGGAGTGGTCCCCCGATGGAAAGCGCCTGGCCTTTACCCATTCCGATCCCGCCCGCACTTCGGATATCTGGATTGCAGTCCCCGATGGAGCGCGTCCCATCCAGCTTACGAATTCCATGCCCGAAGACTTGCGGCGCGAAGGCCGGTTCGTCTTGCCCGACAACTTCACCTACCGCAGCTTCGATGGGCAGGAAATCCCGGCTCTCGTGTACAAGCCGAGAGGCGCGCGGCCCAAGAATGGACATCCCGCGATCCTTTACTGGCGTGAGACTCTCGACGGAGAAAACGCGGTGGCATGGGATCCCGCGATCCAGTTCCTGGCAAGCAATGGCTACCTCGTCTTTGCGCCGAATGTCCGAGGTTCTGGAGGACACGGACGCGACTATCGAGAACTCATCATAGGACACGGAGGAGATCACGATGTTCGCGATGCCCTGTTCGGGCTCGACCGACTCTCCTCAGAAGGACTCATCGATAACGAACGACTCGGCCTGGTTGGCGCCGGCACCGGTGGTTTTCTGACTGCGGCCGCATTGATTCGAAGCGAAACTCGGTTCAAAGCTGCCGTGTGCATCAACGCGATCGTGGATACCGTGACAGCCGCATCGTATCCGGAAACGGCGGAGTGGGCGCGCTACATGATCGGGGCGACGCCGCTCGAGAATCCTACCGCTTACTACGAACGCTCCATCGTCAACTTTGTCGACAAACTGCGAACTCCCATCATCTTTCTTTATGCAGCGCATAACCCCAGAGCCCCATCTCAGCAGCTCCAGCAGTTTGCCGTACAGGCAGAGGTCCGGGGCCGGTGGTATGATTATCGCGTTTTCGAGAATGAGTCCGGTGACTGGGGAACGTGGAGACCGGCGAACACCCGCTTCGCTCTGGAAGCGATGGAAGCCATCTTCGACAAGTATCTCCTGGGCCGGGAACGCGAGGTCCGGCTTAGCCGTAATCGATGAAGTGGATCGGAAGTATTCTGATCGTCGCACTGCTTCAGCAGCCGGACGCGGAAACCCGAGTCGTGAACTACCTGAAGGCCAATGTGCGGCGAGGCGAACCTGTTGAAGTCTCCAGGCTCCTTGGAGTCTTCAAGGCTCCGGACGAACAGCTCGTCATACAGCGCCTCTTTAACACTTTCTTCAGAATTCCCCCGGCAATCGTCGAATTTCAGGCACGGACCGGCCGGATTCCCAAACTTGAGGAACTGTCGCATCAGTTCGATTTCAAAGTTCCGGGAGAGATGGACATCATGCTTAGAATCATGGAGTCCGATCCCCGCGTCCCGAAGTTTCTGACCCGGAATCCAACCACGGGCGAGATCACGAGGATCGACGTTGATGCCGTCCGCAACGATACCCGTTTCAACCAGAGTTTCGAGCGGACCATCGCGGGCTGGGAAGGGCAGCTGGCGCCGAGCTTTGCCATGGTGTCGCCTTCGAAGCAGCCGGTGAACTCGGCCCAATACAGGGGAAAGCCTCATTTGATCTATTTCTGGTTCACCAATTGTCCTCCCTGCCTTCAAACGACGCCGACGCTGGTGAAGCTCTATGACAAGTACTCCTCAAAAGGCTTCGAGATGATCGCGGCGAATGCGGATCAAGTCCTGGGTTTGCCCTATACAGATCTGAACCGTGCCGACTATATCCGCAAACAAAACATCCGCTTCCCCGTGGGACACATGACGCCTACCATGCAGAAGTCCTACGGCGGTGTCACGCTGTTCCCAACCCTGTTTTTCGTCAATCGTCAGGGACGGATTGTGAAACACCTGGTCAGCCTGCAGACGGAAGCCCAGATAGACGCCGCAATTCAGCAAGCCCTGCGGTAGGCTCCGCCCCGCCGCCCCATCGGCCCCCCCGTGGCCGGATTACATCCGATCAAATGGCGTTGAGTAGTCCGTCCCCGTATTGCCCCTTATTGCCCCTTATTGCCAATTCGTATGGTGTCGATTAGAGTACCGGCCAGAATCCACACAGAGGAGTTCGTATGGCATTTTCTCTCAACACGCGGAAGTCGGGTGATGTCGTCATCATCGATATGTCCGGCAGGCTGTCGATCGGTGAAGCCGTGCTGCTGCTGCGCACGACCATCCGGAGGTTTCTTGAGGACGGGACACTGAAGTTCGTCCTGAATTTAGGCAATGTTTCGCACATTGACAGCGCGGGTTTGGGGGAACTTGTATCGACATATACCTCCGTGCGAAATCGCGGAGGCGATGCAAAGCTTCTCAATCTGGACAAGAAGGCGAAAGACCTGTTGCAGATGACCAAGCTCCTGACCGTTTTCGACACCTACAACGATGAGGCGAAGGCGATTCAGTCCCTCGGCTGAAACGGAGGTTCGTTCCATGGCATCGAGACATCGCAGATTGTGTTGTCTGGGCATGACGCTGGGGCTGTGCCTGTCAGTCGCAAGTTCCCTCCTCGCTCAGGCACCTGCAGCCGCAACGCCGAAAGGCACCGTCGATCGCATCAAGGTCCACGGGAAGTCTTTGGAGGGGAATCTTGAGGGCGACTCCCCGGATCGCGATGTCTTCGTCTACCTTCCGCCAGGCTATGCCGCGAACAGCAGCCGGCGGTATCCCGTCGCCTACATGCTGCATGGCTACGGGTTAACGGCGGAACGGTGGATGCCGTTCACCAGGATGGCAGATGGCGCCGACAAGAACATCGCTGCCGGCAAAATGAAGGAAATGATTCTTGTGAATCCCGACGCCTTCACGCTCTACAACGGCAGCATGTATTCGAGCTCCCCGACCATTGGTGACTGGGAAACTTTCATTGCCGAAGATCTCGTCTCTTACATCGACAGTCACTACCGCACGATTCCCGACAGAATGAGCCGCGGTCTCGGCGGTCACTCCATGGGCGGATATGGCACCGTCCGCATCGGGATGAAGAGACCCGATGTGTTTTCGAGCATGTACATCATGAGCGCGTGCTGCCTCATGAACAATCCGGGCGCTGGTGGAAATCGCGGCGCCGGAGCTCGAGGTACGGAAGGAGCGGCAGCGGCAGGTGCACGGGGTGAACCGGCAGCAACCACCGCGGCCACTCCGGCGCAGGCCACTCCTCCAGCGGATCAGACGGCCGCAAGAGGCCAGGGCGGCCAACGTGGCCAGGGGGCACAAGGACGCGGCGGACGAGGTGGACGCGGCGGGTTTGGAAATACCCAGGCAGCGCAGGCGGCCGCATGGTCTTCCAATCCCAACAATCCGCCGACGTTCTATGACCTGCCGGTGGTTGACGGGCAGCCCCAGCCTGCGATCGCAGCAAAGTGGGTCGCGAATTCCCCGCTCGCAATGGTGGACCAATACCTGACCAGCCTGAAGAAGTACCAGTCGATCATGATCGAAGTCGGAACACAGGACACACTTGCCGGTTCGAACCGCCAACTCGACGAAAGCTTCACGAAGTTCGGCATCGCGCACACTTTCGAAACCTACGACGGCGATCATACGAATCGCGTCCCTGCTCGAATTGAAGAGAAGGTATTGCCGTTCTTCTCGAATAACCTCGCGTTTGGGAAATAGAGCCCGAAATCAGCACCCGGCACGCCTCCGGCGTGCAAGACAGATGGCTAGTCTCCTTGCACTCCCTTCGGGTGCCGATATTTTGCAGTGTTGAGTCCTGCTCTCTTCACGTGCAATATGAGGAGATATGAATAGCGCAACAAGCTGCAGAGTGCCGATTCCCAACTTCCCCAATCCGGTCATCGACGCACCTCTGGCGGCGACACCCGTGCGGCAAGTTGCCGTATTTGCCGGAGGCTGTTTCTGGTGTGTTGAAGCCGTCTTTGCGGAATTGCGGGGCGTGGAGTCTGTGCGCTCCGGTTATGCCGGAGGCTCGGCCGAAACGGCGAACTACAAGACTGTTTGCAGCGGAAATACCGATCATGCCGAAGCGATCGAGATCATCTACGACGCGAGCAAGGTGACTTATGGCCAGCTCCTCAAGATCCACTTTTCCATCGCTCACGATCCGACAACGCTGGACCGGCAAGGCAATGACGTCGGCAGGCAGTACCGCTCCGCCATCTTCTATGCCAATGACGAACAGCGGCGTATCGCAGAGGCCTATGTCAAGCAGATGAACGAAGCGCGCGTTTTTAACGCACCCATTGTCACGACGCTGGAACCTCTAAAGCAATTCTTCGTCGCTGAGGCGTATCACCAGAACTATGCAGCCCTGAACCCCAGTCAGCCCTACATCGCCTACGTGGCGCAGCCGAAGGTGGAAAAGCTTCGCGAATACTTTGGAGATCGGTTGAAGGACTAGGCGTTCAGGATCGGCGTTCAGCAATCACGAGCGTAATGTCATCGGACTGATCACGCCCGCGCGTGAACTCCGCAACCGACGCAATCAATGCATCCTGCACGCGAACCGCCCCAGACGCTGCTTCGCGCCGCACGATTTCCTTGACGCGTTCTTCTCCGAACATTTCCTCATGCACGCTTTCGGCTTCGGTGAGGCCATCCGAATAAGCGAGAAGCACGTCTCCGGGCCGCACTTCGATCGGGGTCGCCTCGAATGATGCAAAATCGAATGCTCCCAGGATGAGATTGGTGGACGCGAGCTCGTCGATAACTCCATCCGCGGCACGATAGATATAGGCGGGATTGTGGCCCGCGCTGATGTATTGCCCACGACCGTCGGCTCCAATCGTGCACAGGAACATCGTGGCGAACTTCCCGGAGGACTTCGAGCACAGAAACTTGTTCAGCCGATTCAGCGCATCGGCCGGCTTATCGCCATCCTGCAGACGCAGCTGAAGGCATCCCAGAATCATGGAACTCAGAACCGAGGCCGCTACTCCCTTCCCCGAGACGTCGGCAATCACGAAAAGCAGCTCCCCGGTCGGCATGACATGAAAATCGTAAAAATCGCCGCCGACATATCGAGTCGGCCGGCAGAACGCGCTCAGTTTCAGATACTCCAGTTTCGGGATGTGTCGAGGCAGCAGACTCCGCTGGGTTTCTTCCGCCAGTGCAAGGTCGCGCTCGAGCGTCTTGCGCTGTTCGATACTCTTCATCATCTCGACACGCTCAAGCACGTTGCCGGCATCCACAGCCAGCCTGTTCAGGATCTTTTCGTTGAGACCGGAGAGCGAATGCATCGCCTTGGTGCTGTCAAGGTAGAGGATGCCGAGGATTTCGGCCGAGTCTCCATCCTTGCGAATACCTAAAAGCGGAAGACACGCCATCGCGCGGAGATTCATGCCGACAATGCTCTTCTGCGATGCAAACTCTTCCTGAATTCCGGCAACCATGAAAATCGCCTGCCGTTTTGCAACGACGTCACGGACAACGCTGTGGCTGGTTTTGAACTGCGATTCCGAAAGCCGACGGTTCTGTCCGTCCATGCCCGCGGCATATCCGAAGCCTTCCGGCTTTTGCGTCATGATGAAAGCCCGTTCGGCGCCGCTGATTCTGAGGGCGCTTTCCAGAATCTGGTGCAGCGTGTTCTCCGGCGTGAAAACCTGACTCCATTCGTTCTGGAGATTGAGCACGCACAGCATTTTCTCGAGATCGGAAGATTCCGAAGGAAGGACGCGTCCAAGGTCGGTCAGTGTTTTCTGAACGATCTTCGTTGTGTCGATGTCCTGGCGTGCCTCGGCGGAATCGACGTAGAAAACGAATTCTTCGCCTTTACCGAAAACAATCCGGTCGCCATGACGAATAGCCGACCGGCTGACGCGCTCCCCATTCAGGAAAGTGCCGTACCGGCTGTCGAGATCCTCGATCTCATACCGTTCCGCACTGGCGAGAAGTCTTGCGTGGCGTCTGGACACATGAAGACTCGGCAACAGCAGATCCGCGCCCCCTCCGCGTCCGATAACAACCTCGGGCACCGCGACAAGGTATTCCTGTGATCTTCCGTCCTGGGACTTCCATTTCAAACGTGGAGCATTCATGCGAGGACCTGAACAGAACGAACGGGAGACGTCACAACGGATTTTCCCCCTGCCACGATCTCCATGCTGAAGCCGACATAGATACCGCCAACCTTGAGAAAGCTTCCGCGAAGCGAACTGCCTGCGAGCCGGGCAGCGGTCTTTTCCGGGAAAAAGTGTCCGCCGCGAACGACGACCTCACGCGATGCACCATCGATCACAGTAATCTCGTAGTGCGTATTTTCCGTCTCGACAACGATTTCGGAGAGATCGCGAAGTGTTCCGAGCTGTATGCCGTCAGTCCAGTCGTGACTCACCCACGTGTCGAGAAGCCCGGCAGCAGCGTACCTGGTCGTTTCAGGCATGGTCTTGACTTGTACAACAAAGAGCGGGCCGCCGGAATGAAAAAACGCATCGGCAGAAAGCCGGCTGACTACCGCGTTGCAATCAAAAGAATTCCCAGCGCCGCGAGCACAAAGCCGGCAACGGATTGAAGATTGAAAGGCTCACGCAGGACGATGATTCCCAGCACGGCTGCGAACGCGATGCCTCCCAGACGGATGACCGGTGTGCCCAGCGAGAGATTGACGCCATGCGAGAAAAGAAAGAAGAGAAGTCCCGCGAAAACGCCAAACGCAAGCCCCGTAGCGACGGACCACAGAGCGCCCGTACGCGTGACAACAAGCGGGCCCTGGGCTCGCGCCCATATCGTCCAGATCAGTGCGGGCAGGATTGTTGCTGCCGCATATATCAGCGTCCCAAAGGCGGGACTGATGCGACCGGATGCCTGCTTGGTCGCAAAGTCCGCAAAGCCCAGAGTGATCATGCTTGCAATGAACAGAAGCAGTGTTGCGAGAGACATTTTCGAGGTTCTCCCCTTCATGTGGACTCTGACTTCCTTTAACGTCAGTAAACGCGCAGCAGAATTGTAAACGTCGATCCCGAGCCGACTTTGCTCGTCACAGAGAGAGAGCCCCCCTGGCTCTCAATGGCGTGCTTCGCAATCGCAAGGCCGAGGCCGGTGCCGCCGGAATCACGAGTCCTCGACTTATCCACGCGATAGAAACGCTCAAACACACGAACGAGATCCGCAGGAGAAATACCCGCGCCGGTATCGGATACATCGATACGGACCTGCCGTCCCGAAACATTGACGGAAATGCCCACGGTACCTCCACGGCGGTTATAGAGGATCGCATTATCAAGAAGGTTGGAAAAAGCGCGCATCAAACGCGGGCGGTCCACCTCTATTTCGATGGACGGGCAATCCAGTTCCATCCGAAGCTCGTAGGTAGACAACAAGTGATGCCTGGACTGCAACTGTTGCTCGATTGCCTCTTTGAGGTTAAAGCGTTCCTTTAACACCGGCACTTCACCTTCAAGGCTGGCCAGGACAAGCAAGTCGTCCACGAGCATCTGCAGGAACCGGGAGTTCCTGTCAATCGCTTCAAGAAATTCTCGAACGACTTCAGGATCGCCGGGCTCGAGGGTTAACAGCGTTTCGGCATAGCCTCGGATCGAAGTCAGCGGCGTTTTGAATTCATGGGAAACGTTAGCGACGAAGTCTTTCCTCATCCGCTCCGTTTTGCGGATCTCCGTCAGGTCATGGAAAACCATGACAACCAATTCCACGTCGCCGCTCAACGCGCGAACCGGCGCCGCTTTTGCGAGCAGCACCCTTTCCCGGCCTGTTGTGACTTCAATAGCCGGCGCCTCCCTGCCGTCAAGCGCCATGCGCACCGCCGATTCGATGGAAGGATGTCGAACCAGCTCCATCGGTATCTTTCCCGCGGCTGTCCCATGCAGATCCAGCAGGTTCTGGATAGAGCTATTCGCCAGGACAACGCGGGCACCGCGGTCGAAAACCACGACTCCTGAACTCATCGCAGCGATCACGGCGTCCGTTCGATGTTTGTCCGCCTCAAGTTCAGCCATCTTGAGGCGCAGGCTTCCGGCCATTGCGTTGAGAGAAGAACTGACCGTCGCAAGATCGCTGTCGCCGACGACAGGGATCTGCGACTCGAGGTTGCCGTATGCGAGTTGCCGAGAAGCTTCGGCCACCCGATGCAGAGGCCGCGATACAACCGCGTAGACCATATAGCCGAAGGCAAACGAGAGGCTGATGCCGATGAGCATGGCCAGGGCCAGATGTCGCCGCAATCCCGAAAGCAGCACATCAACGGACGATAGCGGCATGGCCAGACGCAGGACAGAGCCATCGTCGAGTGAAATCGCAACGTATATAAACGATGTCCCCAGCGTGGCGCTGTGACGAATCGACGCCCCCCGGCCGCCACGACGCGAATCCATGAATTCGGGTCGGTTGGAATGATTCTCCAGGACCGCGAGGTCCCTGGGAGTCACCTGAGAGTCCCCAAGGACTCGGCCGTCCGGAGCAATCAGCGTCACACGAACTTCCAGGAGCTTCGCAATCTCGTTAGCCAGGGCCGTGGAATCCGTACTCGCTGGACGTGTACGAATGTACTCTCTTGCCAGCGTCGCCGAACGGTACAGCTGCATCTCAATCTCAGACTCGAAGGTGGTCTTCAGGCGATCGCTGAGAAAATAACCCAGCACGAGTGTCAGGACCCCGAGGGCGATGACATTCAGCGCAACGAGTCGGGAATGCAGACGGAGAGCCACGTTTTCAGAGCGAGGACAGAATCTTGTAGACGAGTGCCGCTACCGTTGCGGCCGCCGGGATCGTCAGCAACCACGCCCAGACAATTTGCTTCGTGACGCCCCATCGGACCGCCGACAGCCGGCGTGTGGAACCCACGCCAATGATGGCTCCTGTTATCGTGTGGGTCGTGCTCACGGGAACGCCATTCATCGCGAGGCCGAACAGGCACACCGCCGCGCCGGTCTC
>Ga0207701_10007236_pt1 | contig 11047 bp, 10 predicted proteins | sample KBSSwiSSwithPhiX_FD_184294 | JGI IMG/M metagenome (GOLD analysis project Ga0207701, IMG submission 184294) | Switchgrass rhizosphere bulk soil microbial communities from Kellogg Biological Station, Michigan, USA, with PhiX - S5 (SPAdes) (version 2) | ecosystem: Environmental > Terrestrial >...
CGATCGAGAGCGCCGACCAGCAAAGCATCCGGCGTGTCGACGACGACGGCGTTTTCGAGTCCTAAAAGCACGACCAACCGGTCTGGAGCATGAATGAGACAGTTCTTCGCGCCGAGCCCCAGCCATCGGCCTCGACTGGCGTTGCCATCGGCATCTTTCGGTGTCATGCGGTGCACCGCCGCCCAACTGCCGACGTCGCTCCAGTCGAAATCTGCCTCCAGAGTCAAAACCTTGCCTTCGGCGCCGGCTTTTTCCATGACGGCGTAATCGATGGACAGGTTCGGCATCTTCCTATATTCGCGTGCGATGACGGCGCGCAGCTTGGGACTTGGATCGGCCAGCGATTTTCCCGCGGCGGTGTGCTTGATAGATTCTAGTCCTTCGGCAATCACCGGTTGGTAGCGGGCCAACAGATCGAGCACCGTGGAAGCCTTCCAAACGAAAATGCCGCTGTTCCACAGCGCGCGCTGGCGCACCAGCCGTCGTGCCAAAGCGAGTGTCGGTTTTTCCGTAAATCGTTTTACCAGAAAAGCAGCTGCAGGTTTTGCGGAAACAGATTTGCCTTTCATAATGTAGCCGTAGCCAGTTTCCGGATAATCGGGGCGAATGCCGATCGTGATCAGTTGATCATTTTGCAGCGCCAGTCCGACCGCCCGCCTGAGCGTGCGCCGAAACGCCGCGCGATCGCGGACCCAATGATCCGCTGGCAGCACGATCATGACCGCGGAGGAATTTCGCCGCACCACTTCGAGCGCTGCCAGTCCGATGCAAGGCGCAGTGTTCTTGCCCTGAGGCTCGGCGAGAAAATTGTTTTTCGGCAAATCAGGCAGCTCGCGGCGCAGCGCGGCGACTTGGTCGGCGATGGTGACGACGAGGGTTTGCGCTCGGCCACCAAGGGCGTAGACGCGCTCGGCGGTTTCTTCGATCAAGCTTTTTCGGCTCAAGATTTTGAGCAACTGTTTAGGGCGCCCGGCGCGGCTTAGCGGCCAGAAACGCGTCCCTTTACCGCCGGCGATAATCACGCTGAAACAATTGTTCGGCATCAAATTTCCTTGTTGGGTAGATCGCGAGGTATAGTACGGTAGTCGATATGCTGGATCAAGCGACAGCACGCGCTACGATGAAATGGCAAGTAGCGCCGGGGCGTGAGCCAATTCGCCTGGATGCTTTCGTGCGCGAATGCTTGCCGCATCTTTCGCGCCGGGAAGTCGATCAGGCGATTCGCGATGGATTTTTTTCCATCGATGGGCACGTGGCGCGAAAAGGCGACCGTCTGAGCGCCGGTGACAGGCTGGTGTTTAACGGTTCCGCGGCATTGCTGGCGGCTAATCCGCTCCCCGACACTAGTCTTGACGTGCCGATTGTTTACGAAGATTCTTCGATTTTTATCGTCGATAAGCCGGCCGGTATCGCGACTCACGGTTTTTCCGGTCGAGATACGGGCACGCTGGCGAATTATATTGCGGCGCAGCATCCTCATCTGCTCGGGGTGGGGAAGAACCGATGGGAACCCGGCCTCGTGCACCGGCTCGATACCGAAACTTCGGGACTTGTCTTGGTCGCAAAAACGCAAACCGCTTTCGATCGGCTTCGCCAGCAGTTTCGCCGCAGACAAGTCGCCAAGATCTATTGGGCGCTTGTTTGGGGAACGACCAACGCAGCGGGCGTGATCGATTTGCCGTTGGCCCATGATCCGCGCGATAAACGTCGAATGCGCGCCGTTTCCGAGTCGCTGCGGATGAAGAAAATAAAAACTTGGAAGGCCTTGACGCGTTATCGAAAGGTCGGGCAGTCCGCCGAATCGACTCTACTCGAAATCACGATGGAGACCGGCGTGACACATCAGATCCGCGTCCATTTGGCCGCGATTGGCCATCCGATCGTTGCCGATGCGCTGTACGGCGACGATCGGATGGATAAGTTCGATTTGCAGCGCCATTTTTTACACGCTTGCCGGTTGGAGTTTCGCCACCCCGAAGATGGTCGAGTCGTCAAGCTCGGAATAAAATTGCCCGGTGACCTGACGGAGATTTTGCGACGGCTTAAAATGGAGCTTTAGGCGGCGCTGCTGCGAATGCCCTTCGCTTTGGCGCAGGTGCCGCAGTAGTTGTTGAGCGTGACGGCCTCTTCCATCCAACCTTCGTCAAGGTTATGACAGATCCTTTTGCAGGCGAAGCAGATGAAGTAAAGACCGTCGATGCTCTTGTTGATCTTTTCCCGGTTGAGCACGCGGCCGCGAAGTTTTTCGATGCGGATGCCGAGAAGCTCTTCGTAATTTTTCTTTATCTTGCGTCTTCCGGCTTCGTCACTTGGAAGATCTTCGTCATCCGACTCATCGTGCGTGCCGTCATCGATATAGTCATGGCTCCGGTCTTTGCTGCGGCCGGCGCTTTTTTTCTTTGCCCGTGGCATCTTTTTTTCGAAGCTCCCTTGATTGGTTAGATCCGTTATCTAGGCGGCTGTGGAAACGGTCTTATTTCATAATGAACGGCTTAATTGTTGTCAATAGTAATTGATTCGATCGGCGTCCATTGATTTAAACATAGTAATCTCGGCATCGAGGATCAAGGGTCAGTGTGCCGTGTGGTCGACGACGGTGTAAAGATTCTAAATAGCCGATGGCTAAAAGCCAAATCTTCGCGGCAGCGCAGCTGTGAATCTGCTCGTCCGGCGACGAGGAGCCGTCAATATGTCGTCAGAATAAAAAAGCGGCATACCGGCTGCCAGCCGATCTTGCCGCTTTGATCGTGAATAAATTAGGCTGATGAATTACTGTTTAATTGCCGCAGCGCGCCGCTGCAGGTAACCATTGCGCACCGCGCCGTAGAGGTCCACCGTCGATTCGGCGACGCGTTCGAAACGATCTAAATTCAATGACCTCTCGTTTACGGTATTGGTCACTGTCCCGGCGATGGTGCCCCACCACGGAATGAAATAGGTATAGGGAGTCATTGCCACGTCAAACGCGTAACCGATACCATCGCGAATCGTCAGCGGCGGCAACAAAGGCAATACCAGATAGGGGCCGGGTCCCATGCCCCAAACGCCAAAGGTCTGACCGGTGTCTTCGTCTCTTTGCTCGATCCCGAAAGCATCCTTAGCCACGTCAAAAAACCCGACGAGACCGATGGTGCTGTTGATACCGAAGCGAGCAAGTTCCGTGCCGGCGCCGGTGAATTTCAACTGTAAGGTATTATTGACGACCCGGCGCACTACTGAGAGATTGTCAAAAAAGTTGTGAACGCCGCGTTGAACAGGATCGGGTAGTATGAAATCCCACCCGGTGGCGAGCGGTTTTAACAGGTAGCGATCGAGAACTTCACGGTTGAACCAAAACATTTTCTCGTTGAATCCTTCGAAAGGATCGTCCTCGAAATCTTCTCCGGTGGATGAGACAGCTGCTGCCATTCCGGACAAACTGACAGTGGCAGCGGCCAGGTCCGGCTGGGTTACAGCCTGTGAGACCACGATAACTTGTTCTTCCGACTCTGTGGCCACGTCGTTCCCGACCAGCGCTGGACTCTCATCTGCGCTGACCGTCGTCGTGATCAGTAATCCTAGGCTGATTATGATAGCCGACGTCGCTACCATAATTAAACGTTGAACCCGATGCCCGTCATCTCTCTTCATCACTGTCTCCTTCTCCTTGCTGTTGTGACTTACATTAACTCCATATAATGGTCAAGCCTAGCGCTTGGATTTGCATCGATGGATGTAGAATTCAATATTCTACGCCAAAACCATGCCACGAACTCGTGTGAGTGCGTCGGCTCTTTGTGATTGGCAAATCAGGTAATTTTCTTGGCTAGAAGACAACAATGCACAACATTGAAGGCTGGAGAAGTGACAAAAGTCGCATTCATGACAAATTAGCGGCACATTGACTTTTGACTGGAGACTGGAACACTCCAATAAGAAAGAAGTTTGCACGCTCTCGGCAGATCGGTTATTTTTATTTCGTGAGCACTACCGATAAACAGCGAGTCGTGGTCCTCGGCGTCGCTGGCGGGATCGCCTGTTACAAAGCCGTCGAGCTCGTCAGATTGCTGGTCAAAGCCGAATTCAAAGTGCAAGTGATCATGACCCGCGGCGCCATGGAATTCGTCACGCCCCTGACGTTCCAGACCCTTTCCGGTAATCCGGTTGCCACAGAAATATTCAATCTAACTCAAGAATCCGAGATCGGACACATCAATTTGGCGGATGCCGCCGATCTGTTCGTGATTGCGCCGGCCACCGCCAACGTGATCGGCAAGATTGCCAATGGGATAGCCGACGATTTATTGACAACGGTTCTGATGGCGACCCAGGCGCCGGTTTTGATCGCGCCGGCGATGAACGTTCACATGTACGATAACCCGATTCTGCAGGAGAATCTGCGTAAGCTCCGGCGGATTGGCTATTCGATCATGGAACCGGCGTCGGGTTATCTCGCCTGTGGCTACGAAGGCAAGGGGCGCTTGCCCGATCCCGAAAAGCTCGCGGAGGAAATCGAGCGGTTGCTCAAGAAAAAAGATCTCGGCGCGGAAAAATTCTTGATTACCGCGGGTCCCAATCGCGAGCCGCTCGATCCGGTGCGCTATATCTCCAACCGTTCGTCAGGAAAAATGGGCTATGCGCTCGCGCGCGCGGCAGTGCGCCGGGGCGCGGAGGTCGCTCTGATCAGCGGGCCAACCTCGCTGGAGCCGCCGTCAGGGGCGCGTGTGATCGCCGTGACGACGGCCGCGGAGATGCGCGACGCCGTCCTCAAAGAATATTCTCAATGTACCGCGGTGATCATGGCGGCCGCCGTCGCCGATTATCATGCGGCCGCCGTCGCCGAGAAGAAAATCAAGCGGGGTCGGGGTCCGGTCGAGCTGCGCCTGGAGCCAAGCCCGGATATTTTGAAAGAGCTTGGTCAAAATAAGGACGGCCAATGGCTCGTCGGCTTCGCCGCGGAGACCGAAGATTTGATTGCCAACGCGCAGAAAAAATTGCACGAGAAAAATCTCGACATGGTGGTCGCCAACAACGTCGCCGAAGACGGCAGCGGTTTCGACGGCGACACCAACATCGCGACCATCGTCGATCGCACCGGCGCCACCCGCTCGCTGCCGCTCATGAGCAAGAACGATCTCGCCGACTGTATTTACGATCATTACCTCGCGTTAAAAAGCCCGCGCTGAAATGGGAACTCCCAGAGAGCCCAAAGCGGCGAAGTACTTCGTCGCGCTGCTCTCATCCAGCCACGAGCATCTCGTCCAAGTGGAGAGCGATCTCGTCGGAATCCTGGGCGAGGTCGACGGCAAGAGCGAAGCGCTTTCCTGGGCCGCATCCAAATACTACGAAAAAGAAATGGGGCCGGGTTTGCTGCGCTGCTTCTTTTCCTTTTCTACTCTGGCATCGCCGGAAAACCTGGCCGCCGTCAAGCTGCAAACGCAGGCGATCGAAGAACGATACCGTGCACCGGTAGCCGGCGGCCGGCGGATCAATCTCGATCCGGGATACCTTGACTCCTTCAAAGTTGTTCTGGCCTCGACTAAGAACGCCAGCCAACGGCTTTATTTACGCGCCGGTATCTATGCCGAGGCGACGCTATTTTATTACGACGGCGGCTTTCATGGCTTGCAGTACACTTATCCGGATTATCTGTCGCCTGCGGCGCTAGCGTTCTTCACCGAGCTGCGCTCCGGCTACTTGGCGCAGGTGCGAGGGCAAGGCTGAAGATTCGCTAATTGTGGGCGCGGTCGGCGTTATTGCTACGCGCAACTCTCCGGTGGTAAGATCCGTCCGTGAAAGGAATATGCGGCTGTGGAGGAAGTTAGCGACAGCGATGAGCTTGCTGCGTTGACGACAACGTTGCGGCGCCATTTGCAGCGGCGCGAGCGCGCCGGAATTCGAACATTGGCCAAAGGTAAACCGCCAGCAGTGAAGCCGCCGCCCGCCCAGGAAAGCAGTTTGCTGAGGGGCATGCCAAATGATTTCTTTGCTGATAACTCTAAACCGCTCCAAGCTAAGAGCCTCGAAGAGCTGCGCGCTGCGATCGGCGATTGCCAGCGTTGTAAGCTCTGCTCGGGGCGAACCCACCTGGTTTTCGGCGTGGGCAATCCCAAAGCTAAGCTGATGTTCGTCGGCGAAGGGCCCGGGCGCGATGAAGATCTTCAAGGCGAGCCCTTTGTCGGACGCGCCGGCCAGCTTTTAACCGACATCATCACCAAAGGCATGGGGCTCAAGCGCGAAGACGTCTATATCGCAAACGTCGTCAAATGCCGGCCGCCGGAAAATCGCAATCCCGAACCGGACGAAGTCGCCGCCTGCGAGCCTTTTCTCAAAAAACAAATCGATCTCATTCGCCCCAAGATCATCGTCGGTCTGGGCAAGTTTGCGGTGCAAACGCTGCTTCAGAGCAAGGTTCCGATTACCAAAGTGCGCGGTAACTGGCACAGCTATCACGGTATTAAACTGATGCCGACGTTTCATCCCGCCTATTTGCTGCGCAACCCCGCGGACAAAAAACTGGTGTGGGAAGACATCAAGAAAGTCATCAAAGAGCTGCGCGATGAGAATCTTTAAAGTCATTTGCTTCCTCGCCCTCCTCGCCGCCGGCATGTCGGTCACGGCCCAAACCAAAGATGCGGCGGCACCCCATGTCGACGTGATTTCGATCGACGGCAGCATCAATCCCGCGGTGGACGATTTTATCCGAGAGAGCATCGGGCGAGCGAAGGCGAACGGCGCGAAAGCGCTGATCATTCAGTTGGACACGCCGGGAGGCTTGCTCAATTCCACGCGCACGATCGTTAAGGAAATGCTCGGTGCCGAGGTGCCGGTGATGGTTTACGTCTCGCCGAGCGGCGCCGGAGCCGGGTCGGCGGGCGTGTTCATTACGATGGCCGCGCATATCGCGGCGATGGCGCCTGGAACCAATATCGGCGCGGCTCACCCGGTCGCCGGCGGCGGCCAGGAAGTCAAAGGCGTGATGGGTGAAAAAATCGAGAACTTCACCGCCTCCTTCAGCGAAAGCATCGCGCAAAAGCGCGGCCGTAACACCGAGTGGGCGATCCAAGCCGTGCGCAAGAGCGTGGCGATCACCGAGAAAGAGGCGCTCAAGAAAAACGTCATCGATATTGTGGCACGGGATATGGACGATCTATTGAAACAAACCGACGGTCGAAAAGTCGATCTCAACGGCAAAGAGGCCGTACTCGCAGTCAAGAACGCCCGTCTCGATCGTTACGACATGAGTCTCAGACAAAAGGTCCTCAACGCCATCGCCGATCCGAATATCGCTTATATCCTGATGATGGCGGGATTTCTCGGGTTGTACATGGAATTTGCCCATCCCGGCGTGATCTTCCCCGGCGTGGCCGGAGCGATTTGCCTGTTGCTTGCTTTTGCTTCTTTGCAGGTGTTGCCCATCAATCATACGGGGCTCGCCTTGTTGCTGCTCGGCTTGGCGTTGCTGGTCGGCGAAGCATTTTTTCCGAGCTTTGGCGTGTTGGGCATCGGCGGGATTATTTCCCTCGCCCTCGGCTCGCTTTTGCTCTTCGATACGCCGATTTCTGATTCTGGTGTCGATCGCTCGATCGTCTTTACCGCCGTGGCGACGGTCGGCAGCTTCGTTCTGGCTATTAGTTATCTGGTTTTTCGCTCGCAAAAGGCCAAACCGACTTTAGGCAAGGAAGGTCTCATCGGTGAGATCGGCGAAGCGCGCACCAAGCTCGCGCCGACGGGCAGAATTTTCGTGCACGGCGAGCATTGGGGCGCTGAAGCGGACGGCGCCGTCGAGAGCGGCGAAAAAGTGCGAGTGATAGGTTACGACGGCATGCGTCTCAAGGTTACGCGGGTAGCTGAGGGAGGAGCGAAGAACTAGGAGGAGGCAGGTATGTTTGGATTCGGTGTCCCCGCAACATTTTTGGTCATCGTCATCGCATTAGTCATCAGCGGCATCAAAATTCTAAAAGAATACGAGCGCGCGGTGGTGTTTCGTCTCGGGCGAATGGTAGGAGCGCGCGGGCCCGGCATCACCTACATCATTCCCGGTGTCGAGAAGATGGTCAAAATGGATTTGCGCACGGTGACCATGGATATCCCGCCCCAGGATGTCATCACGCGCGACAACGTCTCGGTTAAAGTAAATGCGGTTTTGTATTTTCGCGTGCTCGAACCAACGCGCGCGGTGATAGAAGTGGAGAATTATTTATTCGCCACCTCGCAGCTGGCGCAGGTCACGTTGAGAAGCGTTTGCGGCCAGGGCGAACTCGACGAACTGCTCGCTGAACGGGAGCGGATCAACAGCCGGATCCAGGAAATCCTCGACCAGCAAACCGATCCATGGGGCATCAAAGTCGTCCTAGTCGAGCTCAAACATATCGATCTGCCCCAAGAAATGCAGCGCGCCATGGCCAAGCAAGCCGAAGCTGAGCGCGAGCGGCGCGCGAAAGTGATTCATGCCGATGGTGAGTTTCAAGCCTCGCAGAAATTGGCCGATGCGGCCGAGGTCATCAGCAAACAACCGATGGCGTTGCAACTACGCTTTTTGCAGAGTCTCGTTGAAGTAGCGTCGGAAAAGAATTCGACGACGATCTTTCCAGTGCCGATCGATTTGCTGACGCCGTTTCTTAAAAAGAACGAGCCATCATAATAAAAGATCGCGATCAACAAACCCGCAATTCATTTTCGCTGAGTAATCACGCAAGGGCACGGCATGCCGTGCCCTTATTTTATTGACACCCATGGATCTCAAGGAATTTGACTACAAACTGCCCGAATCGCTGATCGCTGCCTATCCAAGCCGCGCGCGCGAAGCGGCGCGCTTGCTGGTGCTGTATCGTCAAACCGGCGAGGTTGTTCATAGCGTGTTTGCCGAGATCGGCGAATTTCTCAATCCTGGGGATCTCTTGGTGTTGAACGATACAAAAGTCTTCCCGGCGCGGCTGCGCGGTACGAAGGCGAGCGGTGGGCAGGTCGAGGTGCTCTTGCTGGAGCCCTTTTCAGAAGCCGGGCGAAATTTCTGGATCGCTCTGATCGATGCGGCGAAAAAACCTCCGCTTGGCAGCGAATTGCGTTTTGGCGCGCAAATGAGCGCCGAGGTGATCGGCGATCTGGGACGCGGCCGTTTCGGTCTCGAGTTCCATCACGACGGCGATTTCGACACCCTGCTCGAAAGGCTCGGCGAACCGCCATTGCCGCCCTACGTGCGCCGGGGCCGCGAGGCCGAGGCACTGGACCAGGGTCGCTATCAAACCGTTTATGCCGCTCATTCCGGCGCGGTGGCGGCGCCGACGGCGGGTTTCCACTTCACGCCGGAGTTATTCACCAAGTTGGCAGCGCTTGGTATCGAGCGCGCGCTGTTGACCCTGCACGTCGGGCCCGGTACGTTTCAACCGGTGCGCGAGAATGAAATCGACAACCATCGGATGGAGGGCGAGCGCTACTCGCTCAGCGCCGAGGCGGCGGCGAAAATCAATCGCGCCAAGCAAGCGCGCCATCGCGTGGTGGCCGTCGGCTCCACCAGCACGCGTACCCTGGAGTGGATCGCCCTGAAACAAGGCGAAGTGGTTGCGGACGAAGGGATCGCGCGTCTTTACATTCGCCCCGGCGATCGCTTTCGCGTGCTGGACGCGTTGGTCACCAATTTTCACCTGCCCGGCTCGACACCGCTGATACTGGTCGCCGCGTTTGCCGGCTTGGATCTCATCCATCGCGCCTATCGCGAAGCTATCGAGAGAAAGTATCGATTTTACAGTTACGGCGACGCGATGCTGATACTTTAAAAAGGCAACAGGTTCCGGATTCTTTCTCCAATCGTGCGCCCCGTTTCATGAATGGTCATTTCACTATTTTGAAGAAAGACGTTGCCAGCAACGCCCGCCTCGGCCATCTCATCACGACTCACGGCGAGGTCGAGACGCCTTGCTTCATGCCGGTGGGCACGCAGGGCACGGTGAAAGCGATGTTGCCGCGCGATTTGCGCGACATCGGTTGTCAGATTTTACTGGGCAACACTTATCATCTCTATCTGCGGCCGGGACATGAGGTGATCCGTGCGCTTGGCGGCTTGCACCGTTTCATGGGCTGGGACAAACCGATCTTAACTGACAGCGGCGGTTATCAGGTTTTTAGCTTGGGCACGATGCGCAAGATCAGCGAAGAAGGCGCGCAATTTCAGTCCCACCTGGACGGTTCTTCGCACCTGCTCACGCCGGAAAAGGCGGTGGAAATTCAAGAGGCGCTGGGCAGCGATATCGCCATGACGCTCGATGAGTGTATTCCCGCGGACGCCGCGCCCGAGTATGTTCGCGCTTCCACCGCGCGGACGATTCGTTGGGCGCAACGTTGCGCGGCGGCGCGCACGCGGCGCGATCAGCTCATGTTCGGGATCATTCAGGGCGGCTTGTTCGAGGATTTGCGCCGCGATTGCGTCGAAGCGATGGTGCCGCTGCCCTTCGAAGGTTTTGCCGTCGGCGGATTGGGCGTCGGCGAAGGCGAAGCGCAGCTCAATGCGATCGGCAGCTTTACCGTCGACTTGTTACCCGCCGATCGGCCGCGTTATTTGATGGGCGTCGGCCGGCCGCAAGACATCATCGACGCCGTACGCGCCGGTTTCGATATGTTCGACTGCGTGATTCCGACGCGCAATGCGCGCAACGGCACGCTCTACACTTCGAAAGGCAAGCTGAACATCAAGCGCGCCGAATTCGCTGCCGACCCGCGGCCGTTGGACGAAGACTGCGGCTGTTATTGCTGCCGCAATTTTTCGCGCGCCTATTTGCGTCACCTGTACATGGCCGGTGAAATTCTCTCCGCTCAATTAAACAGCCTGCATAATCTTTACTTTTACCATCGGCTCATGGATAAGTGTCGGGAAACGATTCGCAGCGGCCACGCCGAAAACTGGATGCGACTCTGGCAGGCAAGCGAAGCAGTGTGAGCCAATATAAATAGTGGGAGGAAGTATGTTCGATATCGCATACGCGCAAAACGGGCCGGGTGTCGGCGGTCCCGGCCCTATGATGACGCTGATTCCCTTCGCCCTGATTTTCGTCATCATGTATTTTATGGTGAT
>Ga0207701_10007237_pt1 | contig 11046 bp, 10 predicted proteins | sample KBSSwiSSwithPhiX_FD_184294 | JGI IMG/M metagenome (GOLD analysis project Ga0207701, IMG submission 184294) | Switchgrass rhizosphere bulk soil microbial communities from Kellogg Biological Station, Michigan, USA, with PhiX - S5 (SPAdes) (version 2) | ecosystem: Environmental > Terrestrial >...
CGGCGGCTGCGGCGCAACCGCCTGGCGATGGGCGGCATCGTCGTCGTGGGCCTGATCGTGACCGCGGCGCTGGCCGGGCCGCCGCTGCTCGAGCTGACGACGGGAGCGACGTTCGACTACATCCCGGCCGACGCGGCGCGGCTTCGCGCGTATCCGCCGCTCACCGCGCCTGACGGCTCCTTCTCGTGGACCCACCCGCTGGGCACCGACACGAGCGGACGGGATCTGCTGGCCCGTGTGCTCCTTGGCGGCCGCATTTCGCTGATGGTCGGCATCATCGCGACGTTCGTGTCTCTGCTCATCGGCACGGCATACGGCGCCGTCGCCGGCTATGCCGGCGGGCGCGTCGACGAAGCGATGATGCGCATCGTCGACGTGCTCTATTCGATTCCGTACATGATGGTCGTCATCGTCCTGCTCGCCCTGTTCGGCGGCAAGTCGCCGCTCAACCAGCTGGTCCTGCTCTTCCTCGCGCTCGGCTCGGTCTCGTGGCTGACGATGTCCCGCATCGTGCGCGGCCAGGTCATCTCGCTGCGGAATCAGGAATTCATCCTCGCGGCCCGCGCGACCGGGGTCCGGCCGCTGGCGATCGTGTTCAGACACCTCATTCCCAACACGCTCGGGCCGGTCATCGTGTACGCCACGCTGACCATTCCGTCGGTGATGCTGCTCGAGGCCTTCCTCTCGTTTCTCGGTCTCGGCGTGCAGGCGCCGTACGCGTCCTGGGGCAGCCTCGCCGCCGACGGCGTGCAGCACATCGCGGTCTTTCCCTGGCTGCTGATCGGACCCGGCCTGACCATGGCACTGACTCTCTTCTCGATGAACTTCATCGGCGACGGCGTTCGCGATGCGCTCGATCCGCAGATGAGGAAGTCGTGACCGACGAGGTTCTGCTGCGCGTCCGCGACCTGCGGACGTATTTCGACGAGGACGAACGCGTCGTGCGTGCGGTGGACGGCGTCAGCTTCGAGCTGCGGCGCGGCGAGACGCTCGGTATCGTCGGCGAATCAGGGTCGGGCAAGTCGGTGACCAGCCTCTCGATCATGCGGCTGGTGCCGTCGCCGCCGGGCCGGATCGCCTCGGGCGAGATCACCTTCGACGGCCGGTCGCTGCTGACTGCGCCGGCCGCTGAGATGCGCGCGGTGCGCGGACGCCGCATCGCCATGATCTTCCAGGATCCGATGACCTCGCTGAACCCGTTCATGCGCATCGGCCCACAGCTCGCCGAAGTCACGCGGCTGCACCTCGGACACTCGCCGAGCGAGGCGCGCGCTCATGCCGTGCGCATGCTGGAGCGCGTCGGCATTCCCGACCCGGCACGCCGCGTGGACGAATATCCGCACCAGTTCTCCGGCGGCATGCGGCAGCGGGTGATGATCGCGATGGCGCTGTCGTGCGAACCGGCGCTGCTCATCGCCGACGAGCCGACCACCGCGCTCGACGTCACGATCCAGGCCCAGATCCTCGAGCTGATTGGACAGCTGCGCCGCGACATCGGCACCAGCGTCATTCTGATCACGCACGATCTCGGCGTCGTGGCGGGTATGGCCGACCGGGTCGTCGTGATGTACGCGGGGAAGGTTTTCGAGAGCGCGGCGACCGACGATCTGTTCGCACGTCCGGCCAACCCTTACACCAAGGGGCTGCTGCTCTCGGTTCCGAATCCGGCAGCAGAGGAAGGACGCGCGCTGTATCAGATCCCCGGACTGCCGCCGGACGTCGCCCACCTGCCACCGGGGTGTCCGTTCGCGCCGCGCTGCGAGCGGGCGCAGGCCATCTGCCGCTCCGAGTTTCCGCCGTTCGTGGAGGTCGCCCCCGCCCACCACTCGCTCTGTCATTTCGCGCGTGAGGTCCACGCCGGCGCATGAACGACCCGGCGGCGGCTCCGCTCGTGTCGGTGCGCGACCTGGAGGTCCACTTCCCGGTACGCGGCGGAGCGCTCGCGCGGCTGCGCCGCCTCACCGCGACGGCGGCGCCAGCGACCAACGTGGTGCGCAGCGTGGACGGCGTGTCGCTCGACATCTACCGTGGTGAAACGCTCGGACTCGTGGGCGAATCGGGCTGCGGAAAGACCACGTTCGGACGGGCACTGCTGCGGCTCGTCGAGCCGACGGCCGGACGCGTGTTCTTCGACGACGTCGAGCTGACGTCGCTGTCGGCGAGCGCACTCCGGCGCGAGCGGCGGAACATGCAGATGATCTTTCAGGATCCGTATGCGTCGCTCGACCCGCGGATGACCGTCGGCCAGATCATCGCGGAGCCGATCGACACGTTCCGCATCGCCCGCGGCGCCGCGCGGCGCGATCGCATTCGGGAGCTGATGGCCACGGTCGGCTTGAACGAGCGGTTCATCAACCGCTATCCGCACGAGTTCTCCGGGGGACAGCAGCAGCGGATCGGTATCGCGCGGGCGCTCGCCGGCGATCCGGCCTTCATCGTCGCCGACGAGCCGATCTCCGCCCTCGACGTGTCGATTCAGGCGCAGATCATCAACCTGATCGAACGGCTGCAGCGCGAGCACCATCTCACCTATCTGTTCATCTCGCACGATCTGCGGGCGGTCCGGCACACGTCGACGCGCGTGGCGGTCATGTATCTCGGCAAGATCGTGGAGCTGGGCGCGGCGCGCGCGGTCTACGACCGCCCGCTGATGCCGTACACGAAGGCGCTGATCTCCGCTGTGCCGGTGCCCAATCCGGTGGTGGAGCGACAGCGCCAGCGTGTGGTCCTGCAGGGCGATGTCCCCTCGCCGCTGAATCCGCCGGCGGGATGCCGATTCCACACGCGCTGCACCTACGCCGTGGATGCGTGCCGACGGGTGGAGCCGCCATTGGCAGAGATTGCGCCGGGGCACTTCGCCGCCTGCATCCGCATCAGCGCGGAGCAGCCGGACATCGAGCGGGTCGCGCCAGGCGCGACGCCGGGCCTGGCGTAAGCGGGTCTTCAGCCCCGGCAGCATCTCTCGTGGGCGGATCTTCAGACCCGGCAGCATCTCTCGTGGGCCGGGTCTTCAGACCCGGCCCTCCGCCCGCGCCTTTCTCCGTTCCTCCATCTCGCCGCGCGCCTTCTTCGCCATCTCGAGATACGTCTGGCGCAACTCGTCGAGGTCCTCTTCCTCGAGCTCCTCGAGGTCGAGCAGCTCGTTGCGGGCGTGACCGACCGCACGAATGAGCTCGTCGAGCTTGACCTGCGTGGCTTCCGTGTCTCTGTTCTGCGTGCTCTGAATGAGAAACACCATCAGGAAGGTGACGATGGTCGTGCCCGTGTTGATCACGAGCTGCCAGGTATCGCTGAAGCCGAAGAGCGGACCGGTGATCGCCCAGACGGCAATGACGAGAACGGCGATCAGGAACGTGTAGGGACGTCCGGTGACGAGCGCCGTGCGTTTGGCGAAGCGCGTGAACCAGCTCCGCGACTTGGTCGGGCGCATCGGTTCAGTGCGACATCGCGTGCAGCAGGATATCGAGGCCGAGCGCGTAACCGGCCGGCGAGAACTGCGCGAAGAATTCCGGGTCTTCGCCTTCGCGCTCGAACGAGTCGCCCATGTCGGTGTTGTGCGTCATGACGACCATGATGCGATCGTGCCTGTCCTTGATCACGCGGAAGTGCACGTCGACGCTGTCCTCGTTGCGCTCCGAGGTGTAGCCGCCATTCCGCCGCCAGAACATGATGTTCGTGATCTGGGGCAGCTTGCTCACCTCGAACATCGCGTGGAACAGCGGATGCGTCAGCGGCAGATCCTCGATCCGGAAGTCCGGCGACGGCAGCACCTCCTGGATCTGCTCCGCCCACTGCTCCCAGGCCTCGGTGCCCCAGAAATCATCGACCCAGAGGAAGCCGCCCTTGAGGAAGTATTCACGCAGCCGTGCGATCTCCTTCGGCTCGAGGCCGATGGTGCCCACGTCCGACGCCACGATCATCGGGCAGTTGAACAGCGCATCGTCGGTCGGCCGTACCACGTAGTAGTTCGGCGTGCCTTCGCTGTCGCGGCTGACGCGTGTCTTCGTGATCTCGGCCAGCCGCGTGGTCAGGTGGATCTCGGAGAACGGATAGTCGGTGAGCCAGCCGATGCCGCCTTCCTCGCGCCGCACCGACGAGTACGACAGCCGGCAGATGACGAAGTCGGCGTCCGGCATGTGCTCGGGCGCGTAGCGCGCCGGCAGACTGCCTTCGCGGAAGCCGAACCCGCCGAATCCACGACGTTGCGCGAACGCGACGCCGGTGCCGGCAGCCGCGATCAGCATCGGCACGATGAAGAGCCACAGCGTGCGGCGCATGAAGGGAGCGTAACGCGAAAGCCGGATCGGTTGCATGGAAAACTCGACTTTAGCTGGCGCGGAAAAGGGCCGCCACGTCCGGCTTCATCACTTTGCCCATGGCGTTTCGGGGCAAGGCCGCGACGGCGCGGAGCGCGCGCGGCACTTTGTAGGGCGCGAGTTGCTCCCGGGCCCAGCGCTGGAGATCTTCGAGACTGACGTCCAAGCCCGGTTTGAGCTCGACCGCAAGTGCCACGCGCTCGCCCCACTCGGCATCCTCGATGCCCACGACTGCGCACTCGGCGATCGCCGGATGTGTCCGCAGCACTTCTTCGATTTCGAGCGCCGAGACCTTGAAGCCGCCGGTCTTGATGATATCCACACTGGTACGGCCGAGCAGCCGATACGACCCGTGTTCGAGCACCGCGACGTCGCCGGTACGAAACCAGCCGTCGCGAAATGACCGTGCAGTCTCCTCCGGACGCTGCCAGTACTCGGCAAAGACCGCCGGACCGCGCACCTCGAGCTCGCCCGGCGTCCCCGGCGGAACCGATTGCGCGGCCTCATCGACCAGCCGGATGTCGACGCCCGGGAGCGGAAGGCCGACGAAACCGGGACGCCGATCCCCACGGAGAGGATTCGACAGCGCCATACCGATTTCGGTCATCCCGTACCGTTCGAGCAGCGTGTGGCCGCTGATCTCGCGCCAGCGCTCGAGCATCTGTACCGGAAGCGCCGCGGACCCGGACATCATCAGCCGGAGACGCTGCACCCCCGCCGATCGCCGACGCTGCTCGCCTTCGGAGGCCGCTTCCCACGAGGCGATGAGGCGGTGATACATCGTCGGGACGGCGGTGAAGATGGTGATCTCGCCCGAGGCGAGGCGATCCCAGACGACCTCGGCCTGGAACGGGCGAATCTCGCAGGTCGCGCGGACCGCGACGGCGCAGCCGAGTCCGTTGATGACGCCGTGCACGTGATGCATCGGCAGCGTGAGCAGGACCCGATCGGCCGGCGACCATCCCCAGGCCTCGACGAGCGACGAGACCTGCGCCCCAATCGTCGCGTGGGTCGAGACCACACCCTTCGGCCGTCCGGTCGTACCGCTCGTGTAGATGATCATCGCGCGTCGCGTCGCGCCCACATGCGGCGGCAGATGGCCGATCGGCGTGCGCAGCGCGTCGGCCGTCGAGAGCAGGCGCACGCCGGCGGCGGCGGCCACGGGCGCCAGGGTCCGCGCGGTGGCCGGATCGGCGACGGCGATGCTCGCCCCCGAGTCCGCCAGCACGTAGGCCAGCTCGCTCTCGGGATGTGACAACGCCAACGGCACCGCGACGCCACCCGCCCGCCAGATGCCGCGCTGGGTGGCCGCGTAGGCGCACCCGGGCGTGACGAGGAAGGCGACGCGCGCCTCGTCGAGATCCTCCCGTCCGTCGAGCAGGGCCGAAGCGACGCGTTGCGCCGCCTCCTCGAGTTCGGCATGGGTGAGCGTGCCGTCGGGACCGATGACCGCGAGACGTGGGGGCATGAAGCTGAAAACTATATGATCAATCGATGGCGCTCATCGAACCAGGCCGGAAGGCCCCGGCGTTCTCGCTGAAGGATCAGGACGGCACCGTCCACCACTCGTCCGACTATACCGGGCGGCCGCTGGTCCTCTACTTCTATCCGAAGGACGACACGCCGGGGTGCACGCAGCAGGCGTGCGAATTCGAAGCGCAGCTGCCGGATCTGGAGGCGCACAAGGCGGCGGTGCTGGGCGTCAGCATCCTCGACGAAAAGAGCAAGGCCAGGTTCGCGAAGAAGCATTCGCTGACGTTTCCCCTGCTCGCCGATGCCGAGCACGCCGTGGCCGAGAAATACGGCGTCTGGCAGGAGAAGGCGCGCTACGGCCGCAAGTACATGGGCATCGTGCGCACCACGTATCTCATCGACGCGGACGGCAAGGTGGCCAGGCGCTGGGACAACGTGAAGGTGGACGGCCACGTCGCCGAAGTCGCGGACGCGGTCGAGGCGCTCTAGCGGATCAGGGGTCAGGGACCCGGGATCGCGAGATGGGGTGCCCAGGAGAGGTCATAGCACAGGGACCTCACTCTTCCTTCTATCTTCTATCTTCTATCTCCTGCGTTATGACGCCGGCGCATCCCCCCTGGCCAGCCGGGCGCGCGCTTTCTCGACGTCGCGCTGAAAGACGAAGAGGCGATCGGCATTGCCCTCAGGCTCGGTGAAGTTGTACGTCTTGCCGCCACGCAGCTTCACGCGCAGGTTCTTCTTCAGGTAGTCCACGTCGAACTGTTCCAGCTCATTCAGCGCGACCGAGAAGCCATCCTCGGGATCGGCGGTCTCATAGCGCATGCCGTGCGGCGTCGCGATCAACTGACCCATGCAGGAGCCGGTGCGATGCGTGTGGACCACCGCGACCGAGGCCTTGAGGTGCACTTCGCGCAGACGCACCTCCACATCCTGAGCGCCGGCCACAATCTCGACCTCCTGGGATGCGCCTTCGAAGCCTTCCAGACTCACGTTGACCTTGTGCGGACCGAGCAGAATGTTCGGGATGGTCACCGGTGCCGTGCCCGCGTACGTGCGATCGAGGAACACGAGCGCGTTGGGGACATCGCTGGTCACGTGCAGCGTGCCTCGCGTCGCCGACCGTCGCGCCGGTGTCGCCGACGCCGCTCCCGACGGTGCGGCGCTCTCCGGCGAGGCACCAGCGACGCGCGGACTCCCGGCGCGAGCGGGCGCCGCGGCCGGACGCTCCGGCGCGGGGCGCGGCGTGTCACGCGCGGGGGACGTTGACGCCGGTGACGCCACGGAGGCGGCGCCCTCGTGCACGGCGGACTGCTGAATCAGGTACCAGCCACCGCCAAGCACGACGACGGCGAGGGCGAGCGCGATGACAAGGACGCGAGGGTTCACGCATCGATTTTACCGAACTGCCGGGTGTAGACTTGGGCCGTGTCCGGACGGCGTCTTCGGCGATGGCTGCTGGTGTTCGGCGGCCTCCTGGCGGTGGCGGTTGCCACAGAGCTCCACGCACAGCGGCGCTTCGTCAATTCGACCAGTGCACGTCCGGAAGACTTCGACGGCAGTTTTCAATTCTGCCGCGTCGCGTTCAGCGGCGCCTGGAGTGTCGACTCGCCCCGTGCCGACATCAACCTGTCGATTCGGCTCTCCGAGCTGACCCACACGCGCGTCGGGCGCACCTCGGGCGGCGAACCGCATCACGTCGTCATCACCCTCAACGACCCGGAGCTCTTCAACTGCGCGTTCATCATGATGACGGAGGTCGGATCGGCCAACCTCTCCGAGAGCGAAGCCAGGAATCTCCGCGACTACCTGCTGAAGGGCGGCTTCCTCTGGGCCGACGATTTCTGGGGCACCAGTGCGTGGGAGTGGTGGGCGCAACAGTTCAATGAAGTGCTGCCTGCCCGCGATTACCCGATCGTCGACCTCGATCCGGCGACGCATCCGTTGTTCAGGTCGCAGTTCTTCGTCAGCGCGACGCCACAGATCGCCTCCATCCAGCATTGGCGCAGCTCCGGCGGCGGTACGTCTGAGCGATATGAGGACAGCGCCATCGTCCATACCCGCGGCGTCGTGGACAGGGAGGGCAACCTGATGGCGCTCATGACCCACAACACCGACTTCGGCGACTCCTTCGAGCGCGAGGCCGACGATCCGAACTACTTTCTGCTGTTCTCGCGACCGGGCTACGCGTTCGGGATCAACGCGCTCGTCTATGCGATGAGCCACTGACGAGCTGAATCCCGCCCATCCTGACCCCGGCGGGCGACGGCGCCGCCGCCGGGTCGGGAGCGCCGCCCGCCGCGATGAAACCCTCGTCAGCGAAATGGTGGAAATGAGAAGATGAGGCCGTGACGCGCAAGGTTCGCAACCGAGTCGCTTTCTCCGCCGCCGTCCTCGCCCTCGGACTGCTGGCCGCGTCCCACCTCGAAGCGCAGTTCCGCCGTGGCTTCAATCGTTCCTTTTCGAACGCCCGCTTCGCACGCCCGGAGGATTACGACGGCACCTTTCAATTCTGCCGCGTCGTCTTCAACAACGGGCCCGACGGCGACCCGAACAGCGGAAACTGGGAAGTGGACTATCCGCGGGCCGACATCAACCTGTCCGTCCGGCTCGCCGAGCTGACGAAGACGCGCATCGGACACAACAGCCTGGGCGACCCGACCAACGTCGTGATCCGGCTGACATCGCCCGAGATGTTCAACTGCCCCTTCATCATGATGACGGAAGTCGGCGCCGCCGATCTCAGCGGCAGAGAGGTCGCGAGTCTCCGCGAATACCTGCTGAAGGGCGGATTCCTCTGGGCCGACGACTTCTGGGGTACGGAAGCCTGGGAGTGGTGGGCGGAGGTGATCAATCAGGTGCTGCCGCCGGGCGACTACCCGATCATCGAGCTCACGCCCGATCACCCGATGTATCGCGCCCAGTTCGTGGTGAAGGACACACCGCAGATCTCCAACATCGCGCACTGGCGGACCTATCGCGACGGCATGGAACGAGGCACCGACAGTCCGCGCGCCGATCCGCGGGCGATCCTCGATCGCCATGGCAACATCATGGTGCTGATGACGCACAACACCGACTTCGGCGACTCCTACGAACGCGAAGCCGACGACCCGGCGTACTTCCTCGCCAACTCGGTGCCCGGCTATGCCTTCGGCATCAACGCGCTGCTCTACGCCATGACCCACTGATCCGGACAGGGATCAGGGATCAGCACGCAGGCCGGGTCTTCACCCGGCGTCAGGCGGGGACTCAGGCCACGTAGGCCGGGTCTTCAGACCCGGCGTCAGGAGCAGGCAGCCTGAAGTCCGGGGCCCGCTTGAGCACATCGTGCACGAAGCGCAGCTTCTCGATTGCCGCCGGCGCGAGCACGAACGGATACGCGTCCCCCAGACCCATTCCACGATTGAGGCTGTTGAGCACGTAGGTGACCGCATGCCAGCTGTTGATCAGCCGATCGAACGGCGCTGACGGAGTGACAACGGCCGAAGGCACACGCGCCAGCGCGGGCTCACCCTGACGCGGCGGCCGCAACGACAGACCGCAGGCTGCCGCGGTTTCCAGCGTGTCGGTCATGTGCAGATAGTGCGCCCACGTCTCCGCCCAGTCCTCCCAGGGATGCGCGCTCGCGTAGGCACTGACGAATCGCGTCTGCCAATCAGCCGCCGGCCCCTCCTCGTAGTACTGCTTCAGCGCGGCGGCGTAGTCGGCGCGGTCATCGCCGAACAGCTCTCTGCACCGCTCGATGTCGGCACTGCCCTCGATGAGCCGCGACCAGTAGTAATGGCCGATCTCGTGGCGAAAGTGACCGAGCAGCGTACGGTACGGCTCACCGAGAGCGTGCCGCCGCTTCTCCCGCTCCGCGTCATCGGCTTCGGCGATGTTGAGGGTGACCACGCCGTTGGCGTGACCGGTCAGTACCGGCGTCGACGCATCCGCCGCGTCGGCGAGAAACTCGAAGACCAGTCCTGGATGTCCTGACGTTCCCGCCTCATGGACCGGCAGTCCGAGACGCAGCAGGGTATACAGGACGCGCCGTTTGGCGACCTCCAGTCGATACCAGGCCTCACGATGCCCTGGGATGGTCAGATCCGGAATCACGCGCGTCAACCGGCACGATTGGCACAGCGGATTGTCATCGTCCGCATCGACCGCCCAGTTGCAGACGACGGCATCGACGTAGTTCTGGCAGAGACGATAGCGCCGGCCCATGTCGCTGGTCAGTGGTGATATCCAGTGGTCCTCATCGACCTGCTCAAGGGACCCGACATCCAGGACCTCCGGCAGGAAGGCGAGCCGGTGCTGGCAGCTCACGCACACCGTGTTCTCGAAGAACACGAGGTGGTCGCAGTGATCGCAATGAAAGACTTTCATGACCGGCGCGCGCGGAACGCGGCTAGCATTGAAGGACGGTGCCGATACACGTTGCCCTGCATCACCTCACCGAATACCGGTACGATCGCCTCGTCCATCTGTCTCCCCAGCTCGTACGGCTGCGTCCGGCTCCCCACTGTCGCACACCGATCCTTTCCTATTCGCTGCTCGTAGAGCCGACGCTCCACTTCATCAACTGGCAGCAGGATCCCCAAAGCAATTACGTTGCCCGTCTGACGTTTCCCGAGCGCGTGGACGCGATGCGGATCGAAGTCGACCTGGTGGCGGAGACGGCGGTCTACAATCCGTTCGATTTCTTCCTCGAGCCGCAGGCCGAGCGGCTGCCGTTCGCCTACGACGCGACGCAGCGTCGTGAGCTGCACCCGTTCCTGGTGCGGGAGCCGCTGACACCCCGCTTTGCCGAGTACGTGGAAGCGGCGGCGCCACCACGTGGCATCCGCACGATCGATTTCCTCGTCGAGCTGAACCGGACGGTGCAGCGCGACATCAGTTACGTGATCCGCCTCGACCCCGGCGTGCAGAACAAGGAGCGGACACTCGAGCTCCGCAGCGGCTCCTGCCGCGACTCGACGTGGCTGCTCGTGCAGCTGATGCGTCATCTCGGGCTCGCCGCGCGTTTCGTCTCGGGTTACCTCATTCAGCTCGTCCCCGACGAGCGGCCGCTCGACGGACCGGCCGGACCCGAGCGCGACTTCACCGACCTGCACGCCTGGGCCGAGGCGTTCGTGCCCGGCGCCGGATGGATCGGGCTCGACCCGACGTCGGGCCTGCTGGCGGGCGAGGGCCACCTGCCGCTCGCCTGCACCGCGGATCCCGGCAACGCGGCACCGGTGATCGGCTTCACCGATCCGTCCGAAGTCACGTT
>Ga0207701_10007238_pt1 | contig 11045 bp, 10 predicted proteins | sample KBSSwiSSwithPhiX_FD_184294 | JGI IMG/M metagenome (GOLD analysis project Ga0207701, IMG submission 184294) | Switchgrass rhizosphere bulk soil microbial communities from Kellogg Biological Station, Michigan, USA, with PhiX - S5 (SPAdes) (version 2) | ecosystem: Environmental > Terrestrial >...
GTGCGAAAGTATTCATGGGCAGTGGTCAGTGGTCCCTTGGATTGCCCGTCGATTGTATGATATCGCAAGTAAGGAGGTCGGTGATGAAAGTCATTGAAGCAAAACAGACAGGTGGACCGGAAGTCCTGAATGTTGTCGAACGAGACATTCCCGTGGCTGGGGTGGGCCAAGTCGTCGTGAAGCTCGAGGCAATCGGCGTTAATTTCATCGATGTCTATCATCGAACCGGGCTCTACCCGCTTCCGCTGCCTTTTGTTCCTGGGATGGAAGGCGCCGGCCGTGTGGAAACCGTCGGACCGGACGTCACAGAGCTCTCGCCCCGTGATCGAGTTGCCTATGCCATGCAGATTGGCGCTTATGCTGAATACGCGGTTGTTCCCGCAAATCGTTTAGTACGCGTTCCTGAAGGTGTGAAGCTTCCCGTCGCTGCGGCCGCAATGTTGCAGGGCATGACAGCGCACTATCTGACCACGTCAGTTTATTCACTCGAAAGCGGCGACTGGGCCATTGTTCATGCGGCAGCGGGGGGTGTGGGCCTACTCCTGGTTCAGATGGCAAAGCGGATAGGCGCGCGTGTCATCGCGACAGTGTCGAACGAAGCCAAGGGTCAGCTTGCTCGAGAAGCGGGCGCTGAGGTTATCGTCAACTACACCAAGGAAGATTTCGAGGCCGAAGCCAGGCGGGTGACTGATGGTCGAGGCGTCCAGGTGGCCTACGATTCAGTGGGTCGCGACACATTCATGAAGAGCATTGGCTCACTGGCACCTCGCGGAATGATAGCGCTCTTCGGGCAGTCCAGTGGGCCGGTTCCGGCATTTGATCCTGCGATACTTGCTCAAAGAGGATCGCTCTTTCTGACTCGTCCGAGCCTTGCGCACTACACTTTGACTCGGGATGAGCTTGAGTGGCGAGCGTCAGACATATTTGGATGGGTACAGTCAGGAGACTTGAGAATCGACATTAACCATACCTACCCGTTATCATCAGCCGCCGACGCACACCGCGCTCTGGAAGGCCGAAAGACTACAGGCAAGGTGCTGTTAATCCCTTAGAAGCGGAGAATGAATTAGATGCCCCAAGTTGTGCCTCTCGAGGCGCGCAGTTTTGGACAAACCGAGAAAATCATACTCGCGGCCTCAGCTGTGTGCGCTCTAGTTTACCTTGCGACAGTGAGCCGACAGCCCTTTCCGGGAAGCGTAATAATCAAGGCAGCTGCGATCGTCTATCTTGCTGTGCTTGCTTTTCGACTTCTCGGAGGAATTGATCGAGTGCTGCTCACAGCTGCTTTGCTGTTGAGCGCAACCGGTGATGTGCTGCTTGACTGGAACGAACGCTTTTTTATTCACGGTCTGATCGCATTCGCGCTGGCTCATATCGCGTATCTCTGCCTGTTCGGTCGTCACCTTCGCGGAGGGCTCGGGCGTGGCGGAGATCGTTATGCGCTCGTAGCGGCTACCTTGCTTTACAGCGGCGTGCTCGTTTGGCGTGTGTGGCCCGGTCTTGAACGGCTGAAGGTGCCGGTCATCATCTACGTCGTCATCATTACAACGATGGTTATTGTAGCGGTGCTCGCACCCTTTACGAGCCAGTTGATCGGGTTTGGCGCTGTATTGTTCCTGATTTCAGATTCTCTGTTAGGGCTCAACAAATTCCGCCAGCCGATTCCTGCAGCAGGCTACCTGATCTGGGCAACCTACTATCTGGCTCAGTGCGGAATTGCAATGGGATTGTTCCGGGAAGGCAAGCTGGGAGGCGTGCGGGTGATTGAGAATAAGATTGAAGCCACCTGAAATCTTATTCGTACCTTAGAGCAACAATAGGATCCAGCCGGGCTGCTTTCCAGGCAGGCCATAATCCAAATATAAGTCCGATTCCCACGCTCGAGATCAGCCCACCCAGGGGTGCCCAGAGCGGCACGTAAGAAGGAACGAACAATCGAATCAGCAACGTAGTCAACCACCCCACCGCGAGGCCAATAACTCCACCCACTCCAGTGAGCGTCATGGCTTCGATCAGAAACTGCCAGAGGATGTCGCTGCGCCTGCCGCCAATGGCTTTTCGAATGCCAATTTCGCGCGTTCGTTCTGTGACTGAAACCAGCATGATGTTCATCACGCCAATTCCACCAACGAGAAGACCGACAGATGAAATCGCGATCATAGCAATCGCAACTCCAACTGTGATTGCGCGAAACGATTCGATGATTGAATCGGCAGTTGAAATTCCGAAACTGTTTGGCTTGCCAAATGGAACCTGTCGTCGGATCCTCAGAAGGTCCGTTGTATCATCGAGCGCATTCTTCAGTACACCCGTTTTGGCGACAGCAAGAATGAAAACGTCTTCAGCACGGGGCTTGAGTTTCTGAGCGACGGTAAACGGCACCATCACGAGATTGTTCTGGTCGTTGCTTCCCTCACCTCCACCAAAGAGCTGTTCACGCTTTTCAAGTACTCCAACAATGCGAAACTCTCGACCGCCAACCGTCAACGTTCGATCAATAGGGTTGAGGTATGGAAAGAATTCCTCTGCGACCGATGAACCAATGACGCAGACTTCGTCACGACTCTCATTCTCACGCGCATTAAAGAAACGTCCAGACGCGAGGAACCAGATCCCCACTTTTTCATATTCCGGGAGCGTGCCCTGGAGCCTGATTGCAGCTGACTCGCGCCCGTTGGCTTTTACCGACAGTTTTCGCCCAAAATAATCATTGGTGATGTCGAGGATTGGTACGCATACCTCGATAGAAGGAAGCTTTGATATCGCGATCGCATCGTCGTAAGAAAGATTCTTCCGCATGCGCTCTTCACGGCTTGGCGGTCCGAACCTTACTCCCTGGTCGAACTTGTTGATAAAAATTGAGTTTGTTCCAAACGACTCAATTTCTTTAGATACTGCATAGTCAATACCGCTGATGATCGAGGCGATTGCCATGACCGTCCAAACACCGATGACCACACCTATCACCGTCAGGAAAGAGCGGAGTTTGTTGGCGCGCAGGGTTCCCAGCGCCATTTTCAGGTTCTCGTATACATCACTTCGCAAAAGTCGCATTTTTATTACTCTGCTCTCAATGCCTCAATCGGATCGAGCCATGCTGCGCGCTTTGCTGGCCAGATCCCGGAAACCACGCCAACACCACCCGATACACTCACAGCAACGATGACTGCGGTAACTGAAAGATATGTGGGAAAGAACACCAAGGTCACGAGCCGCCCGGTAAGCCAGGCGAGGATGACTCCGATAGTTCCACCAATTGCGGACAGCATCACCGCCTCGAAGAGGAATTGTTTGAGAATATCGCCGCGGCGCGCTCCGAGACTCTTGCGGATACCAATTTCCTTCGTGCGCTCAGTCACCGAGACGAGCATGATGTTCATGATAACGATACCGCCAACTACCAGAGCAATTGAGGGCACCGCAATCGCAACCACAAATATGGGCCCGAAAATTCGATCCCTCAATCCGGTAATCGCATCGGGCGTCATCATCCCGAAGTTGTCTCTTTCGCGGTACTCAAGCTGGCGCCGCGTTCTCATCAGTGCTCGCGCTTCGTCGACAGCATCCTGAAACTGATCATCGGACCTGGCAGTGCCGACAAAATAGAGGCTTCGCTGCCTGACTAGGGCGCCGAAGTGTTTGGCATAGGCCCGAATCGGGATCGTTACGAAGATGTCCTGCGGCATTCCAAATACTGTTCCCTTTGCGGCAGCGACTCCAATAACGCGGTACGGCAGGCCGTTAATTGTGAACTCCTGGCCTAGAGCTGAACGATTTGGAAAAAGTTTGAGGGCCACATCTGAGCCGAGAAAGGCAACAGGTGACGCAGATTCATTTTCGGTATTTGTGAAATAGCGGCCTTCAGCGATATCTGTGTTCTCAATCTCGACGATATTGGCAGTAGCACCGTCGACGTTGACGCGCTCCATCGATTCAGTTCCACGCTTGAGGTTGGATGGAGTACCAAGCGCCTTCATGCCGAATTTGTCGATCAGCGTGGCTCTCTCGCGAATGTAATCGAAATCCTCGAATGTCAGATCTTTGTTACGGCGCTGAGCTTCAGCAATCGTGTCGGTGTTTTTCCAGTCTTCAAATGAGAATCTCCTGATGCTGAATGATTTTGCACCGATACCAGCGATCTTCTCGTCAACATAACGATTGAAGCCCTGAATAAGAGAGACCACGACAACGACGGCTGTTACGCCTATAATCATCCCGAGAAGCGTCAGGACTGATCTCAGCTTGTGTGCCCAGATGGCAGCAAGTGCCAGTCTTATAGTTTCTTTAAGTTCCATGTTCAAATTTACCGCAAGAGATGTAATACGTTTCCAGGCTTTGGACGGCTTCATAAAAACGCCGAAGGCGTGGTAAAGTATTCTGCTTTAAGTTAGTGCATTTTATCACACAGATCGGTTTCCAAGGAGTAGTGAGCAAATATGAACGCACCAGCGGCTAATACAGGCACCAGCAATGGAAGGGTCGGAAAGGTTATTCAGGTCATCGGACCGGTGGTCGATGTCGAGTTCGCCGAGTCAGAACTCCCGCCAATCTACCAGGCCCTGAGGGTGACAAGCGATGGCTTCGAAGTCCCAACACCAATCAATGTCATCTGTGAAGTCCAGTACCACCTTGGTGAGAGTCGCGTGCGAACCGTGTCTATGCTGCCTACGGACGGAATGATCCGGGGGATGAAGGCCATCGACACTGGCGGGCCAATAACCGTGCCTGTGGGTGAAGGAACGCTCGGCCGAATCATTAATGTTATTGGCGATCCTGTTGACGAACGAGGCCCCGTTCCCTTCACGTCGCGAAGCCCGATCCATCGCCACGCACCAACTCTCGACGATCAAGCTACTTCTCAGGAAGTGCTTGCAACTGGTATCAAGGTCATTGATCTGATCCAACCATTCCTGAAGGGAGGCAAGATCGGACTATTCGGCGGTGCCGGTGTGGGCAAGACCGTCTGCATCATGGAGCTGATCAATAACGTCGCAAAAGGTCACGGCGGATTGTCAGTCTTCGCCGGAGTAGGGGAACGCACCCGCGAAGGAAACGACCTCTGGCTTGAGATGCGTGAATCCGGGGTCATCAACGATAAAGAAATCGAGAAATCCAAAGTGGCGCTCGTTTACGGTCAGATGACCGAACCGCCAGGAGCGCGTCTGAGAGTTGCCCTCTCAGGCCTCACAGTTGCCGAGCACTTCCGCGATCAGGGCAAGGACGTTCTGCTGTTCATCGACAATATTTTCAGATTCACCCAGGCCGGCTCGGAGGTCTCGGCACTCCTCGGCCGAATGCCGAGCGCAGTGGGCTATCAACCGAATCTGGCAAGCGAAATGGGCGAGCTGCAGGAACGCATCACATCCACCCGAGTAGGGTCTGTCACGTCGGTTCAGGCAATCTATGTTCCTGCAGACGACCTGACGGACCCGGCCCCCGCTACGACCTTCGCTCATCTCGATGCGACGACGGTGCTCTCGCGCGAAATCGCCGAAATCGGAATCTATCCTGCGGTCGATCCGCTCGCTTCGACTTCGCGACTCCTCGATCCGAGAATCGTTGGAGAAGACCATTACAACACCGCCCAGGAAGTGAAACGCGTTCTGCAGCGCTACAAGGACCTTCAGGACATCATCGCAATCCTGGGCATCGACGAGCTCTCTGAAGACGATAAACTGGTCGTTTCACGCGCACGAAAGGTCCAGCGATTCCTTTCTCAACCGTTTTTCGTCGCTGAACAGTTCACAGGCATCGCGGGCAAGTTTGTAACGATTGAAGAAACAATTGCCGGGTTCCGCGAGATTCTGGACGGCAAACACGATGAGGTCCCAGAGCAGGCATTCTTCCTCAAGGGCACAATCGACGAGGTTGTAGAAGCGGCCAAGCATCTGTAAGGAAAGAAAGACTTCACGCAAAGGCCGAGGACGGCGAAGAAAAACGCCGTGAGAGAAGGTCGTCATGGCTGACAAACTTGAGCTTGAAATAGTTACTCCTGAAAAAAGGGTTTTGAAGGAAGTTGTGGATGAGGTGGTCCTCCCGGGGCTTGGTGGAGAGCTCGGGATTTTGCCTGAGCACACACCATTGATTTCTCAGCTTCAGACCGGGGCGGTTACTTATCGCCAGGGCAGCGAAAAGAAATCTGTGTTTGTGAGCGGTGGCTTCGTTGAAGTTTTACCAGAGCGGGTATCCGTTCTCACGGACGTATCGGAACTGCCTGGGGAGATAGACGTGGCACGGGCGCAGCGAGCGCGCGAAAAAGCCGAGAAAGCAATTAGTGCCAGTACTCAGGGTGACTCGGAGATTGACTTGAAGAACGCGCAGTTAAAACTTGAGCGTGCGATTGCGCGGGTGGAACTGGCTCAGAAGAACAAATCAAGCTGAAGAGCGGACAAAGATCGCAAAAGTCGGTTAAGACCTGCTGATTGTAATACGCACTGTTGTCCCGTCCTTGCTGCGGTACATCGAAACCCAGTATTTGTCACTGTCGACTACCTTGCGCGCAGCCTTCGCACCATTTGCCATTTCCTCGACCGGAGCATCTCCCACCACCTCGGTCCAACCCGGAGCTTTGGCTCCATTAGTGAAGTAAATCTGAATCGCTTTCACCACTCCACCTTCATAGTGAATGGTGATGGAATTCTCGCCATCGAAGTTGTACTCTTCGCGCGATTCTGATGAACTCTCGGGCTTGCCCAGGGCGGTCTTCACGTCTGCGGGCTTCATGCCGAGTTTGACCCCGTGGAATTCACTCAGGACTTTCTTTGCCTGAGCACCGACACCGACGCTACCGGCAATTACGCCAGACAACAGGACAAGTCCAATGAGTATTCTCATTGCGACTCTCATGGCTTTTCTCCTTTCACGACCCTGTAAGGTGAGACATCACCCAAAAGCCCTTCATTTATTTAAGGAATAAAGCTCTGAATGCTGTTCTTTGCGAAGGGCTGTCTTGAACCCAAATGTAAGCGTATGATAGCATAATGAAAATAGACTAGAAACGGCAATTGCAGGCTGGTCAATCCCTTATCACGATAAACCCTAACCCAATATGGAGAGGTGTAGTTGATCATCAGTGTACTCGGGCGAGAAGCAGCGCCCGTCCTCGCGTTCCTCCAGGCCGAAGCCGCACAGCAAAGTACAAGTCTCGTTGATCTGATTCTTCGCGCGAGCCCGATAGCCAAATTCGTTCTTGTACTTCTTCTCGCATTCTCGGTTTTTTCATGGGCGATCATGTTCGCCAAATCGAGGCTCATCAATCGCGCGGTTAAGCAATCACGAGAATTTCTTCGAATCTTCGAGCGCAGTAGTCGTCTCGACGAGTTGTACGTTGCAACCGCGGCTTTTCGCGAAAGCCCGCTCGCAGCTATTTACGTAGCAGCGCACGACGAGCTCAAGGCTACGCACGGCAGCCTTGAAGCAGTAACCAGAGCGTGCCAGAGCGTAGCCATCACCGAGACGACTCGACTTGAAAAGAGCCTGGGATGGCTTGCCTCAACGGCCAGCGCATCGCCATTTATCGGTCTCTTCGGAACTGTCGTCGGCATCATCATTGCATTCCAGAGCCTTAGCCAGGCTGCTGTGGCATCAATACAAGCCGTCGCTCCTGGCATCGCCGATGCTCTCGTTGCTACTGCGGCCGGTATTGCCGCAGCGGTACCCGCTGTACTCGGTTATAACCACTACCTCAATCGCATCAAAGTACTCGCGTCTGAAATGGACAGCTTCACCCTGCGACTTCTGAACTTCATAGAACGCGACGGTACTGGACTTTCCACCCTCAGCACCCGCGCACCATCAGAGCTGCCAGTAGGGAAAGGCGATTAGAGACAAGTCAATGGCTTTCACAACCCGAAACGGTCGAACTCAGACGGCACTAGCTGAGATCAATGTCACTCCACTCGTTGATGTGATGCTGGTCCTCCTGGTGATCTTCATGATCACTGCACCCATCCTCCAAACCGGAATTCAAGTCAACCTACCCAAGACTCGCGAAGCGCAAGCGCGCGAAGCGACACCTGAGTCGCTCATCGTCACTGTCGACAAGGAAGGTTCTGTCTATTTGAGCGGCACTGATGAACGTCGCCCCGTCAACATCAACGATTTGCCTGCGTTGATCAATTCAAGGATCGCCAGTTCGAAAGACAGGCGTGTCTACGTTCGAGGCGATGGCGAGACACCATATCGCGTTATTGCCTATGTTCTCGATCAGGCGAAAAGGGCGCAGGCAAACGTCAGTCTGGTGACCGAACCGTCGCTAAAAAAACAGTAAGGATCGATGGAACCGATTGCAGCGCGAGCGGAAGAACTCAATCGGCACGAGCTGAGACAAGGCGTAGCCCTGTCAGCTATTGTGCACGTCCTCACGTTTGCTGCCTTCATATTTCTTTTCAACGCACCTTTCACGCGTGAATTCGTCGCTGCTGGCGCCGGTGATGGAACAGGAAGCGGCGGAGTGATCGAAGTAGGCGTGGTCGCAGCGAGTGAGCTTGGATTTACCCGTCCTCAGCCAGTCGCATTGATTGGCGAAAAAGAAAACGAAGAAAACACACGTGAAGTAATCACGAAGAAGCCTGAGCCGCCAAAAGAAGCCGAAGTACTGCCGAAGGCAAACAAGAAACCTGAAGTTAAGGCGAAAGAGAAGGCGACGGTAACAGAACGGCCCACTGCCCCTCGAAACGAACAAATAGTGAAGCCAAAGCCAGTCGCGGGAAGCGCGGAGAGTACGAAAGTGACGGCTGGCCGAACTTATGGCAATCCGAATCCGTCGTCCAATTCGGCACCATCAGTGAGTGGTGGAATCGGTATCGCCGGAGGAACCGCTGGCGCGGCAGGGGCCGGCGGGGCTGGAACGGGTGGTCTTCCAGGCGGGTCGGAATACGGGCGCAGAATACAAATGATTCTGAGCCGCAATTACAATCCGCCACAACTTGAGCAGGCGAACCAGACTCAGTACGTGATCATTCAATTGAGAATCTCGCGGGACGGGCAGATTCTTTCGCTTTCAGGCGGCCGGGTCCCATCGCGATACATCAAACAAACGAGCTCACTTGACCTGGTGAATAGAGCGGCAGAGCGGGCAATCATTGCTTCAAACCCGTTGCCGCCATTTCCGGGGAGTTTTCTGTCAGGTGTCCAGGAGGCGGTAGCAGACATATGGTTCAGGTACCCAAAATAGTCCTCATCGCATTGGTGACGCTGCTGTGCGGGATTCACCCCGCTGACGGCAGGATGATGCAGCAGGGAACGTCCAGTGAGGAACTGAAGAAACAGCTCGGAACCATCATTGTGACGCCAGGCAGCGGGCCGGCTCTTGCTGTGGCCGATTTCCAGCCGAGAGCTTCCGGTGTCGGACCCTCGATTGCTACGTTCAACGATGTTCTTTGGAGCGACCTCACCTTTGTCGGCGCAGCAAATCTTGTAGGCAAGAGCCTGTATCCGAAGACGCTCGTAGCCGATCCAGCAGCGCTGAGGGCCTCTGAGTGGTCATCCGAGCCAACAAAGGCTGACTACGTTGCGTTCGGCAACCTGACGAGCAACAGCGAGGCCCAAGGTTTTCTTTTCGATGCCAAGACCCAGCAGCAGCTTCTCAATGCCCGGCTTTCAGGAACACCGCGATCAATGGCACATGACTTCGCTGATCAGATAGTGAAGCTGTTGTTCGGCATCGATGGCATTGCAACATCGAAGATCGCATACGTGGCAGGAAGCGACGTCCATATGATGGACTACGATGGCTACGGAGGCCGTGCATTTTCGCGTGAAGGTGCAGTCACGCTCTTCCCGCAATTTTCTCCTGATGGCAGAAGGCTCGCTTACGTTTCCTATCGCACAGGAGTGCCAAACATTGTAGTGCGAAGTGAAGATGGATTGATTGTTGGTTCGACGCGTTTCCGCGCGACTACAACATCACCCGCAATTTCACCGAGCGGGCAGCTGGCTTTCAGTTCGAGCAAAGACGGGACCGCGATGGAGATTTACGTCTCGAACCAGGATGGTTCGGGAGCGCGAAGGCTGACCAACACAAGGAATGCGGTGAACATTTCGCCGCGATGGAATCCGAAAACAGGCCGTGAGATTGCCTTCATCTCTGATCGGGGCGGACGGCCGCAGATCTACGTCATGGATTCGAGCGGAGGAAACGAGCGAGCACTTCTTTCGCTGGGTGGTCAAATGGACACTCCATCGTGGTCACCGGATGGCAGGTTCCTGGCTTTTACGTGGGACGGAGGAGGCGGAACCTTTCACGTGTACCTTGCTGACATTTCCACTGGTCAGGTGCTTCGGCTAACCAGTCAGGGACGCAACGAAAGTCCTACGTGGTCGCCCGACAGCCGACATATCGCATTTCAATCAACCAGGTCGGGCCGATGGGAAATCTGGGCGATGCACATTGACGGGAGTGATCAGAGGCAGCTGACGAAATCCGGAGGCCGTTTCCCTACGTGGGGCAGGTAACAAACAGACGCTGGACGGTTGCTTTATAGAAAGAGCGTACTGAAACTGGAGGAGAGACCGAATAATGATAATTGGACAAAAGAAAAAAGCACTGGCGATTTCCCTATTCCTCACAACAGCATTGATCACTGCGTGCGCGCCACCGACGGTAAAACTCAAAGTGTCGCGCGATGAAGTAAAGCAGGGTGATCCTGTGACAGTCAGCTGGGAATCGAAGAATGCAAAGTCGGTTACGCTCAACGGTCAGACAGTCGATAAGATCGGAGCAAAGACGGTACAACCAAACGATACAACCGCGTATGAAGTGGTGGCCAAAAAAGGAAAGAACGAGGCCAAAGACAGCAAGACCGTTCGAGTTAATAAGCCGGCGAGCGGAGCGGCGCCAACGATAACGCTGCGAGCTGAGCCAAGTGCGATCGAGCACGGCCAGAATGCAAAGCTTCGGTGGGAGAGTCAGAATACAAAGTTCGTCACAATTCCTGGTCTGGGTGAAGTTCCAACATCAGGCGAGCGTGAGGTGAGCCCTCGGGTTTCTACTACCTACACTGCGACTGCTATAGGCGATGGTGGCACTGCTACAGCAAGCGCGC
>Ga0207701_10007239_pt1 | contig 11043 bp, 10 predicted proteins | sample KBSSwiSSwithPhiX_FD_184294 | JGI IMG/M metagenome (GOLD analysis project Ga0207701, IMG submission 184294) | Switchgrass rhizosphere bulk soil microbial communities from Kellogg Biological Station, Michigan, USA, with PhiX - S5 (SPAdes) (version 2) | ecosystem: Environmental > Terrestrial >...
TGTATCCTCGCCTCCTTCATCACCCTACGCCACTTCTCGACATCACGTTTGAGGACCGCCGCGAATGCCTGCGGTGGGCCACCGGTGATTTCCAGCCCCTCTGACGCCGCCCGCTTCTTCACCTCGTCGGTCTGAAGGATGCGCGCGACCTCGGCGTTCACGCGCGACACGATCGGCTGCGACAGGCCTTTCGGGCCCCAGATGCCGTACCAGTGTATGACCTCGAAGCCGGGCAGCGTTTCGCCGATGGTCGGCAGCTCCGGCATCAGAGCCGAACGTGTACGTTGCGTGCTCGCCAGCGCACGCAGGCGACCAGCCCTGATGTGCGCGAGAATCGGAACCATACTGACGGTGGTGAGCTGCACTTCGCCGCCGACGAGCGCGATGAGCGCAGGCCCGGCGCCTTTGTAAGGCACGTGCACGACGTTCGTCTTCGTCTCGAGCTTGAAGAGCTCCATCGCGAAAAACGGCACGCTCCCGGCACCGACAGAGGCGTAATTGAGCTTGCCGGGATTGCCCCGGGCGTAATCGACGAGTTCCCTCACGCTCTTGACTGGCACGGATGGATGCACCGTGAGAACGAGTCCCGTGGTACCGATGAGGATGATCGGCTCGATGCCGTCGACCGGGTCGTAGGATGGCGGTGTGTACGCAGACGTCGACGCGTACGTGCTGGCGACGATGACGATCGTGTAGCCATCCGGCGCCGCGCGGGCGACGAGCTCCGAACCCGTTGTCCCGCCCGCACCTGGCCTGTTATCCACGACGAGCGGCTGACCGAGCGCCTCAGCGAGCGGCGCGGCGATGCCACGCGCCAGAATGTCGGTGCCGCCGCCCGGCGCGAACGGAACGATGAAGCGTATCGGCTTCGTCGGATACTTCTGCGCATACGCGTATGGGAGAGGCATCAGGCACAGGACTGATGCGGCGATCGCGAGTGCGCCTCTCAACGGTCCGCCACGCACCGAACGCCCGAGACGGTGTTTACGTCAGGGTTCCAGCCGCCACGAGTTGCGCGCGTGCGCCGCATTCACGATGTCGAACTTCACGCCGTTCGGATCCACGTACTTGCGCTGGTCCTGCGCGCGTGCTTCCGCTGTGAGCTCGCCCTCCTTCAACTGCCCGCGATTGGCGAAACGCTTCTGGACGTTCTCGTCCTTGTCCGCGTACTGCGCTCCACACTGCTCCGCCTTCGCAGCGCTCTCGCCGACGTCGTCTGCGATGAAGCCGACGTGATGCAGACCAAGATGGCCGAGCGCTTCGTGGCTGTTCCTGTTATCGAGAATGGCCAGGCTGATGACGCCATCCGTAAGCATTACCGAGCTGCTGGATTGGCGCACGCGCTTCATACCGAACGCCTGTTCGTAGAACTTCGCGGTTTCGTCCGTGTCCGGAACCGCGATCGCAATGTGACGCAGTTTGCCCATCTTGCTTCCTCCAGGTTGTGTTACGGTTAGCCGCCCGCGCTTGTCGTAAGCGTTATATTATCCCTCCCGAGCGCTCACACGCGCCCCAGAACCAGTCGCCTCCGAGAAAGCATCGACCGCGCACGCGGGCACACTGCTCGCTCTGCCAAGAATCATGTCGCCTGACGAACGAAAATCGCAGCGGGTCGTTGCCGGCGCCGCCGGCCCGCAGCGGCCGCCCGCGGAGAGCGGCGACGAAACGGTCAGGCCGGCTCAGAGGCCGTTGCCGGTTACCGTGCGACAGGACATCGCGCGCACCATCTTCGCGGTGCTCTTCATCTTCGGTCTGATCGCGGGATGCTTCTGGATTCTGCGCCCGTTTATCCCCGCCCTGATCTGGGCAACGATGATTGTCGTCTCGACATGGTCACTCATGCTGAACGTCCAGGCGCGCTTCTGGAACCGGCGGTGGATCGCAGTCACCCTGATGATGAGCGCGCTGGTGCTCGCGTTCGTGATCCCGTTCTGGCTCGCGATCAGTACGCTGGTGGACCATGCAGAACAGATCACGACCTGGGCGCAATCCCTCAGCAGAGCCCATTTGCCGGCATTGCCCGCCTGGATCGAAGGCATTCCGTATGCGGGTCGCAAAATCACGGCGTTCTGGAACGACATCGCGATGACCGGGCCGAGCGCTGTCACAGCCAAGGTCGAGCCGTACGCGCGCGGCATCGCCCGCTGGTTCGCGGGTCAGGTCGGCGGGTTCGGAATGGTGGCGCTGCAGTTCATCCTGGCACTCATCCTTGCAGCCGTTATGTACACGTATGGAGAGAGCGCGGCGGCGGGTGTGCGTCTGTTCTTCTGGCGTCTTGCGGGGGCGCGCGGCGAAGAGGTCGTGGACCTCTCCGGACAGGCGATACGCGGCGTCGCATTCGGCATCGTGGTGACGGCGCTCGTTCAAAGTGTGATGGGTGGCGTGGGCCTTGCCGTGGTCGGCATCCCGTTCGCGGGCTTGCTCACGGCCGTGATGTTCGTACTCGCGATTGCCCAGATCGGTGCAGCGCCCGTGCTCTTCTGCGCTGTCGCGTGGATGTACTGGGACGGCGACACGGGTTGGGCAACGGCACTGCTGGTATGGTCGCTCTTCGTCTCGAGCATGGACAACGTGCTGCGACCCATTCTCATTCGACGGGGCGGTCACTTACCCCTTCTGCTCGTATTCGCAGGTGTGATCGGCGGTCTTGTCGCATTCGGTCTCATCGGAATTTTCGTCGGACCTCTTGTTCTCGCCGTGTCGTATCGACTCATCGCCGCATGGGTGCGTGACGGCAGCGATGTCGGACGCGGCGCGCGCGCGCATCCGGAATAACGTCCCGCAACACGCGCGCGCTGGTTCTCACCATCAGCCACTTGGCTTATGCTTCGCGTAACGTCTCTGCGAATTCGATCGCGTGCAACATCGACGCAACCCGTTCACGGAAATGAGAGCCCTTCATCGCTGCCTCCTGGTGTCAGGAGCGTGGCTCTGTTCTTCGCGCATGCCTGCCGCGGAACCCGACGTGATCTACCTCTCGTGTAAGGTGAAGCCCTCGATCGAATACAACGTACGGATCGAGCGACTCGCGGAAGTCATGTGGGTGGACGGAAATCGGCTGAAGCTGAGCGAGACTGAAGCGGAATTCCGCGCGACCGAGTACTCCGGCGAACCGACCGAACTGAAAGCCGAGTACCGCATCAATCGCACGTCGCTCGCGCTGCAGCGGATTTCGTACGGCCTCAACGGAGCGCTCGGCAAGCGCGAGGGCGTCTGCAAGGTTGCCGAAAAACCGGCGGTGCCGAAGCCGGTGTTCTGACCTGGAGCCTGGGCGTCTCGCCGGGCCGACGTTCCTCAGACATGTAACTCCACGATGTCGCCGTCGGCGAGCACGTGCTCGCGTCCGACCTGCTGCCCGTCGAATCCCGACTCGCCCCACACACGCGCGTAGCGCAGCGTGGCTGCAACGTCTTTGTGAACGAGACGCGCGACAGCGCCAACGGTCTGTCCATGGCGCAATGTGAAAGGCCGCGTCTTGTCCGGCGCATGGCCGGGCGCTTTCGTATAAACCCGTACCACCCCGAGCGCCCGGAAAAGCCAGGGTCCGAGCGCATCGAGTCCCTGGCCTGTCACGGCCGATACGCACAACGCGGGATAGGCGAGGCCGGTCAACTCGCGAAACGTTTCCAGCTCCGCGGCGATGTCCGTCATCTCATCCGCTTTGTTCGCAAGCAGCAGCGCCGGAACGCGCAATGCGAACGGATCATCTTCGAGCGGCATTTCCTCCCAGCATCCCGTCAGGGCCACGCGCTTTTCCGCGAGCACGCGATGGACGGCCTGCATCTGCTCGACGCACGCGGCATCGGAGAGATCCACGACCAGCAGACAGCCATCGACGGTCTGCAGCGTAGCCGCGATCCAGGGTATCGGATGTTCGGGTGCAATTGCAGGCAGGTCGAGCAGCTCGAAGTGCACGTCCTGATACGGCATCATCCCCGGTTCCGGGAATTGCGTCGTGAACGGATACGGCGCGATATGTGCATGCGAGCCCGTGAGGTTCACATGCAGCGACGATTTGCCCGTGTTCGGCGGGCCGATCAACGCAAGCTGGGCTGCACCTTCCGGCCGAATGACGATCGCCGGCCCGTGTCGCGCCGCTCCACCTTTTGCCGGCGTCTCGAGCTCTTCTGACAACTCCTTGATGCGATGTTTGATGTCGGCCTGAAGATGATCGGTTCCTTTGTGCTTCGGAATCGAGCGCAGCATCTCGCGCAGAAGATCGAGGCGTTCGCGCGGATCTCGCGCTTTGCGATAGGCGGCTTCGGCCGCCTTGTATTCCGGTGAAAGGTTGGCGGGCATGACGCGCTCCAGCGACTCGACCCTTCCGTTCGCCACGCCGGCAGGACGCCCATCTGTGGCGAAGTGCACAGTTTACCGCGCTGCGCGCCCTCGCTTGTCGTCGAGCGGGTACGTTCGCGCACATCGATGCGCGAGCGCGCGCGCTATGCTGCGTCCATCATTGATTGACCTTTCGAATGCGGAGGCGTCATGAGCGGAATCAGGATTTACGAGGCGTACAAAGGCTGGATCTACGAAGTGTGGTTTCAGGGACGCGTCGTCGTCATCGGATGTCACGCAACGCTGGAGGCGGCACAGCGCGCGGCGGCAGCGGCGTAGTTGTTCTTCGTAAGAACGCTCGCGCTGTGGAACTACGGCCATTCATCGTTCGAGACGGCGCTCTGCCGCGCCTCCGCCGGTCGAACCAGGCCAGGCCGTTCGTGCCGGGGAACGCGAGTGTCTCGACACACGAACGGGATTACACTCTCCTCCAATTTCGTAAGGAGGAGTCGCAGTGGATCCCAAGGAGCATAAGGCCGTCACCACGATCACCGGGGCGCGCGCACTGGTAGACGCGCTGCTGCGCGAAGGTATCGATCACGTATTCGGGATACCCGGCACGCAGAATCTCGCGATCATCGACGCGCTGCGCGAGACGCCCGAGATCCGCTTCATCCTCACGCGACACGAGCAGGGCGCCGCCTTCATGGCATACGGCTTCGCCCGTGCGCGACGGCAGCCAGCCGTCGTAACGGCCACCGAAGGACCTGGCGTCACGAATCTCGCGACCGGTATTGCCGCTGCATACAAGGGCAACGTGCCCGTGATCAGCATCTGCGGCGTGCAGGAGAGCCTCATGTGCGAGCGCGATGCAACGCAGGACATCGACCAGACGACGTTCATGCGCCCGCTCACGAAATGGGCGCGCACCATTCCCGCGGCCGACAAGGTCCAGGAATACGTACGCAAGGCATTTCGTGTCGCATTGACCGAGCCGCAGGGACCTACGCATATCGACGCGTCCGGCGAAATTCTGCTCGAGCACACGCGCCCCGAGCCGATCGACCCGGCGCGTTACCGCAACACCTCGCTCCCCGCATGCGACAGCGCTCGGCTCGACGAAGTCGTGGCGTTGCTGTCCCGCGCCGCCCGGCCGGTGTTCGTCGTCGGCCGAGGCGTGATCAGCGAATCTGCAACAGGTGCGATGGCCGAGCTCGCCGAACGCACCGGTATTCCCGTAGCCGCGCTCCAATATTCGCCGGATGCGTTTCCCACGACGCATCCGCTCGCACTCGGGCCGCTTGGCCGCAACGGTTTCACGAGTGCGAACTCGACGGTGCCGCAGGCCGATCTCATCATCGCGATCGGCGCCCACATCGACGTGTTCTCGACGATGTTCAAGTACGGCATCTTCAGCGAGCACGCGAACCTCGTGCATCACAGTGCCGCGCCAGGACAGATCGGGATCGTTTTCCCCGTGACCCTGGGCGTGACCGGCTCCACGATGAGCTTCATCAGAGGCCTCATCGAACGCGCAGCGAAGGCGCAACTGCGCAAGGCGTGGGTGGACGTTGCGAAGGCGCGTGCCGATTGCGACGCCGCTCAGGACGGCGACGTGCGCGCGGAAGCAGAGCCCATACAGTCGCAGTTCGTCGCGCGGGCGATCCGCAAAGCGCTGCCGAAGAACGGGATACTGGTCGTCGACGCGGGTAACGGCGGCAAACACGTTCGCACCTACTTCCGCAGCTACGAGCCGGGCACGTTCATGTGCATCGACGATTGGGCTTCGGTGGGTGGCTCGCTGCCGATCGCGCTCGGCGCAAAACTCGGCTGTCCTGACCGTCCCGTCGTCTGCGCTTCCGGTGATATGGGCGCGATGTGCAACATCGGCGAGCTCGAGACGGCGGTGCGCGAGAACATCCCGGTCGTGTATGTCGTCTTCAACGATCAGGGACTCGGCAATGAACGCGCGTTCCAGAACGAGCATTTCGGCGGGCGCTTCTACGCCGTCGATTACCGCAACCCCGACTTCGGCGCTTTGGCGCGCGTGTTCGGAGCGCACGGTGAACAGGTCGCGCGTCCGGCCGATCTGGACGATGCACTCCAACGCGCGTTCGCGAGTGGCAAACCGGCCGTGATCGACGTGCTCATCGATCAGAACACGCTCGCACCGGTCGTATACAAGGCTTAGGCGGCCGAACGCAGCGCGGCACGTGTTACCCGACGCCAGCGCCGCTCACGCGCGATGAAGGAGCTGCTGGAACAGGTGCTGGGCCGATTGCCGGGGTATGCCGACGGTTCCGCGTTTCGCTTGTCTGCCGTTCTGGGCCTCGCTGCAGCAAGCGTGTGGGCGTGGGTAGCCTGGGGCGCGCATCGTCGTGCGCATCGCGTTTCGCAGGCGCGATACACCCTAGCGCTCGCGCTTTTGACGACACTCGGGCTCGCGGTGCTCGTTCTCATCGTGCCGACGGCATCGATTGTGGAATCGACGCCCGTGCGCGTCGAAAAGCCCGTGCTGCCGCCGGAGCTCGTCGGACACTGGCGAGCGGTGTCGCAGAATCCGCCGTCGCTCAGCGTCGCCGACTACACCTTCACTGCCAACGGCTACTATACCTACGCGCACTCGCTCGTCTCCGTGGAGGGAGACTGCAAGGTGATCCGGAGACGGTCAGGCTGGGGCCGTATCACGCTCCAGGAAAACCATATGACACTTGCGCCGCGGGTCAGCAATGCGGGTATGCAAAACGCGTGCAGCGGTGAGAATACGGAGGCGCCCGCTCCGAAGGTCGACGAAACCTATCTCTATCGGATCGACCGCAGGCCGGACAGCTGGACGCTTTGCCTCGAAGGACGTGAAGCCACGTCGTGCTTCGCGCCGGCGCCGCCGTTGAAGTAACGGGAGACGAGCCAGCCGAAGCGGCGCAACCAGGGGAACCTAGTATGAACGTCGGTGACGTCCGGAACCGGGTCTTCATCAGCTACGCGCACGAGGACATCGAGCTGGCGGAGGATTTTCGCAAGCATCTGGCCGTGCGCCTGCGCGCGGAGGCGCCGGTCTGGATCGACACCGAGATACGCGCGGGAGAACGCTGGGAAAACGCGCTGAACGACGCGCTGCATGCCTCGAGTTGCGCCCTGCTCCTGCTCTCCGTCGATTTCCTGAATTCCGACTACATCGGCACGAAGGAACTGCCGGGAATCCTGCAGGAGGCGCGGCGTGGCCTGCGCGTCGTGCCCGTTGTCGTCCGCGAGTGCGCCTGGGATGCGATTCCGGACCTGCAATGCCTCCAGCATGCGCGACCGCCAGCGCCGTGTCTCGCTTCTCTGCGGGAACACTCGCCCAGCGAATACGAGAGTGCAATCGAGGCCGTCTGCAAAATCGTGGCCGGATACGTAGGCCAGCTCGGGCGGCAGAGCCGTGCCGAAACCCTGAGCCGTGTGCCGGATGTGTTGTCGAAGATCGACGGTCTCTCCATTAGCGGGGCGAAACGCGGCGGCGACTATACGGTCGTTTATCGCGGCGAGATGCAGGGGCGCGACGTCGCCGTCAAGGTGATGTTCGGCATGACTCTCGGGGAGCTTCGCGATGCCTTCAAGGCTGCGCTCGCTGTCGCAAAGAAAGTCGAGCATCACTGCTTCGTGCCGGTTCTCCACGAGCGGGTGGAAGACGACGACGCGCCGCCGATCGTCGTATCGCCCTGGATAGACTCGACTCAACTGCTGCACAGGGTGGCGCAGGAGCCGCTGCCGATCGACCGTGTGGCCATGTTTCTGCGACGGGCATCGGACGCGCTCGCAATGCTGCACGAGCAGAATGGGATCTACGGCGTTTTGACGCCCGATAACGTGTGGGTCGAAGAGCGCCTGAAGATCCTCCGCTTCCCGGCTGTCAGCATCTACGGCTTTCTGTCCATCCAGCAACCGTGGCACAAAGCGACGCACAGCTTCCTGGCTGGCCTCGCGTGGCACAATCCGGGCGGCGTCGTGTCACACGCGCCGCATGACCTCCGCCGGCGTGCCCTGGAGGTCCATGTCCGCGAGTGTCGGCCCCGAGTTCCACGGATCGATTTTCGAGAGCACGCCCAGCACCTCTGCCCGCGCGCCCTACGCGCGCCCGGCTTGCCCTGTCGCGCGACTCTCCCGCAGCGTGTCGTGCAACGCGTCGAGCGCTGCTGAACGTTCGCCGCTGCGCCAGATGAAAGGCGTCGTGACGTTCGCATACACCTTCGGCAGCGGATGAATGGCGATGTGCTGATGCTGAATGGTATCAAGTACGGACTCGGGCACGAGCGCAATGCCGCTACCCGATGCGACGCAGGCGACGATCGCGTGATACGAGCTCAGTTCCAGGACGCGCAGCGTGGGCAATCGCCGCGTGCCGAGCCAGCGCTGCAGGATGCGTCGATAGGCACATCCGTTCGGAAACGCGATCACCGAATCGCCGTCGATGTCGCGCGGACCTTCGATCCTGCGGTGTCCGAGTGCGCAGATGATGACCAGCCGCTCGCTAAAGAGCGGCATCGAGGCAAGCGTGCGTACGGACGGTTTCTCCGCGACGAACGCAGCATCGAGCTCGCGTCGCGCGACGGCAGCCGTGAGCGCATCGTTCGTACCGGTGACAAGCTCGATCGCGACGTCGGGACAGTCCCGATGGTAGGCCGAGAGGATTTCCGGCAATCGGCTCGCCGCCGTGCTTTCGAGAGAGCCGAGCTTGATGACGCCTGCCGCACGCGAGCCCGACAGCGCACTCCGTGCCTCGGCCGCCAGGCGCAGGAGCCTGTCGGCGTACTCGAGCAGTGTCTCGCCGGCGGCGGACAGCACGAGGCGCTGCCGCTCACGGTGAAAGAGCAGGGTGCCGATCGAAGACTCGAGCTGCCTGATGCGCGTGCTGACGTTCGACTGAACGCGGTGCAGCTTACGCGATGCCTTCAGAATCCCGCCCTCTTCGGCGACGGTCTTGAAAATGCGCAGGTCGTCCAGTTTCATGTGCGGCGCTTATCGTCGTGTTCTCAAAAACAGAACACTTTATTCATCCTAATTCATTATACAAGAACGGATCCGGACGCTAAGCTGACCCTGAATCGTAATTGGCACAGGACGACTCATGACCGAGATCCGAAGCCGCATCGCGAGTTTCTGCGATCGCTTTCGATTGCGTGTACCCATCCTTCTCGCGCCCATGGCCGGCGCGTGCCCGCCGTCGCTCTCCATCGCCGTCGCGAATGCCGGAGGTCTCGGCGCGTGCGGCGCGCTCCTCATGAAACCCGCTGAGATCGGGGCGTGGGCCGCGGACGTTCGTGCGCATTCGAAGGGCGCGTTTCAGCTCAATCTGTGGATCCCCGATCCGAAGCCCGTGCGCGACCCGGAGCGTGAAGCGCGCGTGCGAGCGTTCGTTGAAGGTTGGGGCCCGTCGGTGCCGCCCGAAGCGGGAGATGCAGCGCCGCCGGACTTCGCATCGCAATGCGACGCACTGCTCGCCGCCGAACCGCCGATCGTTTCGTCGGTCATGGGGCTGTATCCCGCCGCGTTCGTGCAGCGTCTCGAGGCACGCGGCATTGCGTGGTTCGCGAACGTCTCGACGGTCGCGGAAGCGAAAGCCGCGGAGGATGCAGGCGCTGATGCAATCGTGGCGCAGGGAATGGAAGCCGGCGGTCACCGCGGCTGTTTCGACGCGCGACAGGCCGAGGCGCAGCAGGTGGGACTCTTCGCGCTGCTGCCAGCCGTTGTGAATGCGGTGCGAGTGCCTGTTATTGCGACCGGCGGTATCGCGGACCCGCGCGGCGTCGCTGCGGCTTTCGTGCTCGGCGCGAGCGCCGTGCAGATCGGCACCGGGTTCCTGCGTTGTCCCGAAGCGAAGATCCATCCTGCCTGGGCGCAGGCGCTCGCGCGAACGTCGCCGGAAGGCACAACACTCACGCGCGCATTCAGCGGACGCGCCGGCCGCAGCATCGCGACGGAATACGTGCGCGCGGCAGCGGGCCCCGACGCACCACCGGCTGCGCCTTATCCGATACAGCGTGGCGTCACAGCGGCCATGCGCGAGGCGGCCCAGCGTACCGGGGACGTACAGCGGATGCAGGCCTGGGCGGGTCAGTCCGCGGCAATGGCCCGCGACGAACCTGCCGCGAAAGTGCTCGAGTACCTATGGCAAGGCGCGCAGCCGCTCATCCCGTAACGCCAGCCGAAGCATCAGTTCGCCTTGACTCCGGCCTGCGCGATCACTGTCTTCCACTTCTGGATGTCGGCACGGACGTAGCGGCCGAACTCTTCCGGTGTGCTGGGAGTCGCTTCATAGCCGAGCGCCGAGAAACGCGCTTTCACGTCCGCGTCCTCGAGAATGGCGATGATCTGGCGGTTCAGCACAACGATCAGTTTGCGCGGTGTCGCGCGCGGAGCCGCCATCCCATACCAGTTGGCGGCGGCGTAGCCCGGCAGTCCCGACTCGGCAATGGTCGGAACATCGGGCAGAAGCGGCGAGCGCTTGTCATCCGGCATCGCGATGGCCCGCAGCTTTCCTGCCTTGATGTGAACGAGGGTCGGCCCCAGCGGCGCAAACATGAGCTGCACCTCGCCGCTGAGCAACGCCGTAATGGACGGGCCGGCGCCCTTGTAGGTCACCTCCGTGATGCGAGCGCTCGCGAGATGCTTGAACAGCTCGGCGGCAACGTAAGTGATGCTCCCCGACCCATTGGACGCGTAGTTCAGCGCATTCGGCTTTGCTCTGGCGAGGCCGATCAACTCCTTGACGGTCGTCGCCGGCACCGC
>Ga0207701_10007242_pt1 | contig 11039 bp, 11 predicted proteins | sample KBSSwiSSwithPhiX_FD_184294 | JGI IMG/M metagenome (GOLD analysis project Ga0207701, IMG submission 184294) | Switchgrass rhizosphere bulk soil microbial communities from Kellogg Biological Station, Michigan, USA, with PhiX - S5 (SPAdes) (version 2) | ecosystem: Environmental > Terrestrial >...
GCATCATTCCGACAACATTACGGCGCTCGTTACAAATACCAGCGATCGCGTGCACCGAGCCATTCGGATTCGACTCATCTGAGAACGTGCCGTCGGGCTCGCAGTAACGGAAGATCACCTGCCGGTTTGCTTCGAGCTTCTCGACCACGTCGGGTGGCGCGTAGTAGTTGCCCTCACCGTGGCCGATCGGAATCCTCAACACCTGGCCCGCGTGCGCTCCGCCCGTGAACGGCGTGTCGGTCTCCTCCACGCGGACGTTGACGAACTCGCAACGGTATTTCAACCCTTTGTTCCGCAGCATGGCCCCCGGCAGCAGCCCCGCTTCGAGCAGCACCTGGAACCCGTTGCAGATGCCGATCACAGGGCCTCCGCGATCAGCGAACGCCCGCACCTCGCGCATGACCGGGGAGAACCGCGCCATCGCACCCGTACGGAGGTAGTCGCCGTGCGCGAATCCTCCGGGCAGAATGACCACATCGGCGCCCTTCAGATCGGTGTCCTTGTGCCAGATGAGCTCCGCCTGCTGGCCGAGTACCGCCGTGGCCGCGTGGTGCGCGTCCTGGTCGCAGTTCGATCCGGGGAAAACGATCACCGCGAATTTCATGACAGTGCCTGCCTCAGTCGACTTCGACCCGATAGCTCTCGATGACGGGGTTCGCCAGGAGCTTGTCCGCAACTTCGGACGCCAGCGCCTTCGCCTGGGCCGCGTCCGACGCAGCCAGGTCGAGCTCAAAGTACTTGCCCTGGCGCACGTCCTCGACGGTTCCATAGCCCATCGAGTGCAACGCGTCGGCGATGGTCTGCCCTTGTGGATCGAATACCGACTTCTTCAAAGTGACGAACACTCGCGCGCGCATGCGGCTATACCTTCACCTGAACGGCGGCCGGAATGCCGCCCCCGGTGCTCGCATCCTCGCCGAACACCCGGTGGAAAACATGATCGACATATCTGAACTGCTCGTTCAAATCGAAAGCGCGTTCGATCTCGGCGGGTGGAAGCACGCTGGTGACATCCGAATCCGCAAGCAGCAGTTGCTTGAAGTCCGTCTGCTCGTGGAATGAACGCATCGCATTGCGTTGGACCCACTCGTAGGCCTGCTCGCGCGAAGTGCCTCTCCGTGCGAGTTCGAGCAACACCGACCCAGAGAAGACCACGCCGCGCGATCGCTCGAGGTTCTCGCGCATGCGCTCCGGATACACCACCATGCCCCTGACGATACGGGTCATGCGCCTGAGCATATGGTCCACGGCAATGAAGCTGTCGGGCAGGATGACGCGCTCGACCGACGAATGGGAGATGTCGCGCTCGTGCCAGAGCGCGATGTTTTCGAACGCCGCGTGGCAGTTTCCACGTATGAGTCGCGCCATCCCCACAATCTGCTCGCAGCCGATCGGATTGCGCTTGTGCGGCATGGCCGAGGAGCCCTTCTGGCCTTTCGCGAACGGCTCCTCGATTTCCCCGATCTCGGTTTTCTGAAGTCCGCGAATTTCGAGCGCGAACTTCTCGAGCGATGCCGCGGTAATCGCCAGCGCCGAAAGAAGCTCGGCATGCCGATCGCGCTGCACGACTTGCGACGCCACGGGGGCCGGCACGAGGCCGAGCCGCTTGCAGACGTCCGCCTCAATCGAGGGCGGCAGGTGGGCAAACGTTCCGACGGCGCCAGACAGCTTGCCGACCGAGACGCTGACGCGTGCTCGCCGCACCCGCTCGATATCGCGCGCCACCTCGGCGTACCACAGTGCGAGCTTCAGCCCAAGGGTCATCGGCTCTGCGTGGACACCGTGCGTGCGGCCAATCATCGGCGTCAGGCGGTGCTCGAACGCGCGGTCGCGAATGGCGTCCCCCAGGGCGTCGAGATCGCGCAGGATCACGTCGCATGCCTCGCGCATCTGCAGCGCCTGCGCCGTGTCGATCACGTCCGACGAGGTCATCCCGAAGTGCATCCAGCGAGCGGACGTCCCGACCTTCTCAGCCACCGCCGTCGTGAACGCGATGACGTCGTGCTGGGTAACCTGCTCGATTTCCTCGATCCGGGAGATGTCGAAGGCGCCGCGCTCGCGGATGTCGCGCGCGGCTTCTGAAGGGACGATGCCGGCCGCAGCCATCGCATCAGCCGCCGCCGACTCGACGAGCAGCCAGGTTTCGTAGCGACGCTGGTCGCTCCAGATCCGGCCCATCTCGGGGTGTGTATAGCGTTGGATCACGCGTTTTTCCCGCCGCGGAAGACACCCATGACGCCGAGGGACAAACCAGCCAGCGTCCTCCGGAGCCCGTGAGGGGCACCGTGCGGCCTGATCCTCCTTGATTCTCGCTGTCGTGTGTGGTGAATAGACGCCTATTGTAAATCGAGACGGTCGCGCGGAATCTGCAAACCGTTCACGTTGCCCAGCACAGTCGCCGAAAGAGCGTCGTCGCGGAACAGGTCGCTCGCCACGCGCGCTACGTCGTCGGGCGTTACACGTTCGACGCCCTGGAGCGTTTCGTCAAGGCTGACCTGCCGTTCGAAGTAAATCTCCTGCCGCGCGACATGGGACATCCGGCTGGCCGTGTTCTCGAGACTGAGCATCAGGCTGCCCTTCAGATGATCCTTCGCGCGCTGAAGCTCGGCCGCCGGAACTTCGCTAGCCTTGACCGTCCTCAGTTCCTCGACCACCAGGTCCACAACCTCGCCAACCGCTTCGTTGGCGCAGCCAGCGTAAATCGTAAAGGAACCGGCATCGCGATAAGAGCTCAGGCCGGAGAACACCGCGTAGGCCAGGCCCCGCTTTTCGCGGACGTTCTGAAAGAGACGCGAGCTCATCGATCCGCCCAGCAGCGTGTTCAACACGTAGCTGGCGTAGCGGTCCTCGTGGTCCTGGCGATAGCTGTTCGTGCCGAGACAGACGTGACTCTGCTCGAGCTCTTTGTTTCGAATGAGGATTTTCGGGATGACCTGAGGCGGCTCCTCGCGCAACACCGCACCTGCTGGTTTCAGGTGCCCGAAACGCTCGGCCACGAGCTGCCTGACGTGATCGTGTTCGAGATTGCCGACCGCGGCCACGATGAGATTTCTGGGAGTGTAGGCGTCCTTGAAGTAGGTTCGAAGGGATGCCGACGTGAAGGATTCAACGGTCTCCCGCGTACCGAGGATCGGACGGCCAAGCGGATGGTCCTCCCAGAAGCCCTGCGTGAAGATCTCGTGGACCAGATCGTCGGGGGTATCCTCGACCATCTTGATCTCCTCAATGACCACTTTCTTCTCGCGTTCGATGTCCTCAGGGCTGAACGCCGGGTTCAGGACGATGTCGGACAGGATGTCGAGCGCAAGCGGCAGGTGTTCATCGAGGACCTTGATGTAGTAGCTGGCGTATTCCTTCGCCGTGAAGGCATCGAGCTGGCCCCCGATTGAGTCGATCGCCTGGGCGATGTCTTCGGCAGATCGCGTGTCGGTGCCCTTGAAGAGCATGTGCTCGACAAAGTGAGCAATGCCACTCTCTGCCGCGCTCTCGTGCCGCGATCCCCTCGTCAGCCACACGCCGATACTGACGGAGCGGACCTGCGTCATTGGCTCCGTGAGGATGCGAAGACCGTTATCGAGCGCGTCGCGGACGATCGGTGAATTCGACAAGGTGGTTGGCTCGCTGCAGATCGAGGTTGACGCCGGCGCAGCGCATCGGTCGATGCGCTGCAAATCATTGACACGAAAGGAATTACAAGCGAACTTGGAATATAACATGCCCCCAGCCGTTCGGGCAAGCACTGGCTGGTGCGGGCCTGCCCTGCTGGACACCGGCGGTAAGATTGATAGGTCCTCGGAAGTGGTTCAGAACATGGAAGATACCGTGACCCCGCCGATCAATCTTGCAGAGCTCGACCTGGCGGAGCTCGAGGCAGCGTTTGCCAGCCGCGGCCTCGAACGGTTCCGCGCCCGCCAGGTCTTTGCATGGATCTATCGTCGTGGCGTGACCGACGTCGAGGCGATGACCGACCTGCCCCGCGACCTTCGTGTCTCGCTGTCCGCTGCCTTCACGATCGAAACCCCGGCAATCGCATCGCACGAGCGATCATCCGACGGCACGGAGAAGTTCCTCCTTCGCCTGTCCGATGGCAAGCACATCGAGGCCGTATTCATTCCGGATACGCCGGCCATGACCTTCTGCATCTCGACCCAGGTCGGGTGCGCAATGGCGTGTGCCTTCTGTCTGACCGGGAAGATGGGCCTGGTTCGCAATCTCACCGCCGGAGAAATCGCCAGCCAGGTCCGCGTCCTGGCCGACGCAGTCGGAATGCGCGACAAGACCTTCAACATCGTCCTGATGGGAATGGGTGAACCGCTGCACAACTACGACGCGGTCATGAAGGCAATGCGCATTCTCTGCGACGAGCATGGCTTCGCGCTGCCACCGCGTCGTGTGACGCTCTCGACCGTCGGCCTGCTGCCCGCCCTCGAGAAGCTGGGTACCGAGCGCCTGATGCCGAACCTCGCGATATCGCTACACGCCCCGACTGATCAGCAGCGGGGCGAACTGGTTCCCATCAACCGGAAGTACGGCGTCGCCGACGTCATCGAGGCCTGTAAGCGTTTTCCTGTGAGGAAGCGAAGCCGGATCACGTTCGAATACGTGATGCTGGCTGGCGTGAACGACGCGCCGGTTGACGCCAGGCGTCTGGCGCGGCTGCTGGCCGGCGTGAAAGCCAAGGTCAACCTGATCCCGCTGAACGCAGCGGCGGGCATCCCGTTCGAGCGCCCGTCAGACGGCGTGGTCGACGAGTTCGCCCGGATTCTGGCGGAGCGCGATGTCACGGTCTCTGTGAGAAAGAGCCGCGGCCGCGACATTCGCGCGGCTTGCGGCCAGCTGATCGTGGAAGGACAACAGCGGTCGCCCGCGCAGCGCCTCGCGACGCTGGCCTTCAATTAGCCGGACCCTGGGCGCCGCGTCGAGGCGGGGCAGGGAGCAACCGGACCCATTTCAATTACGAACCGAGGCGACCGCATGAGTACCGTGCTGGTGACTGGAGGGTCGGGCTTCATCGGCAGTCACTGCATCTTGCAACTCCTCGCCGCGGGCCATCGCGTGCGCACGACCGTGAGAAACCTGACTCGTGAGGCCGACGTGCGCTCACTTCTGAAGCAGGGTGGGGTCGAACCCGGCGATCGCCTCACCTTTGCTGCAGCGGATCTCGAGAATGACGCGGGTTGGGCCGAGGCCGTCAAAGGCTGCGATTACGTACTCCACGTCGCTTCGCCATTTCCACCGGCCATTCCCAGGCACGAAGACGAATTGATCGTCCCCGCCAGGGAGGGTGCGCTTCGCGTGCTGCGTGCTTCCCGGGACGCCGGCGTGAAGCGCGTCGTCCTCACGTCGTCGTTCGCGGCGGTCGGCTATGGGCGGCCGCCGCAGGAGGCCCCTTTCGACGAGACCAGCTGGACGGACGAGACCGCGCCCGATGTGCAGCCGTACGTCAAGTCGAAGACCCTTGCAGAGCGGGCAGCGTGGGCATTCATCGGCCGCGAGGGCGGCGGCCTCGAGCTGTCGGTCGTCAACCCTGTTGGTGTATTCGGACCAGTGCTCGGACCCGACGTCTCAACCTCCATCCTGCTGATCCGGCGGATGATGGACGGCGCAATGCCGGGGTGCCCGAACATGACGTTCGGAGTCGTCGACGTTCGCGACGTCGCCGACCTTCACCTGCGCGCGATGATCGATCCGGCCGCGGCGGGTGAACGTTTCCTCGCCGTAGCGGGCGACTTCATGTCGATCGTTCAGATGGCTCGAGTGCTCAAAGCCCGCCTCGGGTCAGCAGCGCGTCGAGTGCCCACGGTTCAACTGCCCAACTGGTTGATACGCCTTGCCGCCCTTTGGGACCCGGCAATAAGGCAGATCCTTCCCGAGCTTGGCAAACGTAAGAACGCCTCGAATCAAAAGGCGCGACGCGTGCTCGGCTGGGCACCCCGTTCGAGCGAGGACGCAATCACGGCAACAGCGGAGAGCCTGCTGGCTCTCGGACTGCTGAAACCGCAGTGATGCGCGCTAGGCCAGCACTCCGCGAAGATCCGGAGCGATAGTCGTCACGCGAACCTTCACCCACTGGTTGCGCGTGAGCCCCGGCGGAATACGAACCTTCAGGTAATTGCCGGTCACCACCAGCGATCCGTCCTCCAGGGTGAGGCCGCGGTGGACCGTGCCAGCCTGCGATTCCAGAAACCGTCGTACCAGCATCGTGCCGGTCTGCCTGAGCCGCGCTCCACGGGCCTTCACGGCCGCTCCGTCGGCACGATCCCCCAATCGTGAAGCGACGGTCCCGGGTCGGTCCGAATAGGGGAACACGTGCAGGTGTGTCAGTGGTGATGTCTCGAGATACGAGACCAGTTCCTCCAAATCGTCCTCAGTCTCCCCGGGGAAGCCGACGATGATGTCCGACCCGATGGAGGCATTGGGGATTCGGCTGCGTATCCGCTCAACGAGATCAGAGTAGTACTCGAGATCGTATGGCCGCCGCATCGCACGCAACATGCGGCTGCTTGCGTGCTGCAAGGGCAGATGGAAGTGTGGTGCGAAGCAGGTGGACCCGCTTACAAGGTCGACGATCTCACGGTTACAGTCCATCGGCTCGAGTGAACTGATCCGGAACTGCAGATCGCCCGCGTCGCCAGCGCAGACCTGATCGCGCAACGAAAGAAGCAGGTCCGACAGCGTGACGGGCGGATCCAGGTCGCGTCCGTAGGAGCCGAGGTGCACACCAGTGAGGACTATTTCCCTGTATCCGGCGTCGTGCACTCGCCGCACTTCCTTCAGCAGGAGCGGCAGCGGCACGCTTCGAGGCGCTCCCCGCGTCTCGGGAATGATGCAGTACGAGCAGGGCTCTGCGCAGCCGGTCTGCACCCGAAGGGTAAAGGCAGTCCGCCCGGCGACGCCAGGTCCGATTGCGGCGCCGCAACTTCCCTCGCCGTCGCCGTATCGGCTGGCCGTGGTCAGGCCGTCGGGCCCGGCGTCCGCGACTCCCATCTGGCGGGAACGCCAAATCAACTGTGGCAGGTGAGGTTTGTCGTCGTTCCTGACCACCCGTTCCACGTTCGGCAGGCTCGCGACTTCGGCTGGTTCGCGAGTGGCGTAGCAACCTGTCACGACAATCCGCACGTCCGGATTGATGCGGGCGATGCGCCTGATCGTCTGACGTGCGCCCTGATCCGCGCTGGCGGTCACCGAGCACGTATTCACGACGACCACGTCAGCGGACTCCGCCGGAGCAGGCTCCGCTCCTGCAGCAACGAATTGCTCCTCGAATGCAAGGGAGTCCGACTGGTTCACCCTGCAGCCGAACGTAATGACGGAATACTTCACGTTCCGGGTCCGATCAGACTTGCGGCTGGAGAGCTTTTCTTCCGATGTCAGTCCTGAACTGCGCACCGCTGAACGAAATCGCTCGCACGCCCCTGTAGGCTCGCTCGATCGCGTCCGCGAACCCGCTGCCGCGAGCCACCACCGTCAGGACCCGGCCGCCCGCCGTCACGATCTGGCCGTTCGTCTCAGCCGTGCCGGCATGAAAGACAGTGACACCGGTCTGCTCTGCCTCGCCGATGCCCGTAATGAGCTGGCCGGATTCTGATGATTCAGGATACCCACGGGAAGCGAGCACCACCCCGACCATCGTAGCGTCGGACAATGCGCACGAAGTGGTTTCCAGCGAGCCCTGTGCCGCCGCGATCAGGAGAGGCGTCAGCGGCTCCGCGATGCGGGGCAGAATCACCTGCGCTTCGGGGTCGCCAAGCCTCACGTTGAACTCGATGACGCGTGGGCCGGTCGCAGTCAGCATCAGGCCAACATAAAGGAATCCCCTGAACGGACTTCCCTCGGCCGCCATTCCTGAAATGACCGGATCGACGATCTCACGCATCACACGCGCATCAAGATCGCGGTCGATGAGGGGACTTGGAGCGAAGGCGCCCATGCCGCCGGTGTTTGGTCCAAGGTCGTCATCGTGGATGCGCTTATGGTCCTGCGCTGTTCCGAGCGGCAGGGCCCGCACCCCATCGCTGAGAACGAAGTACGAGACCTCGGGCCCCTGGAGGCACTCCTCGACAACAAGGCGCTCGCCGGCGCGACCGAACCGACCGGCGGTCATGGAGGCGTGGACAGCTTCTTCCGCCTCGCGGAGATCCTGAGCGATCACCACGCCTTTACCCGCCGCCAGGCCGTCGGCCTTCAACACCACGGGAAAGCCGAACGAACCGGACCGCACGGTGGCCAGCGCATCGTCGGCCGATTCGGAGGTATGGAAGCGGGCAGTCGGGATCCGGTGCCGCGCCATGAAGGCCTTCGCGAACGCCTTGCTGGTCTCGAGTCGAGCGGCCGCCGCGGTGGGACCCAGAAGGACGCGTCCATCCCGCGCGAAACGATCGGCTACGCCGACGCTGAGCGGGAGTTCCGGGCCGACGACGGTAAAATCCACGCCCTGGCGTTCGGCCAGAGCGGCGATTGCTGCGGGATCCGCCAGGTCCACCTCGTGAACCGGTGCAATTTGGGCAATTCCCGGATTTCCAGGCGCGCAAAGCACGGTCACACCGGGGTCTTTCGACAGCCGCGCAACGAGCGCATGCTCGCGCCCGCCGCTACCAAGTACGAGAACTCTCATTTTTTCAGCGATTTGCACAGGCCGAGCGGACCGTGCGGCCCCAAGCGTTTCAGGGGAGTATTTCGTTGACGTCCTAAGGGTTTGGCCCTAGAATCCGCCGTTGCCGTGATAGCCTAACATATTTGGTCGTAGCGGCTATTCATCGTAATAACCGTGAGTTTTGCCACCCGAAAGGGGTGTGATTTTAGTGGCTGAAGTGAAAATTCAGGAGGGCGAGTCGATCGAGAGCGCCCTCCGTCGCTTCAAGCGGAAGGTGCAGCAGGAAGACATCATCAAGGATATCAAGAAGCACTCCTTCTACCTGAAGCCGGGTGACAAGCGTCGAGCCAAACAGGCGCTGGCCCGCAAGCGCAATCGGAAGAAGCTCCGGCGAGAACTGGAGTAGACCGACCCAGACGAGGTGGGACCCATGGAGTTCCAGGACAGGATCCTCACGTGCGTTGACTGCGGCGCGGAATTCGTCTGGACGGCGGGGGAACAACAGTTCTTCGCCGACAAGAACTTCAAGAACGAACCCAAGCGTTGTAAGTCGTGCAAAGCGAAGAGGGCTGCCCGCCCGGTCGGCGCCGTTGTTGCGCGCGAACGGGTGGAGACGGTGACTAACTGTTCAGCGTGCGGAAGGGAAACCACAGTTCCGTTCCGACCGACCCAGGGTCGTCCGGTCTTCTGCAAGGAATGCTTTCAGTCGCGCAAGTTCGCGGGAGCTGGAAGCATTTAGCCTCCTCGGTCATTTCCTCGTCGATTTCGAGACGTGCCCCTGCGCGCCGCCCTCCGGGTGGGGCGCGCAGGGTGTGTTAAGCTCACGGGCACGCACACATCTGGAGCGTTTTCATGCAGATCGAAGAACGAGCAGTTGGCGATGTTCTCATCCTTGACGTGAAGGGCCGTATCACCCTGGGTGAAGGCGACGAACTCCTCAAGGACAAGGTGAACAGCCTTCTGAATCAGGGCCAGAAGAAAATCGTCCTGAATCTGGCCGCAGTGCCGTACATCGACAGCGCGGGGCTCGGCGAGATTGTGCGCACCTACACCACCGTGAGCCGGCAGGGAGGCAACCTCAAGCTGCTCAACCTGACCAAGCGCATCACGGATCTCCTCGCGATCACGAAGCTGCTGACGGTGTTCGAGACGTACGAGTCGGAGAACGACGCGGTCCAGAGCTTCTCGTCGGCAAAGGTCTAGTCCGCCTTCCGCGCTAGATGGCGCGCAGCAGCCTTTCAAGCATGACGGTACCCGATGTTCCGACCGACGCCAGGTCCGGAGCATCGGGCAGCCGCTCGACGGCGTCAGGCCTCGTCCTTTCCCTCCGGCCAGGCCAGTGGACCAAGAACTTTCTGGTGTTCGCGCCGCTGCTCTTCGCGGTCAAGCTGTTCGACCTGAACGCCGTTGCGCGCGCGGCCGCCGGCTTTTTCGTGTTCTGCGCGCTCTCGAGTGTCGTCTACCTTGTGAACGACATCATGGACCGCGAGGGCGATCGACGGCATCCGGTGAAGCGGTTGCGGCCGATTGCCGCGGGAGATATTTCCGTTGGCCTCGCGCTGACGACGGCCGTCGCAATCGCCGGCGTCGCAATGGCGGGTGCCGTCCTTCTCGGCTGGCAATTCGCGGCCGTTGCGGCGGTCTACTTAATCCTCCAGACGCTCTATTCGGTGTCGCTGAAGCACATCGTGATCATTGACGCGCTGACGCTCGCTATCGGCTTCGTGCTTCGGGCGATCGCGGGCGCGGTGGTCATCGACGTCGTCATCAGCCACTGGCTCTTCGTCTGCACCATCCTGCTCGCGCTGTTCATCGCGCTTGCGAAGCGCCGGCACGAGCTGGTGTTACTCGCGGACGGCGCCGCGAGCCATCGTCCGATTCTCGACGAGTATTCCGCGTACCTCCTCGATCAGATGATCGCTGTCGTCACGGCATCGACCTTGATCGCGTACATCTTCTATACGATTAGCCCGGAGACCGAGCAGAAGTTCGGCACCTCGTGGTTGGGCCTCACGATTCCATTTCCGCTCTATGGAATCTTCCGTTACCTGTACCTCGTGCATCGGCGCGAGGGCGGGGGAAGCCCGGCCGACCTGCTGCTGAACGATCGTCCCCTGCTTGCCTGCGTGACCTTATGGGTCGTCGCGGTGGTGCTGATCGTCTACCACCCGTTTGTGCCCTAACCATGCCTGATTTCAACGTGCGTTCCGATGCGGTCAACGTCGAGCAGATCATGGAGCAGATCCGCGCCCGCATCCGCGAGAAGCGTGGCGTCGATTACACCGAAGCGCAGATCAAGGAACTCGCGAGCGTCAAGCTCGAGAAATTTCTCGATCCGCGCGGTGTCCGCTCCGACCTGCTCGAACAGTTCCGACGCGCGCAGCCGACCTACGCGCCGCCTGAACTGCCGAATTTCGCCTTCGAGGACCAGACGCTCTTCGAATCG
>Ga0207701_10007243_pt1 | contig 11038 bp, 10 predicted proteins | sample KBSSwiSSwithPhiX_FD_184294 | JGI IMG/M metagenome (GOLD analysis project Ga0207701, IMG submission 184294) | Switchgrass rhizosphere bulk soil microbial communities from Kellogg Biological Station, Michigan, USA, with PhiX - S5 (SPAdes) (version 2) | ecosystem: Environmental > Terrestrial >...
CGATCAAGGTTCAATTGAAGTTGAATGCGTGAGACTCGACGATCTCCTCCGCGGCGAGCACCCAACCTACATCAAGTTGGATATCGAAGGCGCAGAGCTCGACGCAATCGAAGGATGCCAACGCGTCCTTGTTGAGGAAAGGCCCGTTCTCGCCGCATGCGTCTACCATCTTCAAGACCATTTGTGGAAGATTCCAATCGCAGTGAATCGAATTACCCCACGAAATCAATTCTTTCTTCGGCCGCATCGGCCGGAATGCTGGGATACGGTTTGCTATGCCGTGCCAGCAGAACGCGCTCTTCATTCGTGATTGGTTGTTCGCGATCCCACGCAGCAGTGAGCAACTTATGACGAATCGCGACGATTTCGGAACACAGGTCAATCGATGGATCGATGATGCGGCCGGTGACCCATCAATTCGAGTGACCGCGGCGCGAGATTCGATCGGCATTCACAAAGCATGGCGACCTGTTCTCTTCGGTGCGGGCGCTCTTGGCTGCACGATCTTGCAAGGACTTCGCAAGAGCGAAGTGGAGCCACTCGGTTTCGTCGACAATAATCCTCGACGGTGGGGTACTAGCGTAGATAGTGTCTCTGTCATGTCGTTGGCACAGGCTATCGATCGATTTGGACACGACGTTCCGATAGTGGTGGCCATATACACGGGCGCGAGCCTTCAGGCGCAATTGCGCGCCTCCGGCTTCGATGCCATCGCCTATCCGCAACTGGCGCTAGCCTTCCCGGACACATTGCTGCCGTGGAACGCCCTCGAGCTGCCGTCGCGCATGGTGCAGCATCGCGCGCGGATCCATGATGCGCTCGCCCTGTTTGAAGATGATCGATCGCGCGATGAGTTTGTCGCCCAGATTCGCTTCCGCGCTACGTTGTCCGGTCCAGTGCCATCTCACTTGTCAGCACAAACGACCTATTTTCCCGACGAACTAGTCTCGCTGAGGGCGGACGAATGCTTTGTCGATTGCGGCGCTTTTGATGGGGATTCGATCGATTCGTTTCTTAGACGAAGTCGGGGCTGGTTTGGCACAATCGTCGCAATCGAAGCAGACCCCAGTAACGCAGAAAAACTCCGACGATACCTTTCAGGTCTGCCGCACTCGGTATCGAGCAAGGTGATGGTGGTGGAAGCGGCTGTCGGGGCCAAGAGTGGATCTGTTAGATTTGCTGCGACCGGTAGCGTGGCGTCTACTGTCATTGGCCAATCCGGTCCCGTTATCGAAGTGCCCTGCAAGATGCTTGACGACATATTGCAGGACACCAAACCCAGCTACATCAAGATGGACCTGGAGGGCGCGGAACCTGAAGCACTCGCAGGGGCGCGAGAGGTTATACGTCACCATGCGCCAGTGATGGCTCTCTCACTTTATCATCGGCAATCGGACCTATGGGACATCCCCCTTTTGGTTAAGGAGATATCGGATAGGTATCAGTTCTTCTTACGTCGCCATAGCGACGACTGCTGGGAGCAAATCCTGTATGCGATTCCTCATGACCGCGTTCAAATATAGATAGAAACTTTAACAATCACACACGACGACGAACTGGGCGCGACAAGCGCTGCTACCCTCGCTTGAACAGAACAGCGTGTCCATTCAAATTATGAAAGCACACAAATTCCTTTGAAATTTGCAGCCCGTTCACCAATTGCGTTACCCCCCGCATCCGTGGAACCCCGTAGTCGTCAAATATGACAACGGCACCCGGCGATAATCGGGGCATTGCCCAACGAAGAATTGAGTTTGCCGATTCGAAAACATCGACATCGATATGCAGCAGCGCAAGCGAGCCTTCGACTGAGTGTGCAGTATCGTCGGGGAATACTCCCACCAGCAGTCTCGTATTGGGTACGTTGGTCGTTGAAATCAGCGTCTCGACAATCTGCCTTGACGTATCGGAGTGCTCGCCGCCTTTGTAGTTAGTATCGTTCTGACCTGCTTTCACGACTCCCGTAAAGGTGTCTGCCAGATAGACCGTCTTGTGGGAGGACTCCGCTGACTTTGCCAGCAAAATCCCAGTCCCGCCGCGCCATACGCCGACTTCCAATATGTCGCCCGTGACAGTCCTCGCCTGTTGTCCCAAGCACCACAGTTCGTAACAACGATAGATATCTACCAGGGTATGGGACCGAATCTGCTCGTATATGTCGAGGAACGTTACATCGTTCAACCAGTGTGAATAGGTTGCGAATGGTAGAACTCTGCTATGTAGAATATCCGGCGTATTGGCGTGCCGCCACGGCTTGATCGAACGCCAGGAATTGATACGCCTCTGTCGTAAGTTGTTTTTCGTTTGTCACAGTTGGGGATATAGCGTTGGTCATCGATGTGGTTGGGAACGCCATCTGCGGAAACATCTCCGCTATGTTCCATGCGGAGTGGCATTGAGCCGAATGCCACTTCGGATCTTAGCCGATTCATGCCGCTGCGCCAAGACAAGGCACGCGGCATCGGATTTTCAACTAACCTGCACTCATCCCTGGGTACGAACGTTTGCGGGAACTGCGGAGAAATCGTATGAAACTATCTGACTACGTGATGGACTTCCTTCACCACCAGGGCATCCACCACGTATTTACGGTGTCGGGGGGAGGCATCATGCACCTCGTCGATTCGCTGGGACGCCACCCTCATATCAAGTACGTCTGCAATTACCATGAGCAGGCTTGCGCCATCGCCGCCGAAGCCTACGCGCGCACTACCCAGGGCCTTGGCGCGTGCCTCGTTACGACAGGACCGGGAAGCACGAATGCCCTGTCCGGCATCGCGGGAGCGTGGGTCGATTCAGTGCCTGTAATCGTTATCTCCGGGCAGGTCCGCAGAGATCTCATAGCTGACTATTCGAAGGTTCGGCAGGTTGGGCCGCAGGAAATAAATATAGACGACATGGCCCGGCCGGTCACCAAGTATTTCTGCACGATCATGGACCCGGCGCGCATCCGTTACGAGTTGGAAAAGGCGGTTTCCTTCGCCACCAGCGGCAGGCCGGGACCGGTATGGATCAACATCCCGCTCGATGTGCAGGGAGCGAGCGTCGACCCGGCGGCGCTGGCCGGATACGAAGCACCTCTCGATGATGCCGTTGCTCGACGCGCTCGCGTAAGAGCACAGGCTGAACGGACCTTGCAAGTGCTGAGTGAATCGCGTCGTCCAGTCCTCGTCCCTGGAAACGGCATTTGGCTCGCCAATGCCGCCCCGACTTGGCGCCGCCTCGTGGATCGGCTCGCAATCCCGGTCTGCCTCACGATCGGCAGCCTGGACCTGCTTCACGAGACTCATCCATACTTCATGGGCCGCCTCGGACCGCTCGGCCAGCGCCGCGCAAACTTCACCATCCAGAATGCGGACCTGATATTGGCTCTTGGCTCGAGCCTCTCGCTATCGACGATCGGATTCAACACTGAAGGCTTCGCCCCGCGCGCGAAAAAGATAATGGTGAACGTCGATCCGCACGAGATCGACAAGGCGCGCCCCGTACCGGATGTAGCTATCGCCGAAGACGTGAGTGAGTTCATGGGGCAGTTGCTCGCGCTACCGATCCCTGACTGGCGCGACAGGCTAGAACCTTGGTGGGAAGCGTGCCGGTATTGGCGGACCCAATATCCACCCGTCACCGAAACGTATTTTGCGGACAAGGAGCACGTGAATACGTACGTGTTCACCAGCGTTCTGTCAGATCTGCTGGAGGAACGCGATGCGGTGCTGACAGGCAATTCCCTCGACATATGGTCCAGTTACCAGACGTTCAAACTGAAGGAAGGTCAGCGGCTTTTCACCAACATCAACTACGGTTCGATGGGGTGGGACCTCCCCGGTGTCATCGGGGCTTGCGTTGCCCGAAACGGACGCAGGACGATCCTGGTGACCGGCGACGGGACCATACAGTTCAACATCCAGGAGTTGCAGACCATCGTTCAGAACCACCTCGGCGTAAAGATTTTCGTCTTCAACAATGGTGGATATGCGTCGATCCGGTCGACGCAGGAAACCCACTTCGGCGGCAAGCTCGTCGGCGCCGACGCGTCTTCAGGCATCGGCAGCCCCAACTTCAAGGGCATCGCTGAAGCTTATGGGCTGCGCTATGCTTGCATTTGGAACAACGACGAAATCGCATCGGTTGCGGGGACAGTGCTTGAAAGCCACGAGCCCATGCTCTGTGAAGTCATGGTGGCCTATGACCAGGGCAGGGCACCAAGGATCATGTCGCGAAGGCGCGACGATGGATCGATGGAATCAGGAACGTTGGAGAACATGTTTCCTTTCCTCCCTGCGGAGGAGATCGAACGCAACATGAACATGTTCGAACGTACGACCTGAATCGGCCACCGAGGTTACGATGCATCGGTCGCAAAATGCTGAACCTGCTGGGAGCATCCTATGAGCCTGCCGCTGGTGTCGATTATCGTTCCGGCACTGAACCAGGAAAAATTCATTGGCCGCTGCATCCGGTCCGCGTTGAATCAGCATTTCGGCAAAGATGATTTCGAAATCATAGTGGTCGACGACGGCAGCACCGACCGCACCACCTACGCACTGCAGGTCTTCGGCGACAGCATCAAGGTTCTCCGCAACGAAGAAACCCGCGGGCTGCCGGCAGCACTTAACCTTGGCGTGCGCGCAGCGCAAGGCAGGTTCGTCGTTCGTCTGGACGCCGACGATTTCGTTCATGAGCAGTACATCAACATCATGTTCTGGCACCTGATGATGAATCAGTACCTCCACGCGGTCGCCTGCGATTACCTGCTGGTGGACGAGAAAGGGGTGTACATCGGGCTCAAGAACTGCGAGGACGATCCGATCGGCTGCGGCATCATGTTTCGCATCGAACACCTGATCGATCTGGGCTTGTACGACGAGTCGATGCGGCTGCACGAGGACCAGGACCTGCGGATCCGGTTCCTGAAGAAATATTCCATTTACCGGATACCGCTTCCCCTGTACCGCTATTGCCGGCACGAAAACAACATGACGAACGACCAAAGCTCCGTAGAGGAATACGAGCGCCGCTTGCAGGCGAAGATCGCTGAAAGCGCCGCACTCGAAGAAGCAGCATCGAAAGGAATCGACGTATGAATCAAGTGCAGCTCGGTTCAACTGTGGTCGGGTCAGACACCCGACCCTACGTGATCGCCGAGATCGGCGTCAATCACGAAGGTTCAATGGAGGTGGCGAAGCGGCTGATACGCGAAGCCAAGGAGAGCGGTTGTCAGGCGGCAAAATTTCAGACCTACAAAGCGGCCACGCTGGCTTCGCGCAACAGTCCAGCTTACTGGGATTTGAGCAAAGAGCCCACCGAGAGCCAATACGCACTGTTCAGCAAGTACGATCAGTTCGGCCCGGACCAGTATCGCGAACTCGCGCGTTACTGCGCGGAGGTGGGCATCGACTTCGTGTCGACGCCGTTCGACGACGAGGCGGTCGAGTTCCTCGACTCGCTGATGCCGTACTTCAAGATCGCCTCCGCCGATCTCACGAACTCGCCATTCCTGCGGAAGGTAGCGGCAAAGGGCAAGCCGGTGCTGCTGTCCACAGGCGCCTCCACGCTCGGCGAGATTGACGAGTCCATCGCCGAGCTCAAAGGTCACGGTTGTCCCAGCGTAGTTCCAATGCATTGCGTGCTGAACTACCCGACGCCCAACGCCAATGCGCATCTCGCCATGATCACAGGCCTCCGGCGCGCCTACCCCGATCTCCTGATCGGCTATTCGGACCACACGCTTCCCGACCCTTACATGACGTCGCTCGTGACCTCCTATCTCCTCGGCGCGCGGGTGCTAGAGAAGCATTTCACCCACGACAAGACATTGCCGGGAAACGATCACTACCACGCTATGGATGTCGAGGACGCGAAGCATTTCTTTTCGCACCTGGACACCGTGCGCGAATTGCTGGGCGATTCGGACCACAAGGAGCCATTGGAGGACGAGAAGATATCCCGGCGCAACGCCAGGCGGAGCCTGGTCTCGACGCGGAGTATCAAGGCCGGTACCGTCATCGACGAGTCTTGTCTCACCTACAAGCGTCCCGGGACGGGTATCAGCCCGCGGTTCTGGGATGACATCATTGGGATGCGCATGGCGCGCGACGTCGACGAGGATCACGTGCTGACGTGGGCGGATGTTTCGAAGTGACGATGACCGGCGAGGCAGTGCAGCGCGCAGGGGCGCCCCTCACAGCGGGAACTGGGGTCGGGCAAGGAGACGACGCCAGGAAAGTCATAAGCGTCATGAGTCCCTGTTACAACGAGGAGGATAACGTACCGGAGTTCTACGAAAGAGTGTGCCGGGTCTTTACGGATCATTTGACGAACTATGCGTTCGAAGTGGTATTCATCGACAACGCCTCGACCGACAGAACGGTGCAGGTGTTGAAGGAGATCGCCGGCAAGGATAGGCGCGTGAAAATCATCGTCAACAACCGCAATTTCGGGCATATCCGTTCTGGCTACTACGGCTTTCTACAAAGCACAGGCGATGCGGTCGTCGTCATAGCGTCGGACCTCCAGGATCCCCCAGAGATGATCCCGCAGTTTGTGAAGAAGTGGGAGGAGGGCTACAAGATCGTTCTAGCGCAGAAGACGAACACCGACGAGTCGTGGCTATTCGCATTGGTGCGCCGCCTCTACTACGACACCATCAATCGCCTCTCGGACATCGAGCTGGTGAAGAACGCCACGGGTTTTGGACTTTACGACAAACGGGTCGTCGATGATGTGCGGCAAGTCAACGACCCCTACCCATATTTTCGAGGCTTGATCTGCGATCTCGGCTATGAGCACGCGCTGATACCGTTTGCCAAGCCTGCGAGGAAGCGCGGTTTCACCAAGAATAATCTTTACACGCTTTGGGACATGGCGATGCTCGGCATCACGAATCATTCGAAGGTCCCGTTAAGGCTCGCCACCTTCGGCGGGCTGGCGGTGGCCGCGTTGAGCCTTTTGATTGCTGTGGGATACCTGGTCTACAAGTTCATGTTCTGGGAAAGCTTCCAGGTGGGATTGGCGCCGCTGGTCATCGGCATATTTTTCCTCGGCGCCGTGCAGCTCGTCTTCATCGGACTGCTGGGCGAATACATCGGCGCCATACATACCCAGGTACTGCGCCGTCCGCCAGTGGTCGAAAAGGAAAGAATCAACTTCGAATGATCCATCGCGCGGCGATGGCGTCCCGGATGTTCGCGGCACTATTTCGCACGAACCACCTCAACTCGTCCATCGTCGGTCAGCGAAAGTATCTCGGCGCATTGAGGCAGATGGGCACTTATGTAATCCGCGACCTCTCTGATAAAGAGTAGGTTGCTGATGAATATGCAATCCAACTGCAAGAGCCGCTCGTCAGATGGGGCCATCACTTGGAGCGCAGTATTGGGCACATACTTTCCGTGCTTGTAGGGGTCACTATCAATAACCCCCTCGATTCGATTGAGCAGTTCCCGGGGCAATAGGGGGATTATGCAATTTCCCTTCGCACCCGCGCCCCAGATTCCAACGAGCTTCCCTCCGTCGACTCGATCGCCAAGAACCCGACCGAGCTCGCGAATGATCCTCGCTCGCTTCTCTATGAGCAAGCCAACGTACGATTCCGGAGCAACATCATTGCGCACCCACAGTTCGAGATAGTCCCCATCCTCAAAGACCGGCCCACATTCGAGGACGTTGAGACCGCAGCGTGTGGCAATTTCGACAAGCGAATTGACCGAGTAGTAGCTCACGTGATCTGGAAAAAACTCGAAGAACCGACCTTCACGAAGCGCGCGGAAACCGTTGGGCACGTCAATGACCCCGACGGCGTTCGGAGCCAGCATACCCCGTATTCCGAGCATGGCATCGACCGGGTTCAGCAAATGCTCGAAAACCTGTTTGCTCGCGAACAGGTCGAACTTTTCATTGGTGGGCGACACCTCTGCAGATACGTAACTGTTGATGACATTCAACCCTTTCTGTTTGGCCCTGTCCGCGAGTACCTTGCTTGGCTCGATCCCCACGCAGTGGGGAACGGCGGCAGCCACCTCGGCAAGGAACTCGCCCGCACCGCAACCCACATCGAGAAAAGAGCGCGGGTTGTTTCCGTGAAGACGGATAAGCTTATCAATTTGGTAGGAAATCCAGCGGCGACCCTTGTCAGAGAGGAACGCTGACATCATGTAGTCTTGGTAGTACTTCTCGCCGTGGGGATTACTCAACAGCACATGGAAATACTCGCGCACGTATTCAAGCCCCACAGTCGCCGTGCGGGCAGCCTCGTCAGGTTCTCGGGCTAGATAGCTGACGTTATGGGGGACCCGGTCGAGCGAGACCTCTGGTTTGATTTCCCTGCCCTGAAGATAATTGAACAAACCACTGTGTGCAGAAGGCGTATCGATAGTCATCTTTTCACCATAAATCGTGTCGGTTTTAGAAGTCGAATACGGCTTTCATGATTAGACGCATCTGACTGAAATGCAAGGCTGAATGGAACTGCGAGCGTCTCTGGACCAGTCGCTAGCCCTTCCGAATACCGTGAACGCTGCGCGCACATGAACACGTATATTTTGTGCCGGGCAGGGACGTATTCACTGTCGTCGAGTTCGTTGTGGACGAGCCTGCGCCTGGAGTTGCACAAATTCGCAGCAAGCACTCGCTCATCGCGAGGTTATGCAGGACCAAGGCGCGACGACGCCGAGATCTGCAGCAGTCTGGCGCGCCGCCTAGCAGCACGCTGGATCATTGCCTTCAGCAGCGTCGGTGGCAACATCAACGCGATCGCTACGCGCGGCCATGCAGAGGGTTCGCCGGCAAAGAACGGGAGGCATTCGCGCAAGCTCCGGACCAACGCCAGGGTGCCGGCTCCGCGGACCGCGTTCCACACGAATTGATTGGCGGCGGTGCGCGCCACCAGCCGGGTGCATAGGCGACGCATGGCGGCAGTCTTGCCTTGGTCATTGCAGTATTTGTCGTAGGCGTCGATTACCTCATCCGCCCGCGTGCGGATCTCGCTCGCCCATCTGAATACTGGCGTGCTGCTAGACGTATTGTCCGTCATGAACGTGTAATGACTGAGGGGCGCCGGGACGCACCCGACGTTGCCCTTGAAGACGAGCTTCATCCAATAGAAGAAATCACCAAAGAGAAGGTCATTCGGCATGGGACCGATCGCCCTCAGATCCGCGATGCGGGTGACACAGGCGCACCAGCAGACCTCGCGCTTCTCGGCGAAGTACGCCGCGATGAAATCGGTACCGCTTTCGACTTCGGGCCCGGTAAGCGCAGGAAAGATCTCGGCACCATAGTGCATCCAGCAGCCAGTGTAGGCAAACGACAGATCCGGTCGACGATCGAACAAATCGAGCACGCGTTCAACCATTTGAGGTTCGATGTAATCGTCGTCGGACAGCGCGAGCACCAATTCGCCCCGAACCTGCTCCGCGATGATGTAGTTGCCGTGAGCGGCTGCCGGGATCGTCTTCTCACGGCGGAGCATGCGCAGTCGGGGGTCGCGATACTTACGGAGCACGTCTTGCGTCTCATCCGTCGACCCGTTGTCCGAGACCAGGATCTCGATGTCCTGGGCAGTCTGCGCCAACGCGCTCTCAACTGCGCGTCCGACCAACAGTGGCCGGTTTACCGTCGGGATGACGATGGTGAGGCGAGGCGCGCGCTGCGAGGCGATCATGGTGAACGCCCTTCGGAAGCGGTCAACCAGCGACCATTGCGGCGCCAGTAGAGAAAAATCACTAACGGAATGCCGGGCAGGGCGAGGGCCAGATTCGCCAGCGCGATGTCGCGCGTTCCTCCGTAGCGCGCGCAAATCCAGACCAGCGCTACCAGCATGACGCTGCCGACGACCGTGAAGGGAAGTGTCGGGTCACGACGCTCGGCCCGCAATACCACGGAAAAGCAATGCGTGATGTGGTGCGCGACGGCAGTCGTGAGCAGCAAACCCGTAGTTACGGTATCGGCGAATCGATCGACATACGACACCATGCGCTCCGTCATCCATGTGAGGATCAGGAACATTGTCACGGCGCCCAAGGTCGCGACCAAGGTCGACGCGATGCACATGGTCCAGAACGCATGGCGTAATTCTTCGAATTGTCGATGCCGTATCAGCCTGCCGTAACGCGCCGCCTGGCTCAGCGGCCAGACAGTCGTCACCATCAACAACATGTTCATAAGGGCTAGCGACATTCCAAATTTACCTGCGACGGTGGGGCCCTGCTCCACGAGCACGATCGGATTGAAAGCCTGAAAGATCAGAAAGCCGCATAGGACGCTGAGGCCGATTTTCCACTGGAACGGCCACACTTCTCGCTGCCAACTGAACGCCGTGTCGGCAATGCCAGACGCCTTGCTAAAGCCGGATCGCGTGGTAGACAGCCAGATCGCTGCAATTGCGAAACGCATAGTCCAATAAGCCGCGAGACTCCAAAGTCCTGCACCCGCGATTAGAGCGACAATGAATACGGCGCCTGAAAACAGCTCCTGAAAGAAACGGACCGACCAAGCGAGCGGCGGGGATTTCCCGCCTTCGATGAGGGTCAATTCGAGGTTCACCAACTGCGTAAGGAAGACTGCGAACACAAACGCTGCCCACGACGCCATCCAATGCGTACCCGGATGCTCGGCATTCAATCTGGATGACAGAATCCCCGCGCCAAGGAGACCGACGAGAATTGCTGCAGCCGACAACACCCGGAAGTTCAACGAGTGCGCCTTGTGTCGGAATCGCCTGAACGGTCCTTCGCCGCCTGGGTTCGATAGGTGGCTAGCCGTCTGCAGGGATGCATAGGCCAAACCGAAGTCGCTCAGTTGAAGCAGTGCGCCGAGGCTCATGTAAACGAAGAATACACCCTGCTCGACGGGGTCCAACCGCCAGACTACGCAGATGGCGGCGCCAACCAACACCAGTCCTTGGGCCCCGCGAGTAAGCAATGCAAGTACGACTTCCGGGCGCATATATCCGATCGTTCCTTTTTCCGGCATGGTCACGGGAACGTACCATACCCGCGGTGTAATTTTGGTTTTGGAGGGTGCGTTAGGCCAGATTTTG
>Ga0207701_10007244_pt1 | contig 11038 bp, 7 predicted proteins | sample KBSSwiSSwithPhiX_FD_184294 | JGI IMG/M metagenome (GOLD analysis project Ga0207701, IMG submission 184294) | Switchgrass rhizosphere bulk soil microbial communities from Kellogg Biological Station, Michigan, USA, with PhiX - S5 (SPAdes) (version 2) | ecosystem: Environmental > Terrestrial > Soil...
TCCACGATCCGCTTTGTTGCGCACTAACCGTTGGCGTATTCACCACGTTTACATTTTGCGTTTGACTCGTTGGCGCGCTGCCACCGGTGCTACCTGCCCCTCGATGCGGCATTGCGACCGTGACAATTGCGACTAGCGTCAAGACTCCAAGCAGACCAAATAGCGAACTCTTGAATTTGTACATACCTCTCCTTTCTAAAACCTGATGGCGTTTACCGATTACGGCTTCGATAGAGTCGCCGATTGACTGTCTAGAACTGGCAGCGATGCAGCGCAAACCAGGAGCACTCCCAAGTCCTCGATGAAATGAATGGTTCCGTTTTCTATCCATTGATATATGGTGCGTGACCCCACGCCTGCACGGGCCGCAGCTTCGTTTGCTGTAATCAATTCGACCTCAGCCATACAGTCCTCGCACCAACCCTGGACCGCGCGGCCTTGTTGGCGAAAGACCAGCTTCCGGTGCGTTTCGATCGTAATTTCAGCTCGTCTTTTCATTTTAGTTGTGGCCCAAAAACCTTTGGCCCCAGGTTGGGCTCGGCATTACAATGGGACCAGTTGACTTCAGGACTCCCAGCCCAGTTTGATCGGCAACATTGTCAAAATCGACGCAGACGTTAATTTCCCCCCGGGCTGAAGTCCTCAGAATTTCTCAAATAGTTCTCAAACAAGCTGCAAGTCGCTATGGCCCAACAGCCGACACCCGTTTACGAGTTCGGTCCTTTTCACGTTGACCCAGTGGAGCGCGTGCTCCGCCGTCAGGGAGAGCCGATTCCGCTCACCTCGAAGGTGTTCGATATCCTGCTGTTGCTCGTGGAACAGCACGGGCACGTTGTCGAAAAGCAGCAGTTGATGCGCACGATCTGGCCTGACACGTTTGTCGAAGAAGGCAATCTCACCCAGAACATTTCGGTACTGAGAAAAATTCTTGGCGCAGGCGAACCGGGTCATGAATACATTCAAACGGTTCCGCGGCGTGGCTATCGTTTTGTCGGTAGTGTGCGTGAGACGAACGGTGATATCGAGCTAATCGTGGAGGAGCATTCGAAGGCGAGCATCGTCATCGAAGAAGACGACGGACACCTTACCGCTGATCGAACAAATCCAGCACCGACCGGCAAAGCTAAATCTCTTCGAATGGTTTCTCTCCCGGCGATCATCCTGCTGCTTGTACTTTCGCTCGCTGGCGGTTTTCTGTGGCAGCGTTTCCGACTGCGAACATCTGCGGCCGCGCCTGCCTTTTCTCTCGATAGCTTCGAATGGCAGAAACTTTCGGCAGATGATCGAACCGGGGGAATGATTTCGCCAGACGGAGAATTCCTTGTGTTTCAGAAACGTGAGGCTGACGGGTCGTGGACTTTCAAGCAAAGGAGATTGGCGAGCCTGGAAACGATAACTATCGTGAACCGAGTTACTTCATCGTGTTGGGGCATGACGCTCTCACACGACAGCAGCTTTCTTTACTACATCCTCGCCGACGAGAGTCAGGACACCGGAACGCTCTACAGAGTTTCGGTGCTCGGTGGAACACCAAAACGGATTGTCGATCATGCTAACGGTGGCCCAACGCTGTCGCCCGACGACAGCCGTGTGGCTTTCATCCGATTCAGGTTCAAGCCCGGAGTCTCGGCTTTGATTTCAGCTAACGCGTTTGACGGCAGTGAGGAGCGCGTACTGGAAGAAAGTGATAACGGCCCTGAGCTGTTTAATCCGGCATGGTCACCCGACGGGTCACGCATAGTCTGCAGCAGGGTTGATAAGCGAGCGGATGGTAATCATTGGTCGCTTGTCGAAATTCCTGCCGGCGGAGGGTCACCGAGACAGTTCGGAAATCCTACCGAACAACATCTATGGTGGCATGGTTGGCTTCCAGATGGCAGCGGTGTTTTGACGATTGCTACCGATCCGGTTACTGCGAAGAATCAGTTGTATGTGATCTCTTATCCCGATGGTTCGATGCGGCGGGTGACCCACGACCTTAATAGTTATATTGGTATCAGTCTGAGCAAGGATCAAACTCGCCTGGTAACTAATCACATGGAGCGCACTACAGACATTTGGACAGCCGCTGCGAACGAACCCGGCAAAGCAACTAAAACTACTGCGTGTTGCGCTGCTCGCGTAGTGTGGACTCCGAACAGCCGCATAGTTTATGACACCGTACAAGAAGGTAAACGCCAGCTCTGGATCATGGACGGCGATGGCAGTCACCAACAGCAGTTGTCGCCCGAAACCGCTGTTGATTGGTCTCCCTCAGTCTCGGGTGATGGCCGTTACGTCGCCTTCCTCTCGAAGCGAAGTGGACGCACTGAGATTTGGCGTGCCGATCTTGATGGACGGAACGCGCAACGATTGACTGATGTGGGCCCGGATCTCTCACAGCCGCAGATCGCGGCGGATGGCCGGGTGGTTTACTTCAGCCAGTACAAGATCGGTAAATGGGTAATCGAACGCATTTCAACCGAGGGTGGTGAACCGGAGCAAGTATCGGATGTGTCGGTCGATCTTTGGAGCATTTCGCCCGACGGGAAACGAGTGGCCTATTCTTTCTTCGATGAAAAGTTAGGACGCTGGCAAATTGCCGTGCGCGCTCTTGAGGGTAATGACTCCATTGTTCAATTAGACGTCGCTGCCTACGATCTTCTTACCTGGACGCCGGATAGCAACAGCCTGATCTACAAAGATGCAACGAGCCCCGAGCTAAGCCCTCCGCTCTGGCGGCAACCTCTCAATGGCGACAAACCGCAGCCGTTCATTGCCGCAACGCCGGAAACAAATTATTGGCTGGACTGGTCCAGCGACCGTAAGCAGCTCGCGTTTGTGCGTGGCCGCGAAGTGATAAATATGGTTATGCTGACGCGGAGTGATAGAGTGGCGAAACTAAGTGGGCACTAGACTGTGAAGCGTTTTCAAGTTCGCTAGTAGGAGTTTACTCTTCTGCTTTACAGCGCGGACTCAGCCAACCAAACGGCTACGATCCACGCGCCTCACACCAAACATCACGAACTGCATTTCGTGTTGGTTTGGTTTCGTGTTGATTCGTGTGATTTCGTGGATCGTCCTCCGTCAAAACGTTGCTCAAAAAGCAAGAAGTTGTCGGTTTGTTACACGGAGTTCTAAGTGTTACTGAACAGCCCTCCGCGGATACGATCAATCACGTCTCCATATCGACACGGGAAAAGCCGATTGATAAGGCTCAAGAGACGCGCGTCACGGCCTATCAATATTCTCGGATTGCGTCCTTTGATACCTTTCACAATAACTTCCGCGGCTTGTTCCGGTGTTGTGTGACTAAGCAACAGGTTTACGGCGTCTAATCTGTCTTGCAGCTCTTCTGGACTTAGCTTCAACCCTGCGCCGATGCGAGCGCTGTTGGCAATATTGGTTTTTACCCCACCCGGATGTACGACTGAGACCGCGATGTTCGTGCCCTTAAGCTCGTGACGAAGCGCTTCAGTAAACCCACGCACCGCGAACTTGCTCGCGGAGTAGGCGGCTTGACCCGGTGGCGCGATCAGTCCATACAAACTGGAAACATTGACGATGTGGGCCGATTGCTCTTTTTCGAGGAACGGTAGAAAGAACTTCGTACCGAAAACAACGCCCCAAAAGTTAATGTCCATCAACCAACGGATGTCCTCTAATGAAACTTCCAGACAGGAACCAGCGAGCGCAACGCCAGCGTTGTTGATGACGTGCGTGACCCGCCCGTGCTCGCGGACCACTTCCTCGGCAAAAGCACACATTTCATCTTCGTCGGCAACGTTAACCTTGTGCGTTGTAATTCTTGCTCGACCGTCCTGGATCATCTTCGCTGTTTCCGCCAGAGCTTCTACATTGACATCGCCTATCGCAATGCCCGCCACTGGTTCCGCCGCAAGTCGGAGAGCTAACGCACGCCCAATCCCTGAACTGGCGCCCGTAATCACAGCAACACTTTCTTTCGTCAGACTCATCTTCCTTAGCGAACGCGCTTAACCTGGCATTGAGTGAGATCGGTGCGAGGGGGCGGCTCGAAACTCCATGGCCCCGTCGTTCAAACGCCCGTACCTGATCAACTTGAGATCACGGACGTAGTTCTGGTTAAGACGCCAGGGAAATCTCGATCCTTGTCGGGGTAACGTGTCGAGTGCTCGCTGAATATAGCCAGAACTAAAATCCATCGCGGGTTCGGTCTTTACGGACCGTTCATTCATGCGCGGAGTACACGTCGCATAGCCGTTCCGATCCATGTAGTTCAACAACCGGCAGACGTATCCAGAGATCAAGTCACACTTTAGAGTCCATGAAGCATTGGTATAGCCGAATGCCGAAGCGAGGTTTGGTACATTGCTGTACATCATTCCTTTGTAGGTGAGCGTTTTCGACAAGTCTACGACTTCACCGGCTACGACTAGTTTCAATCCAGCCATCAGCTTTAGCACGAGCCCAGTCGCAGTCACGATGATGTCAGCCTGTAAGTGTTCGCCGGACTTTAGTTGTAAGCCGGTTTCGGTAAAGGTCTCTATTTGATCAGTGACGATCGATACTCGACCTTCGCGTGTTGCCTTGAACAGATCCGAGTCGGGTACCAGGCACAGCCGCTGATCCCAAGGGTTGTAGTTCGGTGTAAAGTGTCTCGCGGCAAGTTCCTCACCGATTTCCTTTCTTACACCTGAGGCGATCAGTTGTTTCATCCACGAAGGACGCTTGCGCGAAAGGTAGAAGAAGCCAATTCCAAACAACACGTTCTTCCATCGTGTTATGGAGTAGGCTGTCCGGGCGGGAAGCAATTTTCTGAGACGGTTTGCGATCCAGTCTTGTGAAGGACGTGAGACGACATACGATGGTGAACGCTGAAGCATCGTAACGTGCGCCGCACGTCGCGCAAGTGCGGGGACGAGCGTGACTGCGGTAGCACCACTACCAATTACAACGATCCTCTTGTCAGTGTAATCAATATCGTCGGTCCATTTCTGTGGATGGACGATGCGCCCCCGGAAGAGTTCCATCCCCGGCCATTGAGGTGCGTAACCGTTCTCATAGTCGTAATAGCCGGTGCACAGATAGAGAAAACCGCAAGTAAAAGAAACTATCGATTTGCCTGGTCCTACCTCAACTTCAACGGTCCAGACCGCTTCATCATCGGACCAGGAAGCGAGCTTTACCCGATGGTTGTACCGGATATTTTCGTTGACTTCCCATTCTTCCGCAGTCTCACTGATGTATTTCAGAATTGCAGGACCGTCGGCGATGGCTTCCGGGTTGTTCCAGGGGCGAAAGCGGTAGCCGAGCGTAAACATGTCAGAGTCTGAGCGGACACCCGGGTAGCGAAAGAGGTCCCACGTCCCACCCATAGTTGCGCGTCCCTCGAGGATCGCAAAACTCTTTTGCGGACATTCCATCCTCAGGTGGGCCGCTGCCCCGATCCCTGAAAGACCCGCTCCCACGATCAATACATCAAAGTGTTCCATGCCCAGAGGTCCGCGCAGCCGTGGCTCGGTGCCGCGGCATTAGCCCTTATCGGGGTCGGAATGAGTAGGAGACGACGCCAGTAGCACAAACAGGCTTGCCGTTTTTATGCACAGGAGTAAAACGTGCGCGATGAACAGCTTCCAACGCAGCAGGTCCAAGCGGCGGCACGTTGCTAATGATCGTTGCCCGAATCACTTGTCCCGATTCATCTATCGTAACGTTCAACAAGACGTCGCCGGAAATATCTAGCGACAAAGCGGATGAAGGGTACTGAGCATCGGGCTTCTCTTCGATTTTCAAATCGACTCGTTCAGGTATGTCCTCCATCACCGAGTAGTCGAGTGGCATTAATTGTGATGGTTCAGGCTCTCCGAAAAGAAGCCGCACCGGCTCCTCATATAGAGTATAGCCGTCGAGATAACTGATCCGTTTGAAGGGGAAAGGCCCAAGCTCGGGGACAAAATAAGTCTCCTCGATATATCGGATGTCTCTTCGGTGTAAGTAAGCTAATCGGTCAAGGACAGACTCGGTCCGAACAAATTTGGAGTCAGCTTCGAGGCGCTCCGACGTTGTTGCGCTTGGCCGACAGCCATTGCCTATCTTTACAAACCGTTTTCGATTGTAATCGGTGAAGAACACTCCTTTATCAACAACGCAGATCGTTTCCACCTTCTGACCGTTTGAGTAAGTCGCCTCGTAACGCCAGTTGCCACTAGATGAGACATACAGTAACTCCGTGCGCTCCAAGAACTCTCGACCGGCCTTGTCTTTGTCAGTAACGCGACGCTCCAGCGTAAATCCCAACAACGGAGGTGACGTTTGACCGACCACACGCAGTTGGCCCACGCCCGCGAGCAGAATGATCAGCAAAAGCGCCACCCGATTCAATGTAGATGAACAGTAAGTCATGGTTGTAAATACATCACAATAGATTCACTCGCTGTAGGATATTTATGAATCGTGGGTCTGCACGTAAGTTGTCGTACGCGGGTTCAATCTTGAGTGTAGACATTGCGGGGTCGTGATCTTCAATGCCTTTTTCGAGCCATTCGAAGGCGGAATCCTTATCGCCCAGTTGCGCGTAGATTCCTGCGCGAAGGACGGGCGAAATGGTCGGCGTTCCCTTTGGCTTCTCATTCGCTACAACGAGTCGCTGACGTAAATAACCCTGCCAGCCACTAGTCTGGAAAGCCTCTCTCAATCCCAATGTCTCTTTTGGATTTAAGAACCCAATAATGCGACCGTGTTCTAAAAACTCCTCGACAGCTTCTGCATACATACCTTTCCCCTGATACGCCATCGACATGTACATATTTGTTCTATGCGAGTCAGGTTCAACTTCGCGCATTCTCAGATAGTGCTTGATCGCTTTGTCGTATTGCCGCTCATAAAGTAGGAGCATGCCTCTCGTTCGGGTGATCCCAAGGGAGTGAGAATCCAGCTGCTGCGCCTTTTCAAACTCAGCATCAGCTTCCTCAAAATTACCTACACACATTAGATACCAGCCATGGGCCAAGCGAATATAAGCGAGGTTCGGATTAAGACTAATAGCTTGTTCGAACTGTTCCTCGGCGCCTGACCAATCAAAATCATATTGATACTTCAACTCCGCAAGTGCGTTATGGGCTTCTGCTAACGTATTGTCCAGTTCCAGAGCCTTGAGTATTGCTTCTCTCGCCTTCGGAATACGCTCCATGGGCGAAAGGTTCGTGAGAAGGGGCGCGCCGTTTAAATAGAATTCGGCGATTCCAACATATGCCAACGCAAACTTCGGGTCCTTCTCAATCGCCGACTCGTAAAGCTTCAGACCTTTCCGTCTGTTTTCAAAAATTTCGCGCGAGTCTTTATTAAAAATGTAGCTACCGTCATGGTAAGCTTCATATGCGCCTGGATCAATGTAATGCTTTATCAGTTGCTCCCGTTCCTCGCCTGTCAGATTACTTATCGACAGTTCTTGCACTACACGTTCAGCAATCGAGTCTTTAAGTTTGAGAATGTTGGAAGCATCCTGGCCGAACTTATCGCCCCAAATCGTTGCGCCGGTCTGTACGTTTATCAGCCGAACGGTCACTCCTATATGATTGCCGTCCTTTTGAATGCTGCCTTCTAAGACAGCGTCAGCCCCAAGCTCCCTACCAGCTTTGATCGCGTCCTGATGAATGTCGGCGTACTGGCGAACTGCGCTCAGTTGCGGCACTACAAACTGCTTGATTTGCGAAAGTCTTCCGATCAGAGTTGCCGTAAGGTCCATCTCAAGGGATTCGTTCCTGCTGTCGGCGCTAATAGGTTTGAAAGGCAAGACGGCAATCGTTCTAATCGGATGGGCCGGCGCGACCTTGGGTCTCCTCGACCATAACGCGTATGCAACAGCAAGAGTACCAATAACCAGAACACTAACGATGACTATCGAGCGCGTTCGGTGTGCGTGAGACGCAGAATCTGCGATGACATTCTCAGTAGGAGCCGGCGAAACCTGCGATGCATCGTCTGGCCTTACCGTCGACAAAGCTACATCGTGACGTTCAGGCATCGGATCGGTTTCAGGTCCCCGATTATCGTCAATGGTTGCGACGAACCGAAAACCCTTCTTCGGGACCGTCTCGATGTAGTGCTCGCCATTCAATCCCTCTCCCAGAATCTTCCTCAAGCTGGAGACTTGGAACGAAAGATTACTCTCTTCAACAAATTGATCGGGCCACAGCCGCGCTAACAGTTCTTCCTTTTCCAGCAAATGGCCGCCGTTTTCGACCAACACGACCAGCAGGTCAAAACACTTGGGAGCGATCGACACTGGCTCACCAGAATGCGTCAGTCTGCGTTCGCTTGGGTCTAAACGGAACGGGCCGAATTCATATATGGGCCTTGAGGCAACCATCGTAAGGATTCTTAAAGGTTTGCTAAGGAAATTCTATGAGTCCGCTTAGGACACTTTTGCGGCCTGATCAGTACTGTCTGGACTTCGCTAATGGGAAGTGACCGCCAAACAAGTGCCTTGGTGATGACTCGAGTTTTTGGTAGCAGCGGAACACTCACCTGTTCAGGCACGAACCGTAACTGAAGGAGACCTATGAAAAAAACCGATCTAGTTGGGCTCGTCTTGATTATCCTCTTCGTGTCTGGTCTATCCTGCGCGCAAGGCAACCTTAACATCGAAGAGCAGAAAGCTAAAAGTGCATTTATGCTTAATGATCTCGGCATAGCGCACCTTAAAGCGGAGCTTTACAACGAGGCGTTGGAAGATTTCAAACAGTCAATCGCACTCAAACCAAACTTTGCCAACCCCTACAACAATCTGGCCATGACTTATAAACTCTTGGGGCAAACTGGTCTGGCGCGGGCCGCCCTTCAAAAAGCAATACACATAGATCCGAATTACGCTGAGGCTCACTTCAATCTCGGGGTACTTTATGACAACGAACGAAGCTATGAAGCCGCAGTCGAATCTCTCAAGCTGGCGATTTCGCTCCAGCCAGACTTCGCTCAAGCACACAACAGTTTAGGCGTGGCCTACAGTGACTGGGGAAGACGCGCGGAGGCAGTAAACGCATACCGGCAGGCCATTCGACTAAAGCCGGATTATGCGGAGGCATACAACAATTTAGGCACGACAGAAGTCGAGCGCGGCCGTTTCGAACAAGGGATCAGCGCGTTCATGCTCGCCATAGAACTGAAACCGAAATTGGCACTCGCACACTACAACCTGGGCGTCGCCTTTTTGAAAATGAAAAACCGTGAAGCAGCGCTCGAACAACAACGGTTGCTCAGTGGTGTCGATGACCGCTTAGCCAACAAACTCTTTGACGGGATCTATCGAGGCAAAGTACTTCACGTGGGCATCAGGTGATCGCATCCTCTTGCAGAGCTTGAAGGTGGAAGACCAGCTTGAGCGGCCTCGTTATGTGGCCGCCAGGAGGGGACCATTACGTTGAGGAGATGTCCTGCGCGAGAATACTTCTGAGCCAGAAACAATTCGATAAACTCAGTTGTGATCCGGATGAGGTTTGCACGATCTGTGTTGATGATGCTCTTCTTCGTAACAAAACGAAAGCATCCATCCTGACGAGATACTGCTGACCGAAGTCACTACGAGTGAGGGTCGTCATGGTATCGCTCTACGGCCGGCTCCCGCGCCCCGACCGAGGGGAATCTGATTTTCGAACGGCTCGACCGTCTTCTGGTGCGCCGCCATCATCGCCGTAAGCTCGCGGACAATCTCGGGATGTTTGTCGGCCAGATTGAATTTCTCGGACGGGTCTTCGTCGAGGTTGTACAGCTCCCACGCGGGATTGGCCGGCGCAGGGATCGCGGGCGCGCCGCCCGCACCACTGCCGGCGGCCCCCGCCAAGTGCAGCTTGAACGCGAGATGCCTCACACCCGTGAGCCTGGCGCCGTTGTAGTAGAAGACCGTATCGCGCGGACTCGGAGCTCCGTTGGTCAGCGTCGCGGACAAATCCTGTCCGTCAAGGGATCGGCCGGGCGGCACGCTGGCACCCGCCAGGCGAGCGAAGGTCGGCAGCAGATCCATTTCCGACCCAATCCCGACCGTCACGCCCGGCCGTACCGTCCCCGGTTGCCAAAAAATGGCTGGCACGCGCATGCCGCCTTCCCAGGTACTGCCTTTCGCACCCCGCAGGAGACCTGCGGATCCCCCCTGCTCGAGGTACGGCATCCACGGCCCGTTGTCGCTCAGGAACACGACGAGCGTCTGCCGGTCGAGTTTCAGTTCACGAAGGGTGTCAAGAATCCTGCCTACGTTGTAGTCGATTTCTTCGATCACGTCACCGTAGATACCGCGTGCGCTGCGACCTTCGAACTCCTTCGACCTGAAGAGCGGCATGTGAGGCATACTGTGCGCAAGGTAGACGAAGAAGGGTTGTTTCTGTTGCTGCCGGATAAACTTGATCGCTTCATCAGTGTAGCGTCGCGTGATTGTGGTCTGATCGGCCGGTTGCTCCACAATCTTCGCGTCCCGCATCAACGGCACGTTGTAATCAGTGATCTTCGGCTCCATCGTCCGGCGGAAGACGTCCGCGGCGGGAATCGTGGTGTCCCGCTCCATGTCGTTGGAGTACGGAATGCCGAAGTACCGGTCGAACCCCTGGTTCGTCGGCAGATATTGCGGCAGGTGGCCCAGGTGCCACTTGCCAACGGCCAGCGTCGCGTAGCCGCGCAACTTCAGCACTTCGGCGATGGTGACCTCGCTCGGCTGAAGGCCGCCCGTCGAGTCCGGAAACAGCACACCCGCAGCCAGGCCGCTGCGAATCGCGTAGCGGCCGGTCATGAGTTGCGCGCGTGACGGCGTGCAGACGGGCGCGGCGTAGAAGCTCGTCCACCGCTGGCCCTCGACCGCCATACGGTCCAGGTTAGGTGTGCGAATCGTCGGATGTCCGTAACTACCAAGGTCGCCGTACCCTTGGTCGTCGGTCAAGATAATGATGAAGCTCCGTGGCTGGCTGCCTGGCGCGCCGCCACGCTGGCCCACTGCCGTGGCGCTGAAGAAGAAGAGAATGGCGAGCGACGCGATCAACCGTTGGACTGACGCGCCTGAATGTCTACCGAAACCGAGAGTGGTTAAACTCCCGGG
>Ga0207701_10007245_pt1 | contig 11037 bp, 5 predicted proteins | sample KBSSwiSSwithPhiX_FD_184294 | JGI IMG/M metagenome (GOLD analysis project Ga0207701, IMG submission 184294) | Switchgrass rhizosphere bulk soil microbial communities from Kellogg Biological Station, Michigan, USA, with PhiX - S5 (SPAdes) (version 2) | ecosystem: Environmental > Terrestrial > Soil...
CTTGGTCTGGATCGCCAGGTTGTGCACGAACTCGTTGCCGTGCTCGATGCCGTCTTCGAGGAAGAAGCAGTGACCGACGGTGTTGTAGGTCACGTTGTTTTCAACGCGCAGGAAATTCGTGCCATGCACGGTCACGCAGCGGTTGTAGGTGTCGTGGATCGCGGCGTTCTTGATGTACTGCCCCTTCGCATCGCCGATCAGATGCCAGTGGATCGGATACCTCGCAAGCGTCAGGTTCTGACCCATGCGATTGAACTCGACGCCCTCGACGAACATCTTGCTCGTGCCCATCGCCATCACGTGCCCGCCGAAGAATGACTGTTCCGCGTCGGCCGAGGCCTGGAGACGGATATTGCGCGTCAGCAAACCGACTTCGCCACGTTCATCCACGTCGAAGGTGATTTTGCCGAAGTGCATGTACTCCAGCTTCCGATCGAGCGTGATCGTATTTCCCTTGATGGCGGCAATCGTGCGCCGCTCGGCCTGCCGGGGATCGAAATCCGTGGACGCGAGGACAATCTCGTCACCGACCCGCCAGCCAGCCGCATCCAGGACCTGTATGGAGTTGCTGTCGGCCGCGGCGGTCTGTGCCAGCTTCGTCCAGGTGTGCGTCCGATCGCCGTGCAGGTTCAGGGTACCGCCCATGAGCGCGATCCCGCGGTCACTGCGGTCATTCGCTCCACCCATTCCACCAATATCTTCGTCTTTGATGTTGTTGGTAAAGGTGATTGTCGCCTTGCGTGTATGGGGCTTGGCTTCGGTGCCGATCTCCAGTTCCCCGTGCAACATGATCCACTCGGTGGTCAGTTCCAGGTCGGCAGTGTTTGCGAAGCTGAGTTTGCCGTCGATCGTCAGACTGCCCAGCGCGGGCGGACTGACGTCGAGGACGACGTCCTTGCCCGCGGCGATGGTGACCTTGTCGCCTGCGCGTGGCACTTTCCGGTCTGGCCAGCTGGCCGGATCAGACCAGCGCGTCGCCTTGGCCGCCGGCGATTTTTTTTCCTGGGCCTGCACGACGGCGAATACGCTGACGAGCAGGAACGCCGGCAGGAGCGAAGCAAGAAGGAACGAGCGATGTGACTTACTCACGGAATCAACCTCCGTACTCGAAGATGACCGAGAATCGTAGCGGCATAGCATAGCGCGATAGTCCGGCGCCCAGCAACATGAGGCAAACGTGCTGTCCGAGACCCTCGAACCCGAAGAAACGGAACGGGCAGCGCGGTGTGGCGGGTGAGCGAACAGGAGTTTCGGGGCGAAGTCTGTCTCGCCGTAGCACGCGAAGCGTGCGACGGCGGAACAGGGCCACTCACGGCATGCGCACGGGGGCAGCCCTCAACGATGTGCCACACCAAACGGCCATGACGGTGTGTGCCACTACTGCGGCCCACAGCAGAGGAGTGGTTGGTCCGAGACCCCCCGAAAGGACGAGGACCGCAACGCCGGCGTTGTAAAGCAGCAGCCCGCACACCAGGCCTCGCGAGGCGGCGCTCGCCACGTCACGGCGTGCCCACCAGCACGCCGTGCCAATCGCCGTCAGGGCGATCCCGGCCAGCCGCCCGACGGCCACCGCGGTCTGGTTTGCGGTATCACCGAACAGCAGCCCGATGGCCAGCGCGGGCGCCACGAGCAGGATCAGACCAGCCCCGACTTCCAGCGCCGCAGTCACCACGAAGAGCGCCGTTCGTGTCGTCATGCGGCTACTGCACGCGCTTCTGCTGCCGGTCCTGCGCATCGCCCGGATGCGAGGCTAGCCGCAGACCTGACCAACGGAACGCCACACCTGTGTCGTTTCATGAGTACCTCCACAGCGAGCGACGCTGAATGGTGCGCCCGGCAGGATTCTGCTTCACCTCAGCGCGCCCTCGCGCGCCGTTGGTGTCAGCGAGACTGATCGTGCGGCACCAGGCACGTCGAGGACGCCGTCGCACGGTTCCCCGCCAGGTCGTCAACGCTTGCGTCAATCGTGTAGGTGCGGCCGTCGTTCACACCCGACCGCTTCGCTCGCAGTTCGACACGGCCACCCGTGATCACGATATCGCGGCTTGCCGCCGCCTCGTCACTCGACACACCAATGCGCAGCGTCGTCGGGGCGACGCCGGACCCGGCATCGGTGGCACTGATCGACGCCACCTGGACGAGCGAATTGTTGGGCGGCCACACGGTGCATGGGACAGATGGGAGACCCGCGAATGACGGTGGCGTTGCGTCGATTCTGAACGTCAGCGAACGTGTCGACTCGGTGTTGTCTGCCTTGTCGATGGCCCGATAGTCGAGCGTATGGGTGCCATCTCCCGTCACGGCGAACGGCCCGGCGTACGCGTGCCAGGTGCCGGCACCATCCAGCCGGTATTCGATGTGATCAAGATCGGCATCCTTGTCGGTGGCGCTGAGCGTCACCGTGGGAGTGACATACCAGCCGTTCACGGCCGCCGGCGACAGCGTCGCCGTCGTCACTGGTGCGAACTGCAAGCCACAGCTGACGGCGGTGACGCCTCCGACCGACTCGTACTTGGCGGTCGTCTCCTGCTGGTACTTGACGACCAGCGACTCGCAGCGGGATTGAGTCGTGTGCATGTTGCCGCCGCAGCTGAAGCTGCTCGCCGTATTGGGATCGCCCACGCCGTCCCACACCGCATACTGCGGGTAGGGGCACATCGGACGGGTGCGCGACGGGCCGGTCATGCCTCGGCCGGGCGCACTCGACGACATGATGGTGTCGGGGGCCTCCCCGTTCTCAACCCAGTTGGTCAGGGCGTCGAAGAGTCCTTGCGGCTGCGGCCCGATGCCGCCGCCGCAGTGGTTGACGCCCGGCGCGGTGAAGAAGCGGAACCAGGGTGTCACGTTCTCAACGCCGCCATAGTGATCGATCACTGTGTCGTAGTAGTACCCGTTCTGCGGCCAGGGCATGTCGGGGTCGGCGAGACCGTGCCACATGAGGATCTTGCCGCCGCGACCGCGAACGAGATCGAGCTCTGGTGAGCGGAGATCGAGATACGGACCGACATTCGTGGTGGCCAGCTGGTGCAGATCGTCCCAGTCGGTCAGCGGCAGGTCACGGATGTTGAAGTTCAGATCGCCCTTGGCCCAGCCGAAGATGCCGAAGGCGCCGTTGCTCGGGCCGGTGCCGATGGGGGCCATTGAGGCTGCTGCGCCCCGACCGTTGGACAGCCACACGCGTGCCCCGAGATCGTTGCGGGGACCGTCGAACGCGATGTCGATCGCCTGCGCCTCTGCCGGCGTCAGACAGGTGCCGGCCGCCGGGGCACCAGGCTGACCGCAGACGTTGAGCGAGGCACTGGCGTGGCACGCACGCGGGTTGCTCAGCATGCCATCGACGAGGCCGTCCTGATCGTCGCAGGCGGCGATCATCCGAGCCACCGCGGCGTTCGTCTTCGCTGTGGTGACGCTGCCGCCGGTCATCTCGAGATTGAGCCAGACACGCCATGAGATGGTCGACGACGTCCGTGTCTGGTGCGCGAACGGTGCGCCAACCAGGAAACCGTCGAAGTCGTCGCCATACTTCTGCGCCACTACCAGGGCCTGCCGTCCACCCGTGGAGCAGCCCTCGAAGTAATTGCGGAAGGCCGGCTTGCCGTAATAGGCGTTGGTCAGACGCAGCGCCCATTCATACTGCAGCCGGAGGCTCTCGCTGTAGAAGTCCTCGACCTTTCCGCGGTTCAGCTCGTTGGTCGCCTGAATCACACCGAACGACGAGTCGAGCGCGTCACCCTGATGGCCGCTGTCGGTGATCGAGCCCACCGCCCTCTGAGTGACAGGACCCAGTACCGCAGTCACGGCGATGCTGCCAACCAGGTTGCCGCCGCCCGTGTTGCGCACACGTCCGTTCCAGGCGCCTTGTCCGTTGGGACCGCCGCCCGTGCCGCCGTCAGCGGAGTTCAGCGGAAGTCCAATCCGAATGCCGACGCGCTGCGCTTCGCCGACGGCGTAGCCGAAATTGGGACCGCTGCGCTCGGAGATCACCAGATCAACCTGGCAATGCGGCGTGACCGCGACGACAACCCCTGGCCCCAGGGTGATCTGCGTGACGATCTGGGCGGTGGCACTGACCACTGACGGATTGCCGGCGAGTCCGTAGGCAGGGCTCGCGGGCAGCAGCGAGCAGGCAGGAACGGTCTGTGCCGAGATGGTCACGGGCTCGGATTGGATACCGCCACGCGCCAGCACGATGGCGGAGACAACCAGGAACGACCCCGCGATGACGATGCGGTGAGGGGTGAGCATCGAGGCCTCCGGGATGCAGGTCGTAATCTCGCTGACCGAGCCACGCGAGCCTGTCAGCGTTGGACGGAAGACGTCCGGTAGGACGACGAGCGACGCCGCATGGTTCGGACGTTTCTGCTACCTTGACCGGCGGCACGGCCTTCGGGCCGCCGGTGACGAGCGGGCATAGTGTATCCTCCGGCCCACATTCACCTGCACCGCTCATGGCGATCTTCGGCACCCAGACCTCGCGACCGGTTCACTGGCTCCAGACAGGCCTTCGCGAGGCCGGCCGCGTCGGCCGGATTCACAACGACAAGGGACAAGCCGTCGCCACCGGGTTCCTCCTCGACGGCGGGCTGGCAGGGGACGAGTTCACGTCGCTTCCGCTCTTCCTGACGTGCAATCACTGCGTCGCCGGCACAACCAGCCAGCATTCCTTCGCCATCCCATGGTCCGCCGCGGCCATCGTCTTTCAGCAGCTGCAGACGGATCCGTCGGTGAAAGGTGAAGCGGCGTTCCTGCAATCGCTCAGCGAGTCTCCGCCGAACGAGTTGAACTACACGCTGCTGCTGCTCGACCGGTGGCCCGGTAAGGTCGGCGACCTCAAGGTCGCACCGAAGCGTCCCTCGTCGGACGAAAAGGTGTTCGTCATCAGCTATCCGCGGGGCGGCGGCCTTTCCGTTTCCCTCGACGACAACGTCGTCGTCGACGCGCCGGGTGCAGTCACGATGCCGATGCCGCAATGGCAGCAGGACATGCTCTATTACCGGGCTCCCACGGAGGGCGGATCCTCAGGTGCGCCGGTGTTCAACGAGCACTGGGAGATCGTCGCCGTTCACGTCGGCGGCAATCCTGCGACGGCAAACTACGGATCGTCGATCGATGCTGTGCTCGGGCACGCACGGAACAAACTTGCGGGACTGTCGATCCCCCGGCTGGTTCGCGAGAGCATCACGAAGAAGGCCGACGTCAGTCCGGCGATTCTGCAGGAAGCCGTGTCGTATTTTTCGGTCTTCATCAGCTACAGCCGCGAAGATGCGTCCTTCGCACGACGTCTCTACCACGCGTTCGAGGCCAATGGCGTCCGCGCCTGGATGGACGAAACGCAGATCGTACCGGGTCAGTTCATCGAAGAAGCGATCCAGAAAGGCATCGCCGCCGCGGACCGCTTCGTCCTGTGCTGTTCGAAGTCGTCGCTCGAGAACAGCTGGTGGGTCGACTCCGAGGTGACGAGCATCTTCGAGAAGGAGCGCGAGCTGTCCAAGGTGGCTCGACGCAAGCTCAGTGTGGTGATTCCGGTGATGCTGGACGACCATCTGACGAACGGGTGGAAGGGCGCCAAGGCACCGGAGCTGCGGAGTCGTCTTGCCACCGACTTCACGAAGTGGGAGGACGACAAAGGGTTTACCGCGAGCTTCGAACGGTTGCTCGTCGCACTTCGTACGCGCGAGGGATAGCCGCCGGGACGCACCGAACTGCCCTCCTGTCCGGCTCGCGAGGTCTCCGACGTGCGAAGCGTTGCGGCATCAATTCGCGCGCTCACCGTCGGCAGCCACGGTCACCCCCTGCCACCTCACGATATTTCGTGAGTTGTTCGGTCTGCGCGGCGAATATCGCCTGATTTTGCTGGCACGCCGACTGCTACAGCCCCCCGGCAGTTCACGGATGTCGAGACACACCCTGCTCGCTCTCCTGATTTTCTCGGGCGCCGCACCCGCCTTCGCACAGGAGCCTGCGGCGACTCCCGTGACCACGAGGGCCGAGGCGATCGCGGCCGAACGAGCGGAGAAGGTGGCGGAGCTCTGGCCCGAACGCACCTCGCCGATGGTCGACACGATCAACCGGCTGGTCGAGCGAGGGTTCAACGAAGGGCTGGACTCGGGCAAGGGCGCCAACGGACCTCAGATCGTGCTGGGCGGCATGCGGCCTGGTCAGGGATTCACGGCGGGTCTCGGCTACCGCCGCTCCGATCTGTGGGGTGAACGCCTTGGCTATCGCGGCACGGTGCGAGGAACGCTTCAGGGAGCCTACCTGTTCGACTTCAACGTCGATTTCCAGGGTCTCAAGACCGAACGATCCAGCGTCCGGTGGTACACGAAGTACGAGCACTCTCCCGACATCGACTTCTACGGCCTCGGAAACGACGCGCCCAAAGAGAACCGCACCAGCTTCGCGTACGACGATCTGACCACGGACGTGGACTTCGCCTACCAGGTGCTTCGACAGCTGGACGTTGGCTTCACCACAGGGTATCTCCACGCCGACAGCGGGCCCGGCGGCGGCGAGTTCACGCCGATCGACCAGCTGTTTCCGCCCAGCCAGCTCCCGGGCTACAACCAGGACACGCAGTTCACGCGCATTGGCGCGTTCATCGACTGGGACCGCCGCGACTCCAAGACCGGTCCGCGCAGCGGCGGTGTCCTTGGGATGCGCTACCGCGAGTACTGGGACGTCGATCGGAAGGCATTCGCCTTCCGACAGACCGAGTACGAGTTCCAGCAATACTTTCCCTACTTCAACCGGAGCCGCGTCATTGCCCTCCGCGCCGCGATGCTGCTGACATTCCCCAAGGGCGACAACCAGGTCCCGATTTACCTGCAGCCCGTCCTCGGCGGCAACGACGACCTCCGTGGATTTGGCGGCTACCGTTTTCGCGACAACCACTCGGTCTACGCGGGCGTTGAGCATCGATGGCAGGCGTCGAGCAACCTCGAGATGTCGGCCTTCGTCGACGCCGGCAAGGTCGTCCCGCTCAAGCGCGACGTCGACCCGAGCCGCATGAACTACAGCGGCGGCCTCGGGTTCCGTATCCGGCTCCGCTCCGCCATCGTCAGTCGAACCGACTTCGCCGTTTCGCGCGAGGGGTTCCGCATCGTGTGGACCTTCAGCGACATCTACAAGATGCGGTGGTAACGATCATGAGATCAGCGAGGGTCCTCGCGTTCTTCGTGCTGGCCGCCGCCCTCGCGACCCCTGCCTGGGCGCAGGGGCCGCGTTTCTATTCCGACGATCCGCTGCGCGTCGAGCCGCCGCCGGTACCGGTAGCCGATATCAACGCGCGGGCCTTGAGCGAGGTGCTGGAGCAGGTCAAGAACTCGGTGAAGAAGACCGGGGAGCGCCATCCAGCCACCGGCGTCATCCCGGCGCGAGCGGTGAACACGCTTGGCGAGGTCATGGACGGCGACTGGTACGTCAATCGTCACGGCACGAAGCGCATGACGATCGATGAGCTGCAGCGCGGTCCGGGCAACGCCAATCCGCCTGACGTCGGCGCACCACTGCAGGTCCTGGTCGTGAAGACGTTCGGATCGAATCCCGGGCTGCTGGTGGCCGACAGGAAGGGCCAACTCTATCTGCTGCGCTTCGATCCGCTTGGCTATGAGGGGCTCGCCACCGGAGCGGAGATGGTGACGTCGCGGCTGTTCTACGCGCTCGGCTACCACGTCCCCGAGACCTACATCCTCAAGTTCGAGCGTGGCCAGCTGGTGGCGAATCCGGAAGGACAGGCCGTGTCGAGCTCCGGCCGGCCACGTGCGCTCGTCGCCATAGACATCGACACCTTCCTGCGAAAGGTGCCGGTGTCTGGCAAGACCTACCGCGCCGCGGTGACGCGGCTCCCCGAGTCGCGCGGCTCGCTGCTTGGGCCGTTTCAGATCTGGGCGACCAGGCGCGACGACCCGAACGACACGGTGCCGCACGAACACCGTCGGGACCTGCGCGGACTGTCGGTGTTCGAGGCCTGGGTCAACAACGCCAACGCCCGTGCCGTCGGTACGCAGGATATCCTGACGACGATCGGCGGCGTCGCTCGGATCCGCCATTACCTGATCGACTTCACCCGATCGCTCGGCAGCGGCGTCGAGGGCGGTCCCAAGCTCTCGTGGGAGGGCAATCAGCCGGTTCTGCCGCCGTTCAGTGAGATCGGACGAAGCATCGCGGGCATGGGCATCGCCACGCCCGAGTGGATGAAGGCGAAGTACCCCGACCTCCGTGAGGTCGGCGCGTTGGAAGCCAGCACCTTCAAGCCCGAGGAATGGACGACGAACCATTCGATCGCACCGTTCGCGAATCGTCTTCCCGACGATGCGTTCTGGGCCGCACGGCAGGTGATGGCGTTCACCGACGCAGACATCCGGGCCATCGTCCAGACGGGTCAGTACAGCAAAGAGGCCGAGGACTGGATCACGGCGGCGCTCATCGAGCGCCGGAATCGCATCGGGCGCACCTTCTTCGCCGGCGTGCTGCCGCTCGATCGCTTCCGCGTGACGGCAAATGCCCTCGAATTCGATGACCTGGCGGTGACCTACGGGTTCAGCGCGGCACGCAGTTACACCGTTGACTGGTATGGCTTCGACAACGCCAGCAACGTGATGCTCGGTCAGATGGGGACCGGCCGCACGCTTCCCGCGAGCGTCCAGGCGATGGCCGTCGGGTCGTATGCGGTGGCTCGCGTTTCGGCGGGGAGCCCCGATATGCGTGTCGAGGTGTTCATCCGCAAGGGGGCCGGTGGCTTCGAGGTCGTGGGGCTCGATCGCACCTGGCCGGGCAAGGTGATCTCGATTCCGCCACCGCCGCCGCGTGCCGATCGGCGCGTCTTCGCAGATCTCGCTCCGGCGCAGAAAACGGTTTTCGATACCTACGTGCGGAACTACAACAGCTCACGCAGAACGCAGTATTCGTCCGAGGACGTGTTCGATCGGCTCACGATCTCCGAGCAGACGACCTTCTACGGCATCACGCATGCGTTGATGCATTCCTCGCTGACCGATGCATCGGGCGCGAAGCTGGGGACGGCGCTCGATCGCATCGCTTCCATTGAGCGGATCGCCGGCCAGTACGCCGGACGCGGCGGCGACGAACAGTTCAGGCTGTACGTCAACCTGAAAGCGGACTCGCGGGACGTGCTCGGGAAGAGCAAAGAGTTCTTCCGCGACCACGAGAACACCGTCTACCACGTGGGGTATCCACAGTCGTACCGGCAGGTCGGCAAGGAGCCGAACCTGCAGATCTCGATGGCCGAGGACGGGCTCAGCGCCGACATCGACGTCGACTACCGCGCCAGCAAGACACCGCAGAGCATGTTCAATGGTCACCTGACGTCGGCCAATTCGGACATCCGCGTGGGTGAGAACTCGTCCGCGCATGGCGTACGGTGGACCGGCCTCATCGCCTGGTGGCAGTCCTTCGGTCGCCTGGCGCAGGCGGTGCCCGATCAGCCGGATCTGCTCAGCCTCGATCGCCCCGAGTCACCCACACCGCTGCCTCCGGACAGGCCGAAGGGCGCGTCGCCCGATCGGGTCGAGGACGCGGTGCAGGAGTTCCTCACCGACTGGCTGGTGCGGCGCCATTATGACGAGGCACTCGAGTTCCTTTCTCCGCGTTCCTACGCCTGTCTGAACCTGACAGAGGACGCCAAGGGTCAGGCGCTCGACGGCGCCGGCGCACGCAAGGAGCTGCGCCGCATCATGGAATACGCCGCCGGCAAGGTGGGCGAGCAGAGCAACCTCACCACCGTGGTCGCCGCTTTCACGCCACGTGATCCGAAGCGGGTCGTCATCGACCACGCGTTTCGCCGGGAATTCCTCTTGACGCCGCTGACGCCGGAGCAGGCCAGGCCGTATCTGTGTGATGGGGCGAACGCGCCGGCGAGTGCGACCGAGTACATCGGCGCGGTCTTCCAGTTCCGAATCACAGGCGGCGGTCTCTTCGGCTTGCTGTGGGCGCGCGAAGACGGGAAGTGGAAGCTCGTCTCGTATCAGCCGCTCAATCCCTGATCGGATCCTCACGAGTGGCCCGAGGCGTGTCGTCGCATCCCGCGTGACCGCTCGACGCGCGATGACATATCTCGAGGAAGCGAGAAGCGCGCTCAGCCCGTCTCTCACGTCAGTCGAGTGCCGACAGCACCTCTCGCACGAACGCCGCGTGATCCCATGCGCCACCGTACCGCGTGAGGCCAAGACGGACGATGACGAGCTCACGCGAGGGCACGATGGTCACGAACTGCCCTTCATGTCCGGCGGCGTGAAACGCGGAGACGGGAAGGCGAGGGTCGGCACCGGCGTAGCCTTCCGGGACCTGAAGCCAGAAGTGCGCGCCGTACTGGTGCGCCCGATCGGCCGGCGCCGGTGAGAACGAGTATTTCACCCATTTCTCCGGCAGCACACGCTCGCCGTTCCACACACCATCCTGCAGGTAGAGCACGCCGAAGCGCGCCCAGTCGCGCGCCGTGGCGTACATGTACGACGAACCGACGAACGTGCCGGCCGCATCGGTTTCCAGCACTGCGCTCGACATGCCGATGCGATCGAAGAGGGCACGGCGGGGAAAAGCCGCATACTCGGATGCGGGCAGCACGTTGCGCATCACGCGCGCCAGAATGTTGGTCGTCCCGCTGGAATAGTCCCAGTGCGTCCCGGGAGGATTCCTGAGCGTCTTGTCGATGGCGAACGCTGACGCATCAGGCTGCTGAAAGAGCATCTGGACGACATCCGAGCGCGGGCCGGTCATTCCTTCGTCGAACGCCAACCCGCTGCTCATGTGCAGCAGATGATCCAGCGTGATCGCCGCGCGCGGGTCGCCTGCCTGTTGCCACTCGGGGATCGGAACGGGCGCATCGCGTGCCAGCAGCCCCCTCCCGACCAGCACCCCAGTGAGCGCGTTCATCACGCTCTTGGCCATCGACCATCCGGGCAGCGGCGTATGGCTCTCGATGCCATCGGCGTACTGCTCGGCGACGATCCGGCCATGCTGCATCACGACCACCGCCAGCGTCCGCCTGCGGCGGCTGATGTCCGGCTCGGAAAACGCACG
>Ga0207701_10007248_pt1 | contig 11035 bp, 8 predicted proteins | sample KBSSwiSSwithPhiX_FD_184294 | JGI IMG/M metagenome (GOLD analysis project Ga0207701, IMG submission 184294) | Switchgrass rhizosphere bulk soil microbial communities from Kellogg Biological Station, Michigan, USA, with PhiX - S5 (SPAdes) (version 2) | ecosystem: Environmental > Terrestrial > Soil...
CGTCCCACATCTGACACAGCACTGGCGTACAGCAACCGAAACTCCTCCGGAACGCGAAGCGGACCGCGGGCAGGTGCGACTGAAAATGCGTCTGGAAAGCTTTTCGGACTATATGAGTGAAAGGATACCCCAACAATACTACTTAGGTAGTACCTTTGGGTCATTTCTGCGCGGAAAATCACGCGATCCGGGCGATGAGCTGCGTCCGGTTGTCGACGCCGACCTTGTCGAAGATATGCGTCAGGTGTTTCTTGACGGTCGTGGGCGAGGTGCCGAGCGTGGTGGCGATGTCCCGGTTCCGGTATCCCAGGAGCACCAGTTCCACGACCTCCGCCTCCCGCCTGGACAGGCGGTACCGCGTCCGGAACGCGCCCATCGAGGTGCCCAGTTCCCGAACGCTGACCGCCACGTCGACGCCCGCCGCGTCGAGCGGCATGACGTGCAGGTAAAACGGTTCGCCGCGCTGGCCGGTCAGCAGGCTCACCGCGGTTGACGAGTCGAGTTTCCCCAGGCTGTGAATGTGGTCGTTCAGGAGCACGGTCAGCTCGGACCGGTACTTGGCGCGCAGGCGCTCGCGCAGCTGCTGTGCGGCCGCATTCGCGTAGATCAATTGCTGGCGGCGGAACACGACGACCGCCACCGATAGCGCGTCCACGATCGCTTCGAACCGCGGACGCGCGGCACGCGGTGCGGAACGGGGCAGCGTTGGCGTCAGAGGTTCCGCGTCAGACGGGGACATGGCAGCCCGTCGATCATAGCGCGCGGGGGAGGCCGCCCGGCCGTCGATACAATCGGACCGTGACGGGCCGACCCTGAACATGACTGTTTCCCGCAGGATTCGCCTGGCCCTGGCGGCGCTGGTGGTGACGACGCTGGCCCTGGGGCGCATCCTCGAAACGCGCAGCCTGGCCGGGGCGCTGCCACGCGATCCGGCGGCGCTGCCACAGACCCGACTCGATGCCGAACGCATGGTGCTCGACCTCCAGATCCTGGCATCCGATCGGTTCCAGGGGCGGGCGACTGATACGCCGGGCGGGGCACTGGCGGCGCAGATGATCGGAACTCGCTTTACGGAACTCGGGCTCTCGCGCTTCGGCGACAGGTTCGAACAACCATTCTCCTTCCTGCATCGAAGCATCCGGGCCTTGTGGCGGAGGAACCGCCCGTTCTCGAAAAGGTTCGGCGACGCGAGGAACGTCGTCGGATACGTACCAGGCACACTTCTCCCGAACGACTTCATCGTCGTATCCGCGCACTTCGATCATCTCGGCGTCATTGGCGGCGAGGTGTACCACGGTGCCGACGACAACGCGTCGGGCACCGCTGCGCTGCTCGCCATCGCGGCTTACGTGAAGAGCCGCCCGCTACGCCACTCGGTCGTGCTTGCGGCGTTCGATGCCGAGGAACTCGGGCTCCGCGGCTCGCACGCGTTTGTCGATACGCTCCCGTTCCCGCGTGAGCGGCTTCTGCTGAACGTCAACGTCGACATGATCGGCCGCAGCGACGACGGCAGGCTGTTCGTGAGCGGCGTTCGATACACCCCCGCGCTCAGGCCGATCGTGGAGAGCGCCGCGAAGAACTCGAGGGTACCGGTCCACGTGGGTCACGATCGACCCATGTGGCTCACGGGATTCATCGACGACTGGACTGGCGCGTCCGACCATTCGTCGTTTCACGATCTCGGCGTGCCGTTCCTCTATTTCGGCGTTGAAGATCACGCGGACGTCCATCAACCCACCGACACCTCGGACCGCATCGACGCGTCCTTCTACGCCGCATCAGCGGAGACCGTGCTGTCTGCGCTGTTGGCCGCCGACCACCAGTAGCGAACCCGTCTGCATTCCGCAGGCGGGTACCCTTCTTGCTCCCCAACTGGTTCCGGCCTTTGAGCCGGCTAAACCGTAGCAATCCACAGCTGAGCATGCTGGCGGCCGTTTGGAATCCATACGTTTGAACAGATGAGATGACGCGCATCCTCGTCGCGGACGATTCCGCCACGATCCGAAAAATGGTCCGGGCTTCACTGCAGGCGCTGGGCACGTCGACATTCGCCGAAGCGGCGAGCGGCCTCGAGGCGATCGAGCAGCTCGCGATTGCGCCTGTGTCGCTGCTGGTGCTCGACCTGAACATGCCGGACATGCACGGCATCGACGTGCTGCGGTTCGTTCGCAGGCAGACATCGATGCGGCAGCTGCCGATCATCGTCCTGACCACGCGCGGCGACGATTCCAGCCGTGAGACTGCGCAGGAGGCAGGGGCGACGGCATACCTGACCAAGCCTTTCCTGCCGTACGTATTGGCCGACACCGCACGCGAACTGCTCGCGGGCCGGTCCGCTCCGGTCGAGAAGCCGTGACACGGGACACTCCACTGGACGGTTTCCTCGACGACTACTTCGCCGAGTGCGACGAGCACCTTGCCGAGGCGCGTCGGCATCTACTCACGCTCGAAGCCGCGGTCGATTCGCCTGCCACGCAGCGCCAGCCCATAGACAATCTGTTCCGGATCTTCCATTCGATCAAGGGCATCTCAGGCATGGTCGAGTTGCGCGAGGCCGAAGAACTCGCGCACGAGATGGAGAGCTACCTTCGGGCACTCCGGCAGCGCGAACGCGTCCTGACAGTCGACGGGGTCGATGCGCTGATTGCTGCCACTCAGCGGCTCGAACGGGTCGTCGCGGCCCGCAGCCGGTTGGAGTCGATTCCGCCGATAGGGGACATCCAGGCGCGGCTGGAAGCGCTGGTCGCAGCCGGACCGGCCGGCGGAGGGGCGCATGCCGGCGGGCCGCGCATCCGCAGCGCGGTGGACGGCCGAACGCTCACGCATCGCGTGCTGTTCAAACCATCCAGGGAACTGGCCGACGAGGGTATTCGCGTCGACGTCGTCAGGCGCCGAATCGGCGAGTGCGCAACCATCGTGGAGACGGCGCCCCTCGTGGGTGCCGACGGCAGCATCGAGTTCGAGTTTCTCGTGTCGGCTGATACGCCAGATGCGCTCGACGCCCTGGGGGACCTGCGGGCGACGGTCGAACGCCTCGACCAGCAGGTCGAAGCCGAGCCGGATATCGCGGTGCCGTTGGCGGCAGACACTGGCCTCGTCGATCGCGCCACCACGTCGCACTACGTTCGGGTGGACCTCGATCGTCTCGATGAGTTGATGCGACAGGTGGGCGACCTGGTGATCAGCCGTGCGCGACTGTCCGAGAGTCTCGCCGTCGCCGAGGCGCGCCTTCCCTCGGGCGCGTGGCGTGCGATCCAGGAAAACGCGGGCACTATCGATCGCCAGCTGCGCGCGCTTCGCGAAGGGATCATGCGCGTGCGCCTGGTGCCGATCGGAGAGATCTTCGGCCGCATGCCGCTCGTGGTCCGCGATCTCGCGCGTTCATTCGGGCGCCGCGTCGACGTGCAGGTCACCGGGCAGGGCACCGAAATCGACAAGTACCTCATCGAGCGGATGATGGACCCTGTCCTGCACCTGGTGCGAAATGCGGTGGCCCACGGGATCGAGACACCCGAAGAACGCGAGGCCGCAGGCAAATCTCCCACCGGCATCATTCGTCTGAGCGCGGCGGCCGCCGGCGACATGGTCGCCATCGTGGTCGAGGACGATGGCCAGGGCGTCGACGCGGAACAGGTCGAGCGCCGGGCGAAGGCTGCCGGCATTCCGCTGCCGGCCGGACCACTGACCGATGCGACCCTGCTGGGAATTCTCTGTGCGCCGGGTTTCTCCACGCGCGACGAGTCGGACCGCGCGGCAGGCCGCGGCGTCGGCATGTCAGTCGTGAGGGACGCAGTCCAACAGCTGGCAGGAACGCTCTCGCTGACCTCGATACCTGGCCGCGGAACCCGCTTCAGCATGCAGCTGCCGCTGACGCTCGCGATCACCGACGCGCTCATCACGCGCGTCGGCAACCAGATGTTTGCCGTTCCACAGGGTTCGGTGCGCGAGGTCCTCGAGGTGAATACCTCGGTGATCAAGCGGATCGACCAGCGGGAGGTCATGCCCCATCGCGCCGGCGCACTGCCGCTGCTGCGCCTCGGCCACCTGTTTGGCATCCCTTCCGACCAACGCGATCGGCTGCACGTCTTTGTCTCCGGTCACGATCACAACACCCTGGGATTCGTGGTGGATCGGATCGTCGGCCAGCGCGAAATCGTGGTGCGTCCCATTCTCGACCCCCTCGTTCGCGTAGACGGTGTTTCGGGTGCCACCGACCTCGGCGACGGCCGGGTGGTCCTCATTCTCGACCCGGCTGCGCTGGCGCGGATGGCAGGCCGGTCAGCCGCAGCCGTCGTCGACCGGCCGACCGCCGGGCGCGTGCAGGAAAGGGTGGCTCTGTGACGACGACGGGACAGCAGGCCGACACGTTCATCGTCTTCGGAGTGGCCGGCACGGCGTACGCCCTGTCGAGCCGCGATGTGCAGCACATGGAAATGGTCGAGGGCGTGACCCGCGTGCCGAACGCGCCGGCCCACGTGGACGGCGTCGTGTTCTCGCGCGGGCAGGTAGTGCCGGCCGTGAACCTGCGAGCGCGTTTCGGATTCGAACGCGCCGCCTACGACCTTCGCTCGCGCCTCATCGTCGTGCAGTCGTCGGGCCGGCACGTCGGCCTGATCGCCGACGATGCCCGCGAGTTTGTCCGGATCAGCCCCACGGCCATCCAGCCGCCGCAGGACGCGATCGCGGCGACCGGCAACGATTACGTGTCCGGCATCGCGTCGCTCGATGGACGGCTTGTCGTCATCCTGGACCTCGATCGACTGATGGCGTTTTCAGAACCACTTCCGACGGCCTGAGCAGGAGAAGGCACATGGCAGCGCGCACGAAGAGTAACGGCCGGGCAAACGGGTCGATCACGCACCTCGCAGAAGACGGACTGCAGGGCATGGCAGCGTCGTTCACGTCCACCGCTGGAACGCTGACGAGGCTGGCTCAGGAAGTCAGCGATGGTGCGGAGCTGCAGACACGCAGCCTCGACGAGGCGCTGAGCGGGATCAACGAGATGGGCGCCTCGCTGAAGGAGACCGCCACGCAAAGTGGATCGGTGGCGACGTCGGCCGAGCAGCTGGTGAACTCCATCACCGAGATGTCGGCATCCATCGAGCAGGTCACGGTCAACGTCAGGAGCCTCGCCGATTCGGCGGCCACGAGCGCCTCGGCGATGCAGACCACGTCGGCGTCAATCCAGGCAGCGGCGGCCACGGCGCAGGAGATGGCGTCGAATGCCCTGCAGGTGTCGACCTCGGTCGTGCAGTCGGCGGCAGCGACCAAGACCATCAGCCGCGACACGGAGCAGCTGACGAGCGCCGTCAACGAAACCGCCGCGGCCATCGAGGAGATGTCACGCTCGATCGATGGTGTCGCGGGCCACGCAAACGACCTGGCTGCCGCAGCCGAGGAGACCTCGTCTTCGATCAACGAGATGGCTGCCTCGATCGAAGAGGTTGGCGCGATGGCGGAGAGTGTCGCCACTGCGGTCGATCAGAATTCGACGTCGGTCGAGCAGATGCACCGGTCCATCCAGATGGTCGCCGCGAGCGGCCGCAATATCACCGAACAAGCGACGTCATCGGCAACAAGCGCCGTGCAGATGGACCGGTCCACGGCCTCGGTGGCGGCGCTCGCGCGCCAGGCTGACGAGGTCACCCGCAGGGTGTCACGGGACGCTGAGGAGGGCGGCGCGACGGTCCAGCGATCGATCCAGGGCATCGGGCGGCTCCGCGATTCGATGACGCAGTCGGCCACGGTGATCCGGGAGATGGGCAAGCGCACCAGCGAGATCAGCACCATCGTCGACACCATCAACCTGATTGCCGAGCGGACGAACCTGCTGTCGCTGAATGCGTCGATCGAGGCGGCGCGCGCCGGCGACGCGGGCCGCGGCTTCGCGGTGGTGGCCGAGGAAATTCGCAATCTCGCCGACCGGTCCGCGAAAGCCACCGCCGACATCGGTTCGATCATCAAGGCCCTGCAGGAGGTCGCGCACGACGCGGTGTCGGCGGCCAACGACGGGTTGAGGGTCGCTGACGAAAGCAATTCACTGGCTGAGAACGGCGCGTCGGGGCTGCGGAAGATCCTCGGCGGTCTTTCGGACGTGACCGGCGTCGTCGCGCAGATCGCGCGGGCGACCGAGGAGCAGCGCGGCGCTGCCCAGGCGGTGGTCACGTCCGTGAACGCGACGGCCGAGCAGGCCAAGGTGGTGGCGGCCGCGACCGCGGAGCAGGCGGCCGCGGCATCGTCCATGGTGCAGGCCACGGGTCAGATCCGGAAGGTGACCAAGGAGGTGTCGCAGGCAGTGAACGAGCAGGGGCGCGCGGCTCGCGACATCATCAAGGCCGCACAGTCGACGACGCGCCTCGCCGGACAAGTCCGCAAGGCGTCGATAGAGCAGGCGAAGACAGCAGGGCAGATCGCTCAAAGCGCCGACTCCATGCGACGCGGAGCGGTCAGTTCGTCGCGTGCGCTTGCGGAACAGGCCACGGTCAGCGAGCAACTGGCCAGGGTCACCGAATCGCTCACGCGGCAAACCGCTTCGCTCAGCCGCGCAATGCACGATCAGGCCGGCGCGGTGGTCCAGGTGAGCGGTGAGCTGGACAACATCAGGAAGCAGGCCGAGCAGGGCGAGCGGGCGCTTACCGATCAGGCGCGTGCAATGAAGGAACTGACCGGCGCGAGCCTGAATACGGCAAAGCAGATCAAGTTGATCAGCGCGGCGAACCGTGAGCACTCCACGGTGTCGGGGAGTCTGCTGGCACAACTGCAGGAGATCCGTCGCATTACCGATCAGAACGTGAAGAGCGCGCGCGACACGCGGGGTGGAACGGCGGAACTCGCGCGGCAGGCCTCCACGCTGGCCGGGTCGCTCGGCGGACGGAAGGCCGGCGCGGAGCGCCCCAGGACGACGAACGGACGACGATGAGACGAACCGGTCTGCTTACGACGGACGCGGGCCTGGTGGTCCGCAGCTGGGATGCCGGCCTGGAGGCCATGACCGGTGTGCCGGCGGTGAACGCTGTCGGCCACCCTTTGTCCGAGTTGTGTCCGGATGCGGATCGGAAGGGGCTCCTTGCGCTGCTGAAGGAGTCGCTCGCGACCGGCGGAGTCACGGTACTCGCGCCTGCAATTCATCACTTCCTGATCCCGTGCAAGCCGATCGAACCGTGCGACGAATTCGACCGCATGCAGCAGCGGGTCGTCGCTTCGCCGCTCAGCAACGACACGAGCACCGTCGGTCTGGCCATCACCGTCGAGGACGTGACACCCCGCGTCGCGGCCGAGCACGCGCTCGCGCGGGACCTCGCGGCACCTGACGCCGAGGTTCGAAAGGCCGCGGCCGCGCGCTTGCGGGAACTGAGTGGTGATCTCGCGGGACCAGTCCGCACTGCCTTTCGCGACAGCGACTGGCAGTTGCGTCGCAGAGCGGTGGATGCGGTCGCATCGGCTACTGATCCGGAGTTGCTGCAGTCCATCGTCGCGGCGCTCAGGGATGGGCATCGCGACTTCAGCCTCCTGAGCAGCGCGATCCGCCTGCTGTCGCTGACTGGCATGGACGTAGCCGCCGCGCTCATCGATCTCCTCCGGTCCGAGGATGCCGACCTCAGGATCCAGGCGGCGCTCGCCCTGGGCATGCAGTCGTCGCCCGCAGTGGTGCCGGCGCTGCTGGGCGCGCTGGACGATCCCGACCGCAACGTGCGTTTTCATGCGATCGAGTCGCTCGGCAAGCTGCAGGCGCGGGAAGCGGTCGGGCCGATAGCCGAAATCGCCGAGCGCGACGACTTCTTCCTCGCGTTTCCTGCCATCGATGCCCTCGTGAAGATCGGGGATCCTTCCGTTGCCGGGCGCATCGTGGCGCGCCTTGCGGATCCGTCGGTCCGTGATGTGGCGGCAGAGGCGCTCGGAACATTGGGTGATGAAGACGCCGTGCCCGCGCTGATCGAGAGCCTTGAACAACCGGGCGTTCCAGTCGGCTCGATCGTGAGGGCCCTGGCCGCCATCCATGCCCGGTACGAAGAGACGGCCGCCGCCGGCGGACGCATCGAAGACATGGTGCGCCGCACGTTGACCCCGCCGGCCGCGTCGGCGGTGCTCTCGTTCATCGCGGTTTCGAACGGTGCGGATCTTCGCGCCGCACTGCTGGTCCTCAGCTGGAGTCGTCTTCCATCGGCAGGAGCCGACCTGGCAAGGTTGCTCGGACGATCCTCGGTGCCGCACGATGTCATCGAGACGCTCGTCCGGTTCGGCAGCCCCATTCTCGACGTGCTGATCGCCCAGTTGAACGGCGGAGCGATCGACACGCGGCGCGCGTCCGCAGTGGCCCTTGGCCGCCTCGGCGATCGCGCCGCTGTGCCGGCTTTGATCGACTCACTTTCGCAGGCCGACACCCAGTTCCTTGCACCAATCTGCGGAGCGCTCGGCAGGCTCGGCGACGAGCGCGCCTTCGAACCGCTGCTCGCGCACATGGGGCACCAGGACCCCGGCGTTCGCCAGGCGGTGATCGGCGCGCTGAACTCGATTGGCCACCCGCAGATGGCGGCACGCATAGCCGACGCACTGCGAGACGCCGACCCGCTCGTGCGGCAGTCGGCCGCCAAGATCGCCGGCTACTTCGGTTATCCGTCCACGGTGGCCGGGTTGATTTCGTGCGCGTCCGATCAGGACGAGCGGGTGCGGGCATCGGCGCTGGAGCACCTCGTATACGCGGACCACGCGCAGGTGCTGCCAACACTGCTGCAGGCGATCCTGGACGACACGCCCCGGTGCCGGGCAGCGGCTGCGGCCGCCCTGGGACATGTCGACGATCCGGCCGGGTTGGATGCGCTGCAGACGGCGTTGAACGACGATGACCCGTGGGTCCGGTATTTCGCTGCATCCAGCCTCGGACGGCAGCGAGCGGTCGAGGCGCTCGCTGCACTGGCTGTGCTCGCCACGAACGACACTGCCGGGCAGGTACGGATCGCGGCAATTGATGGCATCGGAGCCATCGGCGGCTTGCGGGCGCTCGCGTGCCTCGAGCCACTCACCGCGAGCGCCGACACCGACATCGCAGCTGCCGCGATGCGGGCGATCGGGGGAGTAAAGGTCCCGGCGGTCACCGGAGTGCTTCGCGAAGGGCTTCGTTCGGCCGACCCTGCGTTACGCATCGCGGCCGCGCAGGGACTCGCCGCGCACGGGGGCACCGAGGTCGTTGAGTCGCTGCAATGGACCGCATCGGCCGACGAGGACCGGTCAGTGGTCACCGCGGCCCTGGCTGCGCTGAAGGCGCTCGCATCACGTCCCGAAAGTACCTGTGATGCGGTGCGTGCGCTTGCTGCTGTCGCCTCCGATCCAGCGCGGCGGCCATACGCGCTTCCAACGCTGACAAAGATTCCCCATGCGGCCGTGCCGGCACTTGGTTCGGTGCTCCGCAGCCCCGAAACGGCGATGCGAACCGTCGTCGTCGAAGCGCTGGGCCGCATCGGGCGCCCGCCGGCGTCTGCTCTGCTGATGGAGGCACTCGACGACCCGCATCCCGCGGTGCGCGTCCGGGCGATCGAGGCGCTCTCGCGCCTGGGTACGCGCGGTCTTGCACGGCGGCTCACCGACATCGTGCGCTCCGACCACTCGCCAGACGTACGGCGCATCGCCGAGGTCGCCCTGGCGCGTGCGGGAGGGGCCGATGCGCAGCGGGAATCGTGAGCATCGAATTTCCCGATCTCGGAATCACGCGCGTCGGCCTGGCTCTGCTCAGCGAACTGCTGACGGAACGCACCGGCCTGCACTACCCCGAGGACCGCGAAGACATTCTGGCCGAACGGCTTGCCTCGATCGCGATCGACCGCGGCTTCCGGTCGTACCTCGATCTCTTCTACCTGCTGAAGTACGAGGACAATCCAGCCGACTGGGCGCAGGTGATGGACGAGTTGTCTGTGCCGGAGACCTACTTCTGGCGCGAAATCGATCAGATTCGCGCGGTGGTCGACCGGGTCGTCCCGGCGCTCGCCGAGCAGGCGAAGGGTCGCCCGCTGCGGATCTGGAGCGTGCCCTGCGCTTCGGGAGAAGAACCCCTGACGATCGCGATGCTGCTCGAAGAGTCGGGCTGGTTCAATCGCATCCCCATCGAATTGCACGGGAGCGATGCGAGCCCCGCCGTGCTCGCAAGGGCCACGCACGGCACGTACCGGGACCGTGCGTTTCGCACGCTGCCGGCCTCGATGAAGGAGAAATACTTCGAGCCGGTCGCCGGCGGATGGCGTCCGGTTGCCACGTTGCAATCCCGCGTGCGTTCCTGGTCGGTGGTCAACCTGCTCGAGGCCGATCGGGCCGATTCGCTCACCAGTTGCCCGGTGATCTTCTGCCGCAACGCCTTCATCTACTTTTCCGCGGCGGCCATTCGGAAGACGGTCGAGATTTTCGCCTCGCGGATGCCGCGCCCAGGCTATCTCTGTGTCGGCGCCTCCGAATCGCTCCTCAACATCACCAACGCGTTCGCCTTGCAGGAGATCGACGGTGCGTTCGTCTATGCGAAGCAATGAAAGGCGCTGACTGAATGAACGGTGTGACGCGCGTCCTCGTAGTGGACGACTCGGCGTATGTGCGGAAGGTCGTGTCCCAGATGCTCTCCCGTAACGGAGACATCGAGGTGGTCGGAATCGCGCGCGACGGGAATGAGGCTCTCGAACTGGTTGAGGAACTTCGCCCCGACGTCGTGACCTGCGATCTCGTGATGCCCGAACTCGACGGTGTCGGCTTCGTCCAGATGCAGATGAGCCGTCGTCCGGTGCCCATCGTGATTCTCAGCGTCGCCAATGAGTCGGGCGAGCTCGTGCTGTCAGCGCTCGACGCGGGGGCTGTGGATTTCGTGCAGAAGCCCACCGCGCTGGCCACCGACCGTCTGCTCGAGATCGGGCAGGAGCTGGCCGACAAGGTGAAGGCCGCGGCGGCGTCACGCGTCCACGCTCCTGTTCTCCATCAGATGGCGCGGGCGATCGAGCATCCGGATGTCCTGCCGCGAGGCGTCTTCGACGTGGTCGTGATCGGCATCTCCACTGGCGGGCCG
>Ga0207701_10007249_pt1 | contig 11034 bp, 4 predicted proteins | sample KBSSwiSSwithPhiX_FD_184294 | JGI IMG/M metagenome (GOLD analysis project Ga0207701, IMG submission 184294) | Switchgrass rhizosphere bulk soil microbial communities from Kellogg Biological Station, Michigan, USA, with PhiX - S5 (SPAdes) (version 2) | ecosystem: Environmental > Terrestrial > Soil...
CAGCGCGCATACATTTTGCGCAAGAGCTCAAGACCCGGCTCACCGCGGCGCAAAACGAAGGCATCGACGGCAGAGCCGAAGCCAAACCAGCCCGGCAGCATGATCCGCGCCAGCGACCAACTGAATACCCATGGGATCGCGCGCAGATCTTCGATTTGCTGGGACCCGCTGCGCGAGGTGGGCCGGCTTCCCACATGCAGATCGGCGATTTCACTGATCGGCGTAGCAGTTTGAAAGAAGTCGCTGAACCCCGGTGTTTCATAAACCAGCGCTCGATACGCTCGGAGGGCTTCGACGGAAAGTTCGTTCATCGCCTCCTGGTAGCCCACCTCTACTTCGTTCTCCGAAGACAACAGCGTTGCTTCCAGAGTCGCTGCCACGAGCGTTTCCAAATTGCGCCGGCCGATCTCCGGGTCGGCATATTTGCTGGCGATTACCTCGCCCTGTTCGGTTATCCGAATCTGTCCCGTAACGCTGCCCGCGGGTTGCGCCAAAATTGCTTCATAGCTCGGCCCGCCGCCGCGGCCGACCGTGCCGCCGCGGCCGTGAAACAAGCGTAACTTTATGCCGTGGCCGCGGCCCACTCGCACGAGCGCCACCGCCGCCTGGTAAAGCTCCCAACTCGACGTCAAATAGCCGCCATCCTTATTGCTGTCGGAATAACCGAGCATGACTTCCTGCACGTTACCGCGATCAGCCAACAGCCGGCGGTAGCTAGGCAGGCTCAACTGCGCGTCGATGATCTTTGCGCAGTCGCGCAGGCTAGCGATCGTTTCGAACAGCGGCACGACGTTCAGCGCCAAGCGCGGTTGCGGCGATAGCTGCATCAATCCCGCTTCTTTGAGCAGCAGCGTTGCTTCAAGCAAATCACTCGCCGCCGCAGTCATCGAGACGATGACCGTGGCAATGGCGTCTTGGCCATAGCGCCCTTGCATCTCCGCCGCCGTGTCAAAAATCTTCAGCTCCGATTCAGTTTCTCGGCTGTACACCGCATGCGGCGAGCGCAGCAGACGCGGCAGCGTGAGCTCTTCCAGGAGCCAGCGCTGCCGCTCCGCCTCGTCGAGTAAATCATAGCCGTCACGCCGCGCGCCGACCCGAAACAGCTCGGCGACGACACGCTCATGCGCCGCGCTATGCTGTCGCAAATCCAGCGGCGCGAGATGAAAGCCAAACACCTCGACGGCGCGGCACAAACCGCGCAAACGACCGCGCGCGACACGGCCCGAACCGTGTTGTTCGAGCGAAGCCGAGACTATTTGAAGATCGCCTGCCAGCTCAGCCGGATTGACATAAGGCGTGACCTTGCCTGCGTTCGGCTCGCCGCGGGGCAGAGTCGAAGCCGTCGCTAAGAGCCGCTCGCGAATATGGCTTAAAGCCAGACGGTAGGACTCGTCACGCCGGTGCGCCGAAGCGTCGTTCGAAAGACGCGCGAGCCGCTCGAGCTCGGTCGTCACTTTGACGAGACGAAGCGACTGCGAGAGCTCTCGGCGCAAGGATTCTAGTTCGGTCAAATAGTGGCTCAGCGCCACGCCAGATTGTCGATGCAGCGCGTACCGTAAGGCTTCATCGTTCACCTGCGGGTTGCCGTCGCGGTCAGCGCCGATCCAATTGCCGATTTTTAAAAACGTCGGCAGCGGAGTAGCGGCGCGGCCGCAACGGCTATCGAGTAAATCTTCGAGCTCGCCATAAAGACGCGGCATCTGTTCGAGAAACGTCGTGGCGAAATAAGACAAACCGTTGTCGACTTCATCGCGCACGGATAACGTCAACTCGCGCAAGATACGCGTCTGCCAAAGCGTGAGAACGGACCGGCGCAGCGCGTCCTCGTGGCGCGCTTGCTCCGCCGGCGTGAGCCGAAGCCGGTCGCGCTCCTCGAGCAAGACGGCGATGTCACGCTGGCAGTCGAGAATACTCTTGCGCTGCACCTCGGTCGGATGCGCGGTGAGCACCGGGACGATAAGCGCAGTGCTGAAAAATCCACGTAATGCCGGACATGTTACACCGCTATCCAGCGCTCGCTGGACGGAATGCTCCAAGCTACCCTTCTGTGGCGGTGAACCGGCAAATTGGTGCGCGCGGTGACGCCGATTACGATGCAAATCCTCGGCAATATTGCTGAGCTGGGAAAAATAGGTAAATGCCCGGGCCACCGATACGGTCGCATCTAGGCTCAAAGCGCTGAGCGTTGACTGAAGCTCGGCCCGCGCTTGCCCCTCGCCGTCGCGGCGAAAACGCACCGCCGTCTGCCGGACATTCTCTACGAGATTAAACACCCCGGCGCCCTCTTGCTCGCGCAAAGTGTCGCCGAGCAAACGCCCAAGCAGGCGAATGTCTTCGCGCAGGGGCCGATCTTTGTCGAGAGTTTCAGGATTGTCAGCAGGATCCACGGTTTCTCCGACTGAGTCAGTCACTTTTACTGTCGCACGACTTCACTGACTAGCTTCATTGCGAATTCGGTGCCGAGTATCGTACATGGCGGAGCGCTGGCCGCGATCGATCCATAGAGATTCACCGACATTGACGCTGCTTTTTTAAGCGGGCCCTGCATAATTTTTAATACTTGCCGTCGTGCTAAGCCAACGATCGCCGGGCAATTGCTTGAATTTCTGGAATAACCCTGCTTCGCTTTCTTGGTACACTTCCTGCACCACCCAGGTTGAATTTTGTCTCATTCGAGATGATGTGATTCGATGACAGCCATGCTTCCGAAAGAGATTCGGCCCGATTATATCGCCTATTTTTCCATGGAAGTCGGCCTTGACTCGACCATGCCCACCTATAGCGGCGGTCTCGGCATCCTGGCCGGTGATACGTTACGAGCCGCCGCCGACCTTGGCCTGCCCATGATCGGCATCACTTTGCTCCATCGCAAGGGTTATTTTCGCCAGCGCCTCGACAGCGCCGGTAATCAAACCGAGAGCCCCGCCCCTTGGGACTTCGAGCAAGCATTGGAGCCGATGGGGCCGCGCGTATTCGTGCCGATATCAGGCAAGGCCGTCATGGTTCGCGCCTGGCGCACGGTTGTCCGCGGCGTGTTTGGTCATGTTGTGCCGGTATATTTCCTCGACACCGGCGTTGACGAAAATAATCCCTGGGAACAGAGCTTGACCGACGCGCTCTATAACGGCGACGCGCTGCATCGTTTGTGTCAAGAGATTGTTCTAGGCATGGGTGGTGTCGCCATGTTGGAGGCGCTCGGTTACAAGCACATCAGCACCTACCACATGAACGAGGGCCATGCCGCGCTCCTGACTCTCGCGCTACTCGAACGCGAAATGACGCGCGGCAATCTGGAAACCGTGACGGAATCGGATCGCGAAGCGGTCAGCCAACGCAGCGTGTTCACCACGCACACGCCGGTGCCGGCCGGGCATGACGAATTTTCCCTCGATTTGGTTCGGACGGTCTTGGGAAACGAGCGGGCGGCAGCTTTGGAAGCGATGCAGTGCGTGCAAAACGGCAAATTGAACATGACCTATCTGGCGCTGCGCTTATCCCGCTATATCAACGGCGTCGCTATGCGTCACGGCGAAATTTCGCGCGGCATGTTTCCGCATTACCCGATCGATTCAATTACCAACGGGGTTCACGCCTTCACTTGGACGGCGCCGCCGTTTCGCAGTCTTTACGATCACTATATTCCCGAGTGGCGCCGCGATAATTTTTATTTGCGCTACGCCATCAAGATGCCGTTAACCGACGTGCACCGCGCCCATGTCCTGGCCAAGCGCGAGATGATCGCGCAAATCGCCCAGCGTACCCAAGTACACCTCGCCGAAAACGTTCTCACGCTTTGTTTTGCGCGCCGGGCCGCCGCCTACAAGCGGGCGGATTTGTTATTTACCGACATCGAACGCCTGAAACAGGTGGCCGATCAGATAGGTCCCTTCCAGATCATTTACAGCGGCAAGGCCCATCCGAAGGACGAAGGCGGCAAGACGATTATTCGACGGATTTTCGAATTATCGGAGAAGCTGCGCGACGTGCTTAAAATAGTCTACCTGGAAAACTACGACATGGATCTTGCCCGCACTTTGTGCGCCGGTGTGGATGTCTGGCTGAATACGCCGGAACGGCCGCTGGAAGCATCCGGCACCAGCGGCATGAAGGCGGCGCTGAACGGCGTGCCGAGTCTTAGCGTGCTCGATGGTTGGTGGATCGAGGGGCATGTCGAAGGCGTCACAGGGTGGGCGATCGGCAACCACGGTGATCGCGAAACTGATGCCGCGGTCGAAGCCAATGCGCTTTACGATAAGCTCGAACGCGCGATTCTGCCGCTGTATTACGGCAAGCCCGATGCCTTCACGGAAATCAGACGCTCGACGATCGCTTTAAACGGCTCGTTCTTCCACACCCAACGAATGGTTTTGCAATACGTGCGCAACGCCTACTTGGGCGTCGAACCCTGAGCGGCCTTAAAGGGTCCTCCAACTCTCTAACCGGCGTTATCGATCGTCGACGCGCTTTCGACATGGAACAAGATGGCCAAGGTACTGTCATGGTACGACAACGAGTGGGGCTACAGTTGCCGTGTCGGCGACTTGGCATCGTTCATGGCGGAACGGGAGTTGTGAGTTCGTGCGGTTCGCCACGGGCGACCGCCAGTCGCCCCCAACCATGCTTCGCACTCGTAGTGATGATCCACTCGATCCGGAAGACTGCTTCGTGGCAATTTTGCCGGAGCCTTCTCTTCAGCGTTTGCTTGACCGTGCCGGAGTCCTCCTCTAGATTAGAAGCCGCTGTTTCGCGGATTTGAAATCATGTCGATTCACGTTGCGCTCCATCACGTTACGCACTATCGCTATGACCGCCAAGTAAACCTTGGTCCACAAGTTCTGCGTTTACGGCCGGCGCCGCACTGCCGCTCGCGAATTTTAAGCTACTCGCTCCGGATCGCTCCCGAGAAGCACTTCATCAATTGGCAGCAAGACCCCCAGGCAAACTATCAGGCGCGTTTGGTTTTCCTCGAATCGACCAATGAATTTCGCATCGAGGTCGACCTCGTCGCCGAAATGGCGGTCATCAATCCGTTCGATTTTTTTCTCGAACCGCACGCTGAGTATTTCCCCTTCGAGTACGAGTCCTGGCAAAGGGATGAGCTGGCGCCGTATTTCAAGCGGCAGCCGCTGACACCGCTCTTCGAGTGTTATCTCCGCGGCATTTCGCGTGAGAAGAAGCGCAGCAATAATTTTCTCGTGGACCTCAACCGGCAGTTGTCGCGGGACATCAAATACTTGATCCGGCTCGAACCCGGCGTGCAGACGCCGGAAGAAACGCTGGTCAAGCGTTCGGGTTCTTGTCGCGATTCCGGCTGGCTGCTGGTCCAACTCCTGCGCCATCTGGGGCTGGCTGCGCGATTTGTCTCGGGCTATCTGATTCAGCTGACTGCAGATGTGAAGTCGCTCGACGGACCATCCGGGACGGAAAGAGATTTTACGGATTTGCATGCCTGGGCTGAGGTTTACTTGCCTGGCGCGGGTTGGATCGGTCTCGATCCGACGTCGGGCTTATTCGCAGGCGAAGGCCACTTGCCGCTTGCCTGCACGCCGGAACCGGGATCGGCATCCCCAGTCACCGGTGCCGTCGACAAGTGCGAGGTCAGTTTTTCGCATGAGATGTCGGTCGCGCGTATCTGGGAAGCGCCCCGCGTCACTAAACCCTACACAGAGGAAGAGTGGCAGGCCATCGACCAACTCGGTCACGCCGTCGACGCCGAACTGACGCGCAACGATGTCAGGCTGACGATGGGCGGCGAACCAACGTTCGTATCGATGGATGATCCAGAAGGCGAAGAATGGAATATGGCGGCCCTCGGTCCAAGCAAGCGCAGGCTGGCGGCGGACCTTTACCATCGTCTGCGCAAACGGTACGGCGCTCAAAGTCTCGTTCACTTCGGACAGGGCAAATGGTATCCGGGTGAGCAATTGCCGCGCTGGTCGCTTAACTGTTTCTGGCGCACCGACGGCGAACCGATCTGGCGTGACGAGGCGTTGATCGCCGATGAAACACACGCCGGTGATGCCACCGAGGCTACCGCGCGCGAGTTTCTCCGTGGTGTCGCCGAGCGGCTCGGTTTGGACCCGAGCTTTGTCTTCCCGGGCTATGAAGATCTTTACTATTACATGTGGCGCGAGCGGCGCTTGCCCGCCAATGTCGATCCATTCGATTCGCGGCTCGAAGATCCGCTCGAACGCGAGCGTCTCATGCGCATTTTTACCCAAGGCTTAACGGAAGTCGCTGGCTATGCGCTGCCGGTGGTGCGCGATTTGCGCACGGGACATTGGCGCAGTGGACGTTGGTTTTTGCGCGCCGATCGTTGCTATCTGGTTCCCGGAGATTCTCCCATGGGCTTGCGGCTGCCCCTCGATTCGCAGCCTTGGGCCAGCCCCAGTGATTACCCAGCTATCTGCCCGCCTGATCCAACGCAGCAGTTTCCGCCCCTGGCAAGCTACGCGCAAATTCACTTTCAGGTCGACCCGGCGCGAGCCGTAAGCACCGCACTATCACAGCGTCGCGGCGGCGTAGACCAGGGCGACAAAACCGATCGGATGCCGAACCGGCATGAAAGCGCGGCGTGGATCACCCGTGCGACCATGTGCGCTGAGCCGCGAAACGGCGTTCTCTATGTCTTCATGCCGCCCGTCGAAGCGCTGGAGGACTATCTCGAGCTGGCTGCCGCCGCGGAAGCAACCGCCGAGGTGATGAACCAGCCGATTTTGTTTGAAGGCTACGAGCCGCCGCGCGATCCCCGTCTGCTTCACTTCCGCATCACGCCCGACCCCGGCGTGATCGAGGTCAACATTCACCCCGCGTCGAGTTGGCAAGAGTTGGCCGAACGGACGACGTTTCTTTACGACGCGGCGCGCGAATCCCGTCTCGCAACGGAAAAATTCATGCTCGACGGTCGCCATACCGGCACCGGCGGCGGCAACCACTTCGCCCTTGGCGGTGCCACGCCCGCGGATTCCCTTTGGCTCAGGCGGCCGGATCTCCTGCGCAGCCTCTTGAGCTATTGGCATAACCATCCTTCGCTATCTTATCTCTTCACCGGCCTCTTCATCGGTCCGACCTCGCAAGCGCCGCGCATCGACGAAGCGCGCAACGATTCGGTGCGCGAAATTGAAGTCGCCTTTGGCGAAATGGAACGGCGTGCCGATTCACATCCGGACGGCTGCCCACCCTGGCTGATCGACCGGCTGCTGAGAAATTTGCTGATCGACGTCACCGGCAACACCCACCGCGCCGAATTTTGCATCGACAAACTTTACTCGCCGGACAGCGCCACCGGGCGTCTGGGGTTGCTTGAGATGCGCGCCTTCGAGATGCCGCCGCACGCGCGCATGAGCCTCACCCAGCAATTGCTCTTGCGCGCGTTGATCTCGCGTTTTTGGAAAACACCCTATCAGCCGCAACGTTTGGTGCGCTGGGGAACGGAGCTGCATGATCGCTTTCTCCTGCCGCACTTCGTCTGGCAGGATTTCGAAGATGTCGTGACTGAACTCAATCAGGCAGGCTACCCTTTCGATAGCGGCTGGTTTGCGCCGCACTTAGAATTCCGCTTCCCTAAATACGGCGACTACGCCGTGCGCGGCATCGAATTGGAGTTGCGTGCTGCTCTCGAGCCCTGGCATGTCTTGGGCGAGGAGGGCGCCCCTGGCGGCACCGCGCGCTACGTCGACTCGTCACTGGAAAGAATCCAAGTCAAAGTAAACGGACTGCCGCCGGATCGATACGCGATCACGTGCAACGGCGTGCCGCTACCGATGCAATCGACGGGGACGGTCGGCGAGTTCGTCGCAGGCGTGCGCTATCGAGCGTGGCAACCGCCCTCGGCATTGCACCCAACGATCGGCGTGCACACGCCGCTCATCTTCGATATCGTCGACCGCTGGATGAAACGCAGTCTCGGCGGCTGCCAATACCACGTCATGCACCCTGGCGGACGCCACTACGAGGTCTTTCCCGTCAACGCGTTTGAGGCCGAAAGTCGCCGCCTTGAACGCTTTTTCCGCTTCGGTCACTCTCCCGGAGAATTGGACGTTGGTGTAACCTGCACCGACCCGGAGTTTCCCTTCACCCTCGATCTACGCAAAGTCTAATAGCCGCCTACCTGCACGCCTTCGATGAAGACTTCAACTAACACGCTGATTGACCATTGTTTAGCTGCCCCACGCCGGACCTTACGTCGAAAAATTCACTAGACATGTGATAAAATTGCTTCTCGATGGCGCGCGCACCAGCATTTATGAATTACGTTCCCAAGCCCGACCGTTATGACGAAGCATTTGACTCCGAAGGGCGTCCGCGCGGCCCCTGGGAACGTCTAACCTTGGCGGCGCACCGGGCCAGCCGCGCCGCCATTACCCGGCGCGCGCAAACCATCCGCCGTGCCGTAGAGCAGCACGGCGTCACCTACAACATCTATGGCGATCCCCAGGGCGCCGATCGGCCGTGGGAAGTCGATGTTTTACCGTTCGTAATCGGTAAAGAAGAATGGCGTTTCCTCGCCAACGCGATCGAGCAGCGGGCGTGCGTATTGAATCGGGTGATGGCTGATTTATACGGTGAAAATCGCTTGCTGAGTGAAGGGCTAATCCCGCCGGCGATTATTCATGGGCATAATAATTATCTTTGGCCGTGCCGCGGCATCGAACCACACGGCAAAACTTACCTTCACTTGTACGCCTGCGATCTCGCCCGCTCTCCCGACGGCCGATGGTGGGTGATCAACGATCGCACCCAGGGTCCGTCGGGCGCCGGTTACGCGCTGCAAAACCGGCTCATCGTCACGCCTTTGTACGAAAACATTTTCCGTTCCCTCGGCGTGCAGCGCCTGGCAAATTTTTTCCGCACGCTCCAACAACAACTGGCTGCGCTGGCCCCGACCAACGGCGAGCCGCCGATGGTCGCCCTTTTGACCGCGGGTCCGTACAACGAAACTTATTTCGAGCATGTTTTGCTCGCCCGTTATTTAGGTTACCCGCTCGTCGAAGGTTCGGATCTTACCGTGCGCGATAATCGCGTCTATCTGAAGACCTTGCAGGGATTGAAGCGCGTGCATGTTCTGTTGCGCCGCCTCGACGATGAATACTGCGATCCCGCCGCGCTGCGCACCGATTCGACGCTCGGCGTCGCGGGACTCCTATCGGCGGCGCGCGCCGGCCACATCGTGATCGCCAACGCCCTTGGCTCCGGGGTGCTCGAGTCACCGGCGCTCTCGGGCTTCTTACCGGCGATTTGCGACAGATTGCTCGGCGAACCGTTGAGATTGCCCTCGGTGGCGACCTGGTGGTGCGGCGAAGCCCCGGCTCTGGAACACGCGATCAGTCACCTTCCCGAGCTGGTGATCAAACCGGCTTTTCCTTCGATGAAATTGGAACCGACTTTCGGCCACAGTCTCGATCGCGCCGGCCAGGAAACGCTGGCCGAACGCATGCGCGCCACGCCGCACGCCTTCGTCGCGCAGGAATGGGTGCGGCTCTCCCAGGCGCCGACCTGGTCAACCGAGAAGCAACAGTTCGAACCGCGTGTGGTCGGTTTGCGACTCTATGCCACCGCCAACGGCGACGGCTACGAAGTCATGCCCGGCGGTCTCGCGCGCATCGCGCCCGAATCGGCCACCGAAGTCATCACCATGCAGCGCGGCGGTTCGAGTAAAGACGTTTGGGTCCTGGGCGACGGCGCGACGCCATGGCAATCGCTGCTGCTGCCGCGCCTCGGCGCGCGCCACATCGTTCGCGGTGGTTTTTATTCACCGTCACGCGCCGTGGAAAATCTGTTTTGGATGGGTCGCTACGGCGCGCGCGTCGAGAACGTCGGCCGTTTGCTCCGCGCCACCGCTCAAAGACTAACGGAAAGCGATCCGTCGCACTTGGCGATCGTCAAGATTCTCACGGCCTTGGCCGACAAGGCGCGTTTGCGTGAGGTTGCATCGGCGCCGACATCCGGCCAGGCGGCAAAGAGAAAACCGCCCGCCGGCGCGACCCCGGAATGGGTGATCGCGGCGGCCGGCGATCCGTCGTTGCGGAACGGTATTCCAGCCAACACGGGGCGGCTTTTTTACTGCGCCACCCAGCTGCGCGATCGTATGTCGGTCGATCATTGGCGCACCGTCCAGCGCCTCGCCCGCATGCACGAGCCGGTGCCGCAAAATTTGGAGGCGGCTTTGACAATCCTCGACAGCGTGATTCCCGCCTGCACTGCGCTAGCGGGCTACGCGTTCGACGACATGACGCGGGACGATGCTTGGCAATTTCTCGTCATCGGGAGACAGCTTGAACGCATGGCGTTTTTAAGCTCGGTGACGATTCAGATCCTCGGCTTAGCCGAGGAAGATCGCGAAGCGGTGCTCGGCGCCTTGCTGGAAATCGGCAACATCAGCATGACCTACCGGGCGCGCTACCAGCGCCAGCCCGAGCTCTTGCCGGTCCTCGACCTACTGCTGCTCGACGAGCTGAATCCGCATTCGATTTGCTTCCAGTTGGCGGCACTCTCTGGCCAGCTCGACCTGATCAAAACACGGCTCGGCTTCGAGCCGCTGAACAATCCGCGCTCGTTGCTCCAAGCGCTGCGCGGCTTTGATCTTTCTTATCTGGAAGAACTGCGCGAATCCCAGGCGGAACCGCTTTCGGCGTTGCTTGCGGCCGGCGAGCGCGCGGCCTACGACATCTCCGATGAGCTCACCCAGCGATTTTTCGTTCACGCCGGTGAGCGCCCGCAGACAAGCGTGGCGGCATGAGTCAAAACGGCGAGCGCCACTATCGGGTCGAGCACAACACCGCATACCGTTATTCGGAACCGGTGCTGCTCTCCCATCAGCAGCTTCATCTCACACCGCGAGCGCTTGCGCGCCAGCGCAGTGAAACGCACGAAATCGTCATCATGCCGACGCCGACCCTGCGGCACGAAATCACCGATCCGTTTGGCAATCCGCTGATCGAAATAGCCATCGAGTCAGCTCATGACACCCTGGAGATCGTCGCTCGCACAAACGTCGAGACAACGGCGGCGACCCCAATCGAACCCTTAGAAACG
>Ga0207701_10007250_pt1 | contig 11034 bp, 9 predicted proteins | sample KBSSwiSSwithPhiX_FD_184294 | JGI IMG/M metagenome (GOLD analysis project Ga0207701, IMG submission 184294) | Switchgrass rhizosphere bulk soil microbial communities from Kellogg Biological Station, Michigan, USA, with PhiX - S5 (SPAdes) (version 2) | ecosystem: Environmental > Terrestrial > Soil...
CATCGTTCATGCCGCCGATGCGCAGGCCGTAGGCGACGTTCTCCTTGATCGTCTTGGGGAACGGGTTCGACCGCTGGAACACCATCCCGATGCGCCGCCGGATCGCCACCGGATCGATCCCCGGGCCGTAGATCGGGTCACCGTCCAGTTTGACCTCGCCGCCGATCGTGCAGCCCGGGATCAGCTCGTTCATGCGGTTGAGCGATCGCAGGAAGGTCGACTTGCCGCAGCCCGACGGCCCGATCAGCGCGGTGACGTGCTGCCCGACGATGTCCAGACCGACCGGCCCCACCGCTTTCTTCCCGCCGTACGAGACGGTCAGATCGCGGACGGTCAACTTCGGGGGCGTGTTTTCGCTGTTCTGGTTGGCGGTCATGCTGCAACTCCAGCGCGGCGCCGCATGCGCGCGCGAACGACCACCGCCGCGATGTTGAGCGTGAACGTCAGGCCCAGCAACACGAGCACGGTGGCATAGAGAATCGGCTTCGTCGCGTCGACGTCGGGCGACTGCGTGGAGAGCACGTAGACGTGGTAGCTCGGTGACATGAACTGCGACGAAAGGCCCTTGGGGAGCAGGGGCAGGAAGTAGGCCGCCCCGGTGAAGAGGATGGGCGCCACCTCGCCGGCGCCGCGGCTGACCGCCAGGATCGTGCCCGTCAGGATGCCCGCGCTCGCCTGTGGCACGACGACGTTGAAGATCGTCTGGAACTTCGTGGCGCCGAGCGCGAGCGACGCCTCGCGCAGCTCGCGCGGCACGGCGCGCAGCGCCTCCTCGGTGGCCACGATGACGACGGGCAGGGTCAGCACCGCCATCGTCAGCGCCGCCCAGATGAGCGACGGTTGGCCGTACACCTTCTCGCCGTGGAAGAAGGCCTTGTCGATCCCCGCGCCCAGGAACTGGACGAAGAAGCCGAGCCCGAACAGACCGAAGACGATCGACGGCACGCCCGCCAGGTTCGCGACCGCGATCCGGATCGCCCGCGTCAGCGGCGAGACGGGCGACGCGTACTCGTGCAGGTAGATCGCGGTGGCGACCCCGATCGGCACGCCCGCGATCGTCATCAGGATGACCATCTCGACCATCCCGATGATCGCCGGGAAGATTCCGCCCTGGGTCATGCCCTCGCGCGGCGCCTCGGTGAGGAACGCCAGCGACAGGTGCGGCAGCCCGTGCCGGATCGTGTCGAACAGGATCATCGCGAGGATCGCGAGGACGATCGCCAGGGCCGCGCCGGACGCGATCGCCAGCGCGCCGTCGGCGAAGAAGTTGCGGCGCGTGCGCACCGTCGTGAGGTTCGCCGCCGCTGCGCGCTCCGCCGTCGCCGCCGCTCCGTCCGCGCTCACGTCGCGCTCCCCAGCCGCCGCTTCATGCGACGGATGGCCCAGTCACCGACGCTGTTGATGCCGAACGTGACCAGGAACAGCAGCGTGCCCAGGAAGAACAGGACCGTGTAATGAGCGCCGCCGAAGACAACCTCGGCGAGCTCGGCGGCGATCGTGGCGGAGATCGTCCGCGCCGAGTCCGCGAAGCTGGCCGACACGATCGCGGCGTTGCCCGACGCCATCAGCACGATCATCGTCTCGCCGACGGCGCGGCCCAGGCCCAGCGCCACGCCGGCCGCGATGCCTGGGCTGGCGGCGGGAAGGATCACGCGCGCGATGGTCTGCCAGCGCGCGGCGCCGAGCGCGATCGACGCCTCGACGTAGCTGCGCGGCACGGCGCGCAGCGCCTCCTCGGACAGCGTGAAGATCACCGGGATCACCGCGAACGACAGCGCGACCCCCGACACCAGCGCGTTCAGGCGCGACTCCAGGTGGAGCAGATCCTGGAACCAGCTCGCCATCACCATCAGCGCGAAGAAGCCCAGCACCACCGACGGAATACCCGCCAGCAGCTCGACGATCGGCTTGACGATCTCGCCGACGCGCGGCCGCGCGTACTGCGACACGTAGACGGCGGCGCCCACCCCCAGCGGCACGGACACGGCCATCGACACGATGGTCACCTTGATCGTCCCGAGGATCAGCGGCCAGAGGCCGAACTTCGGGATGTCCGAGACGGGCTGCCACACCGACGACGACTCGTCGTAGCCCGGCCACAGCTGGGGCACCCACATCTTGCCCAGCGTCACCTCGTCTCGAACGACCTTGGCGTACAGGATCGGCGCCGCTTCCTTCGCGATGAACACGAGGATCAGCACGATCGCGACGACGGCGGACACGGCCAGCGCGTGCAGCAGCCACTCGGCGGCGCGGTGCCAGAACGGGGCGCGCGCCAGCGTCAGCCGGGGCGGCTTCGTCGTCTGGGGCATCGTGAGGCGAGCGTTCGATCGCCGCTTTTGCCGTGCGAACGTGATCGCGCCTTCGGGAGTCGTCACGGGTTGCATGAAAACACTCGCCGTTGACGAACTGGTGCCGCGATTGTGACATCCAGGTGACAGACGCTGGAAACGGCTGTCTTTCAGAACAGTTTCGACTTCGTGACCAGCGCGTCACCGTGGTCTTGGCAGCATGCCGGCCAAGGAGAAGAGCATGGTGACGAGACACATTCTGAGCGCGATTTCCGGGATCTTTCTGGCTGGGCTTGCAGTGGCGGTCCCCGGGCGGGCCGAGGCGGGCACGGTGACCGTGAAGGGGTCCGACACGATGGTCGTCCTGGGGCAGCGCTGGGCCGAGGAGTTCATGCGCAAGAACCCTCAGACCACCATCCAGGTGACGGGCGGCGGGTCCGGCACCGGCATCAGCGCGCTGATCAACGGCACCACCGACGTGTGCGAGGCGTCGCGCGCGATGAAGGACGCCGAGAAGAAGCAGCTCGCCGAGAAGGCGGGCGCACCTCCGGTCGAGATCCCGGTGGCGAAGGACGGCCTCTCGGTCTACGTCAGCGAGTCGAACCCGCTGACGGAGATGACGATGGCGGACCTGAAGGCGATCTTCACCGGCAAGATCACGTCGTGGAAAGAGCTGGGCGGGCCCGATGCGAAGATCATCCCCTACTCGCGCGAGAACAGCTCGGGCACGTACGTGTTCTTCAAGGAGCACGTGCTCGAGAACGCCGACTTCACGCCGCGCGCGCAGAACATGCCGGGGACGGCCGCGGTGGTGAACGCGGTGACGAAGGAGAAGTTCGCGATCGGCTACGGCGGCGCTGCCTACGCGAAGGGCATCAAGGTTCTGAAGATCAAGAAGACGCCGGCGTCGACCGCGATCGCGCCCGATGAGGCGGCGATCAAGAACGGAAGCTATCCGCTGTCGCGGCCGCTGTTCTTCTACACGCGCGCGAAGCCGGCCACCGACATCAAGGCGTTCACCGACTGGGTGCTGTCGCCGGAAGGACAGGCGATCGTCGTGAAGGTGGGATACTTCCCGCTCAAATAACCGTGCAATTTCGAAGTCGTGCCCGCAATGTTGCGGGTCCGCCACACGCTTGAAAGCGCCGGGACACCGACGATCGATACCGTGGAGGCGCATGAACAACACGGGTCGATTCGCGCATATCTCCGATCTTCATATCGGTCGTAGCGCCCAGAACGATGCAGACGCCGCGCGCTTGTGCGCGGCGCTGGTAGAATCGGACGTCGATTACGTCATCGCGACCGGCGATCTCACGCACCGCGGCCTTCGCCGCGAGATGGATCTCTTCGAGAAGACGTTCGCGCCGCTGGCGGCAGACGGTCGCCTGATCTCCGTTCCCGGCAACCACGATTGCCTGGGTGACGACGTCTCGGGCGCCATCATGTCCGGACCGCGCGTGCAGAGCGCGCGCTACCCCGGCCTGTACATCGTTCGCGTCAATTCGACGGGACCGCACAACCGGTCCTGGCTCAATGGTCATGGGAGTCTCGACGACGACGATCTGGATGCCATCGATGTCGCGCTGGACGCGGCACCGGCCGGTCATCTGGTCGTCATCGCGTTACACCATCACGTGCTCCCGATGCCTGAGGAGCACGCGATGGAGCGCTTGTCGTCGTGGCTCGGTTTCATCTTCACCGCGGAGCTGCAGCGCGGGCGCGACCTGCTGGCGCGCGTCCGCGGGCGCTGCGACCTGGTCCTGCACGGGCACCGTCACGTCCCGCGGGGCGCGCGGCTGTTCGAGGCGCCGCGCCCGATGCACGTGTTCAACGCCGGATCGTCGACCGAGCTGGCGCGGGTCCGCGTGTTCGCGCACAACGGCGCGGGGCACCTGCTCGGCTTGCCGCTGTGGCTCGACATCCCGGCGCCGTGGGCCGACGCGGATCAGGCGTTCGCGGCGGAGGCGGAGCAGGCGGGGCGGCTATCGCGCGGCGCCGAGACGGGCGAGCCGGGCTTTGGCCCATCCAGCTTCCTTGTTCATACAGGACCCTGAAAGGGTCCCGCCTCCCCCCGCGATGAGCTCCGGCAGGCGAAGCCTGCCTGCGCTCGACGCGATCCGCAGTCGGCTGCCGGGTAGCACGACCAGCCGGTTCGAGCGCCACTCGATCGAGCGGCTGACGAGACCGTAGGTCCAGGCGACGCCGCAGAGCAGATCCTTCGTGCCGCCCGCGAGCAGCGCGGTCAGCGAGAAGGTGCGGCCACGCAGGAGCAGCCCCGCGAGGCCGTCCGTCGCCATGCGGTTCGCGCAGCAGCCGGCCGCGAGCGCGAGGCTCGGAAGCGACGGCTCGATGATCGCGGCCGTGGCGGCGAGCAGCGCAGGGTTCTCGAGCAGCAGCCCGACGTACGCGAGCAGACCCGCGCACTGGTGCTGCATGACGTTCCAGCGGGCATAACGACGGACGAACCCGTCGAGGGCGCGGCGGACCGAAACGCACGTGACGACCGAACGGCCCAGCACCACGCGCTTGCCCAGGCGCGCAACGATCGCGCGGCCGAGCACGAAGTCCTCCGCGAGCACGTCCTTGACGGAGGCGAACCCGCCGAGCGCGTCGATGTCGGCGCGCCGCATCGCCATCGACTTGCCAACGACGTAATCCTTGCCGCAGACCAGCTTTGCCGTGACGACCGCCGGGGTGATTGCGCCGGTGAGGTGAAGGTTGTCCGCGATCGCGCCGAGGCGCGCCTCGCGCTCGCGCTCGCCGTCGCCGGCGAGCGGGTGGGTCACCAGGCCTACGGTGGGATCGCCGAGATGGGCGGCGATCTCGTCCAGGTAGTCGCGTTCGACGCGCGTGTTCGAATCGCTGATGACGAGCAAATCATGGCGGGCGTGGCGGGCCAGCGTCACCAGCTGGTTCACCTTCGGGTTGAGGCCGACCTCGCCTTCCTGAACCACGACGCGAAAACGCTGAGGCCATCGCCGCGCGGCCATCCACGCGAGCGGATAGGCAGGATCGTTCAAGCTGCGAACGCCGAGCAAGACCTCGTAGTCGGGGTAGGGCAGGTCCGCGAAGCTGAGCAGGTTTCCCGCGAGCCGGTCATCCAGGCCGCAGAGCGGCTTCAGGATCGAGATCGGCGGCCGCGCCGTCGGGACGGCGCGCGGCCGACGCAGATGGATCCACAGCGCGGCGATCTGGGCCCAACCGATCACGATCCCCAGCAGCGCGGCGATCGTGAACGCGAGCGCAAGGACATGCGACGGCATTGCCATCGTGCCAGCGTAGCGGGGGCCCGTGTCGGCGCCGTCGCAGGCGCGCGACGGCCAGGTGACGCCTGGGTTGCAAACCGCCGTTGGCCGAAGCTCGAGTCGGGGCGGACCGATCGGGGATATCACGCAAATGAGACAGGAAGCTTGCGCGGTTGTGGTCCGCTTGTGACCGAGCCCAGCAAAGATCGAGGCCCAACGACGGCAACAACGCCGTTGGGAGGACATGCAAATGAAGAGGCTGGCGCTCGTTACCGATGCTTGGCGGCCGCAGACCAACGGCGTCGTCAATACGCTGGTCCGCCTGGTCGCACACCTGGAGTCGCAGGGCACCGAGGTCCTGGTCATCGCACCCGACGGGCATCGAACGGTTCGTCTGCCTTCGTATCCCGAGATCCGCGTCGCCTGGGATCCCTGGCGCGCGATTCCCCGTATCCAGGCGTTCAAGCCGGACGCGGTGCACGTCGCGACGGAAGGGCCGCTCGGCTTCTGGACGATTGGCTGGTTGCGCCGGAAGGGCCTGCGTTTCACGACCAGCTTTCACACGCGTTACGCAGAGTATCTCAGCGCGCGATTGCCGGTTCCGCTCGAGTGGGGATACAAGCTGGTGCGCTGGTTCCACGCGCGCGCCGAGCACACGCTCATCAGCTCGATGTCGTTGCTCCGTGAGCTCGAGGAGCGCAACGTGGGGCAGCGCCTGGTCCACTGGCCGCGCGGCGTGGACTCGGGCTTCTTCAATCCCCGGCACCGCAGCGATGAGGTGTACCGCCTCCCCGGGCCGGTCTGGCTCTACGTCGGCCGCGTCGCCGTCGAGAAGAGCCTGGAAGACTTCCTCGGCCTCCGGCTGCCGGGGAGCAAGGTCGTGGTGGGAGACGGGCCGGCGCGCGAAGCGCTCGCGCGCCGCTATCCAGACGTCGTCTGGCGCGGGTATCGCTACGGCGACGACCTGGCCGCCCACTTCGCGAGCGCGGACTGCTTCGTCTTTCCGTCGCGCACCGAGACGTTCGGCAACGTGCTGCTCGAGGCGATGGCCTCGGGGCTGCCGGTCGCGTCGGTTCCGGCGCCCGGGCCGGTCGATCTGGTCCACGAAGGTGTCAACGGGGCGATCGGCGACGACTTGCTCGACGCCTGCCACCGGGCGATCGGCTGCTCACGAGAGAAGACGCGCGCCAGCATCGAGCGGCGGACCCTGGCCGCCGGACACGAGGTGTTTCGCCAGCACCTGGTCCCGCTGCAGCCGCAGATTCCGTCCTCGGTCCCGCCGCGCATCGCGGGCGCGCGCGTCGCGCCTCGGCCCGCGCTCACGGGCGTCGGCGCGATGGCCCGCGAGGCGGCTGTTTGACGAGACGATCAAGGCAGCCGCAGAAGCGGCTGCCCCATCTTGATGTTCGCCCCCGGCTTCACGTGGTCCGCGAGCGCGACGCCGGCAGGCGCGAAGACGATGATGGTCGAGCCGAGCTCGAACCAGCCCATCTCCTCACCCTTGCGAAACGGCGCGTCGCAACGGATCACGTTGGGACCGCGGTAACGAAGGTGGAGCAACACGTCGAGGAAACGCAGCCGGATGCTCGCGACGAGGATGGAGGCGACCGGCACCAGCGTGACGAGCTGGCCGGTGCGCGCCAGGCGCGTGCGAAGGATCGCCCGCTCGTTCTTGCAGAACAGCTTCTCGACGCGGTTGACGGTGATCGGGTTGGTGTTCCAGGTGTCGCCCGAGACATAGGTGACCTGCTCGACCCGACAGTCATGGGGCGCGTGGAACCGGTGGTACATGCTGGAGGACAGCCGCAGGGTCACGTAGCTGCCATCGCGATAGAGGCTGATCAGCTCCGGATCGTCGAGAAGGTCGTGCAGCGTGTACGGGAAACCCTTGGCCTGATAGACGCGGGTTCCTTCGATGGCGCCGCATTGGCCGACGATGGCGTCGCACGGGCTGACGAGCACGTCCGGGTCGGGATCGATGGGGCGCGCGCCGGGCTTGAGCTCACGGATGAAGCAGTCGTGCAGGCTCGCGAACTTCTGCTTCGCGGCTTCGTCGAGATTGACGTCGGCAAACAATCGCCAAACAAGCAGGGAAAGGTCGCGGACGATCGGATTGGTGCGTTTGCCAAACCAACCCATGAACTGGGTGGCGAGGCGGCGCGGAATCCGGTTGGTGACCAGGAAATTGACGTCCTCTTGCAGCGCGACGCGCGCAAGCGCGGAACGAAGGTCGAAAATGCTGGAAGGAGCCGACATGAGTGGTGACCTCGCTTTTTCTCCGTTGACGTGGGTGACGGGCGCGGGCGCGCTCGCCTATCTGTTCGTGAAGGTGAAGACGCGGCTGGAGCTGTCGAAGGCGAAGCACCCGTCGCTGCGCGGGCATGCACGCATGTCCCGCATGGTCGCGAAGTGGGTGCCGTTCTACGAGTACGACGAGGAACGGTTCTTCAACTCCGACGGCGCGCCCCCGGACGTCGTCGCGCGCCGCCGGGAGGGCTTCTGGCGCCTCGCCAAGCTTTATCAGGAGCGCTTTCCGGAGACCCGACGGCTGACGGAGCAGGCCGCGTCGGGAATCTCCGACCTCCAGTTCACGTCGGCCTATCGGGTTCCGTTCCAGTATCGAACCCTCGTCAGCCGGAACTTGAAGGCCGGTTCGTTCTACCGGTCGTCGTCGGGCGTCACGTTGACCGACGCGGACGGCAACACGTTTCACGACCTCAGCGGATCCTATGGCGTCAACGTGCTGGGCAACGACTTCTACAAGGGCTGCATCGAGCGTGGCGCCGAGCGCGTCCGTGACCTCGGGCCCGTCCTCGGCAGCTATCACCCGGTCGTCGCCGACAACGTCGAACGGCTGCGCAAGATCTCCGGGCTCGACGAGGTGTCGTTCCACATGTCCGGCACCGAGGCGGTCATGCAGGCGGTGCGCCTCGCGCGCTATCACACGCGTCGCTCGCACCTGGTCCGGTTCTGCGGCGCCTACCACGGCTGGTGGGGCGACGTTCAGCCCGGCGTCGGCAACCCGACCCCGGCGCACGAAACGTACACCCTCAAGGACATGGACGAGGATGCGCTGCGCGTCCTCCGCAAGCGGCGCGACATCGCGTGCGTCCTCGTCAATCCGCTGCAGGCGTTGCACCCGAACGCCAATGCGCCGACGGACTCGACGCTGGTCGACAGCTCGCGCGGCGCCTCCTTCGATCGGGCCGCCTACACGGACTGGCTGAAGCGGCTGCGCCAGGTCTGCACCGAGCGGGGCATCGTGCTGATCTTCGACGAGGTGTTCGTCAGCTTCCGGCTCGCGCGCGGCGGCGCACAGGAATACTTCGGCGTCCGCGCCGACCTGGTCACCTACGGCAAGACGCTGGGCGGCGGGCTGCCGATCGGTGTGCTGTGCGGCCGGAAGGATCTCATGCGCCGGTTCCGCGACGAAAGTCCGGCCGACATCTGCTTCGCGCGCGGCACGTTCAACTCGCATCCGTACGTGATGGGGGCGATGCAGGAGTTCCTCACCGGTATCGAGCGACCCGAGATCGCCGCGCTCTACGACAACCTCGACGCCGTGTGGGACGGCCGCGCCGTGCGCCTCAACGAACGTTTGCGCGCCGAGGGCCTGCCCCTGCAGGTCGCCAACATGTCGACGATCTGGACGATCTCGTACACCCAGCCGTCCCGCTACAACTGGATGCTCCAGTACTACCTGCGCGCCGAGGGCCTCGCCCTCAGCTGGGTCGGCACCGGCCGCCTCATCTTCAACCTCGCCTACAGCGAGGCCGACTTCGACGCCGTCGCCGACAAGCTGGTCGCCGCTGCGAAGGCGATGCGCGACGACGGCTACTGGTGGGCGGACGCGGCGCTGACGAACAAGTCGATCAAACGCCGCATCCTTCGGGAGATGCTCGACCACCGTTTTCGGCTCGCTCCGCGACAGCCGCGCGAACCGGCTGTTACGCGTGCTGCTTCGCGGGCTCGATGAGCTCGCCGCGCAGCAGGTGGAGCGGCGCCTTGTGGTACAGGAAGATGTCGTGGAACGGATCCGTGAGGATCTTCGTGAACCACACCAGCCCGGTCTGAACGTTCCGGAGGAAGAACAGGTGGACGGTGCGGAACAGCAGCGCGCCCGCCGCGAGGACGATCCAGAGCCGCGAGAGGTGCTCGAGGTAGGTACCCAGCGTCGTCCACGGCGTCGAGAAGATCCCGAACATCGTGGGGGCGAAGTAGAGAACCAGCGGCACGAGGCCCCAGATCGAGTGGAGGATGACCTTCCGGCGCAGGTTGAACCCGACCTTCACGGCCTCCTTGTATTCGTGCGTTGCCTGGTTCTCCTCGTCGTAGCCCTTCGGCTCGAAGAAGAAGTGTCCGACCTGGCGAATGCACATCGCGAACGTCCATCCGAACAGCGCCGCGATGACCGGGTGCGTGAACATCAACACGTAGGTCACGACGAAGCTGCAAGCACTGATCAGGTGAAGTGTCTGGTTGACCCGGCTGTGGTGATAGAACCGATGGTCATCCCAACGTTGCTCCTTGAGCTCTTCGAAGAAAGTGGCCATGGGCCCTCCTTGAAAAGCGACCGTATCACCGCGAAGTTCCCTGGCGCCCACAGCCATGTGTCGAGTTGGTCACGATTTCGGGCCGCTGTTTGACAAACGTCAACGACGAGGCCGAACGCGCACGGATTAATTGATCAACGAATGCCGCGCTGGCATGGTGCGCGACGAATGAGTGTCAAAGCGTGGTGGCTGGCACTGGTCGGAATCAGCATCGTCAACATCTGTGCCTGGTTCCTCGCTGGCGTCCTTCCTGTGCGGCGCGCCGTCGGCGATCCGGCGCTCGCGATCCGACGCCGCCAGCTGCTGCTGTCGGCCCCGTTCGTGTTCGGCTGCGCCTTTCGTTCGATCTTCCCGCGCGCGGACGTTCAGCGGATCTGCGTGATCGAGTCGTGGCTGTCGGCGGTGGCCGTCGGTCGCACGGTCGCGATGGTGGCGGAGCTCTGCTTTGCGGCGCAATGCGCGCTCTTGTTGCGTGTGCTCGCCATCGAAACGCGAAAGCCCGCCGCGCTCGCCATCTCGCGCGTGATGGTGCCGCTGATCGCGATGGCGGAGATCTTCTCCTGGTACTCGGTGATCACGACCAACTACATCGGCAACACCTTCGAGGAGTCCACCTGGGCGACCGTGGCGATCCTGCTGCTCATCGGCCTCGCGATCGTCCGCCCGCGGCTGCAAGGCTCGCTGCGCGCGTTCGTGGGCCAGGCGGTCTGGATCATCGCGGGCTATGTCGTCTTCCTGGCGACGATCGACGTCCCGATGTACTTCGGACGCTGGCGCAGCGATCGGGCGGCCGGCGTCCACTTCTTCTCGTTCGCCGACGGGGTTCGTGACGCCGCGACGCGCTGGGTGGTGACGCTGCGGATCGAGGACTGGCGCTGGGAGATGCTGTGGATGTCCCTCTACTTCAGCTTCGGTGTCTGGATCAGCGTCTCGCTGATCCGC
>Ga0207701_10007251_pt1 | contig 11034 bp, 11 predicted proteins | sample KBSSwiSSwithPhiX_FD_184294 | JGI IMG/M metagenome (GOLD analysis project Ga0207701, IMG submission 184294) | Switchgrass rhizosphere bulk soil microbial communities from Kellogg Biological Station, Michigan, USA, with PhiX - S5 (SPAdes) (version 2) | ecosystem: Environmental > Terrestrial >...
GGGTAAGACAAGACATTTTTGATTGTAGATTGTAGATTGTAGATTGCCGATTGCGTGACGTCTTTGCAATCACCAATCTAAAATCAACAATCAAAAATATAAATGAGCATCAAATCAGATAAGTGGATCCGCAGAATGGCGGAAGAGTATCGAATGATCGATCCGTTCGAACCGGGCCAGGTCAAGGAAGTCGACGGCCGGCGGATCGTTTCGTACGGAACTTCCAGTTACGGGTATGACATTCGTTGTGCCGATGAATTCAAACTCTTCACCAACATCAACAGCACCATTGTCGATCCCAAAGAGTTTGACGAAAAGAACTTCGTCGACATCAAAGGCAATTCAGTCATCATTCCACCAAACAGTTTCGCACTCGCACGCACGGTTGAGTACTTTCGCATTCCGCGCAATGTTCTTACTGTTTGTTTGGGTAAAAGCACCTACGCTCGCTGTGGCATCCTTGTGAACGTGACGCCATTTGAGCCGGAGTGGGAGGGCTACGTTACACTCGAGTTTTCAAATACCACTCCATTGCCTGCGAAGATCTACGCGAACGAAGGTGTAGCCCAGGTGATCTTTTTTGAGTCGGACGAGGAGTGTGAGACCTCATACAAGGATCGCGGCGGCAAGTACCAGGGTCAGCGCGGGGTGACGCTACCAAAGATGTGAGTTGCTTTAATACCCCCGACGGCAGTCGGGGGATGGTTAAAGCCCGACCTACTAACCGCTACTGGTCCAACATCTGACGCGCCGCGAACGAACCTGAACACTGTACGCGCAACGCCATTCGCGGCGCGCCGACTTCTTTTCTTTCACCTGTTGTAGGTCGGATCTGAACGATCCACCAACTGCCGTTGGTGGTATTTAAATCTTAAGCTCGATTATCTCAACCCAATTAGATTCATATGATGGACGTTCTTTATTTCAAACAACTTGATCCGGCCGCGACACTTCCAACGCGCGGGAGTTCTTCATCTGCTGGCCTCGATATTTTTTCAATCGAAGATCTGAATATTGGACCACGTGAAAGATGTCTCGCGCGCACGGGACTTTCAGTCGCTATCCCTGAAGGCTTTTATGGACGAGTCGCGCCACGGTCAGGTCTCGCCGTCAAGCATGGTCTGGATGTGCTCGCAGGCGTGATCGATTCAGACTATCGCGGTGAACTTTTGTGCGCGCTCTACAACACGAGCGATTCAACCATTGCGCTTCCTGCAGGCAGTAAGATCTGTCAACTAATCATCGAGAAGATCGCCACACCGACAGCTGCGTGGTCCGATGAATTAAGCGAAACGGCACGTGGCGCAGGGGGCTTCGGCTCCACCGGATAAAAAGGGGAAGAAGAGGAAAGGGAAAGAGGGGAAGAGGGGAAAAGGAAGAAGGGCTGGTCCATCCTTCCTTTTCCCCTCTTTCCCTTTTGAAGCATATCGAACACCCGTATACCAAACTGCAACCTTCCGAGACATACACTGCACTCTTATAACACTCGTTTTTGGCCAAAAACTCTTTGTTTTCCGTAGTCTTAGCCCACCTTAAATCCCGTCTGATCGTTGTAAACATGTAATGGTAAGCCGACTTTTGCGCTGCTTTGAAGATCCGCGACTTCCTCGGAACAGCCTTTGCAACCTAACCCTCTGGGAAGCTGGAACTATAGGGAAGGACTCTTGGAGGTTTGATAGGACATGAGGACATTAACCAAAACAATTTTACTGGCTGTACTGGCCCTGATGCTGACATCGGCAACACCCGTTAGCATCTCTGCCCAGTACAACACTTCTGAAAGCTCTGTTCGTGAGCTGATTCGAACGATTCAGTCACGCTCAGACAACCTTAGACGCACACTTCAAAATTCGAATAGTCGGGGCAACCTGAGCAGCTCACAACTTTATGAGCTGAATCGTTTGATCGGGGAATTCTCGAGCGCCACCACGCAACTCGATCAACGCCTCGGAACGCGGCGCTCTTCCACCAGTGACGTTCGATTAGTCCTGGACCGCGCGGCCCTAATCGACAACTACTTTGCCAACTATCGACTCGGCTTCGGTGCCGAACGCGATTGGCAAGCATTGCGATCAGATCTCGATCGGCTCGCAATTGCTTACAACATGAACTGGCAATGGAGTACGGGAACGAACGCTGGTTCATATCCAGGAACGAACACTGATTCATATCCAACTGGTTCGTATCCGAATGAACAACAGTTGCGGCAATTAACGCAGCGCATCGATACCCGCACGAGCAATTTCAGTAGGCAACTGCGGCTCGATCTAAACCGCCGCGGATACAATGGTCGCTACTCGGCGAATGAAGTTCGATCGGAACTCAGCCAATTCGAAGCAGCCTTGATGCGTTTTCGCAATCGAGTTAACACGAGGCAGGCGAGCGCGGCAGATGCGCAATCTGTGCTTCAGGAAGCTACGTTTTTCCAGACCTTCGTGACCAGTGAACAACTCTCAACTGCAACAGAGAACCAATGGAATTTGTTGCGGCAGGATTTGGACCGGCTCGCTACTACTTTCAACGTAAGTTGGAACACGTCGAATCCAAATACTGGTTACCCTGATACTGGTTACGGTAATAGTCGACTGACTGGAACCTATCGCATCAATAATTCGCGGAGCGAGGACGTTAGACGCGCTGCGGAATTAGCGACGCGGAATTTGCCGGTCAATGAACGGCAACGTGTACACGATTCTCTTCTGCGCAGATTGGATCCGCCAGACATGCTGGCCATCGATCAGCGCGGCAATCTCGTCACGATAGCCTCGACACGTGCGCAGCAAATCCAATTCGAGGCCAACGGTCGCGAACAGGTGGAAACCAATCAGAACGGTCGCACAGTCCGCGTCCGAGCGAGCCTAACCGGTGACACCTTGAGGGTCGAACGCACAGGTGAGCGATCGCAGGACTTTGTCGTGACGTTTCAGTCAACCGACAACGGTCGACAGTTGTTAGTAACCCGACAGCTTTATAGCGATCGGTTCACGCAGCCGGTCGTAGTCAGAAGCTACTATGACAAATCGTCAGATGTTGCCCAGTTGAATCTCTACGAAACCAGTCCTGAATACCGCACTGGTGACGTGGCTACCGCGACAGGCGATTTTGTCGTTCCCAACGGAATGCAGCTTCTAGGTGTGTTGAATCAGGATCTTTCAACGAAGAATGTTCAGGAGAACGATCGGTTTACGATGACCGTGCGTTCGCCGGGACAATTTGAAGGATCAACCATCGAAGGTTATGTAACGGGTGTTGATCGCGCCGGACGAGTCACTGGTCGTTCGCAAGCAACACTGAACTTCGACACTATCCGGCTCCGTGACGGCAGAACTTATCGGTTCGCCGGCATTTTGGAGAATGTACGTACTCCTAACGGGGACGTCGTGCGGGTAGATACCGAAGGTGCAGTGCGTGACGACGACAATCAAACTAATCGGACCGTCACACGAACGGCCATTGGTACAGCCGTAGGCGCGCTCATCGGTGCCATTGCTGGTGGCGGCAAAGGCGCTGCAATCGGCGCTGTGATCGGCGCGGGCGCTGGAGCCGGGTCAGTTTACGTTCAGGGTCGAACGGATCTTGAGCTACCGGCCGGCACCGAAATAACCGTGCAAGCAACCGGACCTCGCAGTTAGTTAGGTTGAGGTGCGGTGCAAGAAAGGCGGATGACTTCATGTCGTCCGCCTTTTCTCATTGATGATTTTTGATTTTAGATTGAAGATTGAATTTCTCTCAATCAACAATCAAAAATCTAAAATCATCAATTAATTATGATTGTCGCCGTCTGTGGTAGGCGCTCAATCGTGAGCGATAGTTTTTGTGTCGTCTCGACGGGCCGTTTGTCTGGGGTTTGAAAGAAGAGAAAACCCTGACGAGTGCGATCGGTTGTAGACAGGGGCGTTTTTAAGTCGAGCCCATACGCCGTGAACTCTTTTTCAAACTGCTTCTTCGAATTCGGATTGTAAAGCGTGATTCCGTTTGCTGACATGATGCGCGAAACAGCTTGTTTCGGATTGAGCAGTTTCCATGTGCGTCCCTGTCCATCCTGTAGCCGAAACCGCGCTTTCTTCACTTCAACGGGGACACCGCTTTGATGGTTTAGTTCTGTTCGCACCGCCAACACGCCGGTCATCGGAAGGTTTACTTCAAATAGATCTTGAGTTTCCTCGTCACTCAACAGGGGCGCAACGCGAACAGTGACGCCGCCGGCATCCGCGGTCCTGGAGTTCTCAGGAAATGAAGGCAGCTCGATGACGGGTTTGACTTTGAAAAGAGACGTGGAGCAGGCGCTGCTCAGAATGGCCAGAACGATCGTTGTGGCGATAGTTGTTCGCTTCCGCATTGCGGTTGAATTTATCACACCTCTTTGGAGTGCGCCGACCTGTCGGCGCTTTTTCTTCTCGTACATGAAAGTGGCGAACAATCGCCGCCAACCAAGGCGGTGACAGGTCACCGCACTCCAAAGAAGGTCGTATGGTACTATCTCGCGAATCATGATTAGACCGTTTCGTGGGTTGCATCCGCAGATTCACGACACTGCGTATGTTGACCCGAGTGCGCAGGTAATTGGTGACGTACACCTGGGTGAGGAAGCTTCGATCTGGTGTAACTGCACGATTCGCGGAGACATTCACTTCATTCGCATCGGAGCGCGCGCGAACGTACAGGACAACTCCGTGATTCATGTACGCAAAGGCACTCATCCGACGATTCTCGAGGAAGAGGTTACGGTGGGCCACAGTGTTACGCTGCACGGATGTTACGTTGAGCGCGGATCATTGATTGGAATTGGCGCGATCCTCCTCGATGATGTTCGGATTGGTGAACGATCGTTGGTTGCCGCCGGGTCTCTTGTGAGTCCGGGCACAGTTATTCCATCACGCTCGTTGGTGATGGGTTTCCCGGCGAAGGTCAAACGTCCGCTGAGTGATGAAGAGGTGGACCAGCTCGAAGTGTTTTGGAAGAACTACGTGGAATACACAAAGGTCTATCGAGAAGAAAACATTAGCAGGTGAGAATGAAAACTTATTTTACGGCAGTTTCTATTGCCGCATTGACTGTAGTTCTAAGCGTGGTAACGAATGCCCAGGCCCCTTCCGAAGAAACCTCGCCGAGTGCATCCGTCCCTGTGGCGATTGCTGCACCTCCGGCTGACGACGATGCACCGTACACGCTCAAGGGTGGCGACAATGAATTCGGTGGATGGGGTGGTTTCTCCTTCAAGGCCACGACCATCTTTGCTGGATTATCAGAGGCCGAAGCAGATGATAGAAAGTTTCTTCTGGCCGCGTTTCGTTATGGTCGAACGCTATACGCAAACGACAGCATCGCGCTGCAATACACGCTCGACGCGATCCCGGTTGCAGTAGCAACCGGCGTGATAACCAGCCGCAGTAGCGTAGGCGGCGTAACAGTATTTCAGCGCGACAACGCGTACGGCGGCGGTCTCTCGCCGCTAGGGTTCCAGTTGGATTTCGCTAATGGATCACGAGTTCATCCGTTTGCGCACCTTAATGCCGGCTTCCTTGGTTTCACTAAAGCAGTTCCAATCGAAGATTCCGGCAAGTTTGCATTCACGCTCGAGGGAGGCGGCGGAGTCAGGATCTTTACTTCGGAGCGCAGAGCCGTAACGCTCGGCCTGCGACTGCATCACATTTCGAACGGTGATCGATCTGGATCAAACCGCGGTCTCAACCAGTTTGTGTTCTACGCAGGATTTTCAGTTTTCAAGTAATGCCTTCAAGCAATACACAACCAGCCAGGGGCATGCGTGATTTTCTGCCCGAAGACGTTCGCAGGCGCGAATACGTTATCAGCGTCGTAAAGAACGTGTTCCAACGATATGGCTTTGAACCGCTCGAAACACCAGCGGCTGAAAACATTGAAACGTTGATGGGCAAGTATGGTGAAGAAGGTAATCAACTCATCTTCAAGATACTGAAGCGCGGCGTTCATGAAGCGAGTGGCGAAGCTGATCTGGCCTTGCGTTACGACTTGACCGTGCCGCTCGCGCGTGTGGTTGCAGAGTATCAAAACAAGCTGCCGAAGTTTTTCAAGAGATATCAGATTCAACCAGTCTGGCGAGCCGATCGTCCTGCACGAGGTCGCTACCGCGAGTTTTATCAGTGCGACGTCGACGTTCTCGGGTCAACGTCGATGCTCGTTGAGACGGAAATCTGCGCGGCAGCGACTGATGCGCTCGTTCGCTTAGGCTTTAAAGATTTCTGCATCCGGCTTAATCACCGTAAGGCGCTGACAGGAATACTCGGCGTTGCGGGTGTGCCTCTTGAACATCACGAAACAGCCTTGATTGCGCTCGACAAGCTCGACAAAATTGGACGCGAAGGTGTCGAGAAGGAGTTTGCAACGAGAGGTATTAACGAGGTTGCGAGTCGCAGGTTGTTGTCGTTCTTTGGAGATCTTCGAACACTCGATCATGCAGCGGAAATTGCCGCTGGAGAAGATCCAGAACAGAAACAGAAGGCTCTGAACAAGGCGATTCTCGGCCGCATAGTTGAGTTTGTGGGCGACAATGAACTGGGAGCAGCGGCAGTCGACGATTTGCGATCGATACTGGAATTCACCGATGCGAGTGGCATTGAACGCTTCGTTCGCATCGATCCGACGCTCGCTCGTGGTCTTTCGTACTACACGGGCGCGATTATGGAAATCAACGTGAAGGACCTCGCCGGCAGTCTCGGTGGCGGTGGGCGATACGATAATCTAGTCGGCATGTTTCTCGGCCAGGATGTACCGGCGTGCGGATTTTCCCTGGGACTTGAGCGCATCATTGTTGTCATGACGGAGCGACAAATGTTTCCTGAGGATGTTGAGTCGTCACCAGCAGATGTAGTGGTGGCGATCTGGAATGAGAGTTCACTCGACGACGCGATACGATTAGCGAGAGACTTGCGCAACAACGGTTTGCGCGTCGATCTGTATCCCCAAGTTGACAAGCTGGGCAAGCAGTTCAAATATGCGGCAGAGAAGCGAATTCGTTTTGTGGCATTGATTGGCGATGACGAGCGCGAAAAAGGAGAAGTCGCAGTTAAGAACATTGAGTCTGCTGAGCAGCGAAACATCAAACGGCAAAGCGTCGGTGAGGAGTTGCGAAGACTTGTCGTCGAACGGAGACGAACTTCATGAACGAAGCAATCACCAATGAATATCTGAAGGACGCAATCGGTTCATTCAAGGCCTATAAGAAGCTGGCTGAAAAAGCGATTGAGCAGGTAACCGATCAAGAGTTATTCGTCACGCTTGACGAAGAAGGCAACAGCATGGCCGTTGTCATGAAGCACATGGCGGGCAACATGCTGTCGCGTTGGACTGACTTTCTGACCTCTGACGGAGAGAAGCCGGATCGGAACCGTGATATGGAATTTGTGATTGAAGAAGGAACCACGAAAGAAGCTGTGCTGGCTTACTGGGAACGAGGATGGCAGGCTGTTTTTGCCGCAGTCGAGCCGCTACAGCCGCAGGATTTTGAAAGGACCGTCAGTATTCGCGGCGAAGCACATACAATCGTTCAGGCAATCAATCGGCAGCTGACGCATTACTCTTATCACGTCGGTCAGATCGTCTTTCTGGCTAAGCACTTCAGATCCTCTCAGTGGAAGTCGTTGAGCGTTCCGCGAAATCGATCTGCGGAGTTCAATGCAAAGATGGCTGACCAGGGCGGAGCAGCCGATACGTCCAAGCGCTTTGATGTGCAAAGCAATCAAGGGAGTAAGTGAAAGTGTTTCTCGGATTAAGAACAGCAGTCTACTACGTAGACGATATGCAGAAGGCGCGAGATTGGTATAGCTCGGTGCTGGGCCAGCAGCCGTATTTCGATGAACCGTTCTATGTAGGCTTCAACGTCGGTGGATTCGAATTAGGACTTCATCCGGATGAGGGACGTTCAAAGGGTGAAGGTCACGCGGCATACTGGGGCGTGGATAATGCCGAGACCGCGTTGCAAAAACTGCTGGAGCGTGGCGCAACAGAGAATGAAGGGGTGCAGGATGTTGGTGGCGGAATCAAGGTGGCCACAGTCAAGGATCCATTTGGAAACGTGCTGGGGATCATTGAAAATCCGCATTTTGGGAAGTAGGGTTTGAAATGCAAATCAGGTCGGCAGATTCAAGCACAGAACGGGAGCGAAGCGACCGACTCCAACTGACTAGGTATACGACGCAAATTAAAATCGGTCGCTCCCGTTCTGTACTCGATCAGCGACTCTCGTTTCGGCCAATAAAATGAAACCTTCTATCCATCACGTGAATGTCACTGTTCCGAAGGCTGTCGAGGAAAATGCGAAACACTTCTACGGTGTAGTGATGGGCCTGCAGGAAGTACCAAAGCCCGAAGAGTCGCGCGCGCGTGGAGGAGCCTGGTATCAAGTGGGCCCACTGCAATTGCACTTGTCGATCGAAAATGGCGAAGATGACCGGGGCGAGGGCTGCATCAGTAAACGACATGTTTGCTACACCGTTGCTGACCTGGCCCAAGCCGAAAAAAAGTTTCGTGATGCCGGTGTCGAGATTCTGCCTGACGACATTCCGACACCAGGTTGGTCCAGATTTTATGTTCGCGATCCCGGCGGTAATCGATTGGAGATCGCGCAATCAGTAAGTGAGGAGTAATTCGTGAGGTATTGTTTTGCTGGATAATCTCGGAAAACTGCAACGGACGCATTCATGTGGAGAGTTGCGAGCAAATAACATCGGTCAGAGCGTGACTTTAATGGGTTGGGTCGCAAAACGACGCGACTTCGGAGAGTTAACATTCGTCGACTTACGCGATCGCGAGGGCATCACTCAGGTCGTATTCAATTCTCAAGACGCACCCGAAGCACACACAAAAGCGAAGGACCTTCGGGGTGAGTTTGTGATCGCCCTTAGCGGTGAAGTGGTTTCTCGCGCTGAAAACACCCGTAATCCTCGACTCGCCACCGGCGAAATCGAAGTACACGCTCGCGAGCTTTACCTTCTCAACGATTCGCGCACGCCACCATTTCAACTCGACGCGTCGACCGACGCTCTCGCAGCTGAAGATTTGCGGCTGAAGTATCGTTACCTCGATCTGCGTCGACCCCAGTTGCAACACAACCTTCGGCTCCGTCATCGCGTGCTCTCTGAGATTCGCAGTTACATGACTGGTCGCGGGTTCACGGAGATTGAAACACCGATCCTCATCAAATCAACTCCCGAAGGCGCGCGTGACTACATCGTGCCCGCGCGCGTCCAGCCTGGAAAGTTCTTCGCGTTGCCTCAATCGCCGCAGCTTTTTAAACAGCTCTGCATGATCGCTGGCTTGGACAAGTATTTTCAGATCGCGCACTGTTTTCGCGACGAAGATTTGCGTGCCGATCGACAGCCAGAGTTCACGCAGCTCGACGTGGAAATGAGCTTTGTAAATCCCGAGCACATTTACGAATTAATCGAAGGACTCTTCGCGAGCGTATTCAAACTAATCGGGGTCGAATTGCAGACGCCGTTTCCGCGCTTCAGTTTTGCGGAAGTGATGGACCGCTTTGGTTCTGACAAGCCCGATCTGCGAATCAGCGGACTGGAGTTGAAAGACCTGTCGCCGGCTGTAGAAGCCACCGCCTTCCCGCCGTTTGCCGCTGGGCTCTCTGCCAGGGGAGGATTGAAGGGAATCGTTGTACCCAATGGCGCATCGCTTTCTCGGAAAGTGCTGGATGAACTACAGGAGTTTGTGAAGAGATATGGCGCGACTGCACTCGCGTGGATCAAGCTCGGAGACGAAACAACTTCATCGTTGCTCAAGGCTCTCGGGGAAGAAACCGTCAGCAAAGTATCTGCTCAGGCGGGCGCAGCGAAGGGCGACGCAGTATTAATTGTTTCAGGGAAACCGAAGATAGTTGCGGCTGCATTGGGAGCACTGCGAAACGAAGTGGCGCGTCGTGAGAAGTTGATCCCGGAAAATATTTACGCACCTTTATGGGTGACCGACTTTCCGATGTTCGAATACCACGAGGAAGACGGTCGTTATTACTCAATGCATCATCCCTTCACTTCACCGGTTGATGAAGATCTGTCATTGCTCGAGCGAGCGGTCGAGAATGGTGAAACGGAGTTGTTGTCGCGCATTCGAACGAAGGCCTACGACCCGGTCATCAACGGTGTGGAGATGGCAAGTGGATCGATTCGAATTCACCGTCGCGATGTTCAGCGTTTGGTTTTCAAGGCTCTCGGTATGACGACCGAGGAAGCGCGTCAGCGCTTTGGCTTCTTTCTCGATGCCCTTGAATACGGCACGCCACCGCATGGCGGTATTGCACCGGGCATCGATCGCTTGATGATGGTGTTGGCCGGCACTGACAACATGCGTGACGTGATCGCGTTTCCAAAAACGGCATCGGCTTCGGATTTAATGATCGACGCGCCCGGTGAGGTTGATCCGAAACAACTCGAGGAGTTGCACCTGAGGATTGTAGATTAAAGATTGTAGATCGATGATCTGAACAAGCGACCAAGCTATTCAGTACCCCGACGCGTCGGGATAGCGGATGGCCAAATCTCAACACCCGCACTAATGGAGTTGAGTCTTGGCCATCCGCTACCGCGAATGGTACTGAATAGCGCTTGATCAGAGGTTCCCTAACATCATCAATGTCAAAGCTCGTTCTCCAACGCCAGCACCTTAACGAACTCCTCCTGCATGCTCGCGAAACGTCGCCCGCAGAATGCTGCGGTCTGATAGGCGGACTTGAAGAAGGCCGCACCCAATCGACCCAATCTATCTATCGCCTTACAAACGTCGCTTCCAATACCGAGGTAGCCTACGAAGCTGCGCCGGAGCAACTCTTCGCAGCACAGCGACAGATGCGTCAACGCGGCGAGACACTGCTGGCGATATATCATTCCCATCCGCGTGCATCTGAGCCCACCCCCTCTGAAACCGATGTTCGTCTCGCGTATTATCCGTCGGCCACTTACCTGATTGTGGGTCTGGCTGGTGATGAGCCGGTTGTGCGTGCGTTCGAGATCTCGGAGGAAGACCACCGGTGGAAACGGGTTGAGTATGATG
>Ga0207701_10007252_pt1 | contig 11033 bp, 19 predicted proteins | sample KBSSwiSSwithPhiX_FD_184294 | JGI IMG/M metagenome (GOLD analysis project Ga0207701, IMG submission 184294) | Switchgrass rhizosphere bulk soil microbial communities from Kellogg Biological Station, Michigan, USA, with PhiX - S5 (SPAdes) (version 2) | ecosystem: Environmental > Terrestrial >...
ACGTTAGCGGCCCTGATGGAGAGTATGCCGACAGCCTGCATTTCTGCTTCCTGTGCAGCGCGCCCCAGGTGGTAGGGTATGCCTGAGCCACGCGCAGCATTTCAGGACGTTGAGGCTAGGCTATGGCCTAGTATCAGTGCCGCTATGCCCGCTCCTAAGCCTCCTAAGGCTAGGGGTAGGGTATGGGCATACCTCATGGGCTGGATTAGTCCACAGTGGCCTAAGGCTGACCCTAGGGTATGCCACGCCCTTGAGGCTGAGCTAGGGCTAGAGCATCAGCCTGAATTCATGCCTGAGTCCCGGCATATGTTGCAGCGGTCACCCTGGATTCAATTGGGACAGCCGCGAATCATCAGTGGGCTACGGGATAACCTCTGCGCCGAATGTGGCAAGCATTGGGACAGCTACGAGGATGAATACCTCTGCGATGAATGCCGTGACGCAGCGCTCACGGAGGTAGAGAAAGAGCTAGGGCTAGAGCATCTGCTAGAGCATCAACCCGACTCGCCGCTTGAGCCTATCTACCAGACTATTCGGGAGTAGGGTATGGCATGGGTGTCTGCTTCCCGCATACGGTGCAGACACCCTTCACATCTAGAGCGCCCTGGCAATACTTACAACGCATAGGGCGCTGACTATGACCAGTCATTCTCTGCGTACTCCTGATTGTCCGCAGGGTGACGCTGTAGGCCATGCTCCTGAGCTATGGCGTCAAAGCTAGGGGGTAGGGCATGGCCCATAGCACACTCATAAGCTACACCGTCAGGTTGTACCTTAAGCAAGTAGCATTGCTTAGCCTTTATCATATCTATCATGTCACCCCAAGGTATGCCATGGATGCCTTCCGATACCTGATTATGATGAGGCTTGCCACCGTTCAGACTCTCTGTGTAAGTATTCCAGGCTGACATTTGCGGCCCGTCTGGCAGGTCAAAGAATAGACCCTTACCCCAATTGCCGGGAGTCCATGGCGGCGGCGTAGCGGGAGCGCTAGCCGTGCGTACGGCTGTGTATGGCCCTAGTCCGACCTGACTCGCATCCCTAGGTGTAGAGATTGACAGTGGCCCACACCTGAATGAGATAGGGGGTAGGGTATGGCTAGGCTTCTCTACATCGTAGGCTAATGTGATATGAGGCTTGGGGCCACCGGGATATCTCTCACAATCTATGCCCTCGCCCTCCAAATACTCTACAAGTTTGGTAGCCCACTCTGTAAAGTATTCATTCTCTAGCTCAAGCACAAGCGCGCCACCCTCAAACTCACTTAGAGCATGGGTGTCGAATTTGAGGCCGGTCATGTTGAAATTGTTTTTTACTCTACTCGGCGTCAAATATTCTACACCCTCCTTGGCATAAGCTACAGTGATGTGATAAGTAAGAGGATCTACTAAGGCATAGGTGGGTAGGTCTAGGCTTTCTACCCAACGTGCTATCTGTAGCCTAATACGCTCGGGCACGTCTAGGGCAATATGAACCTCGCCTGAGGGTAGGGTATGGCTACCTAGGGCGTGGGGTAGGGCATGGGTACTGCTTTCCCAACCAGCCAGGCCATCACTAGTTCTCCTAAACTCATGGTTATCGAGTACCTTAATGCCGGGGATATGTTGGTTCAAACGTTGCTGTAGAGTATCGTTGTCATGGCCTACAAAATAAGTGTTGGTTAAATTCTCACCATCAGCATAGTTTACAGCGTAAGGGTCAGGATGGATATAGAATCGGGTGTCTCCTAGGTATCCATCCTCGCGGTCAATCTGATGCTCATAGTCTGCACCCTTCATCTGTAGATATGCATTCCAACCCTGTGCATACTCGTCATGGTAGGGATGGCCGTCTATATGCTCACTCATTAGCGGCCAAATGTGTAGAGTATTATTTGCTGTTAGCACGCCCTTATGGTATTTACCAGGCACATACTCTACTTGGTCTGAGCCAGGCTCAACAGCGCTGGTATGCCAGTCATAATCTATAAACTGAGGCGGCGCACCTATGGCCTCGTCAATAGCCTGCCAATGTGGCTTCAACATCTTGAAAGCGTCCGGGTTATAAGCTGCATCAGCATCATAGTGACTATTGCCATGGCTAGGATTATCTACACGCCCACGTAACCAATCATAGGTATGCTCGTCTGGAATTACTCTACCATAGTCGTCCACGTTGACACCTTCCTCGGCCCAATTGAAATAGGCCCCAACCCCAGGGTGTGCCTTGTCCAAATCCTCATGGTATGCGCCCCTCGGGCCAACATATAACTGACGCGATGGCACATGGTATAGGTATGGCATATCATCTGAGTGTCGCATAGCAGGGACCTTGCCAGGCACATCAATAATCTGCACCCCATTGCTACCTAGGGTATGGCCTAGGGTATGGCTAGGCTCGCTATCCTCCCAATCAAATTCGTCATCCCATTTACTCCATGAGCGTCCGCCATCCCAATTCATTTGTGGGAAATGCTCACGCATCACATTCTCTACACCTTGGTGAACCTCAGCAGGGGGATCACCGCTCCACCAAAGCATATTTCTACCACTAGGGTGCGCATTCTGTGCAGCCGTTTGATTAACAAAAATCATCCCATGGTGTGGCTCTCCCCATTCCTCAGAACCCAACGCACGATAAATACTACCGTGATGCGTGCCCTGTGTGCCTACATCAAGATGATTAGCGTCAGACCAGTAGAGAAATGGGATACGACCGCCAATCCAATTATGTTCATCGGTGCTATCGACTGGATCAGTGTTATGTATTGTTATAGTCGGATTCATACGCCTGTGTCCGGTACTTCTGCGTCTAGATTAGCCCACGGGATTTTCTTTTGTGTATAATATGGTGCCACATCAGTATTCCACTTGGCTATCTCATTTTGCCTATAAGGCTCAGTCATGGCCCACCACTCAGGAGGTATAAACTCTTCCTTTTGTCCACGGCCTGACTGTAATCCTACACTTGGGGGCCAGTCGATACCATGGTGAGGTACAGGCTCCCATGGCCTGAGCGGTGAGTGATCCTGATGCGTGCCCCAGCCCGTGCGCTTGCCATCCCACATTCCCCATTGATATTGGCCTAGGGGGAGATGCCCATAACCTGAGGCATCCCGGCCCGCCTGTAGCTCTCGCTCCATACGGAAATAATCTCTATTGGTCATTTTCTTACGATCATGGCCTAGCACGTCCATGATGTGCCCGTCAATGGTGGCAAGCTGGCTTGTCAATGGTGCAAGTAATAGCCAGGTAAATGAGGCTACCTTAGCACCGATGTAAGGTATTTGCAGACTAAGTAGGGCATGGCGGAAGATGTGGCCTGAGCCATCATGGTTCTTCATATCTTCCAACGCTGCCTCAGCCAAATAGTCTAAGTAACGCGCAACCTTAGCGATGGCAATACATTGTCTACCAATGAATGCGCCATACCTATCAGGGCGTCCGAATATATCCTGAGCCGCAGCGGTGTAGAGTAATGGCTTCTCGTCCTTGACGATCTGCTTTAGTCTACGATCAAGCATCTTGTAGACTTTAGGCTCAAACACATCTAGCTCAGGCTCTTTGGACTCATGCCATACCTTTTCCTCTATCTCAGCCTGCATAACCTGCACCTCACGGTCAGCATTATCCTTGACCTCTGAGGGGTTCATATCAGGGTGATGCTTGGCATAGTACCGATAGAAGTCCAACAGGGCTTCATAGTGGGCCTTGTGAGCTATTTCAGGGTTAGGCACACCCGCAGCGCGATTGTGTTCAATCCTAGCGTTCTCCAAGGCATCCCAATAAACTTTAGGGTCAGACGTATCAGCCGGGATGTGAGATAGATCCTGATAATGTACGGCGTTCCAACGCAATTCTTTACGAGGGCTGAGGATAGCAGCCCTGAGCGCGTTGGAAATTGTGACCTTGATGCGTGATAGGTCAGGCGTGCCCTCGGGTGTAGTGAAATTAGCCCAGCCGGTATCCAGCTTGTGAGCCACGTCACGTAACTCTACAGAGCCTAGGGGATCGCCAAAGGCTGTGACGGCATTTATCGCAGGCGGAACTATGCCTGTCTGATAATCATAGTTAGGGTCACGCCTAACCCCAGCCTGACGCGGGGATAATACCGGTGAGTTATACCCCGGCACTCCCACATCTATAGCACGTCGGCCATTTATTCCACAGGTCTTACACTGCCACAGCCATTTACCAGCTTCATCCCGTCTTTTACTACGAATGTAACCAAAGCTAGTGCCCTTACAATAAGGACAAGCCTCAGGCGCTTCAAAGGGACTACCAGCTTCTTTACGTACAGGCAAGGGGCCGGGTGAGAGCGTGGCTCCTATCGGCTCACCGCCATGACCGGGGGAGTTTTGCTCAGCCTGCGTAGGCTGCAAATACTCATTCAGGAACACGATTTTAGGCGGTCCCCAGCCTCGGTGATAGGTCTTATGGGCTGAGTTACCGATTGCCTCTGTAAATAGCGCAGCTTGAGCGCTAGGGGACAAGTAGGGCATGTGTGCAGCGGTGGCTAGGTTCTCTCCTGTCCAACCAAAGTCCCCGCCTGCCGCAGCGTGCCCTAGAACGTCGTGTACGAGCCTGTAATTTAGAACCTGATCCGGTGACCAGACCGGATGATTGTCAGACCCAGCCGTCGATACTTGGATACGCTTTTTATGCTCAACGTCCTTCCACAAATCTTGTGGACTTGAGTAAGGCGTAGGGTCGTGCGTATACTCTACCTGTAGCTGTTGCTTGAGCGCATCAGCCCTAGACGCACAGTCATTTGCTAACTCATGCCACGCACCTACGGCTGCCGGGTCATAGGCGGGTGCTTTGGCATAGGCTTGGGCGATTGACTCCAATTGATCGCCCCAATGAGTCGTCCATGCGCCCTGCCTAATAAATTCTTTTCGTACAATATACGTGAGACAATTAGCCAGTGCGGTAGGTTCATCACGTCCTGTTTTCTCCACCGAATCTCCGTGGGGGTTTCTGACCGTAGCCACGTAGACACCATCCTTCGTGTCAACATTTGTTACCTCCCAGCCGCGAGCATGAATCTCGGAGAACAGGTCTTTTATTGGGGTGGTGATGCCTTGGAATGTTGCAGTAACGTCCATCACCAGATTATGATACAGGAAAGGCCCGCCATAAAGACGGGCCTCCATTCCTGCTTACCTCCTACACCCCCCAGCTTGGAGGTAATTATCCCTACTGACTCACCCCCGTTAGCCAGTAAAGTCAGGCCGCACCGTGTCGCCAGTGTGACGGGCACGCTGACGGGTCTTACGGGCGCGGATACGTTCAGCCTTACGACGTGCCTCAGCACGCTTACGTGCGGCGATCCTACGAGCCTCAGCGGTGGACTGTCCACGATGGCACACAAGGACGACACGTCCGGCCTTGTTACGCTTACGGACACACCTACGCGGGTTATTCCGTGGCTGATTACCCTGAGCAGCGGGCGGAACCAGAGGAACCGTCACAGTGCCCGTGGGCGGGTTCGGCGGATTCACCACAGGCGGGTTGACCACCGGCGGCGTAACCGCAGGAGGGACGACACAGCCATTATTGAAAATGGCCTGTCCGCGTGCGTCAAAGTTCTGACCAGGGAAGTTGATGGTCTGTCCGTGACGGCGGAACGTGAACGGAGGAATGATATCCCCCGGGTGCTGTGCTGCGTGACCCTCAAAGACAGCGCGGTCCCTGATGGTCAGTTGCACAAACGGGTTCGTTGCGCTGCCGGTCGCATGACAGAATGTCACACGCTCGTTCGCAGGCCCGCTATTTGGATTGTCGTCACTCCCGCCGCCGCCCCCGCCATTAGCCAGTGCTGCGCTAGGGACTAGGAAGGCACCGGCAAGAGCGGCGACCATGAATGCTCGGATCATGCGACCAGCTTACCGGATGCCGTTCGATCTGTCAAATGCCTTTGCATCTAGGATGGCCCCTTCCTTGGAAGAGGGCTGAAAGAGCGCACGGTCAGGATTGAAAATGTCGAACGTGATGAAGTGTAGAAATAACATCATCAGATAGTCACCCCCTTCCTGATGGCTGCGCGCGTGTTAAGCATCGCCATCTGAGCCGCGTCGGCCCTGTTCCAAGCCTCGCGGGTATTTTCCTTGCAGGCTGTGTCAAAGGCTGCGTTCCAACGCTCATCAAGCGTAGGCATTTGAGCCACCATACGCTCGACAGCCTCAGCCCTACGTGCGGCCTCAGCCTCAGCGCGCTCACGCGCCTTACGCTCACGACCCTCAGCCAGCTTAGCCTTATGCTCCGGGGTGAGTTCACGCTTCTTCTTTTCCTGCACCTCAGCGAGCGCCTGAGCAGGAGTCATGTCGTTGCCATTAGCTACAACCAGCTTACCCATAGTCTCAAGGTGAGCGGGAGCCTTAGGCTGAGGCAGGCGCTTACGGGCACCGACCTTGTTGTCCGCACCAGCGGGCGTATGCTCCGGGCAGTAGTGCGGAGGCTTGCCACGCTGAGAGGGGCGGGTCCACTCATGGCCCTCGCCGTGGCGGCACTTGAGGGTCATCATCTTCTGGGGTGTATTGCTCATGGACGTATTAAAGCAGCCTCGGGTATCTGTGTCAAGGGCTATCTCAAGATTTTCTGAGCCAGTCATCCAACAAGATCAACGGTCACCACCGCGATAGCAGCCGTACCCAGGAGCCAGATAGCCGCACGATGCCACGGCTTGCGACACACATGCTTATAGGCCATGTAGAGAATACCCTGAGCAGCACAGTCCAGGGCGAAGTGGATCACGTAGGCCATTAGAAGCCCCTCCGATAATCCTCACGGGCCTCAGCGCGGGCCTCAGCGGCAGTCTCACGCGCAATGTCGATGCAGCGTGTATGAGCGCACTTATCGTGATCCTCGTCCCACTCATGGGGCTGAGTGTCAAAGACCAGGCAGTCGCAGATATCGCAAATTCCCTTAGGCATGCAAGGGATACTACACTATCCCTCGTCTATGTCAAGAGTAGGCCACCAAACACAAACACGGTTCTTTAGCTTACCGATGGTCAGGTCAGTCCAGCCGGTCGGTAGCTCAAGGTAGCCGTTCTTACGCGCCTGCGACTTGGACGGGAATATCCCACACTCGACCAGCAGGTCAGCGAGGGTGGTCCCGACAGGGCGAATCTCTACAGGCTCGCCGTCAAACAGGACCCGGAAGTCTGCGTCGGTCTGTAGCCCGGTATCAATGATGAAGTTTCGATCTACACGCGGCATACGCACAGCGTAGCAGACGTGTCAAGCGCTATCCTTCGCGGCACTTCTGGCAAAGATAGTCTACACCAATGATCTTGTCGCCACACTCAGCGCACACACTGATCGTAGCATTCTTTACGGCCTCGCCGTCAACCCTTAGAGCATAACCATGCTTGTTCAATTTCCTACTAGCAGTCATGGCAAACCAACCACCACACTCGGGGCACTCATACTTAGGTGCATAACGCACCATCTTTTTCTTATAGCCCTTCTTAGGGATAGGGGTGCCCGACCCAGGGCAATGTGCTTTCTCTACAACAGGCATGACTTACTTTCTGATAGTAGGTAGGTGTTCTCTTTGATCGGGCTGTATGATATTCAAGAGTAGACTAATGTTTGCAGGCTCTTGATTGTAGAGTTCCTCAAACGTTGTCTCTGCCCGCTCTTTGAGCATTTCCAATATCGCTAGCTCTGGCTTATCTGCGAAGTGGTAAATATCGCGCCAGCTATAACCATCACTATGAGCTAGAATAAGTAACTCATAGCGTAGGGTCATATGACTTTGATCCAAGCGCAAAGCATCCTGCTCCTGATCCAGAGTATCCAGGCTTACTCTCGACAGCTTCGACCACAACCTGAGTGCCATGCTCATTCCTCAACACTTGTAGAGTAAACAATACTCCGTCAAGGGATACAACTTTTTTGCTTAGAGTTCCTTGACCAAATCTTTCAGCCACCTGCGCCAGTCCCTTCGATCATGTAAGGCTAGGGCTAGCCCTATGGCAGTGAATACACAACCAGTAAACCCATGATGTACTCTATGGGTACGTACATAAAACTTCATCCCCGGCGACCTTAGCTTAGGGTCACGCTCAATGCGGACTAGTCTAACAGTCTTAGGTGTACGCCTAACCAGTATCTTACTCTGCACTTCAATGACTTTCTACAGGGAGGGGTATGGCACGCCCTCCACTCTGCAAGCGTCATATCCTCAGGGATATCACACTCGACGTAGTTTATCGACTCCACGACTTCCCTCGGGACTTGACTAGGTTACGGTATGCCCTGTTGACTGCCATCATGTAGAGTTTCACAGGGAATCCCTTACCCGGACAATTCTTGTGGGTGGTGCGGCTAAACTCTGAGTGTCGGACTACGTTATGACCCCATTTAGGGACGCCACAACGATAATGATAGAGAATCCAAGCAGTGCGATTAGCAGAAATGACACGTTGCTTGCGCCGTGCAATCCATCGAACATAACTATCAGCGCCGAAACCAGTATGCTCAATACCAATAAATTCATAGTTGCCCGATTGCGCTCCGGGGTCAGCCATGTTGTCGCCAGGTGCGTGCCAAGCAACGTGATCTAAGTCTACAGCCTGCACACACCTGGCATTATCTACCATAAGGTGTGCGCCGACTTTGTTACCGCGACGGCTCCACCAGGCAATACAGCCCCCAATGGTAGGCCCGTCCATAACGTGAATAACTACACCACGGGTACGGTAACGCTTACCGTGGTCTAGCTGTGGAATAATGTGTCTAGCTGTGTTAGGCGGTGTAGTCATCCTGTACTACCAAATCCTCCCCGGTTCTCAGCGGCAATGCTAGCGGCCTCAACAAATTGGACGCGCGCCACAGGGATAAACAATCCCTGAGCGATTCTAGTGCCAGCCGGTACGGTCACAGGCGCAGGCTTGATATTATACACCTGTAGTAAAACCTCATCGTCATACCCGCAGTAATCCTGATCTATCACGCCGACTGAGTGTGGCATAATCAGACCAAACTTACTGAACGTAGACGAACGAGGAACCAGCAACAGGCCCATATCCTCAGGGACCTCAATCACCAGCCCTGAGGGAATGCGTACCATAGCCCTGCCGGGTACGTTAGTATCGACAGCGGCCTCTAGGTCAAAGGCTACAGCGCCATCAGTCTGATAGATGGGATTAGCTACATCGTCAACTTTGTGATACTTGACGTGCTTCATACTTTCCAATCTCTCGCTCAACCGCTGCTTGAATGTGTGGATCGTCTATTGACTTGGCCTCGTCGTCAATAATCTTCCAGCCATTATCTAGCCGATGGGCATACCCATAGAGTAATTCTGTCTCTGGACGATCAGCCGCCATCTGCCCATGGAAGCGAATATCCGTAGGATGGCCCTCATGGTTATGAGAAATGGTTACATCGCCAGTATCAGGCGAGTAGACCCATCTGTAGTAAATAACCTTAGGCTTGTGCTTCACGGGCTTCACGTTCCATTGTATAGAAATGAGGGCTTGTAGATTCCCCCGCTAATTCTTTACAGTCCCGACATAGGCCCGCAAAACGGGGCGCGTAACCTGCGCTCTCCGTCCACTTCAATTGCTTCCATGCATCGGGGTCATAAGTCTCGCAACAATAGTCACAGACAGTTAGCCCGTCAATGGTATTCCTACACCTACGGCATAGGTAATCGCTACGGATAGTCGGATATAGACCACACTCAGGGCAGGTCATAGGTCAGGGATATCCACGGGGTCGATGTGTAGAGCCTTGCACAAGAGTAGGGCGTTTTCAGCCGTGACCTCGGTGCGAATCTTTCCACAGTCAACGGCCATGCCTAGCTGGCGGGCGACCCTAGTAGAGTCACACCGCTCTTTACCTTTCTTCCACTGTACCCAGCCGCACCGTGCAGCCACCTCGCCTAAACTCAGCCCTTCCTTTTCCTCTAGCTCAAGGAACCGTTCACGGAAGGGGGCATTAGCGTGCATTAGACTAGGTAGATAATCAGCGCTACTAACGCACCGATCAGAGCGAAGATGAACAGGGTCCACATGATAATAACACCCAGGCCAAACCTCAGGAACCACCGCTCCATACATTCGGCGGAACCTTCGTAACCATTCTTTACTTCCCTAGACACTAATTTCACTCCTGTGCCTTTACAATGAGGACATTTGAATACACCTGGCTCCATTGGAGCCGTCGTATACCCACTATCACAGTGGGGACATAATTCATACGTCGCCACTACTTACGTTCCTTGAGAAACTGTGCGATCCTCTGCCTTGAGAGGGGACCGTCCGGCGTCTGACACTTAGACGCGATTTCCTCCTGAGTACACTTGGCGTCCTTGGCTTCCACCAGGGAGTCAATAAATGCCTCACGCGCCCGGTGCATATCCTCCTGAGCGTACCGGTACTCAGTGTGCTTATCTTCTACAGCCTGTAATGCCTCATCCTTAGCGCTCATTACGGTTCCTATCGTAGACCTGAGCTACACGCTCATTGGACAGGCCAAGACGGTTGGCCGCTCTCGTCATTGCTGCCGCGCGCTCTTGCCAGTGGTAGCCGGATAGCTCTAGAGCATCCATTTCCTCCGACACGACGCGCAGAATAAGTTTCTCTGCGGGGGTCATGGCGGAAGCCTAGCAGACCCTCAGGTGGAGGTAGAGGCTCAGGGCTACTCGCCCCAATGGTGCCAGGTGTGGCACGCCTCGCAGAGCAGGCGCAGGTTTTCCAGGCGATTCGTGCCCCCGTCAGCCCGCTTGACAATATGGTCGATGGTCAATCCTTCCTCCCATCCACAGAACACACACCCAGGGCCGTCACGGTACATTAGGGAGGCACGCTTTTCACGCACCTCCCTGCTATTCATCTTGTGACTACTCATCACCCTTCCATTCAAGCTGCGACCAATTACTACGAATGAGGTAAATCGCAATGGGAATGGACAACATATCCCACATGGTCACGTACGACGGCCAGAACTCAATGCCAAAGTACCAGCCTCGCCAGTCCAGCAGGCCCCGGTAAGCCAGGAAGCCCCTCAGGACTTCCCGGCCCACGATCATCAGCCAGAT
>Ga0207701_10007254_pt1 | contig 11033 bp, 6 predicted proteins | sample KBSSwiSSwithPhiX_FD_184294 | JGI IMG/M metagenome (GOLD analysis project Ga0207701, IMG submission 184294) | Switchgrass rhizosphere bulk soil microbial communities from Kellogg Biological Station, Michigan, USA, with PhiX - S5 (SPAdes) (version 2) | ecosystem: Environmental > Terrestrial > Soil...
TTCCTGCGGATCTTCTTGATGTGGCTGTCCACCGTGCGGTCGGACACGACGCGCTCGTCGCGGTACATCATGTCCATGAGCTGATCGCGCGTGTAGATGCGACCCGGGTGTGACGCCAGCACCTTGAGAAGCTGGTATTCGACGGCGGTGAGGCCGAGATCTCTGCCGCCGATCGCAGCTCTGTAACCGGCGTCGTCCAGCGTAAGCCCGCCGTCCTGCGGCAGATCCCTGCGCTTCACGCGGCGGAGTACTGCTTTCACGCGAGCGACCACCTCGCGCGGACTGAACGGCTTGCAGATGTAATCGTCGGCGCCGAGCTCGAGCCCGAGCAGACGATCGATTTCGTCCACGCGCGCAGTGACCATAACGATCGATACGTCGGTCGTCGCGCGCAGCGCCTTGCAGACGTCGAGGCCGCCTTTTCCGGGCAGCATGAGATCGAGAAGCACGAGATCGGTCGGATGCGTGCGGACCCACTCCTCCACCTGATCCCCGCGATGGAGGAGCGCGACGTCGAAACCGTCCTGCACGAGGTAATCGCGCAGCAGGCCGGCGAGCTTCTCTTCGTCCTCGACGATAAGAATGCGATCAGTCATGTGCGTCGGCTCCACTGTACGCGGGCAGCGTGATATCGATTGCCACACCGCCGAGACGACTCGCGCGTGCAGCGAGCGTGCCGCCATGACCTTGCACCAGCGCCCTCGCGATGGCCAGACCGAGCCCCGAACCGCCGCTTGCCCGATTGCGCGAACCTTCCAGCCGATAGAGGCGATCCGTGAGATGCTCCAACGTCTCCGGCGGAACGCCGGGGGCGCTGTCCTCCCAGGTCACGGTGACGCGTTCGCCGTCGCGCCGTAATTCAACCGCGATCGTACCCGGCGCGTCGGTATAGCGCACGCTGTTCTGGAGCAGGTTCGCGAACACCTGTGCGAGTCGCGTCTCGTCGCCGAGCACGCGTGCCGCGCGGTCGAGCTCCATGCGCACTTCGAACCCCTGTTCTGAAAGCGTCCGGCGCTGGGGTGCCAGGACATCCTCGACGACTTCGGCGAGCATCAGCGGCTCCTTGTAGTAGCTCAACGCCCCGAGGTCCGACAGCGACAGCGTGTGCAGGTCTTCCACCAGGCGTGCAAGACGTGACGTTTCACCTCCCAGGGAAGCGAGTGCAGACTGGTCGAGCGGCCGCACGCCATCTTCGAGCGATTCGATTTCGGCGCGCAGAACGGCGAGCGGCGTTCTCAGCTCGTGCGCAATGTCGGCGATCCACTGCCGGCGCGCCTGTCTCACGGCGGCCAGGGTGGATGCGAGTGCGTTGAAATCGCGTGCGAGCTGCGCGAGCTCGTCGTCTCCGCGCACATTCAGTCGAACGCCGTAATCGCCTGCGGTGAGCGCCCGCGCGGCCGCGGCGAGTACGCGCACGCGGCGCGTGAGCCACAACGCCAGACCCGCGCCGAGCAGAAGCGCGGTCGCCAGCATGCCGGCCGCAATCGCCGTGAACGCGAGATGCTGCCGGCGCAGATAGACGCGCTCGATCGATGCGATGAGCTCGGGGCGCGGCACGTATCCGAGGTAGCCCACTGTCTCGCCGTGCGGCGCGATCGGCTTCGTGAGTGCGCCCGCAGCCATCTCCGGCCTGCCGATCAGCAGACTCCGGTCAGCGTCCAGCAGCAGGAGCCGCGGATCGATCGTGAGCGGGGTGTCGCGACGCCGGGCCGCTTTAGCGTCGTCACTCTGCGCGCGCGGAATTCCCAGTGCATCGCGCGACATTTCGACCCACCGATCACGATCGTTGACGAGCCAGCTCCATCCTCCTTCCCGCGCGTAGCCCTCCTCCAGGCGATCGACCATGACTTCCAGACGGGCGTCGTCGGCTCCCCGCAGATAGTCCATGAAGCCGCTCTCGAAGCTCGCGCTGAAAACGAAGTACGCAGCGAACGTAAGCACGACGATCGTGCCGGCGATCGCAAGGAAGAGCTTGATGGCGAGCTTGTCGAAGCGGGTCCTGTCCACGACACGGAAGCTACTGCGCAAATGCGCAAGGATTATGGCCGACCTCCACCCGCATACCGTTACAAAACTTCCGCAATCCGTCCACATTCGATGCGCTTTGGGACATCAGACTGCGCAGCGTAACGAATCGCATCGCAGGAGTGTGGACATGGATCGGATCGAAGAAAGTCTGCTGAAGCCCGAAGCGCCAGTTGTCACGCGCAAGCTGCCTATGCCGCGCAGACGACGCACGCGTGCCGCGCTGGCACTGGCGGTTGCGCTGGCGTTCGGCGCCGGTGGCTACACGGCATGGAATGCCTGGAGCGACAGGCACGCACCCACTCGCGAGTACACGTTCACCGTCGTGCAGCGCGGCGATCTCGAAGACAGCGTGACCGCGACCGGCATTCTCCAGCCACGCGACTACGTGGATGTCGGCACGCAGGTTTCGGGGCAGCTGAAGAAGCTGCACGTCGAGATCGGATCCGTGGTGAAAGCCGGGCAACTGCTCGCCGAGATCGATCCTACGGTCTATCTTTCACGCGTAGACGCGGACCGCGCGCAGTTGCGCACACAGGAAGCACAGCTTGCCGACAAGCAGTCGCAGCTCGCACTCGCCGAGCAGCAACAGCAGCGGCAGGCGAACCTCATGCGCGAGAACGCGACGACGCAGGATGCCATGGACACCGCGGCGGCCGCGTTGCGTTCGGCGCAGGCGCAGATCGGGGTGCTCAAGGCACAGATGGAGCAGACCAGCTCGTCGCTGCGCGGCGATGAAGCGAACCTCAACTACACCAAGATCTATGCGCCCATGTCGGGCACCGTCGTTTCTCAGAGCGCGAAACAGGGTCAGACGTTGAATGCCAACCAGTCGGCGCCGGTGATCGTGCGCATCGCCGATCTTTCGACGATGACCGTGCAATCGCAGGTTTCCGAGGCCGACGTAGCGAAACTGAAAGTCGGGCAGGACGTTTATTTCACGACGTTGGGCAGCCAGACGAAGCGCTGGACCGGCACGCTGCGACAGATCAATCCGACACCCGAGGTGGTGAACAACGTCGTGCTCTACGACGCGCTGTTCGACGTCGAGAACCCGGACCGCGCGCTCATGACGCAGATGACCGCCCAGGTTTTCTTCATCGTTGCGCAGGCGAAAGATGCCGTGCTCGTGCCGGTGAGCGCATTGCACCCGATCGGCGCAGGCGAGCGGCGACCGCGTTCGGGGACCGACAGCACGAAGAAGGGGACGGCGGCTGGTGCGGCGAACAGCGGCTCTCCTGCCCGTGCCAGCGATGGCGGCGACCCGCGCGCGCGGTTCACCAGCGGACGCGCGATGGTGCGCGTCGTGAACTCCGACGGTTCGCTCGAAGACCGCGAAGTACGGGTGGGCGTGATGAGCCGTGTTTCGGCGCAGATCGTGAGCGGTATCGAGCCCGGTGAGCAGATCGTAGCGAGCCAGGCCGCGCCCGCGGCTCAGGCCAGGGCTGCGTCAGGCAGCAATGCGCCGCGCATGCAGCCGAGGATCTAACGATGGGCAAGCTGATCCTTCAGGTTAACCCTCACCCCAACCCTCTCCCTACGACAGGGAGAGGGGGCAATCCGGTCGAGCACGCCCTCGACAACACCCTCGCCCCGTATGCGGCGGGAGGGTCGGGTGAGGGGCAAGCCCCACTCATCGAGCTCTCCGGCGTCACCAAGACCTACCGCACGGGCGATCTCGCCGTCGAAGTCCTGCACGGCATCGATCTCGCCATCCACCGAGGCGAGTTCGTCGCGATCGTCGGCCAGTCCGGGTCCGGCAAGTCGACGCTCATGAACATTCTCGGCTGCCTCGATCGGCCCTCGTCGGGAACGTACCGCTTCATGGGCGAAGACGTGTCGACACTCGGTCGCGACGAGCTTGCCCGCCTGCGGCGCGAAGCGTTCGGCTTCGTCTTCCAGAGCTACAACCTGATCGGCGGCGCAACCGCGACACAGAACGTCGAAATACCGGCGATCTACGCCGGTATGCCCGCCGCCGCACGTCATTCACGCGCGCAGTCCTTGCTGACGACGCTTGGGCTCGGCGAACGGCTCGAACACCGACCGAACCAGCTCTCCGGCGGTCAGCAGCAGCGCGTATCGATCGCGCGCGCGCTCATGAACGGCGGTCACATCATCCTCGCCGATGAGCCGACCGGCGCGCTCGACAGCAGGAGCGGCATCGAAGTCATGGCGCTGCTCAACGAGCTCTCGCGCAAGGGTCACACCGTCATCGTCATCACGCATTCGCAGGAGGTGGCAGGGCACGCGCACCGCGTCATCGAAATACGCGACGGTCTCATCGTGAACGACGCGGCCGCACGCTCCGTCGTACCGCATCCGCAGCAGGCGCAGGAGCCGGCTCATCCGTCAGAGCACGCGCGGGCGGAATACCCGACAACCAACACACCGCGGAGCCTCGGTCTGCGCGGCTTTGCCGAAGCCTGCAAGGCGGCGGCGCGCGCGCTGCGTGCGAATGTCTTCCGCACCGCGCTCACGCTGCTCGGCATCGTGATCGGTGTGGGCTCCGTCATCGCGATGCTCGCGGTCGGCGACGGTGCGAAGCAGGCCGTGATCGATCGCATAAGCGGGATGGGCACGAATTTGCTGCTCGTGCGGCCCGGCGCCGCCAATCGCGGTGGGATGGGCGGCAGCATAGCAACCATGACGCCGGAAGACGCCGAAGCGATCGCGGCATTGCCGAACGTGCTCGCGGCAGTGCCCGAGCTTGGCGGGAGTGTGACGGCACGCTACGGCAACGTCGATTACCAGACGCAGATCACGTCGACGGGCGCGGACTTCCCCGTCGCCCGCAACTGGCCGGTCGCGCGCGGCATGTTCTTCTCGCGTGGCGATGTGCAGGGTTACGCGCCCGTCGCCGTCCTCGGTCAGACGGTCGCCCGAAATCTGTTCCCGGATGGCAGCGATCCGATCGGCAAGCACATCGTGCTGAAAAACGTGCTGTTCCAGGTGATCGGAATCGCGGCGGAGCGCGGGGCATCGCCGCAGGGCGCGGACCAGGACGACGTCGTGTTCGTGCCGTACACGACGGGCGGGCTGCGTCTCTTCGGCCAGCGGTTCCTGCGCAACATCACCGTTGCCGCGGATGACATATCGCGCATCGACGAAACGCAGACGGCCGTATCGCAACTGCTGGAAGCGCGGCATCGCACCGTCGACTTCCAGATCCGGAATATGGCGTCACTCATCGAAACCGCGACCGAAACACAGAACACGCTCACGATTCTTCTCGGCTCGATCGCGGCAATCTCGCTGCTCGTCGGCGGCATCGGTGTCATGAACATCATGCTCGTCAACGTCACGGAACGCACACGCGAGATCGGCGTGCGCATGGCAACCGGCGCACGCATGCGCGACATCCTGCAGCAGTTTCTGACCGAAGCGGTGGCAGTGTCCGCACTCGGCGGCCTGATCGGCGCCGGCGCAGGGCTCGGCAGTGCGGCGCTCATCGCGGCGTTCGGCACACCGGTGCACTTCTCGATCGGGCCGGTCGCGCTCGCATTCGGTTGCGCCTTCGCAACCGGACTCGTCTTCGGCTACATGCCTGCCCGCAAGGCAGCGGCGCTCGACCCCGTCATCGCACTCTCGTCTGATTAGGGGATGGCGCTCGCCTTGAGCTCGGGCCTCGCCATCCTACGGAACAGAAGGAAACCATGGTTTCCCTCCGTAACCTCCTTTCCTTTCGTCGCGTGTCGGACACAAGCCTGACACGCCCCAGGTGAACTCATGAAAACATCCGCCATCGCGAAAACGATCTGTGTCGCAGTCGCCGTCGCATTGTCCGGCTGCGCCGTCACGAGTCCCATGCTCCAACCCAACGTGAACGCACCGACTGCGTGGAACGAAGCACCGGCAAGCGCGCCCTCCACGATCTCCGCGACGTGGTGGTCCGCGTTCGGCTCCGAAGAGCTTCAATCGCTCGTTGCCGAGGCGCTCGCCGGCAGTCCCGATCTCGCGATCGCGATGGAACGCGTGCGCCAGGCCGAAGCGCAGGTGCGTGTCGCCGGTGCCTCGCTGTTTCCTTCTCTCAACCTCGGCGTCGGCACCTCCACGCGCACGACGAGCGACGATCGTGGATCGATTAGCACGAATGCGACGAGCACGACCTTGAGCGTGAGCTACGAAGTCGACCTCTGGGGACGTAACCGCGCGGGCGTGCGAGCAGCAGAGTCGTCCCTTCAGGCCACCGCTTTCGATCGCGACACCGCCCGCCTCACGCTGATCGCGGGCGTCGCAACCGGTTATTTCGAAGTGCTCACGTTACGCAGCCGGCTGGGGATCGCGCGCGAAAACCTCGCAACGGCAGAGCGCGTCCTGGAGCTGGTGCAGGCGCGGGCGCGAAACGGCGCCGCGTCGGCCCTCGATGTATCGCGTCAGGAAGCGACGGTGCTCTCGCAACGGGCCGCGCTCCTGCCGCTCGAACAGCTCGAACACCAGACACGGGCCGCGCTCGCCGTCCTCATCGGCCGCCCACCCGAAGGCTTCGATGTGAAAGCAACGAGCTTCGCGGACCTCGACATTCCGACAGTGGATCCCGGCATGCCGGCTCAAGTGCTCGTGCGCCGCCCCGATCTGGCGGGCGCGGAGGCGCGCCTCGCCGCTGCGAATGCGGACGTCGCCGCCGCACGCGCTGCGCTGTTGCCGAGCATCGCGCTCACCGGGACGGCGGGGACGGCAAGCACTGCACTCCTTGCCGTGCTCGGTGGCCCCAGCTCGGCGGTTTCGCTGGCGCTCTCCGTGCTCGCCCCGATCTTCGACGGCGGCCGGTTGCGCGGCCAGGTGAGCATCGCCGAGTCGCAGGAGCGGGAGCTGGTGGAGGGTTATCGTAAAGCGATACTCGCCGCATTCGAAGACGTCGAGAACGCGCTCGGCGCGGCCGGCCGCTTCACGCAGCAGGAAACGCTTCAGACACAAGTGCAGGCGCAGGCGCGCGAAGCACTGCGTCTCGCCGAGATCCGCTATCGCGAAGGCGCGGATGACCTCCTCACGGTGCTCGATGCACAACGCACGCTCTTCAGTGCGCAGGACCAGCTCGCGCAAATCCGCCAGAACCGGCTCGATGCAGCAGTGAATCTCTACAAGGCGCTGGGCGGCGGGTGGAGTGCGGAAAATCGTATCGGTTGAGCACAGGGCCCGGCGTAAGAACCGTTATCGCTGAGAAGCGACAGCGCCTCGAAGCATGAAGGGCTGCGTTCACAGTTCGAGACGAGTCTTGCTTTCTCCCCGGCGCGAACGCCGCGGACGAGCACGCACTAGGACCTGGCCAGCCGCGGCATGAGCTTCAGTGCGTTCTCGCGATCGATCGCGCGCAGCTCGGCGGCAGTGAAGCCGTACGCCGCGAGGCCCGCGTTCTCTTCCGCGCCGCCGCGGAACGGGTAGTCGGTTCCATACAGGATCTGCGAGATCGGCGCGATCTTCACCAGCGCCGAGAGCGCGCCCGCATGGTTGCCCTGGGCGGTGTCGTAGTAGAACTTCGCGAGCTCGTACATGAGCCCCTTCGGCAGCTTTTCGGACTTGTCCTTCATGAGCCGCTCTTCCTGCAGGAAGCGGCTCAGCAGGAACGGCATCGTGCCGCCGCTGTGCGAGAAGATCCAGCGGATATTCGAAAACCGCGCGGCGGCGCCGCTGAAGAGCAGGCTCGCGATCGTGCGCGTCGTGTCCGTCGCATATTCGATGGTGCCGGGGGAGACGCCCGGAACCGTGCTTCCGCAGCACGCCGGAACGAGCGGATGCGTATAGACCACGGCCGAGCGGCGGTTCAGTTCCTCCAGCACGGGCCAGAACACGGGATCACCGGGATACTTGCCCGAGTAGCTGGTCATCAGCTGAAAGCCTTCCAGGCGCAGCGTATCGAGCGCGTATTCGATCTCCTTCAGGCTTCCTTCCGTATCGGCGTAGGGGATCGTGCCGAAGGCACCGAAGCGTCCCGGATGCTCGCGCACCAGACGCGCGCCGAATTCGTTCGCCTCACGCGAGAGCGCGCGGCCGAGTGCCATGTCGCCGAACGAGACGCTCGGCTGAATGAGCGACGTGACGGCGAGCGCGATGCCGCTCTTGTCCATTTCGGCCACCGACTGCTCCACGGTCCAGGGGACGGTGCGCACGCCTTCGGCCTTGAGCGCCTGATCGAAACGCGGGAACGAGACGTGATGATGGACATCGATGCGCGGTGCGCGTTCGCCCGTTTGCGCGGAGCGCGAGACAAAGGGCGCGGAAGCGATAAGAGCGCCGAGGCCAGCGATGAAATTGCGTCGGGTTTTATGGGTAGCAGTCATTGCCTGGTTCGTATCGAAATCCGAGAGACACAATCGCGTCGACCGCAACGTGCGGCCACGACTCCGTTCGTCCTGAGGAGACACAGCAGGGCGGTCGTCTCGAAGGACGAGCGCGCCGGTTGTTCATGCTTCGAGACGCTACCGCTCCTCAGCACGAACGATCCTCGCGCTGTGTTTTGTCAACGCTTTCTGGTCGGTGGCAAATCGGTGCACACGCCCTCGGCCACTTCCGCCGCCATGCCGATGCTCTCGCACAGCGTCGGATGCGGATGGATCGTCTTGCCGATGTCCGTCGGGTCGCATGCCATCTCGACCGCGAGGCACACTTCGCCGATGAGGTCGCCCGCATGCGTGCCGACGATACCGCCGCCGATACAGCGATGCGTGGTTTCGTCGAAGAGCAGCTTCGTGAACCCTTCGTCACGCGCGTTGGCGATTGCCCGCCCCGACGCCGCCCACGGGAACATCGCCTTGGTGTACTTGATGCCCTGCGCCTTGCACTGCTCCTCCGTCAGTCCCGCCCACGCGACTTCGGGGTCGGTGTAGGCGACCGAGGGAATCTGGCGCGCATCGAAATAGCTCTTGTGCCCCGCCGCCGCTTCCGCCGCCACGTGAGCTTCGTGCACCGCTTTGTGGGCGAGCATTGGCTGCCCCACGATGTCGCCGATCGCATAGATGTGGCCAACGTTCGTGCGCATCTGTTTGTCCACCGCGATGAAGCCCCGCTCGGTGACGGACACACCGGCTTTTTCGGCCTCGATCGCCTTGCCATTCGCTGACCGGCCGACTGCGACGAGCACGAGATCGTAGAGCTGCGGCTTGTCCGGCGCGGCGGCACCTTCGAACGCAACCTCAATCCCGTCCGAGGTGGCCCTCGCCGACACGGTCTTCGTCTTCAGCATCACCTTATCGAAACGCCCGGCGTTTTTCTTTTCCCAGACTTTCACCAGATCGCGGTCGGCGCCGGCCATCACGCAGTCGAGCATCTCGACGACGTCGATGTGCGAACGCAGGGCCGAGTAGACTGTGGCCATCTCGAGGCCGATAATGCCGCCGCCGATCACCAGCATGCGCTTCGGTATGGAAGCGAGCGCAAGCGCGCCGGTGGAATCCACCACGCGTGGATCCTCGGGGATAAAGGGCAGTTTCACAGCCTGACTGCCCGCCGCAATGATCGCCTTGTCGAAGCGTATCGTTTTTTTCTGTCCGCTCTTGTCCTGTCCGCTGCCGGAGGTGACCTCTACCTGCAGATGATGCGGATCGAGAAAGCGGCCGACACCCCGCACCACGTCCACCTTCCGCGCCTTCGCCATCCCGGCAAGACCGCCCGTCAGCTTCTTCACCACGCCTTCCTTGAATGCGCGCAGCTTGGCGAGATCGATGTTCGGCGCGCCGTAGCTGATGCCGTGCGCTGCCAGCTGTTCGAATTCGTCCATGACCGCCGCGGTATGCAGCAACGCCTTCGACGGGATGCAGCCGACGTTGAGGCACACGCCGCCCAGGCTCGCATAACGTTCGACCAGCACGGTGTGCATGCCGAGATCGGCCGAGCGAAATGCAGCCGAATAGCCACCCGGCCCTGCCCCGAGCACGAGCATGTCGCACTCCATATCCGCGCTGCCCGAGTACGCAGCAGCAGTGGGTGTCTTCGTCGCCGGCGCTGGGGTCTGTGCCGGAGTGCTCGATACGTTACTCTTCGCGTCAGTGGACAACGTGAGTATGAGGGTCCCTTCGGCGACCTTGTCGCCGACTTTGACGTTCAGTGCAACGATTCTGCCGCCAAGGGGCGAAGGCACGTCCATCGTCGCCTTGTCCGACTCGAGCGTGACCAGCGCTTCTTCGGCTTTCACTGTGTCGCCCGCTTTGACGAGCACGTCGATTACGGGTACATCCTTGAAGTCGCCGATATCCGGCACCCGCACGTCGATCGTTTCGTTCGCGCCTGCGCCGCCGTAGTCCGCTGCCGGTGCGCCGGCGGCAGTCGTATGACCACTTTCCTTGATCTTCTCCGGCGGCGCGGCACCAGCAGGTGAAACGTCCGCATCGACATCGATGAGATGCGAGCCGCGGGAGACCTTGTCGCCCACTTTGACGGCGATCGACCTGACGACGCCATCAACGGGCGATGGAACTTCCATCGTGGCCTTGTCCGACTCGAGCGTCACGAGCGGCGTTTCGGCCCTGACCGTCTCGCCGACCTTCACCAGCACGTCGATCACCGGCACGTCGCTGAAATCGCCGATATCCGGCACCTCGACTTTGACGAGAGTCGCCATGGTCCTCCCCTGTGGAACCTCAGGTTAGATGAGCGCGCGCCGCATGTCGGCGAGCAGAGCGCCGAAATGACTGTTGAAGCGTGCCGCTGCCGCACCGTCGATCACGCGATGGTCCCACGATAGCGAGAGCGGCAGCACGTACCGCCATTCGGAGCTCTTGCCATCCCTGGACACCTGCTTCCAGAACGAGCGACACACGCCCATGATCGCGACCTCCGGCGCGTTGATGATCGGAGTGAAGTACGTGCCCCCGATTCCGCCCAGACTCGAGATCGTGAATGTCCCGCCCTGCATCTGGTCGGGTTTCAACTTGCCGTCGCGCGCCAGCTTCGCAAGCTCACCCATTTCTTTCGCTATATCGACGACGCCTTTCTTGTCGGCATCGCGAATGACCGGAACGACGAGACCCTGCGGCGTATCGGCCGCAAAACCGATGTGGTAGTACTTCTTGAGA